>Ga0209156_10000144_pt1 | contig 55999 bp, 46 predicted proteins | sample GraSoiAngelo_124_FD_185881 | JGI IMG/M metagenome (GOLD analysis project Ga0209156, IMG submission 185881) | Grasslands soil microbial communities from the Angelo Coastal Reserve, California, USA - 14_0927_05_20cm (SPAdes) (version 2) | ecosystem: Environmental > Terrestrial > Soil > Grasslands... | reverse complement strand
GAAGAGGAGCGAATCGCCCTGCGCCGCCGCGCGGCAGCGAGTGCCTGGGCGCTGGCGGACGGGTATCGAGTGGCCGGGGATCGGGCCGACGCGGCGGCGCTGGCGCGGCGGGCGGCCGGGTTCGCGCGCGAGGACGAGGGGGAGCTGGCCCGTCTCATCGCCTTCCTCGATGATCTGGGGGACCGGTCCGGCGCTGTCGGCGCGTATGACGAATTTGCTCGGCGGCTGAAACAGGAGTACGACGTTCTGCCGGCGCCTGAGACGCAGGCGCTGATCCAAAGCGTCAGACACCGGACAGCGGTCGGATTCCAAACCCGTGCCGTGGGCCTGTCCGTCGCGCCTGCCGAGACGGTGGCGGGCCCCGCGCTCCGCGGGCGCCGGACGCTCGTCTATCTCGCGATCGGCGGCGTTGTGGCGCTGATCGGATACCTGGCGGCCTTCGCCACCCGGCGGCCGCCGTTCGATCCCGAGCGCGCTACTGTGGTGGTGCTGCCGCTCGAGGATCTGAGCGGGGATAGCACGCCGTCGTATTTGGCCAGCGGCGTGACAGAGCAACTCATCACCGATCTCGCGCAAGGTGGGGCACTGCGCGTGATCAACGGTCGCACGATGATGGCCTACCGCGACCCGGCAAAGACGGTTCAGGAGATCGCGCGTACCCTGCACGCCGACGCCGTCGTCTCAGGCACGGTGCAGCGGCTCGGCGACACCGTCTACATGACGGCGCAACTTGTGCTCGCGCAACAGGACCGCACCATCTGGGCTCAGAGCTACGAAGGGACTCGTGGCGACCTGTTGCGGATGCAGCGCGAAGTGGCCCGGGCGGTGACCCGACGGCTGCGGGGGGCGCTAACGCCGACCCAGCAGGCCGGGCTTGCGAGCGTCCGTCCACTCGATCCGGAGGCGCTCGACCTCTACATCCAGGGGCGCTACTGGTGGAACAAGCGGGGACCGGGACTTCTCAAGTCGATCCATCTGTTCACACAGGCGCTCGATCTCGATGCGACGTTCGCCCTGGCCTATTCCGGGATGTCGGACGCCTACGTCCAGCTCGGCTACGGCAGCCTCCTTTCCCCCAGCGACGCGTTCCGCAAGGCGGAGGCCGCTGCGCTCCATGCCCTGCAGCTGGACTCCACACTCGCCGAGCCGCATGCCACGCTCGGGTTCGTCAGAATGTATTACTACTGGGACTGGGCCGGCGCGGATCAGGAATTCCAACACGCGCTTGCGTTGAACCCGAGCTACGCGACGGGTCACGAGTGGTACGGCCTGTTCCTCACCGCTATGGGCCGCTATGACGAAGCGCTGGCGCACGAGCGCCGCGCCCAGGACCTGGACCCGCTCTCCCCCTCGATCGCCGGTACGACGGGGTGGGTGCTGCATTACAGCGGTCGCCAGGATGACGCCGAGCGGGAGCTGGTGGTCGCGCTGCGGATGGACTCAACTTTCACCCTCGGGCACCTCTATCTGGGCCGCGTCTACCAGGCCAAGGGCCAGATGGACAGCGCGCTGTCGCAGTACGCGACGACCGGCCCGCTGCGGAGTTGGGTGCCCACGGTGGCGGCCGAAGCGTACGTGTACGCGGTTCTCGGTCGGCGCCGCGAGGCCCAGGCGGCACTTGCGCGCATGGACTCCCTGTCGCGACGGCAGTACGTAACCGCGTACGCGGTGGCGCTGGTGCATACGGCGCTGGGGCAGAGGGACAGCGCCTTCGCGTGGCTGGCGCAGGGCGTCCGGGAACGCACGCATTGGCTGGTGTGGCTCAACCGCGATCTCCGTTGGGCTCCGCTGCGCGCGGACCCACGGTTCCGGGCCGTAGTCCATGAAGTGGGGTTGCCGCCGTGAGGCCGCGCGGGGCATGCGTCACGATCGTTCTCTTCGGCGCGCTGCTGGCGTGGAAGGAGTGGGTACCGCGGGTCGGCCAAGCTGCGCCGGAGTACCTCACGCGACGTGATGATCCGGCTTGCACCATTCCGATGGTGCGGATCCACAACGCCTCTGCAGCTTGCTCCTCCATCAGCAGATGCTTCTGGTCCTGGTGAACCCCGGGCTTGCGCCCGGGGTCACTACAAACGGGGCCGATATGGTCCTTGAATCCCCGGGCTTGCGCCCGGGGTCAGTAGAGCTCTTGCTATGTCCAGTCATCGGGCGTATCAGCTTTACGCTCACATCACGTGGCACACCTGGAAGCGAGTGGGGTGCATTGACCAGGCCGCGGCTCGCGATCTGGAGCGCGCGATCACCAGCGCGTGCGAAGATCTGGGCGTTCGGGCACTGCGCTGGGCGGTCTTAGCCGACCACGTGCATGTCGTGTTGAGCTTTCGCCCGGACACGCGCTTGAGTGACTTCGTGCGGATCGCGAAGAGTATCGGAGCGCTCAGGGCCAATCGGCGGATCCCCGGCGCCGTACGGTGGGCACGAGGGTTCTACGCCGCGACCGTACACAAGCGCGATCTCACCGGCGTGATCGCCTACGTCGCGAGCCAGTTCGAGCGCCACCCCGATCGAATCCCCCGACCATCGAGAAGCTGTAACTGACCCCGGGCGCGAGCCCGGGGTTCACGGAGAAAAGGTGGTCGACCCGGGGAGAGATCCCCACTGACCCCGGGCGCAAGCCCGGGAATATCGAAGGCGCGGGACTCTGTCCCGACCCCGGGCGCAAGCCCGCGGAAATCGGGAGGAGCTCTACTGACCCCGGGCGCAAGCCCCGGGGATCACCAACCCTGCGGGTCCCGAGTACTTTCTCCCCATGCACAGAACGACCCGACCGCTCCGCGGTCTCGCACTCCTGCTGCTCGTTCCCGCGGCGCTTGGCGCGCAGCAAGCGTCGTTCACCCTCGATCAGGTGATGAGCCCGCCGTTTCCCGACGAGCTGGTAGCCGCGCCCGCGGTCGCGGGAGCTGGGGGGGGCGGCGCCGTGGCGTGGGTGTTCAACGCGCGCGGCGCGCGCAACGTCTGGGTCGCCGCGCCACCCGACTATCGAGGCAAGGCGGTCACGAGCTACGCGGAGGACGACGGCCAGGAGCTCGCCGACCTACGCTGGACGCCCGACGGTCGAGCGATCGTGTACGTGCGGGGTGGGGGCCCGAACGAAAAGGGTGAGTACCCGAACCCGCGTAGCGTGGTGGCGGGTGTCGAGCAGGCGGTGTGGATCGTGGCGGCCACCGGCGGGACGCCGCGACGCGTCGGCGAGGGACACTCCCCGGCGGTATCGCCCAAGGCAGACCGCGTGGCGTTCATACGCCACGGCCAGGTGTGGTGGGCGTCCCCCGGCGACACGGCCGGCCAGGCCGAGCAGCTGATCCACGCCCGCGGGTCGGCGCGATCACTCCGCTGGTCGCCCGACGGCGCGAAGCTCGCGTTCGTGAGCGACCGCGGTGACCACGCCTTCGTCGCCGTCTACGACGTCGCGGCCAAGACGCTGCGCTTTCTGGACCCGAGCGTCGACTCGGACGCGGAGCCGGCCTGGTCGCCCGACGGGCGGCGGATCGCGTTCGTGCGGATTCCGGCGGGCGCGGACGGACTGCCGTTCACGCCCCAGCGCGCCGGGCAGCCGTGGTCCATCCGCGTGGCGGACGTCGCGAGCGGAGCCGGCCGCCAGGTGTGGGCCGCCGATACGGGTCGGGGCAGCGTGTTCCGGGAGATCGTCGCGCCGAACCAGATCGTGTGGGGCGGCGGTGATCGGATCGTGTTCCCGTGGGAGAAGGACGGGTGGACGCACCTGTATTCGGTGCCGGCCGACGGCGGTCGGGCCACGCTGCTCACCCCGGGCGCGTTCGAGGTCGAGCACGTATCCGCGAGCCCCGACGGCGCGACGGTCGTGTTCAGCTCGAATCAGGACGACATCGAGCGGCGCCACATCTGGAAGGTGCCCGTGACGGGAGGCCCACCGACGGCGGTGACGCGCGGGACGGACCTCGAGTGGACGCCCGTAATGACCGGAGACGGACGCGCGGTCGCGTTCATCCGGGCGGGCACGCGGATGCCGCCCCGCCCGGTGTTGCTCGGCAGCGGCGGGGGCGCGCCACGCGATCTCGCCGCGGGCGCGATCCCAACGGAATTTCCGGAGGCCGGGCTCGTCGACCCGCAACCGGTGCTGTTCCCCGCCGCCGACGGCATGACGATTCACGCACAGCTCTTCCTGCCGCGCGGGCTCAAGCCCGGCGAGCGCCGCCCGGCGGTCGTCTTTTTCCACGGGGGCTCGCGACGCCAGATGCTGCTCGGCTGGCACTATTTCTATTACTACCGCAATGCCTACGCGCTGAATCAGTACTTCGCGAGCCGGGGCTATGTCGTGCTGTCGGTCAATTACCGCAGCGGCATCGCCTATGGCATGGAGTTCCGCGAGGCGCTGCACTACGGCGCCCAAGGGGCGAGCGAGTTCAACGACGTGCTGGGCGCGGGACTCTACCTGCGCGGCCGGCCGGACGTGGACCCCAAGCGGATCGGCCTGTGGGGCGGCTCGTACGGCGGGTTTCTCACGGCCCTGGGGCTAGCGCGCGCGTCCGATCTGTTCGCCGCGGGCGTGGATCTGCACGGGGTGCACGACTGGAACATCGAGATCCGGAACTGGGTCCCGACCTACGACCCGGTCAAACAGGCGGAGGCGGCGAAGCTCGCCTACGAGTCTTCACCGATCGCGTACGTGAAAGACTGGCGCTCCCCCGTCCTGCTGATCCACGGCGACGACGACCGCAACGTGCAGTTCAGCCAGACGGTGCAGCTCGCGGCGGCGCTGCGAACGCAGGGCGTGGACGTCGAGCAGCTGATCTACCCGGACGACATCCACGATTTCTTGACGCACGCGCATTGGGTCGCGGCCTACGAGGCGGCGGCGGATTTTTTCCAGCGGCGACTGGGGGGAGGAACGAGCGCGACGAGTCGCCGGTAGGCTGACTGAGCCCGGGCGCAAGCCCGGGGATCACGGAAGACCGTGCCTCCGGTGAGACTACCGCACCCCGCCCATCAACCGCTGCACCGGTTTGATGAGCACGACCATGACGGCCGCCGCGCCCAGCGTCACGCCCGCGGTCACGCCGAACAGCGTCGGCAGTGGCGTCGTGCTGATGAATCCCGCCGACCAGCCGGCGAGCTTGTTACCCACGGCGTTCGAGAGGAAGAACACGCCCATCATGAGCCCGACCACCTGCCTCGGCGCGAGCTTGGTCACGACCGATAGCCCGACCGGGCTGAGGCACAGCTCGCCGAGCTCTTCGATGAAATAGACGGCGACGAGCCACAGGGGACTGATCCTGACGCCGCCCTGGGCGATCGCTCCCGCCGGCATGAGCAGTACGAAGGCCAGCCCTACGAACAACAGCGCGAGCGCGAATTTGGCCGGCGATGACGGCTGCCGGGGCCCGAGCGTCACCCATAGCCAGGCAAAGCAGGGGGAGAGCAGGATCACGAACGCGGCCTGGATGGACACGAACCACGACGCGTACAGCTTGATGCCCAGCAGCTCGAGACGGACGTAACGGTCGGCGAACAGGTTGAGCGTGGACCCCGCCTGCTCGTACGCCCCCCAGAAGAGCGACGCGAACGCGAAGAACACCACCACCGCCGTCATGCGCTTCCAGTCCTCGGCCGTGAATCCGGCGGTCGATCCCGGCACCCCCACCGCGGCCGGTCCCGGTCGGGCGGCCAGGCGCGCGATCGCGGGCGCGAGCCGCCCGCGACCGAGCACGTATTGCACCAGTCCCAAGGTCATGCCGACGCCGGCGCACGCAAATCCCAGATGCCAGTCCACGCCTTCGGCCAGCTTGCCGGCCACGATCGGCCCGAGGAAGGCACCGAGGTTGATCCCCATATAGAAGATCGAGAACCCGGCGTCCCGCCGCTCGTCCCCCTGCTCGTACAGCGATCCGACGAGGGTCGAGACATTCGGCTTGAGCAGCCCGGTCCCGAGGACGATCAACGACAGGCCGGCGTAGAAGAACGGCAGGGCCCGAAACGCGAGCGTGAAGTGGCCCAGCGCAATGACGCTCCCGCCGAGCAGGACGCTCCTGTAGTGACCCAGCCAGCGATCGGCGATGACGCCGCCGAAGATCGCGGCGAGCCACACGCTGCCGACATAGTTGCCGTACACCGCGCCCGCGTGCGGATCCGTGAAGCCGAGCGCCTTCGTCATGTACAGGATCAGGAAGCCCCGCATCCCGTAGTAGCTGAACCGCTCCCACATCTCCGTGAAAAAGAGCGTGGACAGGCCGCGGGGATGGCCGAACCAGCCGGCGTCGGCCATCAGTCGAACAGCTCGTTCTGCTCGATCGGTGCAGGCGTCTGGGGGGCGCGCAGCAGCTCCCCCACTCGCTGCTCCCATTGCTCGACGTCGAAGTGCTGTTCGTGCTGCAGGGCCCGGCGCAGCACGGGCGGAAACTCGTGGAACGCCGCGAGCAGCTCGGTGATCGCTTCCCGCAGCGCCTGCACCTGAAAGCCGCCCTCGCTCGCCCCCATGTCTTCGAGGATGCTCTGCTCGGTGCGCGACGCGACGATCGGCTCGACGCGACCCTCCACGAACACGCTGGTGCGCCGCTTCGGCCCGCGCTCCTCCTCGATGGGCATCAGCCCGATGATGGCATCCGAGCGCCAATACTTGCCGTACCCGAGAAACACCATGCGGTCGCGCTTGATATCCATCGTGCCTCCGGTGCGCCGCCCGTCGGCGGTCCGTGGTCCGGGACCGAACGCCTCGCGGAACCACTCGAGCACCCGGCGGACCACGCTCATGGCCGGCGTCGCTACTCTTTCTTCATCTTTTTCTTGAGCTCCCGCAGCTGCCGGTCGGCCGCGGCTTCCCGCGCGGCGCGATCGAGCAGGTCCGCCTCGGCGCGCGAGCCACCCGCCGCCTGCAGGTCCCGCCACGCGCGCTCGGCGGAGCGCTCCGCCTCCGTGAGCGGACGATCCTGCTCTGCACGCGCCAGCTGCGCCTGCATGTCCCCCACCTCCCGCTCGTACAGGGCGAGCTCGTCCCGCAGCGCCGCGAGCTTCTTCTCGAGCACGCCCACCCGCTCCCGGTGCTTCGCCGCGAACCGCCCGGCCACGGCCACGGTCTCCGTGTCCTGGATTTCGGACGCGAGCCGGCCCCGCCGCTCCGCGTCGGCCAGCCGCTGGCGCTCCTGTGCGAGATCCCGCTCGGTCCGCGCGACCGTGTCGCGCGTCTCCATCACCGCGACCTTCGCTTCGATGACGGCTTCCCGCATCTGCCGCGTCAGATCACGCAGATCTCCCGGCGGCGTCGCCGCGTCGAGGGCGGCACGCAGGGCATCCCGCAGGCGCTCGAACACGGGAGCTAGCTTTTCCGGACCGTCTTGGCGAAGAACGGCGAGAGCACCTGCTCCACCGCGCGCGACCGGCACTGCGGGCAGGCGGGCGGCGTGCGGCCGTGCTCTTCGATCTCCTCTTGCTGGCTGAAGCGCGCTTCGCACTTCGTGCAGCGATACTCGTAGATCGGCATGGCGGACTCAACGTTATTCCCAGCGGAAACGGGGGTCAAGTTGACTGCCCGAGGGGGCTCCTCGATCATTGCAGGCATGTCGAGTCGCGTCGCGCGCGGGGCGCTCGTCGCCGCCGCGCTCGCCTGTAATGGCGGGCTGCAGCCAACCCCCGCCCCTCCCGCCATCAGCGGCATCGTCACCTACCGGGGAGCCGTGCCCGACAGCACGCAGGCGGTCTATGTGGTCGCCTACCATACCTTCCCGCACTCGCGGGACAGCCTGTTCACGTTCCAGCCACCGGTCCAGTCGCTGCGACAGCTGCCGCTCGGCGGCGCTGCCGCGCCCTACAGCATCCCAGTAGAGTCCGGGCGTTACGAGTGGGTGTTGGCCGTGTGGGTCAAACGGGGATTCACGTCGGCCAACGCGGACTCCACGCTGCGGGAGACGGGGTACTATCGCGATCCCGCCGACACCAGCCAACCCGGTGTCGTGGATGTCTTGACGCAGCCGGCGACCTCGATCGACTTTGTGATCGACTTCGGTCAGATGCACCCGCCGTGCCGATACTACACTCCGCCGTGCCCTTGAGACTCCCGGCCGCCACCGCCCTCCTGCTGGTCGCGCGCACGCTCGGCGCGCAGACGGCGATCGTGTACGGCACGGTTCGTAACGTCGCGACGGGCGTCGGCGTCGCCAACGCGAACGTTTTCGTCCCCGGTACAGCACTCAAGACACTCAGTGGCACCGACGGTCGGTACCTCCTCAGAAACGTGCCCGCCGGTCAGGTCGAGATTCGCGCGGTCGTGGTCGGCTACCCTCCGGCGGTCCGCACCGTGCTGCTCGCCGCCGGAGACTCCGTTGAAATCGACTTCGACCTCCGTGGGCTGGCCGCCGCGGTCGACGACTTGCACGCGTTCACCACGGAACCGCTCATCGTCACCGCGGCCAAGCATTCCCAACTGCTGGCCCAGGCCGTGACAAGCGTTGCGCTCGTGAGCGACACCGACCTCGCGCGTCGAGCCGTGAGCACCGTCGACGAAGCGGTGAACCGAGCGCCCGGCGTGCAGTTCCTCAGCGGCCAGGTCAACATCCGGGGGTCGAGCGGCTTCGTGGAGGGACTGGGATCGCGTGTCCTGCTCCTCGTGGACGGCGTGCCCGCCAACCAGGGCGATCGGGGCGGGATCGATTGGGACATGGTGCCCCTCGCCGAGGTGGCCCACGTCGAGGTGCTGAAAGGTGCCGGCTCATCGCTGTACGGATCGGCCGCCCTGGGCGGTGTCGTGAACGTCATCACCCGGGAGACCCCGCTCGGCTTCCACGCCCGCCTCCGCGCCACCGGTGGCGCGTACGCGAACCCACCGTTCGACGTGTGGCGCTTCCGCGATGGCGTGGGCGCCCTGGGCGGTCTCGACGCCACCGCGTCGTACGGGCAGGGAGCGGTGCGTGGCAGTCTGACCCTGGGAGGGCGCCACTCGGACGGCTACCGCGAGCAAGACCGCAGCGACCAATGGGAGATGTCCGGTAAGGCCGAGTGGCTCCCGCAGCCGGGCACCCGCGTGACGACCTCGGGCGCATGGACCAGCCATCAACATGAGGTTTTCCCGACCTGGTGCGTGCCGGTGCCGCCCGGCACGCGAGCGTGTGACACGCGGGGGCAGGCTTTCCAACCGTTCCTGATCGACTTGTCGGGGGCGGGCAGTTACACACGTTCGAACAAGGGCTATCTCACGGCCACCCTAGACCGCACGGTCTCGAGCCGGTTCTCCTGGGAGGCCCGCGGCTCGTGGCTGCGCACCCACTTCACCGACGTGAACCCCGACGACTGGGCAGTGTCCAACCGGTTCGGTGGCGAGGTGCGCGGCGTGAGCCGAAACCCGAGCGGTCGTGTCGTGACGGCCGGTGCCGAGGTGGCTCGCGGCGACGTGACGAGCGACATCTTCGGCGATCACACGCAGAACCAGGTTGGCGTGTACGGCGAGGCGGAAGGGCTGCTGGGGGGGGGCCGCGTGACCGCCGGAACGCGAATCGACTATCTCGACGCCGACAGCTCGGAAGCCACCGCCGTGCTCAGTCCGAGAGTCGGTGCGGTGCTCCCGAGCCGGATCGGTACCTGGCGGGCTTCGGCGGGGCGCGGCTTCCGGGCGCCGACGCTGGCGGAGCGGTTCGTCAACACCCGAGCACTCGGCTTTCAGGTGATCCCGAACCCCGCACTCCATCCCGAGACCGCGTGGTCATTCGAGGTCGGCAATGCTGCACCGATCGCGTCATGGGCCCGGCTCGACGCGGCGCTGTTCTGGACGGAGGCGCGCCAGCTCCTCGAGCCGAGCTTCGTCCTCGTGGTGGACAGCACGACCAAGGATACCGTCCAGAAGATCCAGATCCAGAACGTCTCCCGCGCCCGGCTCCGCGGGCTCGATGCCTCGCTGGTCGTCACGCCGTTTCCCTCGTTGACCGGCACGATCGCCTATCTCTTTCTCGACGCGCGCGACCTCGCGAACGACTCCGTGTTGGCCTTCCGTCCCAAGCAGCTCCTCACCCTCAGCGCCGACTACCGTTGGCGCATGTTCTCCGTGGGCGGAGATTTCCGCTACTCGAGTCGCATCGAGCGGATCGAGCTCGAGCCGGTGTTCGGCGGCGATCCACGGGTGGCCGCCAAGGTGCTCGACCTCCGGGCGAGCTGGCAGCGAGGGGCCCTGGCGGCGCGCCTGCTCGTCGCGAACGCCCTCAACTACATCTACAACCTGGTCCCGCGCACGCTGGAGCCCGTTCGAACTGCTTCGGTGGTCCTGACCTGGACCTATTAGATTGGTGCCGATGGTCTACCCGTATGGCGTCGTCGCCACAGTGCTGCTCTGGACCGTGCAGGGCACGTCACTCGACGGCACCTGGCTGCTCACACGCATCTTCCGCGCGGGAAGCCCCGCCACCATGCGCGCCGTCCCGCTCGACTCCACCGTGTACATCCGGATGTCGCTCGAGTCGCACACCGGCGGTTGGTTCACCGGATCGCTCTACCGTCGTTATTTCGGGCAACCCGAGCGCACCAAGCTGGGCGGCGGCCCGCTGCGGGGGACGGGCCGCTGGATCCTGGGAGCCGGCCTTGACCACCCTGTCTCCCAGGAGGCGAAGACGGCGGCCTGGCTGGTGGGCGACACGCTTCGGCTCGGGACGCCGTTCGTCCCCGACGCCGACAGCCTGGAGTTCCGGCGGGTGCCGCGCGACGCCCCGGATCCGACCAGCGTGATCGAAGTGGTGACTCCACGGTGACGCCCTCCCGGCCGAAGACGCCGTTGCGCGCGACGCTTTTCAACGTGACGTCGTTCGTCGTGACGTCCTTAGTGGCGTGCGGTGGGCGCGATCGGACCCACTCGCCCACCTGCGGCATGGCGCAGCTGATCGGGCCCTCGCTCATCCAGGATCAGTTGAGGCTCTCGCCCTTCGTGCTCACCGAGCCGCCGCGCGGGTTGCCCGGCTCGCTCCCCGCCCGCGTCGCCGGCAGCGCGCAGCAAACCACGGTCGCCATCACCTACAGCGGGCAGCGCCTCGCGCTGGCGTACCAGGGCGCGAATTTCCCTCCCTACCCTTCCGACACGACGGTGTACGCGCTGCTCGTCGTGGACGACTCGAGCCAGCGGGCGCAAGGCGTGCTGCTGTACGAGGGACAGCGGCCCCCGAGGTCGTACCCGCAGCTGGGCATGGTGAGCGGGGGCGACAAGACCATCCCGCTGTACGGCGTGCGGGTGGACTGGCGCGGCGTCTCCAATCCGCACTGCCCGCTCCTGGGCTCGCCCGCTCCGACGCCATGACCAGGGTCGTCGCGGTGAGCGCCACGCGCCGCACCGACGCCGGTCGGGAGCGCGTCGCCCTCAACATGGCGTACGTGCGCGCCCTCACCCGTGCGGGCCTGGTGCCCCTCCTCGTGCCGCCGGTCCTCGAGCCCGACGCCGCGTGCGCCGCACTCGAGCGGGTCCAAGGGCTGGTGCTCACCGGTGGCGAGGACGTCGAGCCGTCCCGCTATCGTGCGGCCCCGCACCCCAAGCTCGGCGAGACCGATCCCGCCCGCGATGCCGTCGAGCTGGCCCTCATCGCCGGCGCGGAGCGACGCCGGCTTCCGATCCTCGCCATCTGTCGCGGCATCCAGATCGTGAACGTCGCGCTGGGGGGGACGCTGTATCAGGACCTCGCGAGCGAGCGCGGGGGGGGCCCCATCGATCACACGGACACCGCCGCCCGCCACGCCCTGCGCGTCGAGCCGCACAGCCTGCTGCATCACACCCTCGGGACCGTCGCCGCGAGCGTCAACAGCCGCCACCATCAAGCGATCCGCGAGGTGGCCCCGACGCTCCGCGCGACGGCCTGGGCGGAGGACGGCGTCATCGAGGGCGTCGAACGCGCGGACCGCGCGGCGCCGTGGACGCTCGCCGTCCAGTGGCATCCGGAGGACGACACGGAGGACGCGCTGTTCCGCGGCTTCGCGCAGGCGATCGGGTGAGCGTCGCGTTCCCGTCTCCCGAGTGGGTGAGCGCCTACGGCGCCGCCATCAATGCGAGCGAAGGCTACCGGGCCGCCTCGCTCGAATGGACGCACGGCGCCGTGGCCCTGGTGGTGAACCCGCAGCCCGAGATCGGGATCAAGGAAGCGGTCGGGATCTGGCTCGATCTCGACCGCGGCACGTGCCGGGAGGCGAAAGTCGTATCACAGGGCGAAGCGGAGCGGGCGGCGTTCGTAATCGCGGGGGACTATGCGCACTGGAAGCGCGTCCTCCGCAAGGAGCTCGGTCCCATCGCCGGGATCATGCAACGCAAGCTGACGCTCAAGGGCTCGCTGCCGATCGTGGTGCGGTTCGTGAAATCAGCGGAGCAGCTCGTGGAGGCCGCGACGACCCTGCCGACGCGGTTCCTGGATGAATGAAGCGGGTCAAAGATTCCGCAGTATCTTCTCCGGCGTGGTGACGTGGCGGAAGAACACCCGATCGCTCAGCCGATTGAACGCGACCCGCAGCGTCGGGAACCGTTCCGCCGCGCTGCGGTAGATGCTGGCGACGCCGAACCGCTCGGCGAGGCGGTGTTCCGACGCGAGCCGATACCCCTGCCGGCCCACCGCGTCGTAGTACGGCAGGTCGGGCCCGCCCTTGCGGGTGCGCCGGGCTTCGATGAAATCCGGGAACAGCCCGGCGAACCAGAGGCTGTAATTGCCGAGATGCACGCGCAACAGCAGTCCCCGCTCTCCGGTGTCGTCGAGCGCGGTGAGGTCCTCCACGATGTCGACGAGGTAGCCGTAGCTCTCGTCGTCGGCCCGGCCGATGCGCGTGTGCCGGTCGTGATCGCCGAACTCGAGCAACAGGGCGGCCAGGTAGTCGGCGAGCTCGCGGTCGTCGACGGCCGCGGCGCGCAGTGCGTGTCGCACCGCCACGTACGCGAACAACGGCGGCGACGGGACCGCCAGCGTGCGCAGGGCGAGCAGCGCCTCGAGCAGACCGGGCTCGTCGAGCAGCAGGTCGGGCCCCTGCTCCAGCAGCAGCTGCTCGTAGCGGGCGCGCCGCCGGGCGTCGCCACGCGCCAGCGCGAGCGCGACGAGCCGGAAGTCCTGCACCCGCAGGCGACCGCGGACGTTCGCCAGGATCATGCCCAAGCCTCCCTCTAGGGCTGCTACCCCGCGCCCCGCCATCGAGTTGCTGGCGCGCCTCACGATGCTCGCCCAGGAGCTCGCGGGAGCGTTCCGGCCCACCAGCGTGATCGACCTGGTGGCGCGGGCCCTCACCGAGCTGCTCAAACCCGACCGCCTCTCGGTCGTTCTACTAGACGCGGAAACGAACCGGCTCGCCGTGACCTACGACACGAACGCCGTGCCGGCGCGCACGGACGACCCCCTGCTGCAACTCGCCCTGCGGCGCGGGCCCCTGGTGTTCCCGCGCGACGTTCGTGAGGAGGCCCGCCGCCGCGGCGCCGACCCCGGCGGCGACGCGCCCGGCTCGTGGATCGGCGCGCCGCTCGTGGCCGCCGGCCGGACGATGGGAGCCGTCTCGGTCTCGAGCGACCGGCGGGGGGCGCTCGGCAAGGCCGAGCTCACCCTCGTGTCGCTGGTCCTCGCCCAGGGCGCCATCGCGCTCGAGAACGCGCGCCTGGTCGAGCTGCTGTCGTCGGCCAAGCGCGAGTGGGAGAAGACCGTGGACGCCATCTCCCAGGCGATCTGCATCGTGGACGCCCACGGCACGGTGCGCCGCGCCAACCGCGTGTTCGCCGAGCTGATCCAGACGCCCGTCACGGCGATTCCGGGCCGCCCCTGGCTCGGGCTCCTGCCGCCGGCCTGGTCCGACCCGGTCGCTCGCGCTATTGCCGAGTCGGCCGCGACCTCGGTCGAGATCCGGGCGGCCGAGCGGGTGCTGCTCCTCACGGCCATCCCGATGGCCGAACCCGGGTCTGCGGTGCTCGTGTTCGAGGACCAGACGGACCGGCGGCGCCTGCAAGAGCAGCTCATACAGTCTGAGAAAATGTCGGCGATCGGTCAACTCATCGCCGGTGTGGCGCACGACCTGAACAACCCCCTCGCGTCTGTCGTGGGGTTCAGCGACTTCCTGGCCGAGGCGGGCGTTCCGGCGTCGCTGGAGGAGCCGCTCCAGGTAATCCGTCAGGAGGCCGAGCGGGCGGCGACGATCGTCAAGAACCTGCTGTCGTTCGCCCGCAGCCAGGAGGGCGAGCGCGCGCGCCAACCGATCCAGCAGCTGCTCGACTCCACCCTGGTGCTGCTCCGCAACCAGCTGATGGCGCACAAGGTCGAGGCGACCCTGGACGTCGAGCCCGGCCTCCCCGACGTCGAGGTGAACGCCAACCAGATCAAGCAGGTGTTCGTGAACCTGATCAACAACGCCTGTCAGGCGATCGCGAGCGACGCTCCCTCCGGGCGGATCTGGATCACGGCCAAGCGGGCGCAAGACGTCATTGCCGTGAGCGTCACCGATTCGGGGCCCGGGATCTCCGAGGAGGTCGCCGCCCGGGTGTTCGAGCCGTTTTTCACGACCAAGCCGGAGGGCGAGGGCACCGGACTCGGGCTGTCGATTTGCCAGGGCATCCTCAAGGAGCATGGGGGTCGCATCACCCTGGAGAGCCGTCCCGGCAGCGGAGCGACGTTCACGGTGGAGCTTCCCGTCGGCGTCCCGGCCGTGCGGGTGGAACCGGCCCCCGTGCCGCGGGGCGATTCGAGGCCGCTGCACATCCTCGTGGTGGACGACGAGCCGCACATCCTGCATTACATGCGCGCCACGCTCGAGAGCTGGGGCCACAGCGTCGAGGTGGCGAGCGACGGCACCTACGCGCTCGAGCGCGCCCTGGCCGGTCCCTTCGACGTCATCATCTGCGACCTGCGGATGCCGCACCTCTCCGGGCGCGACATGTACATGAAGCTCACGCGGCAGGATCCGCGGGTCGCCGAGCGCATCATCTTCGCGACCGGCGACACGGTGCGTGGCGATACGCTGCAATTCCTCGACGGGCTGGGTCGACCCTACCTCCACAAGCCGTTCACTCTGGCCGAGCTGCGCGCCGCGCTCGGCCACGCCGCGAAGCAGCCGGTCTGAGCGGCCGTGCGCGTCCTGCACGTCGACTCGGGCCGGGAGTACCGAGGCGGTCAGAACCAGGTCCGGCTCCTCACCCGCGAGCTCGCCCGCGCGGATGGCGTCGGGCAGCGGCTCGTGACGCAGCGTCGCAGCGAGCTCGCGCGCCGGGTCGCGCAACACGGTGGCACCGTGCTGGAAGTGCCCTGGGGGCCGTCGCTCGACCCCCGTGCGCTCTGGCGCCTGTATCGCGCGGCGGCCGACTTCGCTCCCCACGTCCTCCACGCGCACGACAGCCACGCGCTGCAGCTCGCGTACTGGATGCGCCGACTGTCCGCACGTGGCCCCGGCGACCCGCTGCTGGTGGCGACGCGGCGGGTTGACTTCCACCTGCACCGGAGAAGCGTGTGGCATCGGGTGGATCACCTGATCGCCATTTCCGACGCGGTGCGCGCGGTGCTCGTGGCGGATGGGATCGCACTCCAGGACATCACGGTGGTCGCGTCGGGCATCGATCCCGACGAGGTGCGGCGCGCTGCTCGGACGCCCCTCGACGTGCGCGCCCGTCTCGGTCTATCGCCGGGCACGCCGCTCGCGGCCAACGTCGCCGCCCTGGTCGGTCACAAGGACCAGCACACCCTGATCCGCGCCGCCCACGCGGCCCGAGCGGCTCGCTCCGATCTCCACTGGGCCATCGCCGGTGAGGGCGAGTTGCGGGGCTCCCTCGAGGGGACGCTCGCGCGCCTTGGTCTCGCGGATCGCGTGCACCTGCTGGGGCACGTTCCCGAAGCCGACGCCCTCATCGCCGAGGCCGACGTGCTCGTGATGTCGTCGAAGGAAGAAGGCCTGGGCAGTGTCGTGCTGCACGCGATGGCGCTCGGCAAGCCGGTGGTCGCGACGCGTGCCGGCGGCCTGCCGGAGATGGTACCCGAGCCGTGGCTCGTCCCCGTGGGCGACGCGGACGCCCTCGCCCGGAAGGTGGTGTACGCACTCGATCACCCTTCCCCCCTCCCGCTTCCCCCGCGTTTCACGGCCTCGTCCATGGCCGCCGGCGTCTTGGCCGTGTATCGCTCGCTCGTCTAGATTGGAAGGCCATGATCTACGTCTGTGTCCCGGTCCACAACGAGGCCCGCACGGCGGGGCTGGTGCTCTGGAAGGTGCGCCAGGTGTTCACGGCGTTCCCGCGCGAGTATCAGCTGCTGGTGCTGGACGACGCCTCGACCGACGAGACACGCGACGTGCTCGCCTCCTACGCCAAGGTGCTGCCGATGACCGTGGTGACCCACCGGGCGCGCGAGGGCTACGCGCGCAGCCTAGAGGAGCTGCTGCGTCTCGCGCTGCAGCGCACCGACCGGCCCAAGCGCGACTGCGCCATCACGCTGCACGCCGACTTCGCCCACTCCCCCGAGAGCATGGAAGACATGGTGAAGCGGCTCGAGTCGGGGGCCGACCTCGTCGTGGCCGAGCAGGTGGAGGAGCGCGGTCGGGCGTCGCGGGCGCTCCGGCTGGCGCGGCGCTGGGCCCCACGGCTGCTGCGACTTCCCGGGCTGCGCGACACGATGTCGGGCTTTGTGGCGCTGCGTCTGATCGTGCTGCGGCAGGCCCTGCGCAGCGACGGCACGCGGTTGCTCCTCACCGACGGCTGGTGCGCGAGCGCGGAGCTCGTCGCCCGGCTCACGCGTCATGCCCGCCGCCGCGACACCGTGCCTGCGGCCGTCCGCTACGACCTGGTGCAGCGGCCTTCGCGGGTCAGGCCGTGGCGCCAGCTGCTCGAGGCGTGGCAGGCGCGCGCCATCATTCGCGCCGCCCGCACCGCGGCCGCCCTCCTGGTGATCGCCACCTCGCTCCGCGCGCAGTCCGATACAAGTCGGACCGACTCGACGCGGGCCGCCCCGCCAGCCTCGGGGTCCGTCACGGCGAGCGCGACTGCGCCCGCCCCGGCCCCCACAGCGGTGCCGTTCCCGGTGGGCGAGCGGCTGGTGTACGGGGCGCGGTACGGGCCCTTCAGCGTCGGAACGGCCACGATGGTGGTCGCGGGCGTGGACACGATTCGCGCGGAGGAGGCGGTGCACTTCCGGTTCCTGATCGACGGTGGCGCGCTGTGGTACCACATTCATCAGAATCTCGAGTCGTGGGTGGGGCGCCGCGATTTCCGATCACGCCGCTTCCTGAATCAGACCGAGGAGAAGGGCAAGTCGTGGGAGCGAAAGTTCGAGATCTACCCGGACTCGGGCGTCTATCGCGAGGCGGGGCGCGACAGCGCGGCCCCCACGGTCGCCGAGCCGCTCGACGATGCCGCGTTCCTCTACTGGATCCGTACCGTGCCGCTGGAGATCGGCAAGCGCTACGAGTACCGGCGCTATTTCCGGCCCGAGCGCAATCCGGTCATCGTCGAGGTGCTCAAGCGCGAGCGCGTGAGCGTCGCGGGCAGGAAGTGGGATGCGATCGTGGTCCGTCCGCGCATCCCCAACGGCGGCGGCATCTTCGCCGAGAAGGCCGACGCCCGGATGTGGCTTTCCAACGAACAGCCGCGCATCATGCTCGCGCTGCAGTCCAACTTCTCGTTCGGCCAGGTGACGCTGAAGCTCAAGGAGTACTCCGCCCCCCCCGCTGAGCACCCATGACCGACTACCGCGAGGCGGACTTTTCGCGACTCAAGACCGTTCCCATCGCGCAGCGCCCGAACAAAGTCGACCCATCCCTCCTCGCGCACCCGCCCGGCGGCGACCGGAGCTTCGCCGCGTTTTGGGACTCGCTCCCGGACGTGCTCGCCGCCAAGGACGCGCGCGACGTCGCGCGTTTGGTGGCGGGCGCCGCCGGGCGCCGGGGCGTGGTCGTGATGCTGGGCGGCCACGTGATCAAGGTCGGCCTCGGGCCCCTGCTCGCCGATCTGGTGCGTCGCGGCGTGATCACCCACCTCGCCCTGAACGGCAGCGCCGCGATCCACGACTTCGAGCTCGCCGCCTACGGCGGGACCAGCGAGGACGTGGCGGCCGGGTTGGCCGACGGCACGTTCGGGATGGTGGAGGAAACGGGACGCGAGATGAACGCCGCCATCGCCGACGGCGCGCGTGCGGGCCGGGGCATGGGCGAGGCGCTCGTGGACGCGCTGCGGCGCCGCGCCGGGCTCGCCGCGCCCGAGGCGTCGCTGCTCGTCGCCGCCGCCGACCGTGGCGTTCCCGTGACCGTGCACGCCGCCGTCGGGGCGGACATCATCCACCAGCACCCCACGGCCGACGGCGCCGCCCTCGGCGCCACCAGCCACCGCGACTTCAAGCGCCTGGCAGGGTCGTTGCCGGCACTGCACGACGGCGGCGTGGTGCTGAATCTCGGGAGCGCCGTCGTGATGCCCGAGGTGTTCCTCAAGGCGCTCACGGTGGCGCGCAATCTGAGCGGGGGAAAGCCGACCGGGTTCACGGCGTGCGACTGCGACATGCAGCGCCATTACCGCCCGCGGATGAACGTGGTCGAGCGCCCGACGCTCGCCGGTGGCCGCGGGGTCCAGCTCACCGGCCATCACGAGATCCTGATCCCGCTCCTGGCGTGGGCGGTGCTGCGTGAGCTGGACGCGCGCTGACTACGCGTCGGCGGGACGGCCCTTGATCATGTCGCGGATCTTGTCCGCGGTGCTGGGGCTGACGAGCCGGAGCGCGAAGTAAAGAATGAAGCCGATGGCGGCGAGCTTCAGGATCCACAGGGCGATCCCGAAGAAGCCCGCGAGCAGCCCGAAGAAGATGTTGAGGGCCACGAACGCGAGCGCGGCGAAGATGGCGAATCCGAGAATGCTGCGGAACATGGGGTCAACCTCCGTGGAGCCCCGACGCGAGGGCCGTACGACGCAATCTAGCAGCCGGTTTCAGGCAGGCGCCAGCAGGTGAACACCGCGGATGTGGCGATCATCGGCGGCGGAGCGATCGGCGCCGCCTGCGCCCGGGCGGCGGCCCTGCGCGGCCTCGCCGTCGCCATTTTCGAGCCCGGCCCCGAGCCGGCCGCCGCCTCCCCGGCCTCGGCCGGCATGCTCGCCCCCCAGATCGAGCCCGCCGACGACGCGTTGGTCGCCCTGTCGGTGCGGGCGCGCGACCTCTACGAGCCCCTCGCCCCCGCGCTGCGGGAGACCACGGGCATCGACATCGGCTTCTGGAGGTCCGGCATCGCCGCGGTAGCGTTCGACGAGCCCGACGCCGCGCGCCTCAAGGAAGAGGTGGCCCGGCAGCGGCAGGCGGGGCTGCGGTGCGACTGGCTCGAGGCAGATGAGGTGCGCGAACGCTGGCCCGGTGCCGCCCCCGAGTGCCAGGGCGCCCTGTTCGCACCGGAGGATGGCGCGCTGGACCCCCAGGCACTCACCCGCGCCTGCCTCGCGGACGCGCGCCGCCTCGGGGCCGCGCTCCACCCCGAGCCGGTCGAGGCGCTTCAGCTGGCGCAGGGCCGGGTCACCGGCGTGGTGGCGGCGGGCGGCACGACCAGCGTGGAGCACGCCGTGCTCGCGGCCGGCGTCTGGTCCCCGCAGCTGCGCGGCCTCCCCCGCGCCCTCCCCGTCGAGCCGTTGCGTGGCCAAATGGCGGCCACCGCCTGGCCCGACGGCTGCCCTCCTTCCATTCTCTACCACGATCAGGGCTACGTGCTCGCCCGCGGCGGTGCGGCGGTGCTCGGCAGCACCATGGAGCGGGCCGGCTACGATGCGCACGTCACGAACGAGGGCCTCGCCCAAGTGTTCCGCGGCGCAGTACGCCTGCTCCCGGCGTTGCTCGCCCAAGCCGTGCAGCGCGTCTGGGCCGGCCTCCGGCCCGCCACTCCCGACGGCCTGCCGATCCTGGGGCGCGACCCGGACGTGGAGCGGCTGTGGTACGCCACCGGCCATGGCCGCAACGGCATCCTCCTCGCGGCGCTCACGGGGGAGATCATCGCGGACCTGCTCACCAAGGGCGCAACCGACGTCGACATCGGACCGCTCGGAGTCGAGCGCTTCAATCTGACGCCTAGCCCCTAGCCCCTAGCCCCCGATGTACCGCACCTGCGCCTTCTGCAACGGCAAGCTCGATGGCGACGGCGGCCCTACGGACCTCGGGGTGGGACGGCGGCTCGCGTTCGACGAGTGGAAGGGGCGGCTGTGGGTGATCTGCCCCAGGTGCTCACGCTGGAACCTGGCACCGCTCGACGACCGCCTGGAGCGGATCGAGGCGCTGGCGCGGGCCGCGGCCGACGGGCGCGTGGCGGCCGCGACCGACCACGTCGCATTGATCCGCTGGCACGGCTACGACCTCGTACGCGTCGGCAAGCCTCGGCGCCTCGAGCTGGCCACGTGGCGCTACGGCGAACGGCTGCGGGCGCGGCGTCGGGAGCAGCTCAAGTTCGTCGTGCCCATGACGGTCGCGGCGGTGGGGCTCGCCGTGGCGGTCAACGTCGCGGCGGGCGGCTCGGTGGGCGTTTTTGTGTGGAACACTCCCCGGCTCGTCAAGCGGATCTACGTCGAGATGGTCGGACGCCGCAAGGTCGTGCTCGTCGAGCCGCCGATCTGCGAGCGGTGCGGGAGCGTGATGCTGTTGCGCGCACGACATCTGGAGCGAGCACGCGTCACTACCACGGCGCGCGAGGGTATGGCCCTGCTCCTCACGTGTCCGAGCTGCGGAGCCGAGGGCACGATGCTCACGGGCAGCGACGCGCAATTTGCCCTGCGGCGCGGCCTGACGTACCTCAACCTGGCGCGCGGTGGCCGGCAGCGCGCCGAGGACGCGGCCCGTCTGGTCGAGGGCGCGGGCGGTCCGCACCAACTGATCCACGACGTGGCCCGGCGCGAGCTCACGCTGCGGAGCCTCGCCCCGGACCGGCGCCTCGCCTTGGAGATGGCGGTCGACGAGCGTGCCGAGGTCGAGGAGCTGGAGCGTCAGTGGAAAGAAGCCGAGGAAATCGCCGAGATCGCCGACGGCATGCTCAGCTCCGACCCGGGGATCGACGAGGAGCTGCGCCGGCTCAGAGAGCGGCTCGATCAAAAGAAGGAAGGGTCGGGCTGACAGGGCCGCGTCGTGTGCTGCGCCCACGCCACGCCGCACGTCGAGTCCCGCGGGGACCCCTCCGGTCTCAATGCCGTATGACGAATAGAACCAAGCTCGGAGTGAGCGGATGGCTCCCCCTGCGATCCGGTGCTCGATGGTCGTGCTGGCGCTCTCGGTCGCCGGGGCGCGCGCACCGGCACAATGGCTCGACCCCGACGCCTGCGTCACCTGTCCTGACAAACGGATCCACTTCGCCGCGGGCGTGGGGCTCGACTTGTTGGCTCGGGGGCCTTGGGTGGCGAAGCCGTTCCATGACCACGCCTGGAAGCGCGTGCTCATGACGGCCACCGTGGCCGCGAGCTGGGAGATGCTCGACGCTCTGCAGGCCCGGCGCGAAGGCAAGGCCGGCAGGCCGGGATACGGGTTCGGGCCGCTCGACTTTGCGGCGACCGTCGCGGGCGCCGCAACCGCCGAGGCGCTCCAGGCACTCGGGCGCAAAATTGTCCGACGACGAAGCGCGGCGAGTCGGTAGGGCCTGGATCAACCGCACGGTTGAAATTTTGCTGGCGCGGCTACCAGACCCCCCGCGAACTCGCTATTTTGTGGCTAGTTATGACCAGCCCCCCCCTCGTCCAACTGCAGCGCCCGCGTCCCGCTCATCCCCACGCTCAGGTCGATCGCAAGCCGCCGTGGCTCAAGGTCCCCGCTCCCGGCGGGCCCAACTACGTCGCCCTGAAGCAGCTGATGCGCGACCACGGGCTCCACACGGTCTGCGAGGAAGCCCACTGCCCCAACATCGGTGAGTGCTGGGAGCACCGCGCCGCCACGTTCATGATCTTGGGCGACGTGTGCACGCGCAACTGCGCGTATTGCGCCGTCGCGCATGGCACGCCCGCGGCCCTGGACGAGGACGAGCCGGTCCGGCTCGCCGCCGCGGTGGAGCGCATGGGACTGCGGCACGTGGTGATCACCTCCGTCGACCGCGACGACCTGCCGAACGGCGGCGCCGAGATCTTCGCGGCCGCGATCGTCGAGATCCGGCGGCGCACGCCGGACACCTCGGTCGAGGTGCTGATCCCCGATTTCAAAGGAAGCGAGGAGGCGCTCCGCATCGTGGTCCAGGCCCGACCCGACATTCTCAATCACAATCTCGAGACGATCGACCGGCTCTATCGCCTGGCGCGGCCCGGAGGCCGTTACGTCCGCGCGCTCGAGCTGCTGCGCCGGGCCAAAGAGCTCGATCCCGGCATGCTGACCAAGTCCGGCATCATGTGCGGCCTGGGTGAGGAGTGGGACGAGCTGCTGCCCGCGATGCGCGACGTGCGCGCGCAGGGCGTGGATATCCTGACCCTGGGACAATACTTGCGGCCCTCGAGCGACCACCTGCCGATCGCCCGCTACTACACTCCCGACGAGTTCGCCGAGCTGCGCCGGCTCGGCCTCGAGATGGGGTACCGCCACGTGGAGGCGGGTCCGCTGGTCCGCTCGAGCTACCACGCGTGGGAGCAGGTGGAGCGGGCCACCGCGTCCGCTTAGCGCACGAGCCCCATGGCCACCGCCGCCACCCGCACCGCGAAGCCGAGCGCCCAGACGGAGCTGGAGCGGCGCATGCTGCGTCAGATGCTCCTGATCCGTCGGTTCGAGGAGAAAGCCGCCGAGGCATACGCCCTCGGCAAGATCGGCGGGTTCTGCCATCTCTACATCGGGCAGGAGGCCGTGGGAGTCGGGTCGCTTGCGGCGTTGCGGGAGGACGACTATGTGATCTCCTCGTACCGCGAGCATGGTCAAGCCCTGGCGAGGGGCGTGCCCGCCACGGCAGTGATGGCCGAGCTGTTCGGCAAGGCGACCGGGTGCTCGAAGGGCAAAGGCGGCTCGATGCATCTGTTTGACGCCGGGCGGCGGTTCCTGGGCGGCCACGGGATCGTCGGCGGGCACATCCCGCTCGCCGCAGGGATCGGATTCGCCATCCGCTACAAGGGCGGCGACCAGGTCTGCATCTGCTACTTCGGCGAAGCGGCGGTCAACATCGGCGCCTTCCACGAAGCCCTCAACATGGCCTCCGTCTACAAGCTCCCCGTCATCTTCTGCTGCGAGAACAACCGCTACGGCATGGGCACCGCGTTCGAGCGCGTGGCGGCGGTCACGGACGTGGTGGAGCACGCCTGCAGCTACGACATGGCGGCGGAGGTCGTGGACGGGATGGACGCGCTCGCCGTGTACGCGGCTACAGAGCAGGCCGCCGACCGGGCCCGGAGCGGCGGTCACCCGACCCTGCTCGAGGTCCGCACCTACCGCTACATGGGGCATTCGATGTCCGACCCGCTACACGGCGTCTATCGCACCAAGGAGGAGGTCGAGGAGCAGCGCAAGCGCGACCCGATCGGGCAGCTCGCGCTCAGACTGAAAGAGGAAGGCGCGCTCGATGACGCGGCGCTCGACGCCCTCGACGCCGAGGCGCGGGCCCAGACCGACGAGGCGGTGCGCTTCGCCGAGCAGAGCCCCGACCCCGACCCCGCCGAGCTGACCACCCACGTGCTCGCCGACTGATGGCCACGCTCACCTATCGCGACGCCCTGAACCAGGCGCTGCGCGAGGAGATGCAGCGCGATCCGAATGTCTTCCTGATGGGGGAAGAGGTCGGCGTCTATCAGGGCGCGTACAAGGTGAGCCGCGGCCTGCTCGAGGAGTTCGGGCCCCAGCGGATCGTGGACACACCCATCGCCGAGCTGGGCTTTGCGGGGATCGGCGTGGGAGCCGCCATGGCGGGCCTCCGCCCGGTGATCGAGTTCATGACGTGGAACTTCGCGGTGCTCGCCCTCGACCAGATCGTCAACTCCGCCGCGAAGATCCTGTACGAGTCGGGCGGCCAGGTGCCCATCCCGATCGTGTTCCGCGGGCCGAACGGGGCGGCGCTGCAGCTCGCGGCGCAGCACTCGCAGGCGTGGGAGTCGTGGCTGGCGCACATCCCCGGATTGAAGGTCGTCGCGCCCGCGACACCGGCGGACGCGAAGGGGCTCCTCAAATCCGCGATCCGCGATAACAACCCGGTCATCGTGCTCGAAGGCGAGATGCTGTATAACATCAAGGGCGAGGTGCCGGAGGGGGAGCACATCGTGCCGATCGGGCGCGCCGAGGTGAAACGGCCGGGGAGCGACGTCACGCTCATCTGCCACTCGAAGACGGTCGCGGTCTCCCTCAAGGCCGCCGAGCAGCTGGCCGAGCACGAGGGCGCGTCCGCCGAGGTGCTCGACCTGCGGTCGTTGCGCCCGCTCGATGAGGCGGCCATCCTCGAGTCGGTGGCGCGCACCAACCGGGCGGTCGTGGTCGAAGAGGGGTGGCCGCAGAGCGGCATCGGCGCCCAGGTGGTCGACGTGATCCAGCGAGAGGCGTTCGACCAGCTCGACGCCCCGGTGCTGCGCGTCACCCAGGCCGACGTCCCCATGCCCTACAACAAGCAGCTCGAGCGCCTCGCGAAGCCCTCTGCCGAGCGCGTGGTCGCCGCGGCGCGCCGCGTGCTCTACCTCGACTGACCGTGGCCACCAACGTCTATATGGAAGCGCTCTCCCCCACCATGGAGGAAGGGCGCGTAGCCAAGTGGCACAAGCGGGACGGCGACGCCGTGAAGACGGGCGAGACGCTGGCCGAGGTCGAGACCGACAAGGCGGTGATGGACCTGGTCGCGCGCGCGGACGGCGTGCTGCGGCAGGTGGCGGTGGCCGAGGGGCAGACGGTACCGGTGGGGAGCGTGGTGGCGGTGATCGCGGCCCCCGGCGAGACGGTCGGCGCAACGGCAGCCTCCGCTCCCCCGCCCGCGCCGGTCCCCTCGGGAAGCGGGAAACGGGAAACGGGAAACGTGGCGACCATGACTGCCCCCGCACCGGTGGTTGTCGCTCCGTTGCCGGCCACCGCTCCCTCGGATGCCACCCGTGTAAAGGCGTCCCCACTCGCGCGGCGCATGGCGAAGGAGGCCGGCGTAGACCTGAAGCTCGTAACCGGCTCTGGGCCCGGCGGCCGAGTCGTTAAGAAGGATCTCGAGCGCGCGCCGAGCACAGCGCCCGCGCCACCCTTTCCCATTTCCCGTTTCCCGCTTCCCGAGCGCTCCGCGGCTCCGTACGATGACGTCCCCCTGACCCAAATCCGCAAGACCATCGCGAAGCGGCTCGCGACGTCCCTCGGCCCCATCCCCCACTTCTTTCTCACGACCGAAGTGGACATGGAGCGGGCGTCCGAGGCGCGGGATGCCCTGAACAAGCAGCTCGGCGACCGGGGCAAGGTCTCGTTCAACGACATCGTCATCAAGGCCACCGCGCTCGCGCTCGGGACGCACCGCGCCTGCAACGCCTGGTTCCAGGAGGACCACATCCGCTACTGGAACGAGGTGCACATCGGCATGGCCGTGGCCGTGGAGGACGGGCTCATCACGCCGGTGATCCGGAGCGCCGACTTGAAGTCCCTCGGCGAGATCGGCCGCGAGGCGAAGGACCTCGCCGAGAAGGCCCGCAACCGCCGGCTCCAGCCGAACGAATACACCGGAGCGACGTTCTCCGTCTCGAATCTCGGCATGTTCGACATCGACCAGTTCACGGCGGTCATCAATCCGCCGGAGGCCGGGATCATCGCCGTGGGCTCGATCGTTCAGAAACCGGTGGTGCTGGACGGACAGGTGACGGCCCGGCGCCGCATGCGCCTCACGATGAGCTGCGACCATCGGGTGATCGACGGCGCGACCGGGGCGGCGTTTCTCCAGACCCTGAAACAGATGCTCGAGAACCCGCTGGCGATGCTGTTGTGATTGCGGATTGGGGATTGCGGATTGCGGAATCGAAGACCGAGCCGCCAATCCACAATCCGAAATCCGCAATCCGCAATTGGGAGGGGGGCACCGTTGGCCAGTCAATTTGACGTCATCATCCTCGGGGGCGGCCCCGCCGGCTACGTCGCCGCCATCCGCTCGGCCCAGCTCGGTATGAGCACGGCCGTGATCGAGAAGGACAAGCTCGGCGGCGTGTGCGTCAATATCGGATGCATCCCCACCAAGGCCTTGCTCCATTCCGCCTACATCGCACGGCTGTTGCGGGAAGCGAAGGAATTCGGCATCGAAGCCGGTGCCGTCAAGACCGACTATGGCGTCGCGATGCAGCGCTCCCGCAAAGTGAGCGACCAGAACTCGAAGGGCGTCGAGTTTCTCATGAAGAAGAACAAGGTCACCGTCATCAAGGGCAGTGGCGTGCTCCTGCCCGGACGCAAGGTAAAGGTCGGGGGCGACAGCCACGAAGCGAAGAAGGCCGTGATCATCGCGACGGGCTCGCGCGTGAAGGGCCTGCCGCAGATCGGGCTGGAGATCAACAAGACGACGGTCATTTCCTCGGACGAGGCGCTGTTCCTCGAGAAGGCGCCGGCGTCGCTCGCGATCATCGGCGCGGGGGCAGTGGGGATGGAGTTCGCCGATATCTTCCACGCCTTCGGCACCAAAGTGACGCTGATCGAAGCGCTCCCCCGCATCCTGCCGCTCGAGGACCCCGAAGCTTCGGACGCCCTCGCGAAGAGCTACAAGAAGCGGGGCATCGACGTGATCCCCGGCGCCAAGGTGAAGAAGGGCACGGCGGGGAAAGACAAAGTGACCCTCGAGGTCGAGGCGAACGGCGCGACGCAGAAGCTCGAGGTCGCGACCGTGCTCATGGCCGCGGGCCGCGCAGTGAACACCGAGAACATCGGCCTGGCGGACTGCGGCGTGCAGGTGACCGAGCGCGGCTTCATCAAGGTCGATGCGGGCCTGCAGACGACCGCACCCGGCTACTACGCCATCGGCGACGTGGCGGGGCCGCCCATGCTCGCCCACAAGGGCATGCGGGAGGGCGTGACCGTCACCGAGCTCCTCGCGGGCAAGAAACCCCACGCCATCAGGTACGACAACGTCCCCAGCGTGACGTATTGCCACCCCGAAGTGGCCAGCATCGGGCTCACGGAGGACCAGTGCAAGGAGCGCAAGCTCGATTACGTGGCGGGGCGGTTCCCCTTCTCGGCGAACGGCCGGGCGCGCGGCACGGGTGAGACCGAGGGGTTCGTGAAGCTCCTGCGCGACAAGACGTACGGCGAGATCCTGGGCGCCCACATCGTGGGCGGGCACGCCTCCGAGATCATCCACGAGCTGGCGGTGGCGCGGGAGAACGAATACACGGTGGAAGAGGTCGAGCTGGCGATTCACGCGCATCCGACCATGTCCGAGGCGGTGGCCCAGGCGGCCCTCGATTCGCTCGGCCGTGTGGTGGACATGTGAAAGACCCCCTCGCGATCGGTCTCGGCGGTCTGGCGTGCGGCGCGGGGTTCGGGGGCGGGACCATCGTGGCCGCGCTCGTCATCGTCCGGACACTGGAGCACCACGTGAGCTCCTCGGGCACGCAGGAGAGCGCCGCCGATCCGGTCCTGGCCGGGACGCTCGTCGGCCTCGCCATCGGCGCGACGTTCGGCTGGCATCGCAGCCGCTGGCTCGACAATCTGTGGCAGCGGGGCGTCATCGGCGTCCTGTCGGCCGTGGGAGCGCTGCTCGTCGCCTTCCTCGCCTGGCCGATCGACCATCTGCTCGGCATCCCGGGTCTCGCCGTGTGGGGCGTGGCGAGCTTCGTGCTCGGGGGCGCGGGTAGCGCCTGGTCCGTGCGCGGAAGCCGGGACGACGCGTTGAGGGATGGAGAGTGACGGGGCGCCGCGTTCGGGTCATCGAGGCCGGTCGCATCTCCTACCGCGAGGCGCTCGAGTGGCAGCGTGCGCTCGCGCAGGCGCGCATCGACGGTCGGCTCGGGGAGGACCTGCTCCTGTTGCTCGAGCACCCTCCCGTGGTCACGCTGGGCCGCACCGCCCGGGCGGCCCACCTGCTGCACCCGGAAGGCGTCGACGTGCTCGAGGTCGAGCGCGGCGGCGACGTCACGTTCCACGGGCCCGGGCAGCTGGTGGGTTATCCGATCCTCGACCTGCGCGGCTACCGTCAGGACCTGCACTGGTACCTCCGCACGCTCGAGGACGCGCTCATCGCCGCACTCGCGCAACTCGGCATCCCCGCCGAGCGGAACCCGGGCTACACGGGCGTATGGACGCGCGGGCGCAAGATCGCGAGCATCGGGATCCACGTGAAGCAGTGGGTCACCTGGCACGGGTTCGCGCTGAACGTCACGACCGATCTCACGCACTTCGATCGCATCGTGCCGTGCGGGATCCAGGGAGTCGAGATGACGTCGGTAGAACGGGAAAGGGGAAAGGGGAAGGGGGAAACGAAGTTGTGGGATGCCGCCGTTGCGGCGGTCATGCTTGGCTTCGCAAGGGCCTTCGACGTCGAGGTGACGACGTCGCGGACAGGCGTCACGGAGATGCGTCCGACCGCCGCGGTGTCCTGAGGAGCATGGCCCGGCTCGCCGCGCTCGCTGCGGTGACGCTCACCCTCGCGACGACGCTTCCGGCGCAGGCCCCCACTGGCGCGGCGCTGCGCGATTCGGCGCGCGCGCGTCTCGCGCGACTCGACGGGACCGTCGAGGTCGCCGGCCTGGACAGCACCGTCGAGGTGCGCCGCGATCGGTGGGGCGTCCCGCACATCTACGCGAAGACGCGACACGATCTTTTCTTGGCCCAGGGGTACGTCGCGGCGCAGGACCGGCTGTGGCAAATGGAGATGTGGCGGCGCAGCGGCGACGGGCGTCTCGCCGAGGTGATCGGCCCGTCGGCCGTGGAGCGCGACCGGTTCGCGCGACTCCTCAAGTACCGCGGAGACATGGCGCGCGAGTGGGTGAGTTACTCGCCCGACACGCGGGAGATCGTCCAGGCGTTCGTGGGCGGCGTGAATGCCTACATCGCGCAGGTACGTTCCCGCCCGCCGATCGAGTTCACGCTGCTCGAAATCGCCCCCGAGCCGTGGACGATCGAGGTTCCGCTCCAGCGGATGGCGGCGCTCGCGATGACCGGAAACGCGCTGGACGAAGTGGAGCGCGCGCGTCTGGTCCACCTCCTGGGCACTGAGCGCGTAGCCGCGTTGTGGCCCACGGATCCCGACCGCTCACTCGATCCGGCCCCCGGGCTCGACCTCGAGGGCATCGCTCTCGGTCCCGTGGCCGAGGCCTACGGGAACGTGCGCTATCGCCGGATCGAAGGGTCGAACAACTGGGTCGTAAGTGGGGCCCGTACGGCGACCGGAAAGCCGTTGCTCGCGAACGATCCCCATCGCGCGCTCAGCCTGCCTTCGCTGCGCTACCTCACCCACCTCATCGGGCCGGGTTGGAACGTGATCGGCGCCGGGGAGCCCGCGCTTCCCGGCGTCGCCGCCGGCCACAACGAGCGGGTGGCCTTCGGCTTCACGGTGGTCGGCATGGACCAACAGGACGTGTACGTCGAGCAAATGGGCCCTTGCGGCGCTCCCCGCCTGCGATGCTACCGGACCCGTGGGGCTTGGCGTCCGCTCCGCGTGATCGTGGACACGATTCCCGTGAAGGGCGAGCCACCCCGCGTGGTGCGACTCGAGTTCACCGAACACGGGCCCATCGTGGCGGAAGACAGCGCGCGTGGCCGGGCTTTCGTCGTACGATTCGTGGGCAGCGAACCTGGAACCGCCGGCTATCTCGCCCAGCTGTCGATCGATCGCGCGACGGATTGGCGGAGCTTCCTGAGCGCAGCGGCTCGGTGGCGCCTGCCGACCGAGAATCTCGTGTACGCGGACGTGGACGGGCATATCGGCTGGATCGCCGCGGGCCTCATGCCGGTCCGGAGCTGGTCGGGTCTGCTGCCGGTGCCGGGCGATGGCCGCTACGAGTGGCAGGGGTTCCTGCGGCCCGACGAGCTGCCGCAGTCGTACGATCCGGCGTCGGGGATGATCGTGACCGCGAACAACAACATCCTGCCGCCCGGGTACGCACAGGCGCTCAACTACGACTGGGCACCTCCGTATCGCGCGCACCGCATCGCCCGGGTGCTCGGGCCGGGGGCGCGTCTCACCGTCGAGGACTTCGAGCGCCTCCAGCTCGATGAATACTCACTACCGGCGTCGAAGCTCGTTCCGGTCCTGCTCGCGGCCGCCCGGCGCCGCGGCACGGCCGCGGGCCCGGCAATCGACACGCTCGGCGCATGGGACTACGTGATGTCGAAGGACCGTACCGCGCCGCTCCTGTATGAGGCGTGGCTCGGCGCGGTGGGGACGCGGCTGGCGCGCACCCGCGCCGGCGGCGCGGCCGATTTCGTGCTACCGATCCCCACGCTGGTCCGCGTGATCACGGCGCCCGACGGGGCCTTCGGCCGCGACCCCGAGGCGGCGCGCGACTCGCTCGTGCTCGCGGCCCTCGACGACGCCCTCGCCGAGATCTCGACTCAGCTCGGCGCCGACCGGTCGCGCTGGTCTTGGGGCGCCCTGCACCGCGCGGTGTTCCGCCACCCCGTCGCCGCCGCGTTCGACCTTCCCGGAGTCCCCCGTGGCGGCGACGGCAACACGGTCAATGCCACGGGCAGCGGTGGGGATTACGAGCAGCGCTACGGAGCGTCGTACCGAGAAATCCTCGACTGCGCCGACTGGGACCGCTCGGTCGCGACGAGCGTGCCGGGTCAGTCCGGCCAGCCCGGGAGCCCTCATTACGGCGACCTACTCGCAGGGTGGGCCGAGGGGCGCTACTTCCCGCTGGTCTTCTCACGCGCGCGCGTGGAGCAGGAGACGGCGCACGTGCTCACGCTGACACCGCCCGCGTGACGAAGCTCCTCGATACCATGCGCCAACGATCGTCGGCGCCGCAGGATCGCCTTCCGCCGGGACAGGTGCTGACCACCAAATGGCCCGTGCTGCACTACGGCAACGTGCCGAAGGTGGACACCGCCACCTCCTGGACGTTCGACGTGACGGGAGTCGTGGAGCGGCCGTTCACGCTCACCTACGCGCAGCTGCTCGCGCTGCCCCGCAAGACGGTCATGTGCGACATGCACTGCGTCACCCGGTGGAGCCGACTCGACAACGCGTTCGAGGGCGTGCCGGTGCAGCTGCTGCTGGAGCGCGCGGGAGTCGAGCCGGCGGCGCGGTTCTGCCTCATCTCCGCGGAGCAGGGCTTCACGACCAATCTGCCGCTCGCGGATCTCGATCGGCCGGAGAACCTGATCGCGCTCACATGGAACGGCGAGCCGCTCGCGCCGGAGCACGGCTGGCCCGCCCGGCTGCTCGTGCCGCACCTCTATCTATGGAAGAGCGCGAAGTGGGTGCGGGGATTCACGCTGCTCGACGCGGACGTGCCGGGGTTCTGGGAGCAAAACGGCTATCACATGCGGGGCGATCCGTGGAAAGAAGAGCGCTACGGCGGGCGGGCGATCACCCAGCATGAGATCAACCGGCTGCGCAACTTAAGCAAGAAAGACGTCTAGCAAAGGCAAAAAGACGTCTAGCAAGAACGTTGCACGGAGACGTTGCACAGAGACGTTACACAGACGGCGTCGCGCGACGCCTGCGTGATACGTTTCGGTGATACGCCTCTGCTAGACGTCTTTGGCTCCTAGAAGTTCGTAGAACCTCCGAAACACCTCTATGCCGTCCCACAATTGTTTGAGGTCGAGCTTTTCATTCGGAGCATGCAGCCGGTCGTCCGGCAGGCCGATGCCGGTCAGAATCACGGGAGCGCCCCCCTTGCCGAGCGCCGGCACCACCGGAATCGAGCCGCCGGCGCGCGCCGGGACGGTGCCGCGTCCGACGACGTCCTTGAACGCCTGGTCCAGCAGCTGGAATGCCGGGTGCGTCACCTCGACCGTCGCGGGATCCGCACCGTGCAGGAAACGGACGCTCGTCTGGACGTGCTTCGGCGCGAGGCGTTTCACGGCCGCCGCGAGCTGGCGCTCCACGACCCTGAGTTTCTGGTCGGGGACGAGGCGCAGGCTCACCTTCGCAGTCGCCTCGGCGGGGATGACGGTCTTGGCGCCGTTGCCCGTGAACCCCCCGGTGATGCCGTGGATCTCGAACGTGGGCAGGGCCCACAGCCGCTCCAGCACGGAATACGCCTTGAGCCCGGTGAGCGCCCTGGCCTGCACCCGGTATTTGAGAAACTCGCTCTCCTTAAAAGGGAGGCGTTTCCAGGTGGCGAGCTCCCGCTTCGATGGACGCTTTACCGTCGCGTAAAAACCGGGCAAGTGGATCTTGCCGTCGGGGGTCTTGAGCCGGCCGAGCAGGCGGGCCAGCTCCTCGTGTGCATTGGGCGCCGCGCCGCCGAATTCGCCCGAATGGAGATCCGACTTGGCCGTGCGAACGGTGATCTCCGCGTAGCACAGTCCCCGCAGCGTCGTGTACACGGCGGGCCAGCGGGGCGCGATGTAGGCCATGTCGGCGATGAGAACCGCGTCCGCCCGGGTGCGCTCGGGATCGTGCCGCAGCAGCTCGAACAACACGCGGCTGCCGTACTCCTCCTCCCCTTCGATGAGAAAGCGAAAATTGACGGGAGGCCCCTGGCGCGTGCCGTTCGCCTCGATCGCCTTGAGCAGGCAGAACACCTGGCCCTTGTCGTCCGCGGCGCCGCGGGCGAACAGTTTGCCGCCACGCACCGTCGGCTCGAACGGAGGCGTGGCCCATTCGTCGAGCGGATCGGGGGGCTGCACGTCGTAGTGACCGTACACGAGCAGGGTGGGTGCACCGGGCACGTCGGGGCCGACGCCCCAGACCACCGGATGGGTGTCGCTCGCCAGGAACTGCACGTCGCTACAACCGAGCCGGCGCAGCTCACCGGCGACCCACTCGGCCGCGGCGCGGCAGTCGGCGTCGTGCGCTGCGTTGGTGGAGATCGACGGGATACGGAGGAAGTCGCTGAGCTCTCGGAGCAGACGGTTGGTATCCATGAGGCGAATAATTTAGACGCGTAGACGGGTGGACGGCGAGCGGTTTCCGGGACCGAGCAGGTAGGCATGGGCGCGCGCGCTACCCGTCTACCCGTCTCGCCGTCAAGGCGTATATTCGCGCCATGCGGAACACCGCGTCATTCGAGCTGTTTCCGGACGCACCAAGCGAGCGGGTCATGGCGCGCGCCCGCTACCTCGTGCGCGAAGGACGGCTGGTCGACGCCGAGCGCGCGTACCGTGACGTGCTCGCCGAGCATCCGGATCTGCAGGGCGGCTGGGCGGAGTGCTTCGAGCTGCTGCGGCGTCAGGGACGGCGCGAGGACGCGCTGCGGCTCGCCGAGAGCGCGCGCGCCCAGTTCGGGGATTCGGCCTTCGCGCTGGCGCTCAAGGGAGCGGCCCTGATCGAGCTGGAGCGCTACCGCGAGGCTCTCGCAACGCTCGAGCAGGCGGTGGAGGCCGACCCGGACCTGGCGCTGGTCTGGCACGAGCTGGGGTACGCCGCCTTCCGGCTGGGCGACGGGAACCGTGCTCTGCTGGCGCTCGATCGCGCCTTCGGGCTCGAGCCCCATACCGAGACCCTGCGGCTGCGCGGCCGGATCCTGCGCGACGCCGGTCGGTACCAGGCCGCCGAAGTGGCGTACGAGGGGGCGGCGCAGGCAGCCGAGCACCGGGAGCAGCGGGCATCGGCCGAGCGCGAAATCGCCGCCACGCGCCGCTACGCGTTCTACGCGCCCCGCCGCCCGGACGAGCTGACTCCGGCGGAGCGCTGGTTCGCCGAGACGGGCACGGTCGTGCTCGCGTCCGACGCCGCGAGCGATGCCCCGGATGACGCGACGCTCGCGGCCGCATTCCTCGACCTGGCGCGAGATTCCGGGTGGCGCTTCGGCCAGATCGTCGCGCTGGGGCCGGCCCTCCCCGTCTGGCGCACCCTGGCGGACGCGCTGCGTGCTCCGCTCGTCACCCGCACCGGGTTCGACCCGGCCGCCTGTCCACTGGTCGTCGCCCAGCGCCCACAACCCGCCGACGCCGGATGGAGCACCATCACCAGCGCGGTCGCGGAGCACGCCACAGGCCTCGTGTTCGTGCTGGAGCAGGCGACCGAGCCCCCCGGCGCGGGCGCCGACGTGATCGGCGTGCTCGCCGACGCCGGCGGGCGTCGCACCCGACAGGTCAACGGCGGCCATGCCCTGTCCGAAGCACTGCACCCGGCGAGTCGCCTGGCGGGCCGCCGCCTCAAGATCGCCTGAATCCAGCGGAGGTGTGGTGACCGCCACCGGCCCATCGTCGCGCACGATGTCGGGGAAGTCCATCGTCGCGAGCCAGTTCGAGCGTGCCGCCAACCTGATCAACCTCGAGCAGTACATGCGGCACGTCCTGATGCACCCGTTCCGCGAGGTGCAAGTGGAAGTGCCGGTGCGGATGGACGACGGCCGCATCGAGGTGTTCACCGGCTACCGCATTCAGCACAACGGCGCGCGCGGGCCCTGCAAAGGCGGGATTCGCTACCACCCGGACGCGGACCACGACGAGGTGCTGGGCCTCGCGGCCATCATGACGTGGAAGACCGCGCTCATGGACATCCCCTTTGGGGGCGCCAAGGGCGGCGTGACGGTGGACCCGAAGCGGCTCTCCCGACTCGAGCTGGAGCGCCTCACGCGCCGCTTCACCCAGCGCATCTCGATCGTGCTCGGCCCCTACCGCGACATCCCGGCGCCCGACGTCAACACCAACGCGCAGGTGATGGCCTGGATCCTGGACGAGTACTCGAGCCGCCACGGATACACCCCCGCCGCCGTGACCGGGAAGCCCGTTTCGCTGGGCGGCTCGCTCGGCCGAGAGGAGGCGACGGGCCGGGGCGTGATGTACGTGATGACCGAGTATGCACGGGACTTCGGCATTCCCCTCCGGGGAGGCCGCGTGGTGATCCAGGGCTTCGGGAACGTCGGCGGGCACCTCGCGCGGCTGCTGCACGCGGAGGCGGGCGCCAAGGTGGTCGCGGTCTCGGATGTGTCCGGCGGCGTGGCGAACGAGCACGGGCTGGACGTCCCGGCGCTGCTGGCGCACACCGCCGCCGGCAAGCGGGTATCCGAGTGGCCGCACGGCCAGGCGATCACGAACCCGCAGCTCTGGACGGTCCCCTGCGACTGGCTCGTGCCCGCCGCGCTGGGCGGCGTCATCACCAAGGAGGCGAACGCGCACACGGTCGACTGCAAGGTGGTGGTGGAAGGGGCGAACGAACCCACCACGCCCACCGCCGACCGGATCCTCGAGGAGCGCGGCATCGCCGTAATTCCCGACTTCCTCGCCAACGCCGGCGGCGTCACCGTCAGCTACTACGAGTGGGCGCAGAACCTGCAACAATACCGCTGGACCCACCAGCAGGTGAACGACGAGCTCAAGGCGACGATCACCAAAGCCTACGTCGGCGTGCGCGATCTGGCGAAGCAAAAGGGCGTGACGTTCCGGACGGCGGCGTATGCGATCGCGCTGGAACGGGTGGCGGAAGCCGAGCGGCTGCGGGGAAACTGATATCGATTGCGGATTGGCGATTGCGGATTGCGGAATGGCAATGCGGGGTCGAGCCCCCAGGCAGGCGTTCGACGCGCGCCCATCAAATCCGCAATCCGCAATGCGAAATCCGCAATAGTGTCAATCCGCCGCCAGCCCCGGCCTCGAGTACAGTGCCTGATACGGATCCTGCCCCGGCTGCGTGAACACGCGGACCTGAATCGCCCGGACCGTCTCTCGCAGATTCGCGTTCGCGTGAACGTAGACTTCTTCGAACAGGTTCAAGTTCATCCGGTAGAGGCGCTGCGCGATCACGACCGCGTTGTTCAGCGGCACGCGGGCGAACCAGCGCCAGTCGTACGTCTCGAGGGTCTGTCCGACCGGCCCCGTGAGCTGGGCGCGCGCCCAGCCGAACACCGTCGCGCGCGTGCGCTCGAGCGCCGCACCGATGGACCCCGTCGCGTAGGCGGAGTCGAGGCGCCGGGCGAGCTCGGCGTACAGCACGTCGAGCGTCCGCTCGTCGCGCCACCGGGCCACGGCGCGCTTCGCGTCCATCGAGTCGTGACGGGAACGGAAGAACGCCTCCGCTCCGCGGTACCCCACGAAGCTCGCGAAGCTCTCGTTGAACGGGGTCTGGCTCTTCAGGTATAGCGTGTTGTGGGCCAGCTCGTGGATGACGGTGGCGACCAGCTCCATCGTGTCGCGCTCGATCACGGTGGAGAGCAGCGGGTCCGCGAAGTACCCGAGCGTCGAGAACGCCCCCGCGGGACGGAGATAGGTGTCGTATCCTTCGCGCTCCAGATCCGCCGCGGTCCCGCGCGCCTGCGCGAAGTCGAAGAACCCCTTGTATGGCACCGTGCCCACGATCGGGTACTGCCAGGTGTACCCGCGCAGCCGGTCGCGGCGCGCGGCCGAGAGCACCAGCAGCAGGGTATCCCGGCCCACGTCCACGTAACTCGTGTAGGTCTCCCCGACCAGCAACCCGAGCGAGTCGCCGGCGAACGCGCGGGCGGCGAGGACGAGCGCCAGCCGCTGGCGCAGCGGCGGAGCGGTCCGGGGATCCGCCACCAGCTTCGCGATCGCATGGCGCTTCAGCAGGATCCGCGCCTCCTCCACGCCGGCGCGCGCGAGGTAGCGCGCGTCGGCGCTCGTCGCGAACGCCACGACCAGCACGGTGGGGACGCCGATCCCCACCCACGTCAGCAGCCGCCGCGCCACCCGGCCCCAGTTGGGCGGCCGCCGCTCGATCACGGCGTCCATCGCAGCCCCATACGCTGGCGCGCGCCGAGCGTGTCGTCCGCCCGATAGGCGTAGTCGAGGTGGAGGCGGCCGAGCTCCAGGCTCCCTCCCCACGTGAACGGAGAGGCCACCGTCGTGACCGAGTGGCCCACGTACCCCACGCGCGCCAGCAGCCCGAGACCGGGCGTCACCACCCCGCCCTCGAGACCGAGGACGAGAAACGGGCTACCGCCGCCGGTCCCCCGCGACGGCCACTGGCCTTCGACCGTCGTGAGCAGGCGGTAGCTCCCCTGAGGATCCACGTAGTTCAGCGTGAAGCCGGCGCGCGTGCGCCGCGGCAGGTGTGACCCGCCGCCCAGGTCGCCGCCGATATTCTGCACGCTCGCGCCCAGAGCCATGAGGTCGAATACCGCGATCGCGAGTCCGACGTCGCCCGCCCAGGCGTCGGCCCGGGTGCCCGCCACGGTCTCACGCACGTACTTGACCGAGGTGCCGATCGCCGCGAGTCCGGTGCGGAACACAAGGGAAGACACGCCTAGAAGATCCGCCGACGTGTACGCCTGCCCCAGCGCCGCGGCACCGGCTCCCCAGGTGAACCGGCCCGCGCGCAGCGCCAGCGCCCCGGTAGAAAGCGTGCTGCCCGAGGGATACGACTCGTACGACGCTTCTACGGCGAGACGGTGAATCGTGGCGAGTCCCGCGGGGTTCGTGAACACGGCGCCGGCGTCGCCGACCACGGCCGCCCCGGCACCACCCATGCCTGCCGCGCGGGCGGAGCCGGGAACCGCGGCAAGCACGCTGCTGGTTTGGGCGGAGAGCGGCGACACCAAGAAGACATCCAGCAAAACCGTCACGCAGAAACGTCGCGCGGAACCGTGGGGCGCGCTCATGCCTATTGAATACGAATCACATTCAGCCACGGTGCGAGCGACGCATGCAGTGCCCGGCCGCCGCCGTCGCTGAACAGCAGCGTGAACGCCCCGGCGCCTGCAGACTGCTGCGCCAGAAAATACCTCCCCGATCCCGCGCGCAGCACACCGCTCAGGTCCAGGGTGTCCCCGGCTGCCGAGTCGGGCGTCAGCGGGAACGCCGCGGGGACCTTCACGGTCCCGATCTTCGCCAGGCAGCTCGCGTGCACGGCCGGATAGTCGGTCCGGAACCGCCAGGTCACGTATTGCCACGTCGCCGGCGTGGGGAACCCCGGCCGGTCGGACAGGTAGTTTGCCAGCCCCCAGCGCTGCACGATCGTCGCGAACGCCGTGTTCGTGGCGTGGCTCACGTTGGTCGCGCCAATGAGGGTTGTGATGTCGAGCGCCCGGGTCACCACATTCGCCTGCGCGACCGACTGGCCGGCCGCGAACTGGTCGACCAGGAACCGGACGAACAGCCAGTACGCGCCGCGGCTCGCCAGACCCCCGATGCCGGCATCGTCCACGAGGAAGGAGGCCTCGGGATCGAGAAAATACTGGCCGGAGTTGTACAAATCCCCGAACACGAAGTGGCAGAACGTGGCACTGTCCCCGGGGAGAAACAGCCGTGCGCCGAGTTCCTCGGCGTAATGGGACAGCCCCTCGTTGAGCCAGAGTTGCTCCGGCGCGCCGATCCCGCTCGGAGATACGTGGTGGCCCCAGCTGATCATATGCTGGAACTCGTGAATGAACGTTGCGGGCACGGCGTTCTTCACGTCGTTCACGGAGTGCGCGCAGCTCAAGACCGCTCCGGGATCGGGGACCACCGAGAAGAAAATCTCCGCGTTGTTGCCTCCCTTGAACCCGGTGAGCAGGTCGCCGCCGTAGAAGTAGCCGACGATGGAGCCCCGGCTGCAGGACGATTTCGGGGTGAGGGTGTTGACCGCCCCGGTCATGAGGACGATCACCCGCCCGTTCCCGTCGCGGTCCGACTCGTGGCCGAAGGCCGCAGTATCCGCCGGGTAGAGGAGGGTGTCGAACTCTGCCACGAGGCTGTTCAGGTCCACAGTGGCCAGCGTGTCGGCGGCCGTGTTGTCGACGAAAACCGCGACGTGCTGTCCCACCGTCTTCGCCGTCGCCGTGACCGTCGGGTGGGTGAGGCACAGCGTGTCGCCGCACACGTTGAACGTGCGCACGTCGCCGGGAGCCAGGGCCTGCACGGGCGCGGACGGTGCCAGGTCGGGACGGAGTTGTCGTCCCGGCCCTATGACCAGATCTCGCTCCGCCCGGCGCAGCGCCAGGTCGAACCGCTGTTGGGCGCCCGGCTCCGCGGCGGCCCTCACGGAGGCCCGCGGTGCGGCGGCGGCGACGACCGCGGTGCCGTGCAACAAGAAGGTCGACGAGTCGTTCACCCTGGTGCTCGCCGACTGCGGCACCAGCAGGTATTCGATCGGCGCCCCCGTCGCGTTGTCGGGGAACACCGCGCAGCCCGACGTCTGGAGCGGGTCGAGGGCGGTGAGCGCGGCGTACACCTGACTCACCGATCCCGCGCTGGTCGCCGTGCACGGCGCGAGCTGAGGCTGCGTGCTGCTCGAGCTACAGGCCGCCGCCAAGAGCGACGACAGCCCCGCCACGAGACCCCTCGGCATCAGCGATATCCTCCGTGATTCCCCCGGCGCGCCGGAGCGCCCGCCGGAAACAGATCGGCCCGACCAGCTCGTGCACCCCAATGATCGCTACCACGAGGGTCTCGAGCGAGACCCCCCACTCGGGGAAGGCGCGCCGGGCCACCTGCGCCAGCCCGAGCGCGCTCCCCGCCTGCGGCACCAGGCCGAGCCAGCCCTCGCGGGCGAGCGCGGGCGTCACGCTCGGATGCCGCCCCGCCCAGCGCAAGCCGTACCGCAAGCCGACGGCCCGCAACCCGATCAGCAACAGCGCCCAGGGCCACAATTCGGCCAATGCGTTCAGGCGCAGACCCGCACCCGCCAGGACGAAGAATAAGATGTAGACGGGCTGCCACCCGTGTTTCAGCTCGTGACGCGCCCGCTCGCATTCGACCGGTGAGAACGTCGCGAGATAGAGCCCCGCGGCGAGCGCAACGATGATGGTCTCGAGATGCAGCAGTCGCGCCATCTCGGCCGCGACCACGGCGACCGCCACCACGAACAATGCCGTGTGGCGTTGTATCAGCCGGAGATAGCGACTCAGGCCGTAGCCGAGCAGGGCGCCGGCGGCAAGCGAGGCCACGAGCCCCAGCAACGCGGTACCGGCGGCCGTCGCGTGCAGTGCGCCCGCGCTGGCCACCGCCTTGCCGGCGGCCAGCAGCAACGTGAACAGGATCGCCGCGGCCAGGTCCTTGAACACCGTGGCGGCGAGGAGCATCCGCGCGAAGGGGCCGCGGGCGTCGAGCTCGCTGAGCATGCCCATCGCCACGGCCGGGGAGGACACGGCCGACAGCGCGCCGAGCGCGACGGCCACGGCGACGGCGTCGCCGGGTGGCTGGTGCACCGTGAGCGGGAACCACGGGCTCACCGACAGGAGCACGGCCGTGACCACGAGGAGCGGAAACGCGATCCCGCCCGCCACGACGCGTGCCAGCGCGACGCCTTGGCCTCGCAGTGACGGCAGCGCGAGCTCCGAGCCCGCGGCGAAGGCGATCACGCCGAGCGCGACGTCGCCGATGAAGCGCAATGCGTCCACTTCGTCGGGCCGCACGAGTCCGAGCCACGCCGGGCCCACGGCGAACCCGACCAGGAGGTAGCCGGTGATGCGCGGCAGCCGGGCGCGACCGGCGAGATCGCCCGCCACGAACGCCGCGAGCAGCAGGAAGCCGAGCGCGAGTGTGGCCCGGGCTTCGAGCGCGGCGCCGGCAGTCACCCGATGAAAGAGGGCCATCATCAGGCCGAGTGCGAACAGGCTCGCTAGCGCTCGCATCGGGCGAAAATATCCGGCGCGGCGCGGTTTTGACAATGCGCGCGAGCGCCGATATCTTCCGCTAGCCGTATGGCGTTCGTCCACCTCCACACGCACAGCGAGTACTCCCTCCTCGACGGCGCCAACCGGATTCCGGAGCTGCTCGACCGGATCCACGCGCTGGGCATGGACTCCCTCGCCATCACCGATCACGGCAACCTGCACGGGGCGTGGCAGTTCCACGCCGAGGCCCGGTCGCGAAAGTTGCGGCCGATTCTCGGCTTCGAGGCCTACCTGGCGTTCGGCAGCCGGCACAAGCGCGAGCGCGCGCCCGACGCCCCCGCGGCCTACTCGCACCTCGTCCTGCTCGCCAGAAACCGCACCGGCTACCGTCACCTCGTCAAACTGTCGTCCATCGGCTTCCTCGAAGGCTATTACCGCCGGCCCCGCATCGATCGCGAGGTGCTCGAGCAATATCACGAGGGCCTCATCGGCCTCGCCGCATGCCTCTCGGGCGAGATCGCCCTGTACCTCCGGCAGGGCAACTACGAGGCGGCCAAGGCGAGCGCCCAGTACTTCGCGCGGCTGTTCGGGCCGGACGGTTTCTGGCTGGAGGTGCAGGACCACGGGCTCGCCGAGGAGCGGACCGTCACCGCCGGCATGTTCCAGCTCGCCGCCGAGCTGGGTCTCCCCGTCGTCGCCACAAACGACGCCCATTACCTGAAGAAAGAGGACGCGGAGGCGCACGACGTGCTGCTGGCGATCGGGACGGGGAAAGACCTGGACGATCCCAACCGGTTCCGCTTCTTCGGCCAGGAGAGCTACGTCAAGTCGGAGCCGGAGATGCGCGCGCTCTTCCCGGATCGCCCCGAGGTGCTGGCCGAGACCGCGCGCGTCGCCGAGCTGTGCGAGTTCGATTTCGAGAAGCGCTATTTCCTGCCGCAGTACCCGCGCCCGGCGGAATTCGCCTCCGACAACGACCTGCTCGTCCACCTGGCGCGGGCGGGCGCTCTCGCCCGCTACGGCGATCCGCTCCCGGGCCCCGTCGCGGAGCGGCTCGACTACGAGCTGAGCGTCATCTCGCACACCGGGTACGCGGGCTATTTCCTGATCGTCTACGACATCGTGAAGGCCGCGAAGGACCGCGCCATCCCGGTGGGGCCCGGGCGCGGCTCGGCGGCGGGCTCCCTGGTCGCATACGCGCTGGGGATCACGGACATCGATCCCCTCAAGTTCGACCTCCTGTTCGAGCGGTTCCTGAACCCCGAGCGCGTCTCGATGCCCGACATCGACCTCGACTTCTGCTTCGAGCGCCGGGGCGAGGTGATCCAGTACGTGCGCGAGCGGTACGGCCGGGATTCGGTCGGGCAGATCATCACCTTCGGGACGCTCAAGGCGCGCGCCGCGTTCCGCGACGTGGCGCGCACGTTGCGCGTGGAGCCGGGCGAGGTCGATCGCTTCACCAAGCTGATTCCGGCCGGGCCGGGCGTGAGCGTCACGCTGGCGGATGCTCCCGAGCGATCCCCGGAGCTGAAACAACTCGTCCGCCAGGACGAGCGGGTGCGCAAGATCCTCGAGCTGGGAACGCGGATCGAGGGACTCGCGCGCCACGCGTCGGTGCACGCGGCGGGCGTGGTGATCGCGCCCGGCCCGCTCACCGACTACGTCCCCGTGTGCCTCGCTCCCCAGGAGCCGGACGCCATCATCACCCAGTACGACATGGTGGCGCTCGAGAAGGTGGGGATGCTCAAGATCGACGTGCTCGGCCTCCGCACGCTGACCGTGATCCACGACGCGGTGGGGATGGTGGCGGCGCGGCACGCCACGACCCTCGACATGAACGCCCTGGACCTCGCGGATTCAGAGGTGTACCGGCTGCTTGGATCGGGGCGGACGTCCGGCGTGTTCCAGTTCGAGTCGCCGCTCGCCACCGATTGTCTCCGCAACATGAAATGCGACCGGTTCGACGACCTGGTCGCGACCAACGCGCTGCTCAGACCGGGACCGCTCGACACCGGGATGCATCTCGTCTTCATCAACCGCAAGCTGGGCCGCGAGCCGGTCCGCTACCCCCATCCCGCCCTGGAGGAGATCCTCAAGCCGACGTACGGGGTCATCACCTATCAGGAGCAGGTGATGCGCATCGCCAACGTGCTCGCGGGGTTCTCCCTCGCCGAAGCCGACGTGCTGCGCAAGGCGGTGGGCAAGAAGGACAAGGAGCTCATCCAGCACGAGCTCGGCCGCTTCGTGGAGCGCGCGGTGGCACTGGGGCACGACCGCCGGGCCATCGAAGACATCGCCGCGCAGATCGAGACGTTCGGCCGCTACGGGTTCAACAAATCGCATGCGGTGGCGTACTCGGTGCTCTCCTACCAGACGGCCTGGCTCAAGGCGCACTACCCCGCCGAATTCATGGCCGCGCTGCTGTCGTCGCAGATCGGCGACACCGACACCGTGGTGCGCTACATCAACGAGGCGCGCGAGCTGGGGCTCGAGGTCCTCCCCCCCGACGTGAACGAGTCGGGCTTCAAGTTCACGGTCGTGGGCGACCAGCGCATCCGCTTCGGCCTCGGCGCGATCAAGAACGTGGGCGAAAGCGCGATCGAGTCGATCCTCGCGGGGCGGCAGACCGGCGGGCCCTATCGCTCGCTCGTGGAGCTGTGCGAGCGGATCGACCTCCGGCTCTGCAACAAGCGCGTGATCGAAGCGCTGATCGACGCGGGCGCGTGTGATTCCCTCGGGGGCCACCGCGCGCAACTGGTGGCCGCCCTGGACCACGCGTTCAGCGAGGCGCAGGCTCGCCAGGCGGAGCGGGACTCGGGTCAGCATCCGCTGTTCGCGGGGGAGACCCCGGGCCCCGGGCCCCGGGCCCCGCTTCCCGACGTCCCTCCACGGTCGGAGCACGAACGGCTGGCCCGCGAGAAAGCCGTGCTCGGGTTCTTCATTTCCGGGCATCCCCTGGACCGCTACCGCGCGGAGGTGGAGCTTTTCGGGACCCGCACGACAGCAACCCTGGGCCAGTGGAGCGAGCAGAAGGCCCGAGTCGCGGCGGTGGTGACGGTGGTGAAGCGACAGATCTCCAAGAGGTCGGGCGCCGAGTACGCGCGGCTCACGCTCGAGGACTTTCACGGCACCGCGGAGGCGCTGGTGTTCCCCGAAGCATGGGCGAAGCTGAACGACGTGATCCACGCGGACCGCGCGCTGCTGCTGTCGGGCGGCTACAGCGGACGCGACCGCGACGAGGAGCAGGCGCCGTTCATCGTCGAGACGGCGCAGCCGCTGGACGAGCTGAAAGCGGGCGGCGCGATCGGTGTCGCCCTCCGCTGGTCGCCCGTCGCACCGCCGCCGCCCGATACGAGCCGGGCCGTGGCGGCGCTCTGCGCCGCGCACCCGGGGCCGGCCCCGGTGCTGGTGGAGTGGCAGGAGGCACACGGCAATGGTGGCGGGAGTATCCCCGGGCTTGCGCCCGGAGTCAGTGCTCACACCGCCAGACTGCGCAGTCGCTCGCTGCGAGTCGCCGTAGACGACGAGCTCCTTGGGGCGCTGCGCGACCTGCTGGGCCCCGATCGCGTGCATCTCGTGCGGACAACCTGATGGCGACGCACACGCTGGACTTCGAGCGTCCGCTGCTCGAGCTGGAGCGCCAGATCGAAGAGATGAAGCGGGTCGCCGGCGAGACGGCCGTCGACGTCGCGAAAGAGCTCGCCCCGCTCGAGAAAAAGCTCGCCGAGCTCCGGGCCGAGATCTACAAGAACCTGACGCCGATGCAGCGCGTCCAGGTGGCACGCCACCCGAAGCGGCCCTATACCCTCGACTATCTGAGCACCGTGTTCACCGACTTCGTGGAGCTGCACGGCGACCGGCTGTTCCGCGACGACCCGGCGATCGTGGCCGGGTGGGCGCGGCTCGACGGCACGAGCGTCATGGTCATCGGCCACCAGAAGGGTCGCGACACCAAGGAGAACCTGCTGCGCAATTTCGGGATGGCCCATCCGGAGGGCTACCGCAAGGCGCTGCGCCTCATGCACCTCGCCGAGCAGTTCCGCGCCCCCGTGATCACGCTGGTGGACACGCCCGGCGCGTATCCCGGGCTGGGCGCCGAAGAGCGGGGCCAGGCCGAGGCGATCGCGCGCAACCTGGTCGAGATGGCCACGCTGCGCACGCCGATCCTCACCGCGGTGATCGGCGAAGGCGGCTCCGGCGGAGCGCTCGCCGTGGGCCTGGCGGATCGGGTGCTCATGCTCGAGAACTCGGTGTACTCCGTCATCTCCCCCGAGGGCTGCGCCGCCATCCTCTGGAAGGACGCGAGCCAGCGCGAGCGCGCGGCCGAGGCGCTGAAGATCACCGCGGAAGACCTGCAGGAGCTCGGGGTGATCGACGAGATCATCCCCGAGCCCCCGGGCGGCGCCCACGCCGATCCCGAGGCGGCGGCCGAGGCGCTGGGCGAAACGCTGCAGCGCCACGTGCGCCAGCTCCGCAAGATCAAGCTCGACAAGCTCCTCAAACGGCGTGAAGAGAAGTACCTTTCGATGGGTGCGCTGACTGAGAAGTGAGTTGATCCGTTGATCGACGTCGTCGAAGTCCGGTTCAAAGGGAACCGCAAAGAATATTTCACCTGGCCCGCTCCCGAGCCGCTCGCCCTGCACGAGGCCGTGATCGTGGAGGTGGAGCGCGGGGAGGACCTCGGCCGGGTTTCGGCGCTCGGGCCCGTGGCGGCGAAGAAGTGCGGCACCGGGTGCAGCGGGTGTAGCCTCGCGGCGCCGCCCCCCCCCGCGGAGCCTCCTCGCACCCCGGACTTGCGTCCGGGGTCAGTGACCAACGCCGTGCCCCGCATCCTGCGCCGGGCCACACCGGACGACACCACGCTGGCCGAGCGCTTGCACCTCGATGAGGAGCAGGTGCGCCGCAAGGTGATGGACCGCGTGCGCCAGCACAGCCTGCCGATGAAGGTCTCCGATGCCGAGTGGCAGTGGGACAAGAAGAAGCTCACCGTCTATTTCACCGCCGAGCAGCGGGTGGACTTCCGCGCCCTGGTGCGGGACCTGGCGAGCCTGTTCCACACGCGTATCGAGTTGCGCCAGATCGGGGCACGCGACGAAGCCAAACGGCTCGACGGCGTGGGGCGGTGTGGCCGGCAGTACTGCTGCTCGAGCTGGCTGCCGGAGCTCCGGCCCGTGAGCCTGTCGCTCGCGAAGGATCAGCACCTCTCGCTCAACCCATCCCAGATTTCGGGCGGGTGCGGACGGCTGCTCTGCTGCCTGCGCTACGAGCACGACTTCTACGTGCAGACGCGCAAGCGCTTCCCCAAGGAGGGCCGGGTCGTGCGCACCGCCCTGGGCGCCGAGCGCGTGCTCGCCGTCGACATCTTCCGCGAGACCGTGACGCTGCGCGGGGAAGGCGGGGGCGACACCCGCGTGGTGGCGCTCGACAAGCTCACGACGGAAATGGCGCGGGTGGAGCCCCCCGTTGCCTAAGTTCTATCTCACGACGGCCATCGACTATTCGAACGGCGAGCCGCATCTGGGGCACGCGCTCGAGAAGGTCGGGGCCGACTGCATCGCGCGCTACCACCGGTTGCGCGGCGACGCCGTCCACTTCCTCATGGGGATGGACGAGCACAGCCAGTCCGTGATCCAGGCCGCCGCGCGGTCCGGCGTGACGCCGCAAGCCTGGGTCGATCGCATGGCCGACACGTTCGCCGGCTACTGGCGCCGCCTCGGCTGCAGCCACGACGACTGGATTCGGACCACGGAGCCGCGGCACGCCCGCTCGGTCACCGCCCTGCTCGAGCGCATCCGGCAGCGGCGTCCTCAGGATCTGTTCGAAGCCGAGTACGAGGGGCTCTACTGTACCGGCTGCGAGGAATTCAAGACCGGGGCGCAGATCGTGGATGGGCACTGCGTGGAGCACCCCACGCTCGAGCTGATCCCGACGCGGGAGCGCAATCACTTCTTCCGGTTGAGCGCCTACCGCGACACGCTGCTCGAGCGTATCCGGTCCGGCGCGCTCAGGGTGGAGCCCGAGATCCGCCGCAACGAGGTGGTACGGCTGCTCGAGGCCGGGTTGCAGGACATCTCGATCTCACGGCAGCGCCAACCGTGGGGCATTCCCTTCCCCGGCGACCCGCAACAAACCGTGTACGTCTGGTTCGACGCCCTGATCAACTATCTCTCGGCCACGGGCTTTCCGGATCCGGGGTTCGAGCGGCTGTGGCCCGCCGATCTTCACGTCGTGGGCAAGGGCATCACCCGCTTCCATTGCGTGATCTGGCCCGCCATGCTGCTCGCGGCCGAGCTGCCGCCACCGCGCGCGGTGTGGGCGCACGGCTACGTGCAATGGTCGGGCGCCAAGATGAGCAAGACCGCCGGGGCGGCGGTCGGCCTGAGCGAAGCGATCGACTATCACGGGGCCGACGCGCTGCGCTACTTCCTGCTGCGCGAGGTCGGCTTCGAGAACGACGGCGACTTCACCTGGGAGCGGTTCGATGCGCGCTACACATCCGAGCTCGCCGACACGCTCGGCAACCTGGTGTCGCGCTCGTTGACGATGATCGCGAACTACCGTGGCGGCGTCGTGCCGCGCGACCCGTGCAACTACGACACGCCCCTGGAGACCGCGGCCCGCGGCGCGCTGGCGGCGTACGCGAGCGGCATGGACGCGAACCGCGTGCAGGAAGGCGCCGCACAGCTCGTGGCCCTCGCCGGCGCGGCCAACCGCTACGTGGAAGAAACCGCGCCGTACAAGCTCGCCAAGCAGGCGGAGCGGGGCGCGGAGCTCGACTCCGTGCTCGCCAACCTCGCGCGCACCGTGGGCCGGCTCGCCGTGCTGGCGCAGCCGTTTCTGCCAGCGACCGCGCAGACCGTGTGGGACACCCTCGGGCCTCCTCCGTCACAGCCCCTCGCGAGCGTACGCCTGTCCGATCTCAACACTTTGGACCTCGCCGGCCGGGAGGTCCGGAAGCCCCCTATCCTTTTCCCCAAGCCCCGCCTGCCCCAGGCGTGAGCCCTCGGGCTGTGTGATGTAGCTCACTTTCGGCGATGTTGACGACCTGATAGGCGAGGCGTAGGTTAGTGGTCCCACGGGCGACCGGGCCCACGCCCTGTCCGGACTCTCCCTTCGGTCGGTAGCTGTAGGACCGGTGCGCGCGCGCCGGTCTACACGCGTTGATGCGAGGTCGGGAACAGGCTGATGCGGAAGAAGGCGGAGCGACGCTGGACCGTCATGGTGGTGCCTCACGGCTCGGGCTTGTCCCGCGCCGTGGAGGTGTCGCAGACCTTCCTGAAAACTCTGGTAGGCATCGGCAGCGTGGTGGCGCTGACGTTCCTGGTGCTGGGCGTCGCGGCCATCTCGCGCGGCGTGAACATCACCCGCAGCCGCGCGCTCGAGAACGAGAACCGTGTTCTCGCGAACGAGATCCAGCAGATGCGCGAGCGGATGGCCGGGCTGCGCGACACGCTGCACCGGTTCAGCGAGCGCGAGCAGGAGCTGCGGCTGCTGGCGGGACTCACGCCGACCGACACGACGGTGCAGCAGGCGGGGATCGGCGGTCCCGCCGGCACCTGGTCGGAGGGTGACAGCCTCAAGGCGCTCGGTCCCGACGGTCGGGAGGCGCTCGCGGCGCGGCTCGACGTCGACGCGCTGGGGCGGCGCGCCAACATTCTGGTGCGCTCGCTCAATCAGGCGTTCGATTCGCTGTCGCACCAGCGCGAACGGCTCGCGGCCACGCCGTCGATCATGCCGACCCAAGGCTGGCTCACGAGCGCCTTCATGCGGGAGCGGGTGCATCCGATTCTCCACCTGGCGCGCCCGCACGAGGGGATCGACGTGAGCGCGAAGATGGGATCGGAGATCGAGGCGCCTGCGGCCGGCATCGTGACCGACGTCAAGTGGGAAGAGGGATACGGCAATATGCTCACGCTGGATCACGGCTTCGGGCTGGTGACGCGGTTCGCGCACTGCTCGGCGATCCTCGTGGCACGCGGGCAGCGGGTGAAACGGGGGCAGGTGATCGCGAGGGTCGGCTCGACCGGACTCTCCACGGGACCGCACCTGCACTACGAAGTGTGGGTGAACCACAAGCCGGTGGACCCGCTGAAGTACGTGATGCCGGATGCGATCGTGGACTGACGGACCCAGCGACGCAGGGAACGAACGCAAGGGGATGAGAAGCCCACCTTCTCATCCCCTTTGCGTTTTCGGCCCCTGGAAACGGCTCGCGGCGTGCTGGCCGCTGCTCCTGCCGGTTCAGGTCGCGGCGCAGGAATGGGGTACGCTGACCGGCACCGTCGTGGGCGCCGACAGTATTCCGCTGGCGGACGCGCGGATCCAGGTTGCCGGCACAGGGCCGACCGTCGCATCCGACCGGGACGGGCACTTTGTCCTCGCCCGCGTGTCGCCCGGCACTCACGTGGTCGAGGTCCGGTTGCTGGGCTATGTCGGGGTCCTGCAACGCGTCGAGGTTGGGCGGGGCGAGACCGTGGCCGTGCACATCGTTCTCACCCTGGCGCCTCTGCCGCTCGCGGGAGTGGCGGTCGAGGCGGAGGCAGCGCGCCTGCCGGCGATGCGAGGGTTTGAAGAGCGAAGGGCCGCCGGCGGCGGCCATTTTTTCAATCGCGCGGAGATCGCCCGGATGCAGCCTCGCGTCTTCACCGACGTATTGCGTCGCGTCCCGGGCGTTCAGATCCAGTCCGTCAGCGGGCCGTTCGGGCCCAGCGACGTGATTCGCATGGCGCGCACGACGGGGATCTCGGGCGCGCGCGCTTGTCCGGTGCTGTTCTACGTCAATGGGACGCCTTTCCCGGTGACGAGCGACATTTCCATCAATCAGTACATCGTCCCCGAGGACGTCGTCGCCGTCGAGGTCTACAGCGGCGCCTCGCAGATCCCGTCCCAGTTCCAGTCCAACCTGCTGAACGCGCGATGCGGTGTGATCGTCATTTGGACCCGCGTCGGCAACGAGACCGACACCTCTCCCCCTCGACCCTGATCACGTCGCGGGCGCGCCCCCCCCCGAGCGTCAGTTGGGCGGGGGAGGCGGCTGGTTGGGGGTCTCGCCGCCGCCAATCGCACCGAACAGCCGGGCGGCGAGGAGCGCGGTAGCCGTGACGGCCCCCGCGACGAGCCAGCTCTTCCCGCGGTCCAGCCGCTTCTGGGTCGGGTGGTCCAGCGTGGCTCGCGGGAAGCTGACCCGCTCGTGGTTCCACAGGACCGACGCGCCACCACGGTAGTCGACCCGCACCAGCTGCAAATCCCACGAGGTGCCGTCGGCGGCTGCGACCACGCCCTCTACCTGCACCGGGCCGGCCCCAAGCGCGTTGCTCAAGGCGACGACGCCGGAGTCGGTCACCTGGGCCACGATCCGCGTCCCCGCGGCCGGCACAGGCGTGGTGAGGGGACCCCGCGTGTAGCACGCCGCGAGCAGCGGCAGGATCCCCACGGCCAGACGCGCCGGGTACCGCAACCGCCGCATCGCTAACAGTGGTTCGGGTCGTTCCAGTTGCGCACCGCTGACGACCCCGTCGTACCCGCCGGGTACGCCGACGGCAGCGGAATGTGCGGGTTCGACGTGCGCTCGGCGGAGCCGTAGGGCATCCGGCCCAACACTTCGGGGGCGGGAGGCTTGCCGAACGGCGTCACCGCTGGAATGCAGGTCCGCTTGTAGTCGGACCAGACGTCGACGTTCTGGAACATCGCAATGTACTTCTCCGTCATCACGTCGGCGAACGACACGTTGCCGAGCGCCGGCATGCCGACGGCCGTGCGCACCGCGTCCACGTTCGCGACCGCGCCCGCGGAATCTCCCGTCATGTACTGCGCCTCGGCCATGATGAGCTGGTTCTCCGCCCATGTCACGATCGGCTGGCGGAACGTGAATTGCCGCCGGACCGTCGTGTTGATGACCGACGCGGCACACGTCGCCGGCGGTGCTGGGCACCCCGGCGCGCGGATGGTCGAGTCATTCTGATCCGCTCCCATGAATTGTCCCTGCGCGTTGGCATCGAAGTACGCCGCGAGGCGTGGGTCGCTGCGCGCTTTGAGGATCTGGACCAGCACGTTCCCCGCGACCAGATCCTGACGCGTCGACAGGAATTCGCCCCAGATGTTGGCGTCGAAGTCCTGCACGGAGCCGTGGAACATGCGGAAGTCCCCCGGGGCCTGGCCGTTGATCGCCTGCGTCGCATTGGTCGGCGCTTCCGAAATGCCGTTCAGTGCCGCCGCGAGGGCCAAACCATACTCTGCGTTGCCGTGTTGCTCCACCAGATGCAGGTGGAAGCGCGCCTTGAGGGTGTAGGCCGCCCTGATCCAGCGCTGGATCTCCGTCGCCCTGGACCCCGCGGCGGCGCAGTAGATCAGATCCCCTTCCGCGGGAACGCAGTTCCCGGAGGCGCCGCCGAGCGCCGCCTGCAACGCCGTGATCCCCTCATCCAGACGCGTTTGGACCCCGGCATAAATGCTTTCCTGTGAATCCAGCACGGGCTCGGCGATGTCCGGGTTCACCGCCTCGCTGTAGGGCAGATCGCCCCACACGGACGTCGCCGTGCCGATCGCAAGGCCCTCCCAGACTTTCGTGATGCCCAGCAGGACCTGGTCACCGGAGCTCTCCGCCGCGGCTTCAATGGCCCGCATGCTGAGCAAGCCGCCACCAATGTAGAACCCGTTCATCTGGCCGGAGATGTCGCTCTCCGTCACCCCGTATTGCGTGCAATAGGAGAGCTGCTGGTTGTTGCTCCCGATCAATTGCTGTGTAAAGACCCCCGCACAGCGTGCGAGCTGGCCCTCCAGGCGCGCGGCCATATTCGCCTGCACGGCGATCAGCTGCTGCAGCGGCGTGCCCGTGGTCGGATTGTTCGGGTTTTCGGTCAAGCCCGGGCCCTGCAGAAAGTCACTGCATCCCGCACCGACGAGCGTCAGCGCGAGGACGGCGCCTGCCTTTGTGCACGTGTTCATCGCAGTTCCCCTCGCGTTGATCAGTGATAGAACGTGAGCTGCATCACCCAGGCCCGCGCGAGCGGGGCGTTGAACCAGTCGATGCCGCGGTTGGCGTTTTGTGCCCCGCCCAGGTTGATCTCCGGATCATAGCCGCTGTAATCGGTCCACAGCTTGAGGTTGCGGCCGGACAGCTTCACGTCCATTTGCCGCATCCCCGCGATCTTGCTCACCCACGGGCCTTGGAACGAATAGCTGATCGAAATCTCCCGCAGGCGGGTGAACGTCCCGTCCTCGAGCCGCGTGGTGATGGGGCCTCCCGTGGCGCCCAGGCCCGTGAACCAGCTCTCACCGATCACGACGCCCTTGCCCGCACCCGGCCCGGCCACGGGACCATTCAGCACATCACATGTCTTGTTGTAACACAGCATGTCCTTGCCGAACGTGCGCGTCTGGCCGCGGATCTCCGTGTCCTTGTGCGTGCCGTACTGATCCATCGACGAGCGCGTCATGTTGAGCACGTCCCCGCCGTGGCGGTGATCGAGAAACGCGCTCAACTGGAGCCCCTTGTAGTTGGCCGTCAAGGAGATCCCGGCGGTCCAGTCGGGCCACGGGTTCCCGATCGCGCGCGTGGTCGGATCGACAATCGGGAATCCATTCGCCCCGATATACAAGGCGCCGTCCGGCTTCCCCTGGCAGTAGACGCCGACGGAGTCTTTCCCGATCATGCCGAGCCCACGACCGCACCGCGCAAAGTCCACGGAGCGCCACACACCGACCGGGTAGCCGACCTGGGCGTGTGTCGTCTGCCCAGAGAACGAGGATCCAATCCCAATTTGACAGCGGGGCACCTTCGCCTCGGGACCGCAGCTCTCGGGGCTCGCCATCGGGACATCCCCGGCGAGCTGGCTCGCGGTCGCGCCGAGGCTCGTGACCAGGTTGCGGTTGCGGGCCCAGTTGGCCGCGATGTCGATGGAGAGGTCCGGGCGCTGGAGCAGGCGGATGTCGCTGGTCAACTCCCAACCCTTGTTGGTCAGCTCGCCCGCGTTGATGTTCATGTTGGTGTAGCCGGTGGTCGGCACGAGATTCACGCTGAACACGACGTCCTTGGACTTCGAATCGTAGCGCGTTACGGACAAATCGGCGCGGCCCCGGAACAGCCCCAGGTCCACGCCCGCTTCCACCTCGCGCACCCGCTCCGGCTTGATGTCGGGGTTGCCCCGGGTGGCCGAGGGGTACAGCCCGCCAATGCCGTTCAGGTTCGGCGCCTGGAGCGAGCCGGGGTTGAAGTCCGCGAACGACGTTGTCGAGAACACATCCTGCGTGGCGTACAAGGGCGGCTGCTGGCCGCTCTCGCCGTAGGCCAGGCGGACCTTGCCGAAGTTCACGATCTGCTCGGGCAGACGGATGGCCTTTGTGAAGCTCCAGGCCGCACTGCCACCCGGATACCAGGCGCGCTGGTGGTTGATCCCGAAGGCCGAGTTCGCGTCATTGCGGATGCGAGCCTGCAGGAACAGCTGATCGTACAGGTCGACGTTGCCCTGCGCGAAGTATCCCTCCACCCGACGCCGTTCCTCCCGATCGCTGGGCGTCGTACGGGTCGTAGTGTTCGACAGCTTGAAGGGGGTGGGCGCGAGCCAGGTCTGCGCGAACACGTCGACTTGCCGGAAGTACGTTTCGTCCAGGTTCTGGCCCACCGTGAAGGTGCCCCGCACGTTGCGACTGAATTCGTGTGACCCGGTGGCCGTCAGCGTATGATCGAACAGTCGATCGTAAAACTGCCAGCGCTCCAGCGCTCCGCCGGTGGTCCCCGAGCTGGCCTGCGCGTACGCGTAGGTACGGTCGTCGCCGTTGTAATCGCCACCGAGCGTCCAGTTCACCTGGAGCCACCCGAGCGGCTTCCAGTTGACGTTGATGTTGCCGAAGTAGCGGCCGGTCTGCCCGAGGAGATCGTCGTTATTGAGCGCGTAGAACGGGTTGTCGAAGCCGCGGTTGTTGGTAAACGCGGTGGGGCCCGGATTCGGGAACCGCCAGGAGCGGTGCAGTCCGGTCGTCGGGCTGAGGTACTGCTGGGCGTTGAAGTCCGGCGGCTGGCGCAGCGCGCCGATCCCGATCCCGTTGATGGAGTTGCCGCGGTCCAAGCCGCCGGTCTTGGTCTGCACGACCGAGATGTTCGCGCTCACGACGAGGTTCTGGAACAGGGTGTGCGAGCCGTTGAACCGCGCCGTGTAGCGCTCGTAGCCGTCCCGGTTCCCCACGATGAAGCCGTCTTGATCAAGCTGGCCCACCGACAGGTAGAACGTCGTACGCTCGCTGCCGCCCGACAACGACAGCGTACTCTCGAGCGTGTGACCCGTCTCGAAGATCTCGGCGCCGTGGTCGTACGTCGGCGTCCCGGAGGCGAGCTCCGGCCCCCACGAGAAAAAACTCGACTGGATGGAGCAGTTCACCGTGAAGCAATTGGTCGAAAGGCCGCCCGAGCCCACGCCATACTTCCGTTGCACGGGCACGGTCCGCACCGGGCGATCAAACTGCATGGTGGAGCGCAAGGTGTACTGGGTTCGCCCCGGCCGCCCGCGCTTCGACGTCAGCAGGATCGCGCCCGCCGAGCCGGCGCTGGCGCCGTAGATCGAGGTCGCCGCCGCCCCCATCAGCACCTCGGTGGATTCGTAGTCGTCCAGGTTCAAGTCCGCGGCGCGGTTGGGTGAGGGCGCTCCGGACAGCGGTGCGTTGACCTGCCCGTTTTCTGCACGCGTAACGTTACTGATCGGCACACCGTCCACGATGATGGTCGGCTGGCTGGTGCCGAACGTCTTCGGGCCCCGGATCTGGATCGAGGTCGAGGCACCGGCGTCGCCACTCGCCTGATTGGTGAGCACGTTCGGCAGCTTGCCCGCCAGCGCCTGCACCAGGTTGGACTCGTTGGCACGCTGCAGGGTCGCTGCGTCCACGCTCGACATGGCAGTGCCGAGCTTCTCGCGCAACTGCTCCGTGCCCGCGCCCGTGACAACGACCTCGTCCAGCCGGAGCGGATCGGACGCGAGCTGGAAGTTGTGCTCGACCGAGGCTCCCGGGGTGAGCGTGACGGTGAACGACCCCGCTCGGTAGCCGATGATGCGTACGGTCAGCCTGGCCTGCTGGCCTTGCGCCCGCGCCGCGGGAACGATCAGCCGATACGCCCCGTCGTGCCCGGTCCACACACCGAGATCGAGTTCGAACAGCGAGACGTTGGCATCCCGGAGTGGCTCGCCGACCGTACCGGTCACGCGCCCGGTGATCGTCACCGGCTCCTGGGCGACGGCGCGCACGGGCCGCAACGCCAGCACGCCGAGCAGCCCGCAGAGCGCCATTAAAGGCGGGAGTGGAGGACGAATGAAAATCCGCATGAGAGTTCCCCCTTCGAGGTGTTTGCCACGCACCACATGAGGAGACAGCCCCTCGCGGACGCGAACGCGCGGCGAGGATAGCTGGGCCTTCTCGAGTCGGCGAATACGCAACCGTGCCCAACGGCAGACAGGACACGCTTGGTGCGAGTGATGGACGCGCGCCACACACGGATGTCGGCGTCGTGTTCCACACAGGCACTACTGTGGAGCCATCGCCGCACCACGCAAAAGGCGCACCGCAAGCGTTTTGTCGGGGAATGACATCCGCGGTGTAGCGGCCACGCAACACGACGACATCAAGAAATCCAGCTGCGGCGCGTGCGGCCCGTCGCCGCATCCGCTCCAGATGCCGACGCAGCCGCTCCCCGCGTGGCGTGACCATCGCCTCGCCCGCGTGCGTCCGCGGTGGCGAACCGTCTAACCTCGCGTCCCGTCCAGACCGGGCGCGGATCTTGCCGCACTCTCGATCCCCGCAATCACACGAGAGCTGGCGACGCGCGTCTCCATCAGCCGTCGGTCGTCGTGGGCGATGCCGTCGATACGCTCCCATTCCTTCCACACAGCGGCGTTGGCGTCTGCCCTCCATCGCGAGGCGTGGGCATTGCGGGCTCCAGCAATCCGCTTCCTTTTTTTAGTCGCGACCGGTTTCCTCGTCGCGGCTCCTCGGCCGGCACCCGTCCCGGGAGCGAGCCGCGTTCGGCGCCGCACTACTGCCTGCCACCCATCTCGCGGAAGGAGGTACCAATGCGTTTGTCCATGAGGAGGAGGGCGTGGGAGACCATTGGCGTCGTCGCACTCCTGGGTATCAGCACTGCGCGCGCCACCGACGCGCAGGTCGCCGGAGTGATCCGCGGCAAGGTCACCGAAGAGAGCACGCAGCGCCCCCTCGCCAGCGTCCATGTGCTCCTGATCGGGACGGGTAGGGAGACGCGTACGGACGAGGCCGGAAGCTTCGAGATCGGTGGGCTCCCCGACGGACAATACACCATCCGCGCCGCGCTCATCGGCTACTCGTCCCGCACTGCGAGCGCGACCGTGACGGCGGGAGGAGGCGCCGATGTCGCCATCGCGCTGCTGCGGGCGCCCATTCAGCTCGAGGCCCTCGTCGTCACAGGCACGGCCGGGACGACCGAGAAACGGGAGCTCGGCAATGCCGTGTCGAGCCCCGACCTCTCGAAAGTCCCGGCCGGCACGACGCAGAACGTTCAGGAGCAGTTGCAGAGCCGGGTGCCGGGGCTCACGCTCATGCAGAACTCCGGCCTGGTGGGCACGGGCTCGAATGTCCAGATCCGCGGCGCCGGCTCGCTCAACGCCAACTACG
>Ga0209156_10000139_pt1 | contig 56695 bp, 53 predicted proteins | sample GraSoiAngelo_124_FD_185881 | JGI IMG/M metagenome (GOLD analysis project Ga0209156, IMG submission 185881) | Grasslands soil microbial communities from the Angelo Coastal Reserve, California, USA - 14_0927_05_20cm (SPAdes) (version 2) | ecosystem: Environmental > Terrestrial > Soil > Grasslands... | reverse complement strand
CGAGGACGAAGACCTCGCCAAGCGCGCCATCGAGGGTCCCACCGGGCTGCTCGAGCATCTGTTGCGCGGCTTCGGACGGGACGGGATGTGGTACGAGAGGGAGAACTACCATCTGTTCGCGCTGCGCGGGCTACTGACGGGAGCTCGGTGGGCGCGCCTCGCGGGCGTGGACATTTTCGCCGAGCCCAAGCTCGCGGCGCGCGTTCGGGCGGCGCTGCTCGCGCCCGCGCGCACGGCGTTGCCCGATTTCACGTTCCCCGCGCGCAAGGATTCGCGGTTCGGCGTGTCCTTGGCGCAACCGGCGTATCTCGAACTGTGGGAGATCGGGCGCGCGGGTCTCGGGAAACGGGAAATGGGAAACGGGAAAGGTGAGCTCGAAAGCTGGCTCACCGCTTTGTACCAGGCGCCGGCGCCGCGACCGGAGCTGTTCGAGTCTTACCTTCATGGCGCACCGCTGCCACGTGTCCCGTTTCCCGTTTCCCGTCACGCGCTGTCTTGGTGGTCGCTTGTGTTCATGACTCCCGAGCCTCCATCCGATGCGCTGCCCTGGTCGCCCGGGAGTCTCCTCCTCGAGTCGCAAGGTCTCGCCGTGCTGCGCACGGGCGGTCGCTATGCGAGCCTCGAGTGCGGCCCGCCCGGGGGCGGACACGGGCACCCCGACCGGCTGCATCTCACCCTGCATGCCGATGACGTGCACTGGTTGGCCGACCCCGGAACGGGGTCCTACGTCTCGCGCGACCTCTTTTGGTATCGGTCGACCCTGGCGCATAATGCTCCACGGCTGGACGGCGCGTCCCAGTCTCTGGGCGCCGCGCTGTGCGAGGCGTTCGACACGTCGGGCGAGTGGGCCTGGGTTCGTGGCCGCTACGGCGAGATCACGCGCACCTTCGTTGCCGGCCCCGCGTACTTGCTCGATGTGATAGAGCTGGCGAGCCGGAGCGAGCACGTGCTCGAGCTGCCCTGGCATTTCGTGGGGGCGGGGGATGTGGGACGCGGGCGGTGGACCTCTGGGGAGCTCGCGGACGAGTTCGTGTCGCGAGTGGAGAAGCTCGTCCCGGAGGGCGCCGCGCCGCTGGTGCTCGAGTTGGCGGCCGGGCCGCGCGTCCTGAAGGCATTTCTCTCGTTCGACGGCGAGCTGGTGCGGGCGGAGGGGCCGGGGCGACCGGGAGACGAGAAGCGGGCGACGTTCTACGTCATGCGCACCGCGGGCCGCAGTGCACGCCTCGTGACGGTGCTCGAGTCGGTTGGCGAAGCCGCGTCGGTGCGTGCCGTGCGCGTACAGGGGAGCGTGATCGAGGTCGAAACGGCGGAGCACGCAGTCGACCGGCACACCGCCACGGCGCTCGGCTGGGAAATCGCGACGCGCTCCGGGCGGATTCGGCTCGCGGGGGCACGCGCGCCAGAGCCGCCACTCGCACCCCTCCTCGAGCTCGAAAAGCCGACGCCCGTCGTGGGTGCCGCGCTGCGGGTGTCCTCGCCCCCGCCGCTCGACGGAACGCTCGACGGTTTTGATACGAGCGAGCCGCTCCGGCTCGAGCTCGAGGATCAGTATCGCCGCAGCGAAGAGCCCTATCCGGGCCCGGACGACTTTGCCGCCGTCGCCCACGCGGCCTGGGACGACGACGCACTCTACCTCGCGGTCGACGTCGTGAAGTCCGAGCTGTGCATTCGGCCCGGAGGCGCGCCGCCGCTGCGCCTCGACAACGAGCCGGACGACATTCATTCGGACGGTCTGCAGGTGTACGTCGCGGGGGACGGAGGCGACGGCCGTGTCGGGTATCTCGTTGTCCCTGAGACCGGCGCGACAGGGCTGCGGGTGCGGGCCACCAGCGATACGTCGGCTGATCCGGGCGGAGTGCGCGGGGCATGGCGGCGTACCGACCGCGGGTACACGGTGACGTTGGGCATCGCGTGGCCCGAATGGCAACGCGCGCATGTCGGCGGGCGGCTACGGTTCGACTTGCTCGTGAACGAGATGTTGCCGGGTCGCACGCGACGCGCCGGGCAGCTGGTCTGGAGCGGCGGCAACGGCTGGGTGTTTATCCGGGGCGATCGGCAGGAACCGGAGCGGTTCGGGATCTTGGAGCTGGTGGGATGACCGTCGCCGTCGTTCTGCACGAGCCCCAGGACCTCGTCAACATCGCTCACGTGGTGCGGGCGCTCAAGAATTTCGGGTTTCGCGACCTCCGGTTGGTGAGCCCGCGCGAGTACGACCCGTATCGGGTCGAGGGCATCGCGCACCAGACGCAGGACGTGCTGGCGCGCGTGGCCCGGTTCGATCGCCTGGAGGACGCGCTCCTCGACTGCGTACACGTCGTGGGGTTCACGGCGCGAGGCCGCACGGCGAAGCGCAATCTGCAGCGCCCGCGGGAAGCGGCCGCCGAGATTCTGACACGCGGGGAGGCCGGCCCCGTCGCGCTGCTCTTCGGACGGGAAGACAAGGGGCTGCCCAACGAGGCGCTCGACCGTTGCCACCGCGTGGTGACCATTCCCGCGAGCCCCGCGTATCCTTCTCTCAACCTGGCGCACGCCGTCGTGCTCATGTTGTACGAGCTGGCGCTCGCGCGCGGCGACGAGCAGCGGCCGTTCAAGGCGCCGCGCCGCGAGGGCCCGCCGGCGACGGTGGACGACCTGGAGCGGCTGTTCGCGGATGCCGAGGCGGCGCTCCGCGCCATCGATTTCTTCAAGACGCGTCAGGTCGAGGGTGTGATGCGGACGCTGCGTGAGGTGCTTCATCGCACGCCACTCGATCAGCGTGAGGCGAAGCTGGTACGGGCGATGGCCATCGAGGTGGTGAAATACGGTGAGCGACTGGCGCGTTCCCGGCTTCACGTCGACCGGTAGCAAGCGGCCCGACGCGCTGTTTGGCGCCGAAGCGGACGCGGCCCTGCCGACGCGTATGACGCGCGCGGCGGGCTGCCGTGTGTGGGATGCCGCGGGCCGCGAGTACGTCGACTACGTGATGGCGCTCGGCGCCGTGGCGCTCGGCTACGGGCACCCCGCGGTGAGTCGCGCGGCCGAGCAAGCGATCGCGGCCGGCGTCGTCGGGCCGCTGCCGCCGGTGCTCGAGGAAGAGCTGGCCGACGCGCTCGCCATGCGAATCCCGTGGCTCGAGCACGTGAGGTTCTTGAAGACGGGCGCGGAGGCCGTGGCGGCGGCGGTCCGGCTCGCCCGGGTGGCCACTGGGCGCGACCGCGTACTCGGCTGCGGGTACCACGGCTGGCTCGACTGGTCGCAGGGCGGGGAAGGCGTGCCCGCGGCGACGAGGGCGCTGTATGCCGAGATCCCGTTCAACGATGTCGATGGCACGCGGCGACTGATCCGCGAGGCCGGCGACCGCCTGGCCGTGGTCGTCATCGAGCCGGTGGTCGTGCTCGAGCCCACCCGCGAATGGCTCGAGGCGGTGCGCGCGGAGACGACGCGCGTAGGCGCGGTGCTCGTGTTCGACGAGATCAAGACGGCGTTCCGGGTGGCGATCGGCGGCGCGGCCGAGCGCTACGGCGTGCGGCCCGACCTCGCGGTGTTGGGCAAGGCCATCGCGAACGGCTTTCCGCTGGCCGTCGTGGGTGGCAGAGCGGACCTGATGGCCGGCGTAGGGCGCACCTGGATCTCTTCCACGCTCGCGACCGAGAGCGTGGCGCTCGCGGCGGCACAAGCAACGCTGGAGGTATTCGCCCACGAGGATGTGTGCGGGCACCTGCACCGGATGGGCACACGCTTACTCCATGGGCTCCATCGCTTGCACCGCAAGCACGCCGATCTGGTGACGGGCGTGGGCGGGATTGCGGAGATGTGTTTTCTCCATTTCGCGAGCGAGAATGTCTCGCGGGATGTGGCGCGGGGTTGTGCCGCGCGCGGGCTGCTGTTCAAGCGGACCGCGTACAATTTCGTGTCCCTGGCCCACGACGAGGAGACGATCGACCGGACGCTGGAGATACTGCAAGAGGTGCTCGGAGCAGCCGACGGACCTGGGAAGCTTCGCTGAGACGCGACACCGCACAGCCCCACGTCCCGATCTTCCATCTACTTCTTCTCTTCCTTTACGTTTACCGAGCGAAGGACCTGCTTGTGGATTCGCACAGGGGCTTGCGCCGACTCACTGCCCCACGGAAGCTTCGAACCGTGACCCTCCAGCGCAAGCTGCTCTTGGGCTTCTCCCTCATGGTGATCCCGGCCCTGCTGGTCGGCGTACAGGCGATTCGCACCAATGGGCTGGTGCGCGGCACGCTCGAGTCGCTGGGCGAGCGATTGGCCCGTTCGCGGACGTACGCCGAAGTGGAAGACGCCATGTTCAACCAGACCCAGGTGATCTGGCGCTACCTGAGCGGAGATCCCGCGGCCAAGAAAGAGTTTCCCCTCACCGAACAGGTGGTCGCATTCTGGCTCGATCGCTGGAGCGCGGGACTCCCACCCGACGAGCTCAAGCTCGCAGACGGTGTCCGCGGGATCGAGAAGGATATCCGCGGAGTCGCGGCTCGGGTGTTCAAGTTGCATGACGCCGGGCGGCACGATGCGGCTGCGGTCCTGGCACGACAGGAGCTGGTCGAGCGCCTGCAGCCGGCCCTGGCGGAGGTCAACCGGGAGATCTACCGACGAGCGCGTGAGTTCAGCGTCCAGGCGGCTTTCGTGCAGGTGGCGGGGATCGTGGACGCGGAACGGCGTGTCCTGTGGGGGATCGTCGCGCTCGCGCTCGCGGCCGGCCTCCTAGCGTCATGGCTCATCTCCCGCAGCCTGGCGCGCCCGCTCAACGAGCTGCGGCACGCGATGGCCGTCGTCGGCGCGGGCGATCTGGATCACGCGATCGAGCCGCGCTCCTCGGACGAGATCGGCGACCTGGCGCGCGCGTTCGCGCAGATGACCGAGCGGCTCCGCCAGTCTCGCGCGCAGCTCGTGCAATCCGAGAAGCTCGCCTCGATCGGCCAGATGGCGGCAGGCGTGGCCCACGGACTGCGGAACCCGCTCGCGAGCCTGCGAGCCGCCGCGCAGCTCGCTCAGCGCCGGGTCGAGGGCCCGGCCGGCGCCGCCCGCGAACAGCTGAACGCCATCATCGAGCAGGTGGATCGTCTCGACCAGAGGATCGCGCACCTGTTGACCTTTTCGCGCCCTGCTCCGTTCCGCCCGCTGCGCGAGAGCGTGCAGACGCTGTTCGACGGCGCGCTCTCCGGTTTCGCCGAGCTGTTGCGCCAGCGCCGAGTCGAACTGGTGGTGACCGTTCCGCCGTCACTCCGCGAAATCCGGGTCGATCCCATGCGGCTCGAGCAGGCGTTGACCGAGATCATCTCCAACGCGCTGGACGCCATGTCGAACGGTGGGCGGCTCGAAATCGCGGCGCGGTCTCAGGTCGGCGAGGCTGGCGCCGACGGCGTCTTGCTCGAGATCACCGATTCGGGCGCGGGGATTCCCGCGGAAATCCTGCCCAACCTGTGCGAGCCGTTCTTCACCACCCGGCCCGAGGGCACAGGCCTCGGCCTCGCCATCGCGAAGCGCTACGTCGAGGAAACCGGCGGCCGCCTGGACATCGCCAGTCGGATCGGTCACGGCACCACCGTGCGTATCTGGCTGCCTATCGCCAGCGGTGACGCTGCGCCGACGCCGGTGCGGAGTCTGGTATGAGTGGCTCGACCGTGCTGATCGTCGACGACGAGCAGACCCTCGCCCGCTCAGCCAAGGCGTTCCTGGCGGACCACGGCTACGAGGCCGAAGTGGCGGCCTCCGGCGAGAAAGCGCTCGAGCTGCTGGAGCGCCTTCAGCCGGACGTCGTGTTCGCGGACGTGCGCCTCCCCGGCATGAGCGGCATCGACCTGCTCAAGCGGATCCGCGAGTTCGATCCCGTGCTCCCCGTGATCATGCTGACGGCCTACGGCTCGATCGAGGGCGCCGTCGAAGCCGTCAAGCTCGGGGCCTTCGACTACGTCAAGAAGCCGGTGGACCTGGAGGAGCTGAAGCTCTTGGCCGATCGCGCGCGTGAGAACCGCTTGCTCAAACAGGAGCTGTCGTATTACCGCCGCCGCGCCACGCGGGACGTCGGGTTCGCGACCATGGTGGGCGAGTCACCCGCCGTCCGTGCGGTGCTCGAGCGGGCGCGTCAGATCGCCGCTTTGGAGGACACGCCACCGGTGCTGCTGACGGGCGAGACGGGCACCGGGAAGGGCATCCTCGCGCACGCCATCCACGCCGCCGGCCCGCGCGCGTCGAAGCCATTTATCGAGGTGAACTGTACCGCCCTCCCGGCCACCCTCATGGAGGCCGAGCTGTTCGGCTACGAGCGCGGCGCCTTCACGGATGCCAAGGAATCGAAGCCCGGTCTGGTCGAGGCGGCCGAGGGCGGATTTCTGTTCCTCGACGAGATCGGCGACGTCGATCTCTCCGTGCAGGGCAAGCTGCTGCGGGCCATCGAGGAGCGCACCGTCCGGCGCGTCGGCAGCGTGCGCGAGCGCAAGGTGGACGTGCGCATCGTCGCCGCCACGAACCGCGATCTCGAGCGCGAGGCGACCCGCGAGCGATTCCGCCGCGATCTCTATTTTCGCCTCGCCGTGATCGTGCTCGTCGTGCCGCCGCTGCGCGAGCGCGGGGAGGACGTGCTGCTTCTCACCGACCACTTCCTGCGGGTCCTCAATGCCAAGTACGGGAAGACGGTGCGGGAAATCAGCGCGCCGGCGCGCGAGTTGTTGCTGTCGTATCCGTGGCCCGGCAACGTCCGCGAGCTCAGCCACGTGATTGAGCGCGCGGTGCTGTGGAGCCGCGGTCCGACGCTGGACGTGGAGCATCTCTCGCTGACGAGCCCCGACCATGGCACGGCGCCGGCGGAGGTGGGCGCTGCACCCGCATTGCCGCCGCAGGGCGTCGACCTCGCGCAATGGGAAAAGTCGATGATCGAGCGAGCGATGCGCGAGGCGGCCGGAAACCAAACCAAGGCCGCTCAGCGCCTCGGCATCTCCCGGGACACGCTGCGCTATCGCCTTAAGAAGTTCGGCCTGCAACACTGACGGAGCGTGGCGCTGGGTGATCTCACCCATGTTGGGTGAAATAACTCACTGCACCACTAGCTCATCGGGCCTGACCGTTGCGGGCCCTACCGTTAACTCTCTACGGCCGCGCGAGTTGTCCTTGTGGCACGTAGAGGAGCGGGGTGGCACGTCACGTGCTTAAGTCTATGGCGAGCGCTTGCAGTTGGTCGACCACGATACTCCTGGAGGAAGAATCACATGACGTGGACCAAGCCTGAGTTCGAGGTAGTCGAGCTGGGGATGGAAGTCGGCGCGTACGCGGGCAATGCCTGAACCACGCTGACACGGCAAATGAGGGGCCGGGTGACGAACCCGGCCCCTTTGTTCAATGCGCGTCATCATCCTTGGCTCGGCGGCAGGTGGTGGAGTCCCGCAGTGGAATTGCGGCTGCCGTAACTGCACCGAAGCCCGAGACACCAATCGGAGCCGCACGCAGTCGTCCGTGGCGCTGAGCGCCGACGGCGAGCGCTGGATTCTCCTGAACGCCTCGCCGGATCTTCGCACGCAGCTCGCCGCTCATCGCTCGCTCTGGCCCCCATCCGGCTCACGCGCGACTCCCGTGCGGGCGGTGGTCCTTACGGACGGCGAGATCGACCACACCCTCGGCCTCCTGTTGCTGCGGGAGAGCGCCGACCGGCTGCCGGTGTACGCCCCGGCGGGCGTGACGGCACTGTTGGGCGACGAGTGGCCGCTGTATCGCGTGCTGTCTGCCTATTCCGGGGTGGAGCCGCGGGCCCTCGAGGAGGGCCGTCCCATCGCGCTCACGGACCGCGCCGGCGCCCCGCTCGGCATCTGTTGCTCGGCCACGGCGGTCGCCCGGCGCCCCCCGCGCTACGCCCGCGCGGCGCCGACGCAGGCGTTCGACGTCGGTCTGCGGCTCACGGACGAGCGGACAGGCGGCACGCTTGCCTACGTCCCGACCGCCGGGGCGATGGACGACGCCGTGCGGCACGTGGCCGGTGGAGCCGATCTCTTGTTCTTCGACGGCACCTTCTGGTCGGACGACGAGCTCAGAGCGGCCGGCGTTGCGGCGCCGACGGCGCGCGAGATGGGCCACCTCCCGATCGGCGGCCCGGGTGGCAGCCTGGAGCTCCTGCCGCAACTCGACGCGAAACGCGTCGTGCTCGTTCATGTCAACAACACCAATCCGATCCTGTGTCGCAGCTCAGCGGAGCGGGCGCGAGTCGAGGCGGCGGGCATCGTGGTGGGAGAGGACGCGATGGAGTTCGAGCTGTGAGCGTGCAGCTGACCTCGCATCCGGTGGACGAGCTGGTCGGCCGGCTGCGCGCCGTGTTGGAGCGCCGCTACCACCACCTCCACCCCTTCAACCAACGGATGCACCGCGGCGAGCTCTCGCGCGAGGAGCTGCAGTTGTGGGTGGCGAACCGCTTCTATTATCAGATCAGCATCCCCATCAAGGATGCCCTGATTCTGTCGAGCTGTCCCGAGCGTGAAGTGCGCCAGCATTGGATCCAGCGCATCATCGACCACGACGGCCGGCCGGGGGAGGAGGGCGGCATCGAAGCGTGGCTGCGTCTGGGCGAAGCGATGGGCGTGAAGCGCGAAGACCTCTTGGGCCAGCGTTTTCTCCTGCCCGGCGTCCGGTTCGCCGTGGACGCGTACGTGAACTTCTGCCGGTTCCGGCCCTGGCTCGAAGCGGTGGCGGCCTCCCTCACCGAGATGTTCGCGCCGCTCATCGTAAAGGAGCGCCTGGCGGCGATGCTGAGCCACTACAAGTGGGTGGATCCCGCAGGGCTGCAGTATTTCAAGAACCGGCTCACCCAGGCGCCGCGTGATGCGGAGTACGCCCTGGGCCTCGTCACACAGCGCTTCCGCACGCCGGAGGAACAGGAGCGGGCGGTCGCGGCGCTCGAGTTCAAGTGCGACGTGCTGTGGTGCCTGCTCGACGCCGTGGAGCGTGGGCCCATGCCCGGGACCGCGCCGTGACCGCCGCCGGCCGAGCGACTGTGCCTCGCCTTCACCCCAAGGCGCGCCTCCAGCACGACGACGTGCGTGGCCGGGATGTGCTGCTCTACCCCGAAGGACTGGTGGCGCTGAATCCGACGGGCGCGGAGATCCTCGGGCTGTGTGACGGCGTGCGCTCGGTCGCCGACGTCGTGGCGGCGCTGGAGCAACGCTACGGCGCCCCCGGGGAGGGCGTCGAGCGCGACGTCACGGCTTTTCTCGATGGGCTCGCCGCGAAGGGGCTGGTGACGTATGGATCCTAAGCCGCTATGGTTGCTCGCGGAGCTGACCTACAAGTGTCCGCTGCAGTGCCCGTATTGCTCGAATCCGCTCGACTTCGCGGGCCCGCGGTTCAAGCGCGAGCTCTCGACAGACGAGTGGTGCCGCGTGTTCCGCGAAGCCAAGGCGCTGGGTGTGCTGCAGCTCGGGCTCTCCGGTGGCGAGCCGACCCTGCGCGCGGATCTGGAGGTACTGGTGAGCGAAGCGCACGGGCTGGGGCTCTATACGTCGCTCATCACATCCGCGTATCGGCTCACCAAAGAGCGCTTGGCGGGTCTGAAGGCGGCGGGCCTCGACCACGTGCAGATCAGCATTCAGGGGGCCGATGCCGAGCTCTCGGATGCAGTCGCGGGGACAACATCTTATCGAGACAAGATCGCGGCCTACCACTACACGCGAGAGCTGGGCTTCCCGCTCACCGTCAACGTCGTACTGCACCGCCGCAACCTGCATCAGGTGGAGGCGCTGATCCGGCTCGCCGAGTCGCTCGGCGCGGAGCGCATCGAGCTCGCCAACACGCAGTTCTACGGGTGGGCGCTCCACAACCGCACTGCACTCATGCCGACCAGGGCGCAGCTCGACGAAGCCTGGCGCGTGGTGCAGCGCGAGCGCGCACGACTCGGGACGCGACTCGAGATCGTGTGGGTGCTCCCCGATTACCACGAGCAGTACCCCAAACCGTGCATGGGCGGTTGGGCCCGCGCGTACATGACCGTGACGCCCGCGGGGGAGGTTTGGCCCTGCCACGCGGCGGGCCGGATCACTACGCTCACCTTCGAGAACGTGCGCGAGCACCCGCTCGACTGGATCTGGGAGCACTCGGACGCGTTCCAGCGGTTTCGGGGCGATGCCTGGATGCCCGAGCCCTGCCGCTCGTGCCCGCGTAAGTCTCAGGACTTTGGTGGCTGCCGGTGCCAGGCGTTCCTGGTGGCAGGCGACGCGGCTCTTACCGATCCCGTGTGCTCGCTCTCGCCCCACCGTCACTTGATCGACGCCGCGGTCGCGGAGGTGGAGCGCGCGGCGGAGGCCGCCGAGTGGACCTATCGCGCGGCGCCCGCGTCGCGCGTCCTCGCCGCGAAAGGATGACCGCCGCCGCGATCGACGCCCGCGGCCTCGGCAAGGACTTTGGCGCGGTCCGCGCTCTCGATCGGCTCGACCTCGAGATCCGGGATGGGGAGTTCTTCGGCCTGCTCGGGCCGAACGGCGCCGGTAAGACCACCACGGTTCACCTGCTCGCGACTCTCCTCGCGCCCTCCCGCGGCACTGCGCGCGTCGCGGAACACGACGTCGTGCGCGAGGGCCTCGCCGTGCGGCGCAGCATCGGGCTCGTGTTTCAGGACACCACGCTCGACCGCGACCTGACGGTGGGAGAAAACCTGCGCTTCGCCGCGCGCCTGTGGAGCCTCCCCGACCGCGTTGCCCGGCCGCGCATCGACGCGCTGTTGCACCAGTTCGAGCTGCGCGAGCGACGGGACGATCCGGTGCGGACGCTCTCGGGTGGCATGCGGCGCGCGGCCGACATCGCCCGCGGCATCCTGCACGAGCCCCGCATCCTGTTTCTCGACGAGCCCACGGCCGGGCTCGACCCACGCGCGCGCCGCTCGCTGTGGGAGCAGATCCGTGCGCTGCGAGCCGCATCCGGTCTCACCGTGCTCCTGACCACGCACTACGTCGAAGAGGCCGAGCCGTGCGATCGCGTCGCCGTGCTGGATCGTGGCCGGCTCGCTGCCCTCGGCACGCCCCCCGAGCTCAAGCGGGCGGTGGGCGCCACGTCGCTGGAGGAAGCGTTCCTCGCGCACACGGGCCATCATCTGGCTGAGACGGACGGCGGGTGAGCATGCGTGCGGTGTACGGTATCGTCGCGCGAGAGTTCGTGCGGTTCTGGCGGCAACGCGGCCGCGTGCTGGCGAGCATCGGGCGGCCGTTCGTGTGGCTGGTGTTTGCCGGCGGTGGCTTCGCGGCCGTGTTCGCCGGGCGGAGCGAGATCGACTACCGCGTTTACATGGCGCCCGGCCTGCTCGGAATGGTGGTGATGTTCGGCTCGCTGCTCGCGGCCCTCTCGACGGTGACCGACCGTGAGGCCGGTGTGCTCCGCATGGTGCTCGTCGCCCCCATCCGGCGCAGCACGGTCGCGTTCGGCAAGACGCTGGGCGCGACCCTCCTCGGTACCGCCCAGGCAATCGTCGTGGCGGCCATCCTGCTCCCCTGCGTCCAGCTGCGCCCCACGCTCGCGGGGATGCTGCTCGGGCTCGTCGCCCTGGTGCTCTCAGGCTTGGCGCTGGGTGCGCTCGGCGTCGTGCTCGCCGCGAGTATCCGGTCGATCGAAAACTTTGCAGGTGTCATGAATTTCGTGGTCTTCCCGATGCTGTTTCTGTCCGGTGCGCTGTACCCCGTGCGGCACCTCGGTCCGGTGCTGCGCGCCGTCGCCTACCTGAACCCGCTGGCGTACGGGGTGGACTTGCTGAAGCACGCACTACTGAGCCGGTGGGCGGGAGCGGGCTACGGCGGCGAGCTACCGGCGCCCCTCGATTGCGCCGCGCTCGCCCTGTTCGCGATTGTCGGGCTCGCGGTCGCCGCCCCGCTGCTCGGCCGGGAAGGCGGAGTGACGCGCGCGGCGTTCCGGGATCGGCGTTAGGCCACGACCAGCCGCGTGATGATCGCAGTGACGATCAGTACCACCAGCCCAGCCGCGATGCTCGTCAGCAGCGTGACGGCAGCCGTTTTGTCGCGGGGCACCTTCATGCACGGTGGAAGCCCGACGGCGAACAGCCGCACGCTGTACAGCCCGACCAACATCCCCAGTGGCTCGATCCTCGGGAACAGCGCGAACACGCTGGCGAGCCAATACGGTGTACTCGCGTAGGCCGCGACCTTCAGCGCCTGCACGCGGTTTCGCTGCGCCCCGACGGACCCTCCGATTACGTCGATCGCCATCGCCAACGCGTACACGCCCACGAGATTGAGCACGTACTCGAGCACCCCCGCCTGCACCGCGGTCCCGGCGCTCATGGGGACGGTCCCGAACGTCAACAGGCTGCCGCGCTCGCCGAACACGATGCCGCCGATGGTTGCCGCGATCGGGCCGATGGCGGCCATCGGCACGAGGTAGCGCATGTAGATCGGGCCGGCGCTCGTGAACTCTCCGGCGATCGTCGCCCACTCCTGCGCTGGCTGGAGCAACAGGCGTTTTGCCCGCGCGAGCCAGCCCGGGAGCTTGCGCGCGGCTCGCGGTTTCGCGGCCGGTGCTTTGACCGGGGGCCGCGGCGGGGGGCCGGCCTTGGGGGGCGTTGGACCCCGCGGCGAAGTCGGACCACGGGGAGGGGGAGTGGGACCGCGTGGGGGTGGCCCTCCAGGCGGGCGCGGCGGAGTTGGTGGTGTGCGCATAGCGCAACAAGATAGAAAACGGGCGTCGCAAGATGCAAGACGTGCCGGACTTGCGGCTTGGCGTCTTGGCGTCTGGCAACTCAAATTCAGGCATGCTCATCGACGTGCATGCCCACTTTTATCACGCCGGCGCGCCCCGGTCCGATTGGCACGAGCGGAACGCCAGCCGGCTCGCGGCGGGGCGCAAGATCGGGGTGACGATCCACGTCGCCTCGATCCTCGGGAGCTGGGGCCGGACATCGCCGATATACTTCCCATCGCCCCGTGACGTGGAGGCCGGCAATACCGCCCTCCTCGCGCTCGGGCGGGAGCATCCCGACGTGATCCGCGGTTACGTCACGGTGAACCCGAACTATACGTCTCACGCGCGCGCCGAGATCGTGCGCTGCCTCGACGCCGGGATGGTAGGGATCAAGCTCGCGGCGAGCCGCCGCGCGACCGACCCGCTGCTCGATCCGATCTGCGAGCTGGCGCGGGAACGTGGAGTGCCGGTACTGCACCACGTGTGGCAGCACCGGACGCGGGACTGGCCGGGGCAGGAAGCGTCGGACGGACCCGAGCTCGTGGCCTTGGCCACGCGACACCCCCAGGTGCGATTCATCCTCGCGCACATCGGTGGGGGCGGCGACTGGGAGCACTCACTTGCCGCCCTGCGCGCTACGCCCAACGTGTACGTGGATCTCTCGGGGAGCGGCGTGGACGGCGGCATGCTCGAAGCGTGCCTCGAGGCCGCCGGTGTGGAGCGCCTGCTTTGGGGAACGGACCTCACGATGGACACCGGGTGGGCCAAGCTGCGCTATCTGGAGCGCCTGCTTCCGCCGCGCGACCTGGAGCTCGTGCAATGGAGGAACGCGGCACGCATCTTTCCGCGCGGCGCGTTCCCCGCCGACTGATGCGGATCGACGTCAACGCCTTCCTCGGCGCCTACCCCTATCGGCGTGTGCCCGCTACGTCGCCCGACGGGCTGCTACACGCCATGACGCGCGCCGGGATCGACGAAGCGTGGGTGAGCCATCTGCCGAGCCTGTTCTGGCGGCAGCCGATGGAGGGGAACGCCTGGCTGTACGCCACCGCGGCGCGTGAGCCGCGTCTCAAGCCAGTCCCCGCGTTGCATCCGGGCCTCTCGGGCTGGGAAGGCGCGCTGGGCGAGGCGGCGGACCGCGCCGCCCCCGCCGGGCGGTGCGATCCGCTGTACTATGGGCTCGACCCGACAGGGCCCGAGATGCGGGTCCTCGCAGCGGCGTGCGGTGCGGCGCACCTGCCACTCATGATGGCCGTGCGTCTCGAAGACGGGCGCCAACGTCACCCCAACGACCGCGCTGGCGAGCTCCCGGCGGCGGCGGTCCGGGCGCTGATTCGAAGCGACGAGGACCTGCGGCTGTTGATCACGCACGCCGACCGCGGGTTCATCGAAGAGGTCCACTTTGGATCGACCCCCGAAGAGGCGGCACGCCTATGGTGGGACGTGAGCTGGATCTGGGGCCCCCCGGAAGATCACCTCGAGACGCTGCTCGGTACGATCGGGATCGACCGGTTCGTGTTCGGTACCGGACAGCCGCTGCGGATTCCGGAGGCGAGCGTGGCGAAGGTGGATCTGCTCGATCTGGCCCCGGCGCAGCGCGCGGCGATCGACTCGGAGAACACCCGCGGGGGACTCCTCCGCTGACCCGCGCCCTCGAGTGGGGTCTGATCCCTGCCGTCCCGGTCCCGTTCCGTGGCCGCGAGTTGGCGGACGACGCGCTGCAGGCCTACGCCTCGTGGATGGCGGACCATCACGTCGCGGGCGTGGCCGTCTGGGCGCACACCGGTCGAGGGCCGTACCTGTCGCGCGACCAGCGGCGCCGAGTGCTCGCGGCTTGGCGGGCCGCCCTCCCCATGAGCCCCATCGTCGCGGGGGCGACGAGCCTGGAGATGGCTGCCGAGGCGAAGGCGGGCGGTGCGAACGCGCTGCTCGCCTTTCCGCGGGCGGACGATCCGGTCGCGTATCACGAGGCACTCGGCCGCGAGCTCCCGGTGATCGCGTTCTATCTGTACGAGGCCGCCGGCGGCGTCGCCTACGACAACCAGACCCTGCACGCCATCCTCGCGCTCCCCAATGTGATCGGGATCAAGGTGGCCACGCTCGACTCGGTGGTGACGTTCCAACGAATCGCCGGGCTCATGCGGGATCACCCGGACAAGCTGCTGATCACCGGCGAGGATCGCTTCCTGGGTTACTCGCTCACGATGGGAGCCCGGGCGGCGTTGATCGGCATGGGGGCGGCGCTCACCGACCTCCAGGTTGCCCTGATGGAATCGTTCCGCTCGGGCGACTTCGGCAAGTTCGTCCGCCTGTCGGGCGTGTGCGATCGCTTCGCGAGCGCGACGTTCGACCCCCCCGTGGAGGGGTACGTCCGGCGGATGCTCTGGGCGCTCGCGGCCGACGGCGTGATCCCGGAGGACGCGTGCGACGATCCCTGGGGCCCGAGCCTCCCGCCGGCTGAGCGGGACGCCGTGCGCGCCGCGGTCCGCGAGGCGCGTACGCCGCGTGTCACCCCGACGTGACGCGCATCCCGCGGCGGTCGTTCCTCGAGTCCTGCGCCGCTGCGAGCACGGCGCTCGGCGCGTCTCTCTTTCTGAAGGGCTGGAGTCCGATGAGCAAGCAACGGCACGTGGTGGTGGTCGGCGCAGGGGCCTTCGGCGGCTGGACCGCGCTCCACCTGCTACGGCGCGGCGTCCGCGTCACGCTGGTGGACGCCTGGGGGCCCGGCAACTCGCGCGCCAGCTCGGGCGGTGAGACCCGGGTGATCCGTGGGACCTACGGCCCCCGCGGGATCTACACGCACCTGACGGCGCGCGCGCTCCAATTGTGGAAGGAGCACGAGCGGCGCTGGCACCTGAAATTGTACCATCCCATCGGCGTGCTGTGGCTAGTGGAGAGCGATGAGGCGTACGAAAAGGCGGCGTTGCCGCTGCTCAAGGAAGCCGGGCTGGCGTTCGAAGAGCTGTCGGGCGCGGAGACGGCGCGCCGTTACCCGCAAATAAACTGCGAGCGCGTGCGCTGGAGCATCTTTGAGAAAGATGGTGGCTACCTCACGGCGCGCCGCGCCTGCGCGGCTGTGCTCGAGGGCTTCCTCGCCGAAGGCGGTGAATACCGCCAGCTCGCCGTGGAGCCCGGCGCGCGTCTCGCCGAAGGCGAGCTACGGGGCGTCAAGCTCTCCGACGGCAGCACGATCGCGGCCGACGCCTTCGTGTTCGCATGCGGTCCGTGGCTGGGGCAGTTGTTTCCGGACGTCATTGGTGATCGGGTCCGCGCTACCCGCCAGGAGGTCTTCTTTTTCGGCACGCCCCCGGGCGACGTGCGGTTCACCGAGCAGGCGCTGCCCGTGTGGGCGGATCACGGGAGAGGTTTCATATACGGGATTCCCGGCAACGAGTGGCGCGGGTTCAAGGTCGCCGACGACACCCGCGGGCCACCGTTCGACCCCACCACGGGCGAGCGGGTACCCACGCCGGAGGCGCTGAAGGCGGCGCGGGAGTATCTCGCGTTTCGGTTCCCGGGCTTGAAGGGCGCTCCGCTGGTCGAGGCCCGGGTGTGCCAGTACGAAAACTCGCCCGACGAGCACTTCATCATCGACCGTCACCCAGCGGCGACGAACGTCTGGCTCGTGGGCGGCGGCTCCGGGCACGGCTTTAAACACGGGCCGGCCGTGGGGGAGCTGGTCGCGAAGCTGGTGCTCGGCGGGGAGGTGGCGCCCCCCGAGTTCCGCCTGTCCCGCTTTGCGCCCGGGGCACGGCCCGGGGGCTAGTCGACCCGCCAGTGCGCGCCAAGCTCGAGCGGGACTTCGATCGGTTCAAGCGGGAGCTGCCGCGCGACTTCCCGGCGCACGTGCGCGAAACCTATGGGATCGATCTCACCGCGCGCTATCTGGGCGCAGTCGTTCCGCATCCCATCGGCAAGGGCTCCGGCCAGCTGTCGCTCAACACCGGGCAGCTCGAGGACGACGCCACGGCGGGACTCGCGTTCTCCGTGCTCAAGACGGTGATCGCCGAGGACGAGACCGGCGCGCGGGCGATGGCGGCGTGGGCGATTCACGAGACCAGGATGAAAGTCGAGCGACGTGCCGGGAGGACGGGGACGGGGACGGAGACGGGCCGTGAGGGGTGGACCGTCACGTGGAAGGGGCGGGGCTGGGATCGCCCGTTCGGCGACTACCTCGCGCTGGTGCGCGCAGGGCGGGACCTCACCCGAGCCGGCCGGCTTCTGGTGGTACCATCAGTGAAGTATCACCTGCCGCGACTCACGGAGCCGTTCCGTGAGGGCGAGTACCGCTATGCGACCACACAGCTGGCGGACGCTTGGCGGGAGCCGCCGCTCCTAGTGGAGAAGGATTTCTCGCCCACGCTGGCGGGCGATGCGCTGGCGGACGATCGCGCCCAGATCCTCCGGTGGCTGCGTGAGGTGCCCGGGCGCATCCGCGCCGCATCTCGGATCCCCGTACGAGTCGCGGTGAAGCTCATGAACGCCCGGTTCGACGACGCCTTTCAAGTCGAAATGATGAACGCCTCTACCGAGGCGGACGCGTTGGTCTGCTTCAACCGGTTGTTCGATGCGGCGCGAGGCGTCGCCTACGGTGGTTGGGACTTGAGCGACCGGAATCTGCGAGTTCTGGATTCATACCGCCCGCTACCGCCCTCTACCGCCCCCTACCGGCCTCTCACGGGCACCGGGAACATCTGCTCCGGTCGCATGATCCTCGAGTATGCCCGCCGCGGCTGCGAGAGCGTGCAATTGCATACCTTCTTCCAGCTTCCGCTCTCCGAGTACGCCGCCACCCACGGCTCCCGTGTCCAGCGGGCGCTCCATGCCCTGGTCTTTCATCCGCGGGACGGCCTGATCGCGGTGATGCTCGAGCGCGAAGCGCGCGGGGAGCTCGAGCGGCAGGGCGGCGAGCTCCGGTTCCTCGATCTGCGAGCCCATGCGCATCGCGCGGGTTGAGCTGTACGCGCTCGAGCTGCCGTTCGCGGAACCGTTCATCCTGTCCGGCGGCAGGATCGACGCGCGGCGGTCGGTGGTGGTGGTGCTGCACGACGGCGAGGGGCACGTGGGCTACGGCGAATCGGCCCCGGACGAGCTGCCGTTCTACTCCGAGGAGACGCTCGGCAGCGCTCGCGATCTCATCCCCCGCGTCCTCGCCCCGCGGATCGCCGGTCAGGAGTTCGACTCTCCCGAGGCAGTGGACGCGGCGCTGCGCGAGAACGTGCGCGGCAATCCGTTCGCCCGGGCCGGGATCGAGACCGCGGCGTGGGACCTCGAGGCGCATCGCCGCGGCACGGGGCTACCGCAGCTGGTTGCCGAACGCCTCGGCGTCGCGCCGGCAGCGAGTTTCCCTTGCGGTGTGGCGCTCGGCATTCCCGAGGATCGCCGTGCCGAGACCCTGACGCGCCGCGTGTACGAGGCGCTGCAGCACGGCTACCGACGCGTGAAGATCAAGGTCGCGCCGCAGTGGGATGAGGTCGCCGTGCGGGCGGCCCGCGTCGGAATGGCCGGCACGGATGTCCCGCTCACCGTGGACGCAAACGGCGCGTACCGGTGGCCGGAGCACGAAGCCGCATTGCGCACACTGGACGAGGCCGGCCTCTTGTACATCGAGCAGCCGCTCGCCCCCGACGAGCTCGTGGGTCACGCCCGGCTGGCGCGCGCGCTCAAGACGCCGCTGTGCCTCGATGAAACCCTGCGCGACGCGGGGGCGGCGCGCCAGATTCTGGCCCTCGAGGGCCCGATGGTCTGGAATCTCAAGGTGCATCGCGTGGGCGGGCTTGCCGAAGCGTGCCGCATCTGCCGGATCGCCGCCGAATGCGGCGCGCAGCTCTGGGCCGGCACGATGCCCGAGTCGGGGATCGGAACCCAGGCCGATATCGCGGTCGCGGCGCTCGCGGCGTGCGTCTATCCTTCGGACGTGGAGCCGAGCGTGCGCTGGTTCGGACGCGGCGCGGACGTGATCAAGCTGAGCATGAGCCGGGACGGCCGCATGGCGGTGCCCGGTGTGGCGATCGCCCGTCTGCTCGACGCGGGGCGCTTCCGTTCGGTGACGCGCCGTTTACAATAGACAACATCATGATCCCCATCGATCATCAGCCGGCCGGGTACTGGGCGACCAATCTCTACGCCACCCCGCGCAAGCGTCCCAAGTCCGAGGCCCCGCTCAAGGATCTGCCGCCGCGCGCCGCGCAACGGTTCAAGCGGGCGCGCGAAGGCATCCGCGCCCTCCGCCACGTCACCGAGCAGGTGGTGTTCATGGGTACCGCCTGGAAATGGGTCTGGATGTACGAGGTCGGCGGGCGCAAGCTCGGCTACCTCCACCCCATGGAGACCGGGCTCTCGGGCACGTTCATTCTCACCGAGACCGAGGAGCGTGAGCTCGCCGTGACCGACGGCCTGCCGCGTACCTCGCGACAGGCAATCCGCGACGGTCGGATGTCCGGCGGCGTGCGCTGGTGTTGGATGGAGTTCCCCGACTTGGACGCCGTCGACGCGTTCGTTTCCATCATTCGGCTGAAGCATCAGCTCCTGGCACGACCGGAGTGACCGGTTTGGTAAGGGCGCAGCATGCTGCGCCCTTACACGAGCAGGCCTTGTGTATGCTTCCGCGCTGGCGCTACATTCCGGCGCCCGCAAGCCGTTTCACAACACAGACCGATACCATTCGCCATCGAGCGCTCTGGATGACGAAGAGGAGTGGGAGGGTCGGGGCCGGCGTTGCGATCGCACTGTCGATCGCCTATCCGGCCGCGGCACAAACCGGTCAGTCTGCGTCAGGCTACAAGGCTCCCGTCATCAGCGACACGGGGCGGCTCGAGGGTCCCCGCCAGCCGATCTTCTTCCGTCACGACATCCACGCCGGCCAGGATCAGATCCCCTGCCTGTACTGTCACAATACGGTGACCATCTCGAGCGAGCCGGGGATCCCGGCGGTGCAGACCTGCTTCGGCTGTCATCAGATGATCGGCGGATCCACCGAGTCTCACAAGGCGGAGATCAAGAAGGTGCGCGACGCGTGGGCCAACAAGCAGCCGCCCGTGTGGACGCGCGTGCATGCTCTCCCGGGCTTCGTGCGCTTCCCGCACCAGCGTCACATCAAGATTCTGGGGACGGAGAGCTGCAGCACGTGCCATGGCGAGGTGAATCGCATGCCGCAGGTGTACCAAGTCGCCACCCTCAAGATGGGTTGGTGCGTCAACTGCCACGTGCAGCGCAACGTCTCGCGCGACTGCACCCTGTGTCACTACTGAGGCCCGACCGATGGACCGCAGACGGTTCCTGACAGTCCTGGGCGCGACGGGGGGCGCCGCCGCGGCGGCGTCGGCGTGTGATATCCACGCCGAGCCGACCGAGCACCTCGTTCCCTACACCGTCCCGCCCGAGAACCAGGTCCCCGGGATCGCCACGTACTACGCCACCACCTGCCGCGAATGCGCGGCCGGCTGTGGGCTGCAGGCGAAAGTCCGCGAAGGCCGCGTGATCAAGCTCGAGGGGAATCCCGAGTCGCCGATCAACCAGGGACGGCTCTGCTCGCGGGGCCAGGCCGGGCTCCAGGGACTCTACAATCCCGACCGCGTCACCGATCCCATGGCCCGCGGTCGGAACGGCGAGTGGCAGAAACTCTCCTGGGAGGACGCCATCAACCGGCTGCAGGCCAAGGTGAAGGAGGCCCGCGGCAAGGGGATCGCCTTCGTGACCGGGCTCGAGAGCGGATCGTTCGGCGAGCTGGTCGACGCGTGGATGAAAGGGCTGGGCGGTCGCCACATCACCTATGAGCCGTTCGCCTTCGAGGCGCTGCGCGAAGGCAACCGCCTCGCCTTCGGCACGTCGGCGATCCCGTGGTATGACTTCGCCAACGCCCGCTACATCGTCTCGTTCGGCGCCGACTTCATGGAGACCTGGCTGTCCCCGGTCGGCTACCAGAACGGGTTCACCCGGGCGCACGCGTTCGAGGGTGGACGAGACGGGTCGATGGCCAAGTTCGTCTCCGTCGCCCCGCGCCTGTCGCTGACCGGGATGAGTGCGGACCAGTGGATCGCGGCCAAGCCGGGGACGGAGTACATGTTGGCGCTCGCGATGGCGCAGGTCATCCTGGCCGAGCGCCTGGCCCCCACACCGGCGGACGCGCGCGGTCTCGATCGCTTGCTCCCCGCGCCCCAGCAGGTGGCGACGTTCGTCGGAATAGAGGCGCGCGATATCCGGCGGCTGGCTCGCGAGTTCGCCGCTTCGCAGGGGGGGCTGGCCGTGGCCGGGGGCATGTCGACGCACTACGGGAGCGGCGCGCAGGTGCTCGTGGCGTCGGTGAACCTCCTGAACTATGTCGCGGGGCAGGTCGGGAAGACCGTCAAGTTCGGACCCAACCACGCCCTCGAGGCCGGTGGATCGTTCAAGCAATTGACGGACCTCGTCGGGGACATGAGCGCCGGGAAGGTCGCGTTGCTGCTCGTCCACGGCGCGAATCCGGCGCACTCCCTGCCGGCCGCGTTCTCCCAGGCGCTCGGCCGCGTCGCGTACAAGGTGAGCTTCTCGTCCTACCTGGACGAGACGGCGGCCGCGTCGGACCTTATTCTGCCGGACCTCCATCCGCTCGAGCAGTGGAACGATTCGCGTCCGCGCGCGGGCGTCTATGCGCTGCAGCAGCCGGTGATGCAGCCCGTGTTTCCGAACACCCGCCACACCGCTGACGTACTCCTGCAAGCCTCCGGCAGCGCGAGCTCGTTCAAGGACTACCTGCAAACGCGGTGGCGGACGCTGCATCAGCGGTACGGACGCGGCCGGGGATTCGACGACTTCTGGAGCGACGCGCTGCAGCACGGGGGCGTGTACACCGACGTGGCGGTGCAGAGCCCGCGGCTCGTGCCCGGGTTCGCGCAGCGGCTCGGTGGCTTGGCCGCCTCGGAAGGCGCATCGGCACAGCACCTGCTGATCGTCTTCCCGTCGATCGGGCTGCACGACGGCCGGGGAGCGAACAAACCGTGGCTGCAGGAGCTGCCCGACCCGGTGTCGAAAATCACGTGGCACGGGTGGGTGGAAGTGCATCCCGAGACCGCGGCGAAATCGCAGCTCGCCAACGGCGACATCCTGCTGCTCGAGTCCCCGCACGGTACCGTACGGGCGCCGGTGTGGATCACCCCGGGCGTGCGACCCGACGTGCTCGCGGTCCCGAGCGGGCAGGGTCACAAGGCATACGGCCGCTATGCCAAGGACCGCTCGTTCAATGCGTTTGAGCTGCTGAGCGACCAGCCCACGGACTTCGGCGGGCGCGCGTTCTCCGTCGGGGTCAGAGTCACCAAGACCGGCGACCATCGCCGCCTCGCCACCGTCGAAGGCGACGCGCGCGAGCAAGGGCGTGGCATCATCGAGGTGCTGCCGCTCGCGAAGGCGCGGGAGTTGAGGCGCGGCGCGCACCCGTTCGCCGAGGAAGAGACACCGGCATACGTCCGCAAGGCGCTCGAGGCGTGGGCGGAAGCGCAACACGAGAAGGCGACGCTCGGGAACTACGCTGGCGAGCATCCGCGCTGGGCGATGGCGATCGACCTGGCCAAATGCACCGGCTGCTCCGCCTGCGTCACCGCCTGCTACGCCGAGAACAACCTCGCCACCGTGGGTGAAGAGCTCGTGAGCCGGCGCCGCCAGATGAGCTGGCTCCGGATCGAGCGCTACTACACGGGCGGTAAGGGAGGTCATCCCGTCGGCGCCGTGGTTACGCCGATGCTGTGCCAGCAGTGCGGCAACGCGCCCTGCGAGCCGGTGTGTCCGGTGTACGCCGCCTACCACACGCCCGACGGGTTGAACGGGCAGGTTTACAACCGCTGCGTCGGGACGCGCTACTGCGCCAACAACTGCCCGTACAAGGTCCGCTACTTCAACTGGTACAACTACGCCGAGCAGGGTGGGGAATGGGAGAGCTGGCCCGACCCGCTCAACATGCTGCTCAATCCCGACGTCACGGTGCGGGAGAAGGGTGTGATGGAGAAGTGCACCTTCTGTGTGCAGCGGATCCGCGGCGCACAGAACCGGGCGCGCCTCGAGGACCGCAACGTGCAGGATGGCGACATCACGCCCTCCTGCGCACAAGCGTGCCCGTCGGAGGCGATCGTTTTCGGCGATTTGCACGACAAGACGTCGCGTGTCGCGGCGCTGGCGCAGGACCCGCGCGGCTATCACGTGCTCGAGGGACTGAACACCCGGCCGGCGATCACGTACCTCGCGAAGGTCGTGCACGGCGCCGTGGTGGAGGACTGAGGCGATGGCCGAGACGTCCCCGTCCCGCGTCAGCTACGACTTCGTCACCCGCGCCATCGCGCGGACGCTCGGTAACCCGGGCAAGGGCTACTACGCCCTGCTGGCGCTGGCGGTCGCCCTGCTCGGGGTGGGTATCGGGTGCCTGCTGTTCCTGCTGCGCTACGGGCTGGGGCTCGCGGGCTACTCGCACCCGGTGTATTGGGCAGTCTACATCACCTGTTTCGTCTTCTGGGTCGGTATCGCCCACTCGGGCACGCTGATCTCGGCGATCCTGTTTCTGTTCCGCTCGGGGTGGCGCACCGCGGTGTACCGCACCGCGGAGGCGATGACGGTGTTCGCCGTGATGACCGCGGGCCTCTTCCCCCTGATCCATATCGGGCGCCAGTGGTACTTCTACTGGCTCATCCCCTATCCCAACGAGCGCGGCCTGTGGCCCAACTTCAAGTCGCCGCTCATCTGGGACGAGTTCGCGATCGGCACCTATTTCACCGTCTCGACCGTGTTTCTGATCATGGGGCTGATCCCGGACATCGCGGCGGTGCGGGACGTCGCCACCGGGTGGCGCAAGAAGCTGTACGCCATCACGGCCCTCGGGTGGCGCGGCACCAACGAGCAGTGGCGTCACTACACGCGGGGCTATCTCTATCTCGCCGCGCTCGCCACGCCGCTCGTACTGTCGGTCCACAGCGTGGTCTCGTGGGACTTCGCCATGGCGCTGGTGCCCGGCTGGCACGCCACGCTCTTTGCCCCGTATTTCGTCGCCGGCGCCATCTACTCGGGCGTCGCCATGGTGATCACGCTGCTGGTGCCGATCCGCAAGCTGTTTCATTTGGAAGACATCATCACGATCCACCACTTTGAGAACCTCGCGAAGCTCTGCTTGCTGACGGGCTTGATCGTGAGCATGTCCTACTGTACCGAGAATTTCACCGCGTGGTTCGGGGGGAATCCACACGAGCGCGCCGCGTTCTGGTATCGCGCGTTCGGACCGTTCTGGTGGGCCAGCTGGACGATGAACATCTGCAACGGGCTGCTGCCGTGGCTGCTCTGGTCGAAAAAGGTCCAGACCAGCATCACCGGCCTGTTCGTCATTTCGATTTTCGTGAACATCGGAATGTGGTTCGAGCGCTTCGTGATCATCGTCGTGTCGCTCGCGGGTGAGCCGTTCGAGCGGTTCGCCAACGCGACGTACAATCCCACGTGGGCGGACTGGGGCATCATGGCGGGGAGCTTCGGCTGGTTCTTCATGTGGTTCCTGTTGTTCGTGAAGAACTTCCCGACGGTGTCGATCTCCGAGGTGAAAGAGGTGCTGCCCGCGCCGCAGCGCGGCAAGGCGAGGGTGTCGTGAAGCTCGCGAACCCGCTGACCGCCATCTTCCACCCGCCGCCCACGCCGGGTGTGCTGGGCGTGTTCGGCCACGTCGACGCGACGGTGGACGCGATCGGCCAGCTGCGCCGGGCCGGCCACACCGACTTCACCGTGTACTCGCCCATCCCCCGGCACGAGATCGAGGATGCGCTCGAGCAGCCGGTGAGCCCCGTGCGGATGTTCACGCTGATCGGGGGAATCGCGGGCTGCGCCATCGGCGCCTGGATCACGCTGTACATGTCGTACGATTGGCCGCTCGTGCTCGGCGGCAAGCCGATCGGCTCGATCCCGCCGTACGTCGTGATCATGTTCGAGATGACGATCCTGTTCGGCGCGCTCTCGACGATTCTCGGCATCGCCTTCAACGCGCTGTTCGCCGCCCGGCGGCTCGGCACGGTCGCCTACGATCCACGCTTCACGAACGACAAGTTCGGCATTTTCGTGCCGTCCGAGCCGGCGCGCGCCGGTCAGGTCGAGACCCTGCTCCGCGGCGCTGGGGCGGAGGAGGTCCGCCGTGCGTAGACCGCGGGCCGTCCTTGCCGCTCTGGTCGCGCTCGCCGCGATCGGGTGCAACCCGGACGACGTCGTGCACCGCATCGGCTGGTTCTCCACCATGCGGCATCAGCGCAGCATCAAGCCGTACGCGCAACCAATCCCGCCTGTCCCCGGCACCGTGCCGGTGACCGGCGCGGACCCGCTCATGAGCCTGCAGACGGCCGACCGACTCGTGAATCCTCGGACCCGCACCTCGGAGTCGATCAACCGCGGGCGGTTCCTCTATGAGACGTACTGTCTCGTCTGCCACGGCCCGGCGGGCCGGGGCGACGGCCCGATCTCGTCGGCAGCGGGCGGGCCCTTTTTCGGTGTGCGCTCCCTTGTCAACGACACGATCGCTCGACGCACGGACGGCTACCTCTACGGGGTGATCGTGAGCGGCCAGGTGATGGGCCGGGGGCTGATGCCTATCTACGGGGACAAAGTGCGCGGGACGGATCGCTGGGACCTCGTGAATTACCTCCGCACGCTACAGGCCGGCGCGCAGAGCCCACGGGGGAGACGATGAGCGCGGTCGCGGCGGTCGCGCGGTCGGAGCTGGTCCGGAAGGCGCGCCAGTTCCCCGCAGGGGCGTTCCTACTGTGGGGGGCCCTCCTGGCCGTGGCTGGAGGGGCCGTGTTCCTCTGGGTGCTCGCGGCGGGCGGCGCGCCCCGGGCGTGGCAGGCCTGGCACGTCAACTTTATGTTCTGGACCGGGCTGGCGCAGGCACTGGTGGTCTTCGCCGCGACGCAGAAGCTCGCCAAAGGGCACTGGTCCGGGGTGGTGATCCGGCTCGCCGAGGCGGCGGCCGCGTTTCTGTGGGTTTCGCTCGCGTTGTACCTGGGGCTGATCGTCGGCCGGGTGCACATCTTCAGCTGGCTGCACGAGCCGCGTCCCGATCTGGGGGGCTGGCTCACGGCCAAGCCCTTCTTCGTCCGCAACGGCCTGATCTACCTGCTCCTCACCTGGTTGTCGTGGCGTTTCGTGCGGCACGACATGGCGCCGGACCTCCGGGAGCTCGCCGACGGCCGGCCCGCCGACCGGCTCGAAGGCCGTGACACCATCACCCGCGAGGCGGCGTTGCTCGTGGTCGGTTATGCGTTCGGATACAGTCTGTTGGCGTTCGAGTTGGTGATGTCACTCGCCCACAAATGGGTCAGCAGCTTGTACGGGGCGTTCTACTTCATGGGGAGCTTCCTCGCCGCGTTGATGGCACTCGCGGTACTGGTGCTGGCGGTGCGGCGGCGCATGGGCCTCGAGGGACTGTTCTCCCCCAAGCAGCAGCACGATCTCGGAAAGCTGTGCTTCGGCTTCAGCGTGTTCTGGGCCTATCTCATGTGGTCGCAGTTCCTGGTGATCTGGTACGGCAACCTGCCCGAGGAGACGTTCTTCATCTTCTACCGGCTGATCGGCCCGTGGAAGCCGGTCGGGGTAGCGGTATTCCTGCTGGTGTTCGTCATCCCGTTCGTCGGCCTGCTCGGCGTCAGGCCCAAGAGGTACCCGCCGGCGCTCGTGGCGCTCGCCCTGGTGAGCCTCGCGGGCATCTGGCTCGAGCGCTACCTCGAGATCGTTCCCTCGATCAACGGCGGCGCCGGGCCGGCAATCGGCCTACCGGAGGTCGGCGTCACGCTGCTGTTCGGTGGGCTGTTCCTGCTTTCGCTCGGGTGGTTCGGGGCCCGCTACCCGATGCTCTCACCCCGGCTCGCGGCCGACACACTGGACCGCGAGCGGCACTAGCGCCCGTCGGACCGCTTCATCATTCTCTGACAATTCGCGCGTGTTTCTAAGGGTAGTAAGCATGCGTGATAGAGCTGCTGATTGTCCTACGCGCCACCTCGGGGGATCCATGCGGTCGAGCGCAATGACTCTGACACTAGGGGCAGCGGGAGTTGTGCTGCTCGCCGCGTGCGGCGGTTCGACGTCTCCTTACGGGGGCGGAGGCGGGGGCTGCACGTCGACGGCGACGAAGATCTGCACGGTCGGGGGCCTCCAGTTCAGCCCGACAAGTCTCAGCGTGACGGCGGGCACGACGGTGACGTGGCAGAATGGGGACGGCGTGGCGCATACGGTCACGAGCGCGACCGGGTCGGCGGACACCTATGACATGGCCCTAGCGGCTGGGACGGTGTCCCACCAGTTCATGAACGCAGGCACATACAACTTTTACTGCAAGAATCACGGGGTCAACGGCACACCTCCCACCGGGATGCACGGCACGATCACGGTAACGCCGTAGCTAGGGCTTCACCGGCTGGACGACCCGCAACAGCTTCTGCAGGGAATCGCTCAGCAGTGGGCCCGAGATTCGAATTTCGAGATTGTCGACGCGGCGCAGCGCTCGAGCGGCCGCCTTCGCGGCGGGAGCGGCGGCGAGCGAGTCCGCGATCCTGGCGCGGCCCTGCAACGCCCGCTCGGCCACGGTCACGCTGTCGGCTCGCGCACCTGGCGCTGCCGCTCCCGTGACTACAAGCGCGCCGAGGGCTAGCGGGGACCGGCGCCCGTTTACCACCTCGATTACCGTGCTCGAATCGAGCGCCTGCTCCACGATCACGACGGCGGAGTAGCCGATTTCGCGTGCCCGATACATCGTGCGGATCGGCGCACCGGGGACGGCGAGGGGATCGGCTCCGAGTAGCGCACGCGCGCTGTCGAGGCTGATGGGAGATGCCTTCTCCACGAGCGCACCATCGACCATGCCGAACGCCGCCTGCGGGGCGGGGGCCCGGGCCGGCGTGGCGGCGCTCAGCGCTGTGTCGCGCGGGATGACGGCCATTTGCGTTTCGCCGCGAGCCGCCGGAGCAGGCGCGGCCGGAGCCGCGGGCGGCGTGCGCGCCGCGCCGCGCAGCTTGACGCGAGACTCGCGCCGTGCCCGTTCCGAGCTGAGCGGACTCTCGAGCGCTTGGGGCCGCGCGGGCTCGGCGTCGGCGGCGGTCTCGGGTTGCTGCCGCTGTTCTACCCCGCTGCCCAGGTAGGTCCCGATCCCCAGCGCCAGCACGAGCGTCGCCGCCCACGCCAGGGGTAGCCGCACCTTCCACCACAGCCGGGTGGCAGGTTTCACGTCGCCCACTCGAAACGGCGGGAGCCCGCGGTCCGGCGGTCCCGCCAGTGCGAGTAGCTCGCCGGCGCGGGTGATGAGCGCGCGCTCTTCGTCGAGCCGGCCGCGGCAGGCGGGGCACTGGGCGAGGTGTGCCTCGACGCCCTGCACCTCCGCCGGCGACAGCTCGCCGTCGAGATACGCGTGCAGTGTGCCGTCATCCACGTGCGACATGCTCACCTGGCTTTCCGGCCTCGTAGGCCTGCACCAGCCGCCGGCGTGCCCGCGACAGCGTCGTCCCGATCGCGCCGCGCGCCAGTCCGGTCTGCGCGGCGATCTCCTCGTACGATAAGCCCGAATCCCACAACAACAGTGCCTCCCGGTCGCGGGGCGAGAGCTCATCGAGCGCGGCCTGGACGCGCGCGCGGTCGCTCTCGACCTCGATCGCCTCATCGGACGCGAGCGCGCTCTCCTGCGGCTCGGCGGTGAGGAGCGTGAGGTGCCGTCGCTCACGCGCCGCGCGCCGCGCATCGTCCCGCGCCATGTTTGCCGCCACGATGAAGAGCCACCCCCGCGCGTTCTCCGGTTTGTGCACCAGCGCTCGGGCGAACGCCTCCTGAGCGAGGTCTTCGGCGCGCTCGGCGTCCCACACCTTGCGGTACAGGAACCGCACGAGCGCGCGGTACGTAGTGCGGTAGACCTCCGCGAGATCCTGGGGCGCGGAGCTCCCCATTGGCGTCATTGCCTGAAGTCGCTCACAAGTGTCGCGAGCTCGCCCGACGCCCATTCAGTTTTACCGCCGGCTGCAATCTTGATGCTCGTGCGGCGTCCGGCGACTAGAACCGCGGGCTCGAGTGTGGCGGGCTGCACCAGCTCGGGGAGCGCTCGAAGGAGCGCAAAGTACGCGTCGCTGAACGCCGCGACCGTGATCACCCGCAGCGAGTCGCCGTGCGCGATGTCGGTCCACACGCTGTCACGCCACACGAATAGCCTCCCACCGATCCGCTGGGAGCGATCGGACCGTCCACCGGGCACGGCCGCGAGCGAATCGGCCACACCGACCGCCCCGGTTACCACGATCGCGTCGAGGCTGAGCGAACTGGCGAGCTTGCGAGCTTCGCGGGATCGCTGGACCGCGCCCGCGCCGGCCTGCGCCTCGGGCGCAGGCGGCTGTAATGGCATCGGCCGCGCCAGGACGTTCGGCTCTTGCACCAGGTAGGACGTGTACTCCGTCAAAATGCCGTAGCGCAACGCGAGCCGCTTCAGCTCGCTCACGATCTCCGGATTCGGACCGTGGAGTCGGATTTCGCTCGAAAGGGCCCCGGCCTTCCTGGCGGCCCACAGCTGCTGAATGTAGTCAGCGCCCGACTGCTCACTCCCGAACCGGGCGGCCGTCGAGAAACGCTCTTCATGCCCGCCGCGCCGCCCGATCACGGTCACGGATCTCTCCTCTCTCCCGGCTCCCCGATAGCGCCCGAACACCACCAGCTCGTCTCCCCCGAACAGATCCGGCAGACGTTGCGGCTGGAGGTCGTACAGCTCGACGCCGTCCGCCCGCACGGCCAAGTCCGTGAGCACCGGGGACGCGACCTTGGCGGCGAGCGAGCCCACTGCCTGCTCGATGTCGCCGCCCGGCTGGATGTACTCAGTCACGCCCCGGGCGCGCTCGGTCAGGCGGTCCAGCAGGTACGTATTGACGTCATACCCGATCCCGAACGCAAAGACGCGGAACGGTCCGCGGCCACGCTCGGCCTGATCGGCGATGCGCTCGGAGCTGGTCTCGCCCACGGTCGCCATTCCGTCCGTCAGGAAGACGACCACGCCCAGCCCACCCTCGGCGGGCGGTTCGGCGAATGCCTCCGTCAGGGCACCCGCGATGTTGGTACCGCCGTCGGTGTCGACGCGGCGGACCCATTCCTGGGCGGCGCGCACGTTATCAGCCGACACGTCCGTCCAACCGGCGGTGTAGCGACGCACGCCGCTTCCGAACGTGACCACCCGGAACCGGTCGCCCGAGCGCAGCGTGCCGAGCAGCTGCACCAGCGCAGTCTTGGCCTGGTCGAGCTTGTCGCCTGACATCGAGCCCGACACGTCGAGCACGGCGACGAGATCGCGGCGTACCGCCGCCGTCTCGGCGCGGCCGGGCGCGAGCAGAAGCATGAAAAACCCGTCTTCCCCCAACGGCTGGCTGGTGATGAGCGACATCCCCACCAGGTTGCGGGCGAGCGGCAGGAACAGCTCGAGATCCCCTCGCGGGGTCGTATCGGCGAGCGTGAGCTCGATGCGGTTGTCGCTACGGTTCGTGCTCAGTCGATGCGTGGGGGAATATGGATCGCCGAATCGAGCGGCGCTGTCCACCTGCATCCGGAAGCTCGAAGACGCGGCCGCACCGGCCCCGGTGCCGGCGGTGTACCGGAACCGCCACGCGTCGCCCACACGATCGAGCATCTGGGTGTAGCGCAGCGTGATTTTGCGGGTCTCGCCCGGGCCGATCGGGAACACGCGAGCGCGCAACAGCCCGTGTCCCGCGAGCTCGATCAGGGCGGGATCGCGCTTGTGGCGCACGATTTCCTCGTAGATCGCGCGCGCCTGTACGGCGTCCATCGGCTCGCCCTTGAGCTCGCGATCGCCTTGCCAGAGGGAGAAATCGCTGAACACCGCCTCCCCCGGCAGCGGATAGAGATAGTTGCCCTCGTCGAGCAGGGCGCCCGCGTTTCGGAACCATTCCTCCACCGTGACGCGCGCGACCCGTCCGACCACCGCGACCTGGACGGCGCTGCGCACCTTTTCGATCCCGCTGCGCGGGGCCATGGCGGCGGGGAGGGGGACCGGCCGGATCGGCTCGATCCAGCCCTGCGCCGCCGCGGCGGTGATCGGCAGGACGGCACAGCAGACGGCTCCGAAGAGGCGACGTGCGGACAACATGGCAACGAATCCTGTGAAAGACGCCAGGAGAGACGCTTGACGCCCAATGCCTTGCACAGGGGGCTCGGCGTGCCCATTTTTGGGGCGCCGCAGCGCCCTCCGCGTAAGGCTGCCGCGCCCTACAGGATGGGGAACAGTGCCGCGCTACACCTATCGCCGCCTCGCGAAGTTGCCCAGCACCGCAGACCAGCTGCGTCGCCACACCGTACTCAATCTCCCGGGCATGCTGCACGGCCTGAGCTTCGAGCATACGGTCATGGAGCCAGGGGCCGCCGTCCCCATCTCATCGGAGGACGAGACCGGACTTCTCATCTTCACGATTGCGGGCCGCGGAGTGATGGTACTGGACGGGGATCGGATCGAGGTCTCGGCGAACGATCTCGTGCACATTCCGGCGGGCGTGCCGTACGGGATGCATACGCTGGGAGGAACCGACTGGGTGTACGTGGTATTGCAAGCACCGGTCGCATAAGAGGGAGCGGGGAGCAGGGAGCCGGGAGCAGTAGCTGACCGTTCTGCTCCCGGCTCCCCGCTCCCTGCTCCCGTTTTAGCCCACCGCGCACGCGTTCGGTCCGAACTCCAGGGTCTCCGCGTCCGCGTCGGTGACGTCCACCAGCCCGAGATTCGCGAGCTTGATCGTGCGGTATGCCTCGGGTGGCGTCGTGGTGCGCGCGGTCACCCAGGCGAGGAAGGCGCGCCGGTCCTGGATGGCAACCGCTTCGTTCGTCGCGGCGATCACGTCGAACCGCGCGGCGACGCTCCGGTCGGCGCGGCGCTCGGTCTCGCTTGCATAATGCGCTGGTAAGACGAGCAGGTCACCCGGCCACTCGCGCCGTACCCGTTCCAGGCTGTCCCACAGCCGCGCCGCCCAGGCGTCCCGCTGTCCAGCCAGATCGGGACGCCCCACCGACTTCACGAACACAAAGTCGCCGGTCAGGGCGAGCGCCTCGTCGGCGACGAGCGCCGTGCTGCCCAGCGTGTGTCCCGGGACGTGAGCGGCGACCAGCGTCGCGCGCCCGAACGCGATCGTGTCGCCCTCCGTGAGGGACTGGTGAGTAAATCGGCCCTCGGCGCCGTCGTACGGTGAGCGCGCGTCGTCGGGGTGCACGAAATATGGAACCCGCCAGCGCGCGGCGGCGGCGCGGGCGCCGCTCAAATAGTCGGCGTGCATGTGGGTGTCGATCACCGCAGCGGCCGTGGCCCCGAGTTCCTCGATCACCTGCTCGTATGGCTGCAGGTGCCGACCCGGGTCGACGACGACGGCGTCCCCGTCGCTCACGAGCACGTAGGATAGCGCGCCCTTTCCGACGCGATCGATCTGGACCACGTGCTCGAGCGCGCGGGTCGGAGACAAGCGTCGCGGGAGGTAGACCGTTTCCCACGACGCCATCCCGCCCGCCACCGAGTACGCGTCGAACCCGCGCTCGCGCAGGAAGCGAGTGGCCTGGGTACTCGAGTTGCCGTGCCCACAGATGACGGCGACAGGAGCGGCGGGGTCGAGCCCCAGCGGCTCGAGCGTCGCCAGCTGGTATAACTGCGATGCGGCGAGGGCGCGGAAATTGAGGGTGGCGCCGAGAGTCACGCGTCCCTGGGCGACCCGCTCCGTCGAGCGGATGTCGAGCAGCTGCAAGTGTTCGCCTTGATCGAGGCGACGGGCGAGATCGGCCGCGGGGATGAGCGGAACGGACGGCTCCGGCATGCGCATCAGTGTCGTCGGGGTGGTGCAAAAACGCAACGGCCCCGTGTTTGGAGGGCTCCCGTTTTGAGAGCCCGCGAATATATTGTGAACGCGTTCACAAGCCCTATCCCGTCATTCGTCCCGGAGGGAGTCTGCAATGCGGTTCACCCTGTTCACCACGCTCGCCGCGTTCGCGATCGTCGCTTGCGGCGGCGACAAGAAGTCGGCGGCGTCTCAGGCCGAGGCTGCCACACCCACGCCGGCCGATGTGCCGGCCGCTGCGCCCGCCGCCGAGCCCGCTGGCGCGGTGGTCGAAGTGAAGATGACCGGCAACGGTACCAGCGTAGCCGCGTTCGAGCCCAACAAGCTCAGCATCAAAGCCGGCACAACGGTGCGGTTCATCAACGTGTCGGGCGGACCCCACAACATCGCCTTCTACGCCGATTCGATCCCGAAGGCCGGTGCGGCCGTTTTGAAAAAGGGGATGGCCAACGCGATGGGCGAGCTCATGGGGCCGTTCCTGACGCAGCCGAATGAAAAGTATGACGTGTCGTTTACCGGGGCTCCGGCCGGCGTCTACAAGGGCTATTGCCTGCCGCACGTCGCCCTTGGTATGCACGTCGCGATCACAGTGCAGTAACCCCGCGACGCTAGTGCCGCAGTGAAACGGCCCCGATACGCTCGGGGCCGTTTGACTTTCAGGACGGTGGCCGGGATGTTCTGCGGTTCAGGTAACGTGTCGACCTTCTTTGAGCGCCTGCGTGCGGCTTTGGCGCCAGACTAGCTCACGGCGTCGCCTGACAGAGCCGCTGGACCTCGGGCTGCACGACCTGATCGACGTAGCCGATCAGCGTCTCGAATGATTTACAGGCACGGGTCGCGATGGTGCTGCCTCGCTGCGCCGTCGCGACCCGCGCGATGTCGAGCCGCAACGGCCAGAGCGAGGCGACCAGCTCGAGCGGCACGCTGAGAACGGCGTAACGCCGCGTCGCGCCATCCCACAGCGCCAGTGCGCGGGTCGTGTCACGGCGTGCCAGGGCATCGCGAGCGTCGAGGTCCGCGGCGAGGCTGGCCGGGAGTGGGCCTCGCTTCCCCCCGGCGAGCCGGGCCAGCGCGGCGGCGTGGCGGGAGCGCTCCACCCCGAGGCGCGCGAGCAGCCAGTGGGCGACGGCGTCGGTGTCGGCAGCGGTGCCGAGGCGCGTCCGAACGCGCTCGACGGAGCCCTGCCAGTCGCCCAACGCCGGCAGCCCGGTCGCGCGGGCGAGCAGGACCCACAGGTCCCGCTCCCGTCCGGCCGAGCCTCCGATCGCCCGCCCGAGTCGCACGCGGGCACTGTCTGCCCACCCCGCCGCGAGATCGGCGGCGATGCCCATGCGGAGGATCTGGGCCCGCTCCGCGTCGGTGGCGCCGCGTCGCTCGAGGCAGCGCAGCACAACGCGCCCGGGCCCTGTGCGCTGCGCCGGGGTTCCAAATTCAGCCGCCTGGAAGGCGAGGTACTCCAGCGCCAGGAAGCTGTGCCGGCACACGGTGCGGAGCAGCGCGAGCTGGGCCGGAGCGGAGCCGAGGATGAGTGTGTCGGCGATGCCCACTGCTTCGGCCACGACTGACGTTGAGTCGATACGCAAGTAGCGGTGAATCAGGTCCGCCGTCTCGCGCCGGTCGCCTCCCTGGTGCGCCAGCGAGATCAAGTGTGCGATGGCCGGCGCGAACCGCGGATCGAGATCGAGGACGCGGTTGAACGCGACCCCGGCCTCGCCGACCGTCTCGTCGAACAGGCCGGCGAAGTGATAGTAGAACTCGCCGAGCACGTACCACGCCTGGGGGTAGCTCGGTGCCTGCTCGGTGGCGCGCTTGAATCGATCGAGCGCCCCCAGGCCGTCGCCTTCGGCGAGCAGCCGGGTGAACCCGTCGAGCAGCAGGCTGTCGGCCGGGGAAAGTCCTCCCTGGTGCACCAGCGCCCCTCGCAGCGCCGTGCCGAAACCCTGTTCCGTCGGGTCCACCTGCGCGGCGACGAGCGCGAGCCGCAACCGCCCGATCGCGAATCCGGAGTCCGCACGAATGACACGGGTGTACTCGTCGCGCGCGGTGCGGTAGTCGCCGCGGCGGAACGCCGCTTCGGCGTTCAAGTACGCGGCCAGCGCCTCAGGGCCGCCGTTCGGGAGCGTGGCGTCCGCGCCAGGCGTGAACTCGGGGTACAGCCCGGTCCACACGCGGTCCATCATCTCCGACTCCTCGGCGCCGACTCGTCCCTCCGCCTTGGCACTGCGTCGGGCCCGGCCGCCCTCGTACAGGGTCGCCTGGAGGGTGACCGTGGGCCCCACGTACGCGACGCTTCCCTGCACGAAGAACTTCGCCCCCAGGCGACAGGCGAGGGCCTGAGCCTCTTCGTTCGAGGGGTGCTCGCTCGCGATCTGCGCGACCACCCGGCCGAAGGAGACGACCTCGCTGAGGTGCTCCACGGGGCGGAATCGGGAGATGAAGTACTCCGGGAGCTGCGTCGCCGGATAAGGTGGCGTGCCCAAGACGGCGAACGGCATCACCGCGAGGCGTGCCGGTGCATCGCGTGGCAACCGACAGGCCCCGTGCGGGGCGAGCAGGAGACGAAGGGCTACGGCGCTCCCCACGGCCAGGACTCCGGCCGCCGCCCATGGGCGCCACGGCCGGACCTCGGCGCGCGCGAGCGCGGCGAGCCATGCCGCGGCCGTGGCCGGTCGATCGTCCGGCTGCTCCGCGAGCGGGTCGGCGAGCGCGCTGGCGAGACGAGCGGACAGGTCCGGCCGCGCAGTGCGCAGCGCGCGCACCAGCGCGGTCCGATCGGCCTTGAACGCGGGCGGACCGCCGCCGAGCGCTTCGAACGCGACCGCGGCGAGACTGTGGAGATCGGCGCGCCCGTCCACCCGCCCGCTCGCCGCCTGCTCGGGCGCCATGTAGCCGGGGGTGCCGATCGCGGCCCCGGGCTGCGTCAGTGACGACTCCCCGGCGCCTTCCACGCGCGCGATGCCGAAATCGGCGAGCAGCGCCCGGCCGCTGTCCTCGTCGAGCAGGATGTTGGAGGGCTTCACATCGCGGTGCACGATGCCGCGCCGGTGGGCGTACCCCAGCGCGTCGGCGATCTCGCGCACCATCCGGAGGATGTGGTCGGTCGGGACGCGCGCGTCGTTCCGGAGACGCTCCTCGAAGGTGTCGCCCCGAACGAACGTCATGATGAGGAAGCTGATCCCCTCCCGCGTGTCGAAGTCGTAGACGCGCACGATATTGGGGTGGTCGAGCGACGCGCCCAGGGTCGCCTCGCGGCGGAACCGCTCATGCCGCATCGTGCTCGCCGCGACGTCGGGGGGTAGCACCTTCACGGCCACGATGTGACCGAGCGTGCGGTGGCGGGCGCGGAACACCGCGCCCATGCCGCCGACGCCGGCGAGGCTCAGTACCTCGTAGCGGTCGCCCACTGCGCGCTGTACGGCGTCGACGTCGGGTGTGTGCATGAGCGCAGGAGAATGTACCTGCGCTTGCCCGCGGCCGCAGCATGCCCGATACTCGGGGGCGCCATGCCCACCGTCTTCTGTCGCGTGCTCGGTCCCGTGCGTGTCACCGTCGCCGGCGCGGACGCGCCTGCGGAGCTCTTGTGGCGCAAGCACGTCGCGCTGCTCGTGTACCTGGCGCGGAGTCCGCGCAGGAGCCGCACCCGCGAGCACCTGGTCGGCCTGCTGTGGAGCGACCGCGACGAGCGCCAGGCCCGCCACTCACTGAGCGAGGCGCTCCGCGTGCTGCGGCGCGCCCTCGGGGACGAGCGGCTGGTGGCCGACGTGGATCAGGTCCGGTTGGCGCCTGACGCCGTGGCGCTCGATTGCGACCGGTTCGCCGAGCTGTGCCAACGGAGCGAGTGGACCAGCGCCGCAGGACTGGTCGATGGCGAGTTCCTCGAGGGCCTGGCGATCCCGGAAGCGAACGATTTCGAGAACTGGCTCGCCGCCGAACGGGCGCTGTGGCGAGCGCAGGCGCTCGAGGCCCTGGTGCAGGGGGTTGCGGCGGACCTGGCCCGAGGGGACGCGGCCGCGGCGGCTCGCGTGGGGCTCCGCGCGGTCGCGCTCGACCGCACGTCCGAACCGGCGGCCCGCGCCGCGCTGCGCGCGTTGACGCTGGCAGGCGACCGCGCGGAGGCCCTGCGCGTGGGCGACGAGCTGGCGCGCGCCCTGCACGACATGCTCGGCGCGGAGGTGAGCGAGGAAACCGCGCGCCTCGTCGCCCGGGTCCGCGACACTCGCGTCGGGCGCCGCGTGGTCGCCGCTCCACCCGACACGCGCCCGCGCCCGCCGCTGGTGGGTCGCAGCGACGAGCTGGCAATGCTCACAGCGGCGTGGCAGCGGGCGTGCAGGGGGCGTGGGCAGGTGGTGATCGTCGAGGGCGAGCCCGGGGAGGGGAAGACCCGGCTCATCGAGGAGCTGGTGGCGCACGCGCGACTGGACGAGGCGAGCGTCGCCACGGCTCGTGCCGTGCCCGCTGATCAGAGAACGGAGTGGAGCGCGTTGTCGGGCCTGCTCGCGGGAGGGCTGGGCGACGCGCCGGGGCTTGCGGGAGCACCGCCGGGAGCGCTGGCCGGGCTGGCGATGCTCGATAGTGACCTGCAAACGAGGTTCCGTGCCGCGGCCCCGGCGATCCCGATCGGGGAGGCGCTCGGAGCTGCCGTGGGCGCCATCGCGGCGGAGCAGCCCCTCCTCGTCGCGCTCGATGACGTCCAGTGGTCGGACCGGGCCACGCTTGCGACGCTCCCCGCGCTCGCCCGCGACACGGCGGCGCGACCGGTGCTCCTGCTGCTCGGTCTTTCCCGTGGTTCACCCGACGGCGAGCGACTGGATGAGCTGCGCGCGCGGCTGGGCCGCGATCTCGAAGGCGCGGTGGTCCGCCTGGGACGGTTCGACGCTGCGGCCCTGCGAGAGCTGGTGCGCTGGGCGCTACCCCGATACGACGCGGACGACGCGGAGCGCCTCACCCGCCGAGTGGAGCGCGATACGGGCGGACTCCCCCTCCTCGCGGTCGCCATGCTCGAGGCCGTCGTCGCCGGATTCACCCCGCCAACCGAGGCGCCGGCGTGGCCGTCACGCCAGCGGACGCTCGTCGACTCGCTGCCGAGTGATCTCCCGCCCGCCGTGATCGGCGGGATCTGCCTGCGCTTCCGCGCCCTGCCGGCGCCGGCCCAGCATGTGTTGGGCGCGGCGGCAGCGCTCGACCAGCGGCTGAGCGCGGAGCGGTTGGCGCGCGCGACGGTCCTCGATCGGCCGATCGTCGAGGGAGTGCTCGACCTGCTCGAGTGGAACCGCTGGCTGGTGGCGGACGCACGGGGCTATGTGTTCGCAGCCCCGATCGAGCGCGCGGTCCTGCTGCAGGAGATGGTCACGCCCGGACAGGCTCGCCGCTATCGGGAGAACCTCACGACTTGATAGCGGCTTGAGGCAGCCGACCGAGCGTGTTCCCCGCCACCTCAGATCGGGATAGTATACGCGATGGTTTTTGCGCCTCATCCTCAGCACCGCCGGGTCGTCTTCGTTCTGATAGACGGCGCGCGACACGACGTGCTACGCGCTCTCCTCGCGCAGGGGGACCTTCCCAATCTTGCCCGGTGGGTGATCGAGCCGGGTGGAATGACGGTGGGGACGACGGTGTTCCCCTCCACCACCGGCGTGGCGTACATCCCGTTTCTCTTCGGCCGGTACCCGGGGACCGCCGACGTTCCAGGCATCCGCTGGCTCGACCGAGGCGCCGCCGCGCGCGGGAGCGGGCTGCGCTCCCAGTGGCGCGCCGCGCGGAGCTATTGCGGCGCTCAGGCGAGCTGGATCAACCGCGATATCACCTGCGGTCCGTCGATGTTCGAGCTCGTGCCACAGAGTCTGGCGATCTGCACACCAATCGTCCGCGGGTTGCGTCGGGGGGCGCACCTCATGCCGGCGAGGCGCGCGCTTCTCGGGATCGCGGCCCACTACTTCGGGACTTACGGTGCGCTCGATCGCGCCGTGGCCGACGCCTGGGTGGCGGCCGCGGCGGAGCCGTGGCGATTCTTGTTTGTAGTCTTCCCCGGTCCCGATGGCCTCTCCCACCTGCTCGATCCCTGCCATGCGCTGGTGCTGGACGCCTATCGCCGGATCGACCGGGCGCTCGGGGAGTTCGTCGCCCGAGCACGCACCGCCGGCGAACTCCCCGCGCTGTTCGTGGCCGCCGATCACGGCGTGAGCGTCGTCGGCGAACACTGCGATATCGCGCTCGCCCTCGAAGCGTGGGGCGTTCCGACGATTCGACATCCGTGGCACGTGTGGCGCCGGGGCGCGCAGGCGGCGGTCATGGTGTCGGGCAACGGCTGCGCCCACGTCTACTTCCGACCGCGGGGCGGGCCTCCGACGCCGCGCAGCGGCGCGGCGGTGCCGTCCGATCTGGTCGAGCAGCTCCTGGGGTTGCCGGCCGTTCAACTCGGCGCCTGGCGGGACGGGCACGGCGACGTCGTCGTCGCGAGCGGATGGCAGCGGGCGTGCGTCGGCGTGGACGCCGACGGTGTCCACTACGAGCCGTTGCTGGGCGATCCGCTCGGCCTGGGTCCCGCGCGGATTTCCGTGGACGATCGCGAGCTGCTGGCGCGCTCGCGACGCACCGCGTTTCCAGACGCTCCGCGGCAGCTGGTGCAGCTCTTCAGCTCTGCACGTACTGGTGACGTCGTGCTGGCCGCCGCTCGCGGCAGTGACTTTCGCGAGGCGTGGGAGATTCCCGAGCACCGGGCAGGCCACGGTAGCCTGATTGCGGACCACATGGAGGTTCTGCTTGCGGCGAGCGTGCCGCTTCCCGACGCGCCGGTCCGCACGGTGGACCTGATGCCCACGATGCTCGAGACGCTCGGCCTCCCGATCCCGGCAGGCCTGGATGGGATTCCCTTCTCGCGGCTCGCCCAATCGGGCGTTGCCGCATGACGGGGTTCGCGTCCGCGCTGCTCGTTCGCCGGGGCACACCGGAGTGGGACGCCGTGCTGCGCGCCACCGGGATCCTGGCGCTGGCCGCCATCTATCCCGCTATCCGCTGGCCGGACGTGGCCGTGCTGGCCGGCTTTGTCTGCCTCACCGTGTTTGTGAGCGGGCCGATTTCGATGGTGCTGCCCGCCGCGTTCGAGCCGATGCTGATGGTGGCCGGACGACTCTACCACCCCCTCCTCGTCACGCTGCTGGCTGTCGCCGGAAACCTGTACATGGACTACGTGAACTACCACTTGTACGGCGCCGTGATGCGGCATCCGCGCCTCGAGCCGGCGCGGAGCTCTTGGGTGGTCCGGAAGACGCTCGCACTGTTCCAGCGGAGTCCGTTCTTCGCGGTCTGGTTGTGCGCCTGGAGCCCGATCCCGTATTGGATCGTGTCGGTGCTCGCCCCGATGTCGCAGTATTCCATGCGGAAATACCTGTTCGCCACCTTCCTCGGGCGCGCGCCCCGCGTCTGGTTCTTCGCGACGCTCGGTCTTTTGATTCCCGTCTCCACCCAAGTTCTCGTCACATGCGCGGTCGCGGCGGTCGTCGCCGGCGTCGTCGTGGCGTTGCACAAGGGGCCTCGTGCCCTGCTGCGGACCGGCCTCGTGGCGGGCGACGGGCCCGGCACGGCGTGACCGCGAACCGTCGCGCTTGAGATCGGCTTGACGGCATGGGCCCAACGTGTCCCCGGACTTTCGACCGGGAGACACCATGCAGTTCGGCCACCTTGGTATCGCACTCGCGATTGCGTCGCTCGATCCGCGCCCAGAGACGTTCCTGGTGGTTGGGGCGGCGCAATTCCTTCCAAACGCCGATTCACTGATTATCCGGGCCGGGTGGGCGAGGCCCGACTTCCACGGCACGTGGAGTCACAGTCTCTTGTTCTCCAGCGCCGTGGGAGCGCTCGCGGTCGCGCTGTTCGGCCCCTGGCTCGGGGGACTGGCGCTCGCGAGCATCGTGGCGCACGTGCTCGCCGACCTCCCGACCGACACCGGTCTCCCGCTGCTGCTGCCGTTCAGCCGGCGGCGCTTTTCGCTCAACCTGTGGAAAAACACGGGATACTGGGGGCGCGCGATGTACGTCGGCTACTACCGGCAGCCGTGGGCGTGGATCCTCGAGGGCGCGGTGTTCGCCGTGGTGGCTTGGCGCTACACAGGGCTCCTGGCATGAAGCTCGTCACGTTCGTCGCGCTCGCGCTGCTGGTGCACGGACCCCTGTCGCCGTTTCTGCCGACGGCGTTCGAGGCGACCCTGCTGTATTACGCGCGCCTTTATCCGGCGTGGCTGCTCGCGCTGGTTGGCACGCTCAGCGCGTCGGTGGCGGAAGGCGTCAACTACCGGCTGGTGGACTGGGCAACGGGGTTCCCGAAGCTGGCGCGGCTTGCGCACCGGCCCGGGGTGCGCTGGAGCGTCGCGGCCTTTCAGCGCGCCCCGTTCTGGACCACTGCGATCGTGATTCTTTCGCCCATCCCCGACTCGGCGGTGCGCGTGCTGGCTCCGTTGGCGCGATATCCACTGCCCAAGTTCCTCGGCGCGGTCGCGCTGGGACGCTTCCCGCGCCTCCTCCTGATCGCCGGCGTCGGCGGACTCGTCCCCGTACCCACCTGGGGGTTGTTGGGCGGCGGGGTCGCCCTTGTGGGGCTCGCAGCGGGGCGACATCACGTGGGGTCCGCATTCCGGTGGTTGCGGGCGCGGTACCGCGATCTCTACGCCGTGTCCGTTGCGGGATTCCGTCTCTAACCGGAGTGGCCCATGTGGCTCCTCGCCCTCGCGTTGCTCGCCGACACCGTTCATACCTTCTCCCTGGCGCTTTCACCCGCCGAGTCGGTGGCAGTCACCGTGACGGGAACGGGAGACCCGGTGGTCCTGGTGCCGGGCCTGTTCGGCTCGGCGTTCGGATACCGCGCGGTGATCCCGCTGCTCACTGACGCTGGCTACCGGGCGATCGTCGTAGAACCGCTCGGGATCGGCAGCTCGGCGCGCCCGGAGCATGCGGACTACTCCCTCACCGCTCAGGCCGACCGGATTGCGGCGGCGCTCGATCGGCTGAGCGTGCGGCATGCGATCGTCGTGGCGCACTCCCTGGGGGCATCGATGGCGTTTCGCCTCGCCTACCGGCGACCCGACCTCGTCGCCGGGATCGTTTCACTCGACGGCGGGCCGGCGGAGCGTGCCGCCACGCGTTCGTTTCGGCGCGCCATGACGCTCGCGCCCTGGATCAAGCTGTTCGGCGGAGTGAAGCTGGTGCGCAGGAAGATCCGCGGCCAACTGATCAAAGCATCGGGCGACCCATCGTGGGTGAGCGAGCGCGTGGTCGACGGTTATACGGCGGGCGCCGCCCACGACCTGGACGCGACGCTCAAGGCGTTTCTCGCCATGGCGGAGCGGCGCGAGCCGGAGCGGTTGCAGCCCCATCTCGCCGAGGTGCGGTGCCCCGTCCGGCTGCTCCTCGGAACGGCGACACACGAGGGCGGGGTCAGCGCGGCGGAAGTGGCGGTCCTGGCCGCCGCGCTGCCGGCGTTCGTCGTGGACAGCGTGGCCGGGGCGGGGCACTTCATTTACGAGGAGCAGCCTGCCGTGGTGGTCGAGGCGGTGCGACGGATGCGAGCCTCGTAGGGTCTGTTGCCTCGGGCCTCGACGGTTGGTTACAATTCCCCGCGCCATGACCAATCGCTTGCTGTTAGGCTTGATCCTCGTGGTCGCGTCGGGCGATCTGCCCGTGCCCCGATCCGCGCCGGATGCGAGCGGTGCCCGCATCTTTATGGATGAGCGAGCCGGCACGCTCGTCCTCGACCTGGCGCCGATCGACCTGCCCGCGAACACGCCGCACCATGCGCTCGCGCAGCCGCCCGTCGCGACGCTCGAGATCCCGGAGAACGGATTCATCTACGGCTTCCGGGTGCAGGTGGTGGACAGCGCTGGGCACGCGCTCCCCGACGAGCTGATTCATCATTTCAACCTCATCGACCCGGACCACCGCGAGCTGTTCCTGCCGATCTCACGCCGCCTGCTCGCAGCCGGTCACGAGACCGGCACGATCCGCCTGCCGCGTCTCCTCTTCGGCCTGCCGTTGAAGCGCGGGGAACATGTCGTCGCGAGCGGTATGGTCGAGAACCTCACTCCGACCGGCTTCCGCCAGGCCCGCGTGCGGCTGGTGATGAGCTTCACTCCCGCGAAGCGACCCTGGCCGTTGTTCTCCGCCTCGCCGTGGCAGATGGACGTGGCGTTCCCGGTGGGCGATAAGTCGTTCACGCTGCCTCCGGGCCGCTCCTCGCGCGCCTACGAAGGCAGCCCCGTTGTGCCCGGCAAGATCGTCGGTCTCGGTGGGCACATGCACGACTATGGGCGCGTGATCGAGTTCGCGGACGTCACGACCGGCGAGGTGATCTACCGTGCCGCGCCCGTGGCGGACTCGGGCGGGCACATCGCGTCGATCCCGATCGCCATGCTGTTTGGCTGGACCCGCCTGGGCGTGCACATCGTCCCGGAGCACCGCTACCGCATCGCCGTGTCCTACGACAACCCGACCGGGGCACCCATTGCGGATGGGGGCATGGGCGTGGTGGGCGGACTGTTCGTGCCCGACCGGGGCGTGACATGGCCCGCGGCGGAGCCGGGAGACTCGCTCTATCAGAAGGATTACCGTCACTACATGCGGCTCGAGGAGGGGGGCGGCCACCACATGATGGAGATGGCGGGCACGCCCATGTCCACGCCCATGAAGATGGGCGCGCACGAGCACCCCTCGCACGCCCGTCGCTAAGTCACCTGCCGACGTCGTGCTTTTCGACTTCGGCGGCACCCTCGACGCCGACGGTGTGCACTGGAGTCCCCGCTTTCACGCCGCGTATCGCGCGGTCGGCGGCGGGCTCGACTTCGCCGCCTTCGACTCCTTCTTCAAGGCCTCGGACGAAGCGCTCACGCGCCTGCCGGGTATTCGGACGCTCGGGTTCCGTGCCGCGATCGACGCGCAGGCTCGACTGGTCGTCGGGCTTTTGCCCGACCGCGTGGACGCCGGCGTACTCGCGCAGCGGCTGCACGCCGAGGCGCTGGAGATCGTGGCACGCAACCGTCCGATTCTGGAGCGACTCGCCCGACGCTACCGACTCGGGGTCGTGTCTAATTTCACCGGCAACCTGCGACCTTGTTTGGAGGAGCTCGGCCTGGCGAGATTCTTCGCCGTGCTGAGCGACTCCGCGGTGGTGGGGTGGAGCAAGCCCGACCCTCGCATCTTCGCGCACACGCTGGCCGCGCTGCAGGCCTTACCGCAGCGCGCGTGGATGGTGGGCGACAACTTCGAGGCGGACATCCGCGCAGCCGCGGGCCTGGGCCTGCGGACGTGCTGGCTCGCCCCATCCGACCGGGCGCCGCCGGGGGGCGAGCTGGTGCCCACTGCGCGGATCAGTCGGCTTCCCGACGTCGAAAGGGTACTCGAGTAGCGTGCACGGATTGATCCTCGCCGGGGGAGAAGGTTCGCGGCTCGCCGCAGGTGGGATCCGCGTGCCCAAACCGCTGGTGGAGGTGGCCGGGCGGCCGCAGATCGTGGGACTGCTGGAGACGTTCGCCGCACTGGGGTGTCGCAGCCTCACGTGCGCAGTTCGTGCGGACTTCCCAGCGGTCATGCGGTTGCTTGACGGGAGGCGGTTCGGGCCCCCCCTTTCGGTGGTGGAGTGCCGTACGCCATCTTCGCTGCATACCCTGGTCGAGGGGCTGCGGGTGGTGCCGGCGGGCCCGGTATTCTGCAGCATGGTGGACACGGTCATGCGACCGGACGACTGGCGGGCCGTCTTCCGGGCGACCGAGCGGCACCTCGAGGAGGGCGCGGAGATGGTGCTCGCTGTGACGCCGTACGTGGACGACGAGTCTCCCGTGTACGTGATCCGGGGTGGCGGTGACGCCGTCCAGGCCGTGAGCGACGAGCCGGTCCATCCCCCCTGCGTTACGGGCGGGGTCTACGGCTTGAGCCCCGGGATCCGCAGCGCCGCTGCGGAGGCCGTTTCCGCCGGCGGTCACAGGATGCGTGGCTTCCTGAAAGCAGTTGTCGCGGGCGGGCGACGTGTGGCGGCGGTGGCAGTGCCGCGCATCATCGACATCGATCGCCCATCAGATCTCCAGCATGCCAACGCGTGGCTCGGCGCGCGCGAAACGTAGATATCGGACTCGAGGAGCAACGCCCCCTTGGCCCAATTAGTCGCGATCTATCGCAACCCCTCGTACTCACCGCTGCAGCACGGCGTGAACGACACGGCTATCCTGGATGCGACGGTGGCGCGACTCGAAGCCCGGGGCTGGCGCGCGATCCGGACTACCGAGCGGGAGGTCGAGGAGGGTCGCCTTCCCACGGCGCCGCTCTACCTCAACATGTGCCAGGGCTCGCTCGCGGCCGAGCAGCTGATGCCGCTCGAGTCCGACGGGGCGGTCGTGGTGAACCGCCCGTCGAGCGCGCTGAACTGCCACCGTTACCGCCTGGTGAAGCGGCTGGGCGACAGTACGGTGCCGTTTCCGCGCACACTCATCCACGCCAGCTCCGCGCCGCTCCCGGCCGCGGGCGAACTGAAGGCGTTATGCCCTGACCACCAGAAGGTCTGGATCAAGCGCGGTGACGTGCATGCGGAGCGGCCAGAGGACGTGGTCGCCGCCTCGCTCGACCAGGTGGCGGACGCGCTCCGCGCCTTCACCCGGCGCGGTATTCCCTGGGTGGCGCTGCAGGAGCACGTGCCCGGTCCGGTCGTGAAGTTCTACGGCGTGACCGACGGTCGTTTCTTCAACTGGTACGGCTCGGAGGCGGGGTTCGCGGGCGAGCGGCCCGCGGTGGACGAGAACCGGCTCAAGGCGCTCGCGTTCGAGACCGCGGCGATCCTCGGGCTCGAGGTATTCGGGGGCGATGTCGCCTTTCCGGAGCCCGACCGCCCCGTGCTGATCGACATCAACGATTGGCCGAGCTTCGCGCCATTTCGCGACGACGCGGCGCAGGCCATCGCGGCCTACATCACCCATCGCGTCGCACATCGGAAGCACTCGTGACAGATACGCTGCGGCGCACCCAGCTCTCCCTTCCCGGTCCCAGGTCCAAGGCCCTGTTCGACGCGGAGGCGATGTACCTGGCCCCCGGCACGCAGAGCGTGGCGCTGTTCAGCCAGCTCTCGATCGACCGCGGCGAGGGTGCCCTCCTGTACGACGTGGACGGCAACCGCTATGTCGATCTGCTGGCCGGCGTGGGCGTGGCGAGCATCGGATATGCCCATCCCAAGTACGTCGCGGCCATGCAGCGCCAGATCGCGCGCGTGCACGTCGGCAGCTTCACGACGGAACATCGCGCGGCGCTGGTGAAACTGATCGCCGAGCTCACTCCCGGCGACCTGAATCGCTCGCAGTTCTACTCGAGCGGAGCCGAAGCGATCGAGGCGGCGCTGCGGCTCGCCAAGTCGCGCACCGGCCATACGGAAGTCATCGGCTTCTGGGGCGGCTTCCACGGCAAGACCGGCGGCGTCCTGCCGCTGCTCGGCTCGAGCTTCAAGCATGCGCTCGGGCCCCTGATGCCCGGCGCGTACCTCTCGCCCTACGCGTCCTGCGCGCGCTGCGCCTTCGGCAAGACCTTCCCGTCGTGCGAGTGGCATTGCGTGGACTTCCTGCGCCACAAGATCCAGCTCGAGACGACGAGGGACGTGGCGGCGATCATCGTGGAGCCGATCCAGGGCACGGCCGGCAACGTGGTTCCGCCGCCGGGCTACCTGAAGCTGCTGCGCGAGCTTGCCGACGAGCTGGGCGCGCTGCTGATCTGCGACGAGATGATCACCGGATTCGGGCGCACCGGAAAGATGTTCGCGATCGAGCATGAGAGCGTGCTCCCCGACGTGCTCACGGTCGGGAAGGGGTTCGGCGGCGGCTTCCCCATGAGCGGCGTGATTGCGCGCGAGGAGGTCGCGTTTGCAAAGCCGTGGGCCAACCCCAGCGGCAGCTCGTCGTCCTACGGCGGCAATCCGCTGGCGGCGGCGGCCGCGCGCGTCACGATCGAAACGATCGTCGAGGACCAGCTGGTGGAGCATGCCCGCCGGCTCGGCGACAAAATGCTGGCGGAGATGAAGCGCTGGGAATCCGAGCTGCCGATCGTGTCGGACGTGCGGGGCCGCGGCCTTATGATCGGGATGGACCTGGTCGTCCCCGGGACCCGCCAGCTACTCGACAAGAAGACCGCGCGCTGGATCTTCGACACGCTGCTCTCCCGCGGCGTCCTCGCGATGATCTACAACCCCGAGGTTCGCATCAATCCACCCCTGGTGATCGACGAGGATCAGGCGATGGGCGCCCTCGCCCTCATGAAGGATGTGCTCGGTGAAGCCGCAGAACGACTTGTCGCATAAGGGCCAGGCGGTCGAGGAGTGGGCGGACCTGCATTTCTTCCGCCCCATCGGGATTCGGATCGCGCGCGCGCTCCAGCCGACCGGGATTTCGGCGGACCAGGTGACGCTGTGGTCGCTCGTGATCGGGCTCGTCGCCGGCCACCTGTTCGCGTACCAGGACCGCTGGACCAACGTGATCGGGTTCGTGCTCTTCATCGTCTCGGACATTTTCGATTCGGCGGATGGCCAGCTCGCCCGCCTGCGCGGTCGTTCCACTCGGTTCGGCCGTGCGCTGGACGGCATCAGCGACAACCTCCGGTTCGTGAACCTCTATTTCCACCTGATCTACCGGCTGATCCACGCCGGGTTCTGGGGGCCGGGCGCGTTTCTGCTGGTCGCCGCCGCGGGACTCGCCCACACCTTCCAGAGCGCTGCCATAGACTTCGTCCGTAACGCCTTCCTGTACATCGGTGTCGGGAACGGAGGCGAGCTGGATCTCCCGGAGGATCTCGCGGGCGGGCCCCAAACGACCGTCCTGCAGCGCTTCGGTGCGCGCGTGTACCGCGACTACGTGCAGCGACAGTCGCACCTGTTCCCGCGAACGGTGAAGCTCATCCGCCTGCTGCGACGTCATGGCGTCACCGACGACTTCCGCGCCGAGTACCGCGCACGCCAGGAGGTCGTGCTGCCCTTGTGCGCCTGGTTGGGGCAGAACATTCGCTTCGTGCTGCTTGGCGTGGCGGCGGTCGCGGCCCACATCTCCGCGTTCCTCTGGGCCGAGGCGGTGTGGATGAGTCTGGTCCTGGTCGCGCTCCTCTGGATCCACGAGTGGAACGCCACCGCGCTCGGCGACCTGCTCGACGGCGAGCGGAATGCGTACGCCCGCATCACCTGAACGGAAGCGGTACCGGGGGGCCGTCATCGGGGCGGGCGGCATCGCGCGTCAGTCACACCTCCCCGCACTCCGCGACGCCGCCGCGCTGCGCGGTCGCGTCGAGGTGGTCGCGCTGGTGGACAGCGCCGCCAATGTGCCGCCCGTAGACTCGATCCCGTTGCTCGGCCGACGCGACCAGCTCCGCGACCTGGCCCCGCTCGATTTCATCGATATCTGCACGCCGACCGCTTCTCACCTGGAGCTCACGCTGTGGGGGCTCGAGCAGGGCTATCACGTGGTGTGCGAGAAGCCGGTGGCGCTCACGCGCGGCGAGGCGGAGCGGATCGCCGGCGCCGCACGGGCCAGCGGGCGCATCGTGATGCCGTGTCATCAATACCGCCACAATCCGGTATGGATGAAGGTTAAGGAATGGCTCGCGAACGGCGCCATCGGTCGCTGGCACTTGGCCGAGTTCTCGGTCTACCGCACCACGGCGGACCCCGGGCGCGTGGCGGGCGGGACGCCGTGGCGGGGGACGAGCGCAGCCGGCCGGGGCGGCGTGTTGCTCGACCACGGCACGCATCTCGTCTACCAGCTGCTCGACATCGCCGGCATGCCGGCGAGCGTGAGCGCGTGGACCGGCCGCCTGCGCCACGCCCGTTACGAGGTGGAAGACACGGCGTCGTTGCGGTTCGACTATCCCGGCCGACTGGTCACCATGTTCTTCACGTGGGCCGCGCGAGCCCGCGAGAACCGGATTCGGTTCGTGGGCGACGAGGGCGCGATCGAGTGGACGGGTGGTGAGCTGCGGTTGGAGCGCGCGGGCGCGGTGGAACGGCTCGATTACTCGGCGGAGCTCGAAAAAACGGCGTATCATCGGTGGTTCGCCGGCCTGTTCGAGGGATTCGTGGCGGCGCTCGACCGCAGCGATCCCGGCGCGGCCGCGGGACCCTTTCTCGAGGACATCCGGCGGGTGGCGAGCGTCGTCGAGCACGCGTACATCGCCGCCCGCAACGGCGCCACGGTCGCGATCCCGGACGACGCGTGAGCCGCAAGCTGCAGCTGCTGCTGTTCGTCTGCGGCTCAGCGGTGTTCGCTTACCTGGTGGCGCGCATCGGGGTCGGGCACCTCCTGGCGGACGCGGTGCGGACCGGGTGGCTGTTCGTGCCGATCGTCCTGCTGTACGGCGTGGTGTGCGCCTGCAATGCGGGAGCGTGGTGGCTCAGCATGGCGGACGAGCCGAGCCGCCCGCCGTTCTGGCGAGCCTACGCGATCACCGTCGCCAGTTTCTCCCTCAACTTCGTGACGCCGATGGTCAACGTGGGCGGCGAGCCGTTCAAGATCGCCGCGGTCGCCCCGTGGCTCGGGCTGCGCCGGGCGGCCGGCTCCGTGGTGATCTATCAGATCCTCCACACGTTGGGCATGTTGCTCAGCTTCCTCACGGCGGTGGTGCTGGGTGCCCTCCTGCTCCCGCGCAACCCGGCGATTCTCGCGAGCCTGGCGCTCGCGTTCGTCGTGCTGGCCGGGCTCGTCCTGCTGCTGTTGACGGGTCACCGCCGCGGGGGGCTCGAGCGGCTGTTGGACCTGTTGCATCGGATCCCGCTGCTCGACCGCCTGGCGCGCCGTCTCGAGTCGAAGCGCGCCACCCTGGCGCTCATGGATGAACAGATCACCGAGTTCTATCACCGGCGCCCCCGGCGGTTCGTTCAGGCGGTGGCTCTGGAATACCTCAGCCGCTCGATCTTTATGATCGAGTATGTGCTGATCGCGATGGGCGTGGGCCTGAGCATCACGTTCGCCCAGGCGTACGTCATCGGAGGTCTCACGTCGCTCGTGCAGAACGTCATCTTCGTCGTGCCGTTCGAAGTCGGGACCAAGGAAGGCTCGCTTTACCTCGTGTTCCAGCTGCTGGGGCTCGACCCGGCCCTCGGCGTTTATACCGCCATCGTGAGCCGCCTGCGGGATCTCGTCTGGATCGGGGGCGGGCTGGGCCTGGTGTGGCTCTCCGGACGGGGAGCACAAGAGCGCGCCGCGGCGCCGTGACGGTTTTCACGCATTTCCTCGCGACCACCCTCGGCGCGCAGGCGATGGAGCTGCGCGGAGGGCAGTTGGCGCTTGCCTATGCGTTCGGCGTCGGCGTCGATGTGGACCACGCCATCAAGGCCCCGTTCTACCTGCGGGCCATCGGACTGAGAGACAAGCGCGGGTACTACTGGCGCTCGTCGCTTCAGGAACCGGTGGCGCTGCTGTGGATCGTCCCGCTGTGCGTCTTCCTCGGCACCGTGGTTCCGATCGTGTTCTTCACGATCCACGTCGCGATGGACTACAGTGTGAGTTTCGAGAAGATGCCGTTCTACCCCTACTCGCCGCTCGTCACGCGCGGGTGGCTCGCGAGCATTCCCGACAAGGTGAAGGAGCGCGTCCTCTTCGTGCTGCTGCTGGTCGCCAACGTCGCCGTCTACTGGTCCCAGCACCATGTATGACTTCGCGCCGGCGCTCGGCAGGGGACTGGACCGCGCGATCCGGCCGCTGCTGCGGCTCTCTCATGTGACGCTCGGTCTGTCGCCGGCGCAGGTCACCTGGGCGTCGTTCGCGGCGAGCGCGGCGGCAGGTGTCGCCGTCGCGATGGGCCGGCCGGGTTGGGCGGGGGGGCTCGGCCTGATGGCGCTCGGACAGGTACTGGACGGGATCGACGGCGGCATCGCCCGCGCGTACGGCCTGGCGTCCGAAGCGGGGCGGCGGCTCGACACACTGGTGGACCGCCTGTCCGAGGCGGCGATCTTCGCGGGGTTCGCTTGGGCGGGCCTCGTGTCGTGGAAGCTCGTGCTCGTCGCCCTGGCCGCGATCCTCTTGATGACGAGCATCGCCGACCGCTCGAAGCTCGACCCCGGGGTCAAGCGGTTCGCGCTCTATTTCGGGATGTGGTTCCCGTATCCGCTGATCTTCAGCGTGATCTTCTTCGTGAATCTCGCGGTGTACGTGATCGGACTGCTCGTCATCGACTGCCGCTTCCAGGTCAAGATGGACGCGTTGGGGGGAGACCTGGATACGGTCGCCTCGCGCGCGGCCAGTCTCACCGACTAGGCGGGGCCCGTCTCGAGCTCGCGTCCCGGGAGCGCCGCGGCGACGGGGACGGGCTGCGACGCGTAGATGTACTGCGAGGCGAGCACCGCGCATGCCACGATCAGTCCCGCCACGGCGTCCACCGCGTAGTGGAACTGGCCGTACACCACCGACAGCACCAGTCCGACCGTCAATGGGGTGAGCAGGAGTCCGAGAGGCCGCCAGTAGCGCAGCGCGCACAGCGCGGCGACCACGGCGGCGGCCACGTGTGACGACGGAAAGGCGGCGCCCCATGAGTCACCGAGGTCGAGCAGCCACTGGGTGGCCCGCGCCGGCCAGACGGACGTGGCCGCGTTGTGGGCGAGGTCGAAGGTGTAGCGGGGGCCTGCCACGGGGAAGAAGAGGAACACCACATAGCAGATGTAGAAGGTCACCATCACGGCGAAGATCGTGCGTCGGGCCGCGTCCCGCCGGCCGCTGAACCAGAGACCGAGCGGCGACGCGTACAGAATGGCGTAGTACGCGAGGTAGCAGGCGTGCAGGAACCAGGAGAGCAGCGGATTCGGCATCTCGCGGATCCAGCGGTAGGAGAGCTGGGAGCCGAACACCCATAGTTCGAGTCGCTGGATGACCTGGTCGTGCTGGTATCCCAGATCGACGTTGAGCACGCCCACCTCCGCGTACAGCGCGCCGAGCAGCAGCATCGGGTACCAGTCGCCGAGGAACCGGCTCACAGGACCGGCCTGGCGGGCCAGGGGGGCGACGAGCACGAGCGTGACGAGCAGCGCGTGTGCCGTGAGCAGCAGGTCCCAGCTCGCGTGGTCCTGGGCCGAGAACGCCAGGACGGCGGCGGTCGCGACGGCAATGTAGAGCAGCGTGACGACGTCCACGGCGGTGAGCCGTTGCCCGACGCTGCGACGCCACGCTGCAAGGAACGACGCCAGCTTCACAGCCAGCCCTCCCTTCGATACCAGGCTGCCGTTCGCCGCAATCCCGTCTCCAGGTCCGTGACCGCCCGCCACCCCGCGTCGCGGGTCAACGCGTCGGGGCGGCACGTCCAGGCCGGAGCCAGAAATTCGGCCGCTTTATCGCCCGACAAGAGTGTCGCCCGGCCCGCGAGGTGCGCAATCGTCCCGATCGTCCACAGGAGGCCCCGCGCCAGGACTCCGGGCAGCGGCACGATGCGCGGCTCCCGTCCCACCGCCCGGCCGATTGCGCGGACGAGGTCGCGGCTCGTGGTCACGACGGGATGCGCGGCATAATACACGCGGTTGGCCGTGGCGGGCGTGGTGGCCGCCGCGACCAGCGCGGCGGCGAGATCTCCCGCGTAAATGACCGACAGCTCTTGCGATCCGTCACCAAACACCGGCGCCACCCCCATGCGGGCCAGCTTGAAGGCCTTGAGGACTTCGCGGTCCCACTCACCGTAGACGGTCGGCGGCCGCACGATGGTCCACGCGCCCGCCATCGCGCGGACCAGCAGCTCGGCCGCGAGCTTGCTCTGGCCGTACGGCGTGACCGGGGATGGGGAACGGGTTTCATCGATGGGTTTCCCCGGCGTCGTGGGCCCGGCGGCGGCGAGGGAGGAGACGAGCACGAAGCGTCCCGGGGATGCGTGCGCTGCGGCTTCGAGCACGTTCGCCGTCCCGTCGCGGTTGGCGCGCATGAACTCGTCCGTATCGCGGGCGCTGATGCGCCCCGCCACGTGGTAAATCACCTCGGCGCCCGCGCACCCGTCGCGCAGCGCGGCGGCGTCGTCCAAATCGCCCTGCACCAGGCGCACGTCGCTCCAGCCGAGGGCGTGCGCCTTCGCGGGGTTGCGGACGAGGCACGTCACCTGGTCGCCGCGCGCGCACAGCGCCTGCACGAGGTGCGCACCGACGAATCCCGTGCCGCCGGTGACGAACGCCTTCACAGCGGTTTGTCGTAGACTCGGTACGTCTTGTAGGGGCTGAAGCCGAGCTGCAGGGCGCCGTTGACCATCGGGGCGTTGTCTTCGAGGATCCACCCGCCCTCGCCCCAGTAGTAGCCGTGGAGTGCGCCCTTGGTCCAGATCCAGTGGTACATCATCGCATCCACGCCGGCCCCCCGGTACTCCTTTAGCGTGCCCAACAACGGTATGCGGCAACGATGAATGCGCCGGGCGTACCACAGAATCTTGGGGATGCCCCAGATCCGGCCGGAGGGATTGTGCTTCAGGGCAACGTTGAAATCCGGCAGGGCGACTGCGAATCCGATCACCTGGCCCTTCCGCTCCGCGAAGCAGACCAGGTCGGGCACCACGATCGGCTTGAGCTGTTTCGCCAAGTGGTCGATTTCCGCATTGGTCAGCGGAACGAACCCCCAGTTCCGCTCCCACGCCTGGTTGTACAGCGCCTTGACCAGCTCCACTTCTTCTTTGAAACGCTTCATGTTGAGCGGGCGCAGCGTGATGCCCTTGCGCTGCGCGATGACGTTCACCGCCCGCGTGATGCGCTCGGGGGGGGGGCCGTCCGGGCTCGCGAACGCGATCAGATCCTTGGCTTTGGCGAAGCCGTAGCCCTGATGCAGGGCCACGTAGTATGAGGGGTTGTGCGGCATCATGATGGTGGGAGGGGTATCGAACCCCGCGACCAGCAACCCACAATCGTCGTTGACCGATGGGTTCATCGGTCCGCGCATCACCCGGAAGTCCTTGCCCGAGAGCCAACCGGCGGCCGCGTCGAACAGGGCATTCGCCACCACCTGCTCGTTCACGCTCTCGAAGAAGCCATAGAAGCCGACCCGATCGCTATGCTCGCGGGTGTGGGCGTCGTTCTTGATGGCGGCGATGCGGCCGACCGGGCGGCCGTCCCGGACGGCGAGGAAATACTGCGCCTCGGCGTGCTCGAAGAAGGGATTCTTGCCCGGCGTGAGGAGGGTCCGGACGTCCATCCGCAGCTGCGGCACCCAGAGCGGGTCGCCGCGGTGCAGGTCGTAGGGAAAGCCGATGAACCGCTCCAGACCGCGCCCGTTCGTAACGGGCACGATCTGCGGAGCGCTCAGATGACCCCCAGCTCTTTTCCGAGCCTGCCGAAGGTCTCCAGGGCGTAGTCGATTTGATCGGCCGAGTGCGTCGCCATCACGCTGGTGCGCAGCCGACAACGCGAGGGCGGCAGCGCCGGCGGCACGACGGGATTGGTGAACACGCCGGCGTCGAACAGCTTGCGCCAGAAGAGCAGCGTCTTTTCGAACTCCCCGATCAGGAACGGGACGATGGGCGTCTCGGTCGTCCCGATGTCGAACCCCATCGACCGGAGGCCCGCTTGGAGCCGGCGCGCGTTGACCCAAAGACACTCCCGCCGCTCCGGCTCGCGCTGCATCACGTGCAGGGCGGCCAGCACGCCGGCGGTGTTGGAGGGCGGCAGCGCGGCCGTGAACATGAGTGGCCGGGCATTGTAGCGGAGAAACTCGATCACCCCTTCGGGACCGGCCACGAACCCGCCGATCGACGCGAGCGACTTGGAGAACGTGCCTACGATCAGGTCCACGTCGTCGCTCAGGCCGAAGTGCGCCGCGGTGCCGTCGCCCCGTGGGCCCAGCACACCCACCGCGTGCGCGTCATCGATGGCGAGCGCCGCGCCATGCTTCTGCGCGATCTTGAGGAGGTTCGGCACGTCGGCGATGTCTCCCTCCATCGAGTAGACGCCGTCGACGATGATCATCACGCCGGTGCCCGGGGGCACCTGCTGCAGCTTGCGCTCGAGGTTTCCGACGTCGCCGTGGTTAAAGCGCTCCGTCTGGCCATAGGACATCTTGGCGCCGTCCACGATCGAGGCGTGGTCCAGCTTGTCCAGGAAGACGACGTCCCCGCGCCCTACCAGTCCCGACACGATTCCCAGGTTCGCCTGGTAGCCGGTCGAAAACACGAGGCAGGCTTCCTTGCCGAAGAACTGCGCCAGCTCGCCTTCCAGCTGCTGGTGCAGGTCCAGCGTCCCGTTCAAGAGCCGGCTACCGGTGCAGCCCGAGCCGTAGCGATCGAGCGCCGCCTTGGCGGCGGCCAGGACCTCCGGATGATGTGTGAGCCCCAGGTAGTTGTTGGAGCCCATCATGATCCGCTCTTTGCCCTCGATCACGACCACCGTGTCTTCGGACCGGGAAATCGGCTTGTACCACGCGTGGAGCCCAGATGCCTGGACCTCGCGCGCCTTGGGAAGGAAATTCCTGCACTTCTCGAACAATGCGATGTGCTGCAGGGTCTCGGTGTTCACGGGCCCCCAGGGCGAGGAGTGGCAAAATTCAGCCCAACGGTAACGGCGAGGGCCTAAAACCGCAAGGCCACGAGAGATGCGAGCCGTGAGCGCGCCTCGTCGAGTCTACGTAAGTTGAAGGCCGCCCGTTCCGATCGGAGTCCTGCATGCGTCGTCTGGCCGCCGCCCTCGTCCTTCTCGCCGTCTCCGGCACGTCGGCCCGGGGGCAGGCACCGTACAGCGTGCGCTGGGGGGACGCGGCGTCGGTGGTCGCGGCCGGCGTGGTCGCCTTGATCCCCGAGGCAACGAAGCTCCCGAAGAGCGGCCCGTCCTGCGGATCTACGGCACCGTGCGACCCGGCGTCGCTCCCCGGAATCGACCGCTCCGCACTCCACACGTTCTCCGGCTCCGCGAGCACGACGAGTACCGTGCTGCTCGCGGGCGTGATCGGGTTCGCGGGGCTCACGTCGTTCGACGGCGCCACTGCGGCGCAACGCCGCGGGCACGTTGCGGTGTTCGCCAACTCGCTCGGCTGGACGCTGGCCGCCACCGACTGGGTGAAGGTGCTGGTGCGCCGCAAGCGACCGGTGCTGTATACCTCCGACGCAACGGCGGCGGCCGCCGACCCCAACAGCCAGCGCTCGTTCCCGTCCGGACACGCTTCGATCGCATTCGCTGCGGCGACGAGCTATCTCGTGATGGCTCAGCGTGAACGGTTGCCGCACCGGGGCCGCAACGCTGCGCTGCTCTACGTGGGGGCGCTCGGTGTGTCCGTGTTGCGGGTCTCGGCCGGCAAGCACTTTCCCACGGACGTCCTGGGCGGGGCGGCGCTCGGAACGGGCATCGGCTGGTTGGCGGCGAAGGTGCATCCGACCGAGCCGTGACCGCGCCGGGCCGGCTCCCCCGGGTCATGGGGCTGCGCGACGTGGTGCTGTTCAACATCAGCGCTATCGTCGGGCTCCGCTGGTTGACCACGGCGGCGAGCCAGTTCGGGCTCGCGAGCCTGGGATTGTGGCTGGTCGCGATGGTGGTCTTCTTCCTGCCGTCGGCGATCGCCGTACGGGAGCTCAGCGACATCGACCCGGGCGCGGGGGGCATTTATCGGTGGGTGCGGCGCGCCTTCGGGCCGCTGCATGGCTTCGTGGCGGGGTGGGGGTACTGGGTCAACAACCTGTTCTACTTCCCATCGCTGCTCGTCACGACGGCGGCGATCGCCGCGTACGCCGCCGGCCCGCGCTTCGTGCACCTGGGCGACAACAACGTGTTCATCGCGGCGCTGTCGCTCGCCGGGCTATGGCTGGCGGTGGGCATGAACGTCGTGGGCCTGCGCGTGGGAAAGCGGCTACAGAATCTGGGCGGCCACGGCACGTGGCTGCCGGGACTCATTTTCGTGGTGCTCGCGATCTGGTCGCTCACGACGCACGGCAGCGCGACGCCCGTCACCGCACGCGGCCTGGTTCCTGCAAGCCTCGACCTGCAGTCCATCAACCTGTTCGCCACCATGACGTTCGCCTTTGCCGGGCTCGAGCTGGCGCCCACGCTGGGCGACGAGATCCACGACCCCGCGCGCACCCTGCGCCGCGGCATCGCGGTCTCGGGGCTCGCGATCGTCGCGATGTACGTCCTCGGAACGGCGGCGATGCTGGTCGCGCTGCCGCACGACACCGTGAGCATCACCAACGGCATGCCGCAGGCGACCGCCGCCCTGGTCGAGCGGCTCGGCGCGGGCTGGCTCGCGCCGGTGGCGGCAATCGTCGCCATCCTGCTCGTGCTGGGGA
>Ga0209156_10000137_pt1 | contig 56856 bp, 44 predicted proteins | sample GraSoiAngelo_124_FD_185881 | JGI IMG/M metagenome (GOLD analysis project Ga0209156, IMG submission 185881) | Grasslands soil microbial communities from the Angelo Coastal Reserve, California, USA - 14_0927_05_20cm (SPAdes) (version 2) | ecosystem: Environmental > Terrestrial > Soil > Grasslands... | reverse complement strand
CAGCAAGCAGTTGGAGATTCTCGACCTGCTTATGCAACTCGCACTGCACGTGATGTCCGTGATGCCCCTCAATCTGACAAAAAGGTTGCCAGCCGTTCTTACGCAGGGAATCGGGCCTTCCTTGATCAGGGCAAGAGTCAAAAGGCGCTCAACAGGCAGAATCCACCGTTAACGATCGAGCAGGTCCGCGAGTTGCTGAACAAAAACAAGTAGCGCGCCAGCCTGGTGCGCTATTCTGTATTTGATCATGCAACCGGATGAAGCGCTCGCGTTTCTAAAACAAGGCGCCGCGCAGATCATCAGCGAGATTGAATTGCGCGAGAAACTCGCGCTCGGTCGGCCGCTGCGGGTAAAACTCGGGGTCGATCCAACTACTTCAGACATTCATCTTGGCCACAGTATCGTCCTGCGAAAGCTGAGGCAGTTTCAAGACCTGGGTCACCAAGCCATTCTCATCATCGGTGATTTCACTGGAATGATTGGCGATCCCAGTGGTCGATCCGCCACCCGGCCGCAATTGACGCATAAGGAAGTGATGGCAAATGCAGCGACCTACCGTGAGCAGGCATTCAAGATTCTTAATCCGGCGCGGACGGAGACCGTTTGCAATGGTGACTGGTTTCGAGGGATGTCGTTCGAAGATGTCATTCGCCTAAACGGCCGTGTGACGTTACAACAAATGTTGCAGCGCGAAGATTTCCGAGCTCGGATTGACAACCAACAAGCCATCCGTGCGCACGAAATTCAGTATCCAATCATGCAAGGTTGGGATTCGGTGATGGTGAAAGCTGATGTCGAGCTCGGCGGGACAGATCAACTTTTTAACATTTTGATAGGGCGCGACTTCCAAAAAGAGGAAGGTCTGCCACAGCAAGTCGTTTTTCTCCTTCCGATTCTTGAGGGCTTGGATGGCTCCAAGAAAATGAGTAAAAGCCTCGGCAATCTTGTCGCGATCAACGAGTCCGCTGCAGACATGTTCGGGAAGCTGATGAGCGTCTCGGACGAGTTGATGGCACGCTATTACCCATTACTACTTGGCCGTTTGCCGGCAGCCGGTGCGCATCCGCTCGACGCGAAAAAGCAACTTGCCCGCGAAATCGTGCAGACCTACCATTCGGCTGCTCTCGCCCAAAAAACACTCGATGAATGGAACACGCGTTTTAGCAAGCGCGATCTGGAACATGCCAACCTGCCGCTGTTTTCCGCGACCACGCTGGAGAAACTTGAAGCCGTCACGCTCGTTTCGAACGTTTATCGGCAAGCGTTCAACCTGCAAAAATCGCGCAGCGAGGCCTCGCGGTTGATCAAACAGGGAAGCGTGGAGCTCGATGGCGTGAAGCTTCGCGATCCTAGGGGAACAATCAGGCTTGAGCCCGGCCAAGTTCTTCGCCTCGACAAAAAGCACGCAGTGCGAATTGGCTAGAAGCGGTCTCGAAAATAACCAGGGGTGCGATTCGTGGATCGAGCAGTCGTCATCGCGGCGACCTTGACGCCAAATAATGCACCTAGGCGCCATTCTTAACATCGCGCGACGGAGCGCCCGATCCACCTTCCGAGCAATTCTTGGGACCAGTTCCAATAGCCCGCGTACGGCAAAGAGCCATCCAAGCGTTGGCTTGGTGGCTCTTTCGAATTTCGTTTTCTTAGGCTCCAGCCGTTTGGAGCACGGGCAACACCGGCGCATGCTCGAGGTAGCTCGCCGCAATGCCTTCGAAGTGCGCTCGGATGCTACGCAGCTCGGCAGTCACAAAACTGTCGACAAAATTCAAGCGCCGATCCAGCCAGGCAACCAGCTTGTTCTTGATCTCATAGTGAACCGCAAGCGTGACCTCCGTGCAGGTTCGCCGAATCTCGGCGAAATCAACGATTCCCACAAGGTTAATATTGCCGCCCACGGACTCGAACGCATACTGATCTGGCGAGTCACTCTCGACCGACAAAAGGACTGTGTGAGCCTCAAAACCAAGCGGGCCGCGAAAGCTGAAATCGACCGTTTTCGATGAAGTCACGGTTGCCCTTGTCACCATAAGGAACTGCCGCCGATATGATTGGATACTGGCTAGTCGGGCTTTGCACTCTGCCGCCGGCTGACTCATATGTAAGGTTTTTTGTAAGAGCATAGGAGCAAGGGTTTATTACGTTAAACTTAGCAATCGCGATGCCATCCTGTTTTCCGAAGCAAAACCGGCGGAGTAACTGTCGGTCGTGTTCAGTTTCTTTACAGTCCTGTATCGAGCCGACACGCTAGATCTCGCTTGTCGAATCAATCATAACTCGCCAGTCAGCCGGCAGTTCCATCAGATTTTCACCTAATCCGGCAAACAATGGAACGTTGAGAATTTTCTTGAGAATATCGGCATTGGTCAGAGCCGCGATATCGCGCGTTGGGAGAGCGTCACTTAAGGCGACACCGACGCAACGCAGCTTGTGGGCTACAACGCATCGCACGGTGAGCGCCGCGTGATTGAGACAACCGAGCCGGTTCTGCGCCACCACCAAGATCGGCAATTTCATTTCGACGGCCAAATCGCTCATGAAATAGTCGGGACGAATCGGCACCATCCAGCCGCCCACTCCTTCGACCAGCACATGCTCAACCCGACTCTGAACAGTGTGAAAAGCAGCGAGGATACGCTCGATATCGATGTCCACCTCCTCGGTAAGGCTGCCCACAATCGGCGCTGCCGGCGTCTTCAGCCAGACTGGATTAATTTCGTTGATCGCTAGGCCGTCACTGCTGGCCGCGAGCAGAAGCTCTGCGTCTCGACGATCTCCGCAACAGATCGGTTTCATTCCGGCGCAGCTGGCTCCCGCGGCGCGCAATAGACGCAATAGTTGGACCGCGGTGTGCGTTTTGCCTACACCGGTATCTGTCCCGGTAATGAAAAGGCTCACGCGACCTGCTTTACGCGATCCGATGAGGTCGTCGCGCGACTTGCGCTGACCGTTTGCATCATCGACCGGAAAATCCTCGCGCCATCCAGGCTGCCGAGTCGCGCATCTGAGGCGCGATCAGGGTGAGGCATCAACCCAAAGACATTTCGTTCGCGATTGCAGATGCCGGCGATGTTTTCAATCGAACCGTTCGGATTCGCTTCGGGAACAATCCGGCCTTGGCTGTCCGCGTAGCGCAAAATCACTTGTCGATAGGCGTTGAGGTCTCGCAAGGTTTCTGCGTCCGCGAAGAAGCAACCTTCGCCATGCGCAACAGGCATGTGGAGAAGCGTCCCTTTCGGGAAGCCATGCGTGAACGGCGAATCGTCCACTTCCACGCGCGTCGTCACCATGTCACACACGAAGCGCAGCGAACGGTTCCGCACGAGCGCACCGGGCAAGAGACCGGCTTCGCAGAGAACCTGGAACCCGTTGCACGTACCGAGCACGAGCTTGCCGGCGCGCGCATCGCTGACTACCGCTTGCATGATTGGCGAAAAACGCGCGATGGCGCCACAACGCAGATAATCGCCATACGCGAATCCACCCGGCAGCACGATGGCGTCAAAATCGTCAAGCGACGTTGCCTTGTGCCAGACGTATTCCGCACGCAGGCCGTCGAGATCATTGATCCCGGCGACGCAATCCTGATCACAATTTGAACCGGGAAACTGGATGACAGCGAATTTCATCATTGTCGATCTAACGCGCGGCGGCGCGCTGCTCAGCGTGATAATCATTCACCACCAGGCACGCGTGAATGACTCCTGGAATCCAGCCGAGCAAAGTCAAAATGATACTGAGAAAGAAACTGGCGATGCGGCCCGTCATGAGTACCGCGAGCGGCGGCAGCACTACACAGAAAAAATATCGCAGCGCTTTCATTTCTCTTTACTGATTTCCCTCTGTCGCGCCGTAGCCTTGGCGGAGGCGGATGACCTCTGTAACTCGTAATCTTCGATCACTGGATTCGACAGCAAATCGCGGCAGAGCCCGCGCAATCGCGCCTCAAGGTCGCCATTTTGTCCATCGACATCGATCTCCATGTATTTGCCGATCCTGACGCTGCGCACCTCCGGCATTCCCAGATGCCGCATCGCATCGCGCACAGCGTTACCTTGCGGATCGAGCACCGCGGCCTTCGGCATGACGATGACTATCACTTTCATCACGCCACCATATTTGCGGCTGACCACGCGAACAAGTGCAATCCCGAATTTATACTTCCCGAACGACTTCGCTGGCTTTTTTATCTTCGCGCAATCCGACAAAAACCGGCGCACGCAATTTATTATCGCGGGTCCACTCGGCGAACTTAATCTCGCAAACGAAAACCGGGTTTACCCAATGCATTTTGCCCATCATGAAGGGCGTGATGGCTTGCACCCATTGCCCGTTTTGTTTCGATGGCAGATCGACAAACAGACAACTCTCCCTTTCTTGTTGCTGAAATTTCCTCTGTAAAGTTGCAAGCGATTTTGCAGTGAAGCCGGTGCCGACTTTGCCGGCGAAAACCAGTTTCTTGTTCTTGTAATAACCAACCAGAATCGCGCCGAAATGTTTGCGCGATCCCTGGGGCGGCGTGTATCCACCAATGACGAATTCCTGCTCGTTTACGCATTTGAGCTTAATCCATGCGCCGCTTCTACGCCCCGGTTCGTAAACCGAGTTGCGCTGTTTGCCAATAATTCCCTCGAGACCGCGACGCTTCACTTCTTTGAGCAATGGTTTCGCCTCTTCCCCAATCGCGCCCGAGTAACGGATTGGATCGCCTGCGTCCGCGCAGAGGTTTTCGAGAACATTTTTCCGCGCCTCCAATGACAGCCCGATCAAGGTTTTGCCGTCGAGCTGAAGCAGGTCAAATGCATAGAAATAAACGGGCAATTTCCGTCCTTCCATCTCGCGCGCTTGCAACAGTTGAAACGATGAGCGGCCTTCGTCATCGAGCGCGACCACTTCGCCGTCAATCACGCATTCGCGCGATGGCAAATTCCTTACCGCCTCGACAATTTCCGGGAAACGCCCGGCCAATTCATTCTTATTTCGCGACAACAGCGAAACTTTCTTGTCGGTCTTGACCACGATCAGCCGGATTCCGTCGAACTTGAGTTCGTAAATCCAATCTCCCGCGGCGGGCGGGTCCTTCACCAACCGCGGCTTCGTTGGATCGATGAAGCGGGCTTTGGCAGAGGGCAAATCTGGTAGGGCGCGACCGCCGGGCGCGCCGCGAATGTTCTCAGGGATAATTCCTCGGCGCGCCCGGCGGTCGCGCCCTACCCCGGAATCGGTTTGTTTATTGCGCCCTGCCTCTTTTTTTTTAATCGCCGTTCTGATGCGCGCTTTGAACTTTGAAGTCGCACTCGCATCTTTTTCCTCGCGATTGGATTCCCATTCGGCATCGCGATCTTGCGCGATTTGTTTCATCGTCCGCCCGGTCTTGACCGATTGATCTTCGAGTTTTTTGGAAATTGGTTTGGCGTCTGCTCCAGTTTTCAAGATTAGCCACTGACTCTTCTGGTCAGCGCCGCGGATGCGCACGAGTGTCCATTCGCCTTTGGCTTTTTTGCCACCAAGGACGAGATGCAATTTGCCTTCCTGAAACGATTTCGTGGGCTGCTCTCCGTAAACATAATAAGTGCCGCGGTCCCAAACCATCACCGTGCCGCCGCCGTAGTTTCCTTCGGGAATGACGCCCTCGAATTCTTCGTATTCGATCGGATGATCTTCGACTTCTACTGCCAGATGTTTTTCGCCTTTCTTCCAGGGAAGCCCTTTCGGAACGGCCCAGGATTTCAAGACGCCTTCCATTTGTAGCCGGAAATCGTAATGCAGACGGCGTGCATCATGTTTCTGGATGACAAAGCGAGACGCACCCCGCACTGCTTTTGGCAAAGGTTTGCCGCCCTTCGGTTCGGCCGTCTTCCGAAAATCGCGCTTCGCTTTGTACTCGGCCAGTCCCATTGATTTCGAATTTAGCCCCGAGCGCTTTCGGGGCCGCCACACAGTCTATGCCTCGGCGGGAACCGGTTCGCCAACGAGATAGCGAGTGAAGCGCCGGATAACGATGTTCTCGCCCAGCTCGGCGATCTTCGATTTCACCAGATCCTCAATCGTCTGGTCCGGATTCTTAATGAAAGCCTGTTCGAGCAGGCAAACAGTGCTGAAAAACTTATCGAGTTTTCCTTCGACAATTTTGTTCATCACGTTCTCCGGTTTGCCTTTGAGCTGCGCCTTGTAGATCTCGCGCTCGGCTTCGATGAGATTGCCCGGAACATCCGCGCGACTGACGTAAAGCGGATGCGCGGCAGCGATATGCAGCGTGATGTCCTTTACGACCTCGCGAAAATTCTCGTTCCTTGCCACAAAGTCGGTCTCACAGTTCACTTCCACGAGCACTCCGACTTTCCCCTGCAAGTGGATATAAGAAGCCACAATGCCTTCCTTCGCCGGGCGCGAGGCCTTTTTCCCCGCGATGGCGATGCCTTTCATTCGCAAAATTGCTTCTGCTGTTTCCAGTTCACCGCCGCTCTCTGCAAGAGCGCGCTTGCAATCCATAAAGCCGGCGTTGGTTTTTTCCCGGAGTTGCTTAACCAGTTGTGGGTCAATTTCCATGGGAAAGGAAAGTTAAAAAGTTGAAGCGTTAAAGCGTTGAATCGTTAAATGTTCCCCCGTTAGGATGTAACGATTTTCGCGTTCCAACCTTTTTATGCCGACACACCCGCCATTTCGACCTGCTCGCGAATCCGAGCTTCGCTGCTTGCCGAAACAATGGCGTCCACGAGCTTTTGCAGAATCACGCGAATAGCGCGAATCGCATCATCGTTTCCAGCGATTGGATAGTCGATCAGCTCAGGATCGGCGTTCGTGTCGACGATGGCGACGACTGGAATCCCGAGACGTCGCGCCTCATTCACCGCGTTTTGCTCACGGGTTGTGTCGATTACCACCAAGGCGTCGGGCAACTGCGACATCTCGAGTATCCCATCGAGATTGCGCCGGAGCTTCGCGGCCTCGCGATTAAGCGCCGCCAACTCCTGTTTGCCCATCTTCTTGTATTCCGGCGATCGCTCGATCTGCTCAATGTATTTCAATCGACCAATGCTCTTGCGAATAGTCGAGAGATTAGTCAGCGTGCCTCCAAGCCACCTCTGATTGACGTAAAATTGGCCGCAAGCGAGCGCCGCTTCCTTTATCGCTTGCTGCGCCTGTCTCTTGCAGCCCACGAACAAGATCTTGCCTCCGCGGCGGGTGACTTCCTGAAGAAACCCCGTGGCACGCTGAAGCTGCTTCACTGTTTCATCAAGATTGATGATATAAATCTGGTTGCGCTGCTCGAAAATGAACGGCTTCATTTTCGGGTTCCACCGCTTTGTCTGGTGCCCAAAATGTACGCCCGCTTCGAGAAGCTCCGGCACTAATTCTGTTGTCTCAGCCATAAAAAAATCACGCCGGCGCAGGGGCACGGCGGGTGACGAATATGCTATTGCACCCGGCGAGTGGCAAATTCAATTTCCATCAATCGTCATTTCGCTCGCGATGTCCGCTCTGCGTAGCGCGCCAGAACCCAGCAGAAATCGGAAAGGCGATTCAGGTAGCGCAGAATCTCCGGGTTAAGATCTTTTTCATCGGCCATGAACGTGGCGATGCGCCGTTCGGCGCGACGGCAAGTTGCGCGGGCGAAATCGAGAGCCGCCGAAACCGCCGTTCCCCCGGGGATGACCCAGTCTTTCGGGTAGAGAAATTTGTCTTTCTCAAGATCGACAATTACGGCTGTGATCCGGTCGACCATCGCAGCTGTGGCGACGTGAAAGCCATCTTTGACGTAACGTTCTCGATCTTGCGGCGTCGTTGCCAGCTCACCCATCACAACGATCAAGTCTTTTTGCACGGCGAAGATTTCACTCGAAAGAAGCTTTTCGTTCGAAATGGATCGGGCGAGACCGAGGGCTGCAGTCAGTTCATCGACATACCCGTAGGCATCGACGCGCGGATCAGCCTTCAATACGCGCCGGCCGTACATAAGCGAGGTTTCACCCTTATCGCCGGTCTTGGTTACGATCGACACTAGACGAACTGTAGGGCGTTTCTGTGAAACGCCAATCCATTCGGCAGCGCCAGGCACAGATGCCCTACAGGAATCACCCAATCGCTGGCTGCGGCTCGGCTTCTTCCATCACCGGCGCGCCAATCGGCTCGCCTTTTTCAACGAGCCTGATCTCGCGATGCTCGGGGAACCCTGTGCCAGCCGGGATTAAGTGGCCCATGATCACGTTTTCCTTGAAGCCACGCAGTTTATCGACTTTGCCGAGAGTGGCCGCTTCGGTAAGCACTCGAGTCGTATCCTGGAACGACGCGGCCGAAATAAAGCTGTCGGTTTCTAGTGAAGCTTTCGTTATGCCGAGCAGTACAGGTGTGGCTTCGGCCGGTTTACCGCCTTGTTCAACCACGCGCTGATTTTCGGCTTCAAAGTCGATTCGGTCGACTTGATCGCCCCAGAGCAATGAAGTGTCGCCGGGATCGGTAATTTTCACTTTGCGCAACATCTGGCGCACGATGATTTCGATGTGCTTGTCATTGATCTCCACGCCTTGCAGCCGATATACCTCCTGCACTTCGTTGACCAAATGTTCCTGCAGATCCTGAGGTCCGCAGACTTCGAGGATTTCGTGAGGAACAACAGGACCTTCGGTAAGTTGCTGACCTTTCTTCACGAAATCGCCCTTGAAGACGATAATGTGTTTAGTGAGCGGAATCAGATGCTCTTCCTCGGCCCCAGTCTCGGGATCCTTTAGAATCAGCCGTCGTTTTCCGCGGACAGTTCCGCCCATCTCGACAATTCCATCGATCTTGGCAATCTCCGCCGCGTCCTTCGGCCGGCGTGCTTCGAACAATTCGGCCACGCGCGGCAAACCGCCTGTGATGTCTTTTGTTTTTGCGACTTTACGTGGCGTTTTTGCGAGCAATGCGCCCGCGCGCACTTTCTGGCCTTCTTCAACGATGACGTGCGCGCCAGCCGGGATCGAATAACTCGCGAGCACTTCCTTCTTGTCGTCCACGATGACAATCTGCGGATGCAAATCCTCTTTGTGTTCGATAATGACCGTGCCCATGAGGCCAGTCGCTTCATCTACGTCACGCTTGATCGTGACACCGGCGATCATGTCGCGGAATTCGACCTTGCCGCCTTTGTCAGTGAGAATCGGCACGTTGTATGGGTCCCATTGCACGAAGGTTTCGCCTTTCTTGACTGCGGCGCCGTCGTCTTTAGAGATCATTGAGCCGATAACCACGTTGTAACGCTCAAGTTCGCGGCCTTCTGCGTTGTGCACGCTGATTGAGCCGTTCTTATTCAAAACGATCCAGCTGCCGTCGAGCGCCTGCACCGTTCGCAGGTCGTTGAACCGAACACCGCCGTCGTTCTTCGCCTTGATGATTGGTTGCTTAAACGTTTGGCTGGCAGTGCCGCCGATGTGGAAGGTCCGCATCGTCAATTGTGTCCCAGGCTCACCGATTGATTGGGCCGCAATAATCCCAACGGCTTCGCCGAGTTTAACGAACTGCCCAGTAGCGAGATTGCGTCCGTAGCACATTGCACACACGCCACGGCTACACTCGCAGGTAAGAACCGAACGAATCTTCAAGCTCTCAACGCCCACCCGTTGAAGTTCTGCGGCGATCTTTTCGTCGATCAACTGATTCGCTTTGACGATTTTCTTCTTCTTATCCACGGGGTCAGCAATCGTCTCGCAACTCACGCGACCAATAATGCGCTGACCCAGATCGACAACTTCCTCGTCGCCCTCGTAAATCGAGCGCACCACGATGCCGTTTACGGTGCCGCAATCTTCCTCGTTAATGATCACGTCCTGCGCCGCGTCGACCAGTTTGCGCGTCAGATAACCTGAGTCAGCAGTTTTGAGCGCCGTGTCAGCTAGCCCTTTACGCGCTCCGTGAGTGGAAATGAAATATTCGAGCACGGTGAGCCCCTCGCGGAAGTTCGACGTGATCGGGCGCTCGATGATTTCTCCCGAGGGTTTGGCCATCAAACCACGCATGCCCGCAAGCTGACGCACCTGTTGGCGGTTGCCGCGTGACCCGGAATCGACCATCAAGTAAACAGGATTCAGTTCTTTGCGACCCTCATTGTGTTCGAGAGTACGGAACATCACACTGGAAATTTCATCTCCCGCGTGTGTCCAGATGTCGATGATCTTGTTGTACCGCTCGCCATCAGTGATGATGCCCTTGCGATATTGCTGCTCAACCTGCCGGATCTGCTTGTAAGCATTTTCGAGCTCCGTCTGTTTCTCTTTCGGAATGATCATATCCGAAATTCCAATTGAGATGCCGGCCTTGGTCGCTTCGGCGAAACCGAGCTCTTTCAATTTGTCCAGCGTCGCGACCGTTTCTGCCGGTCCCGCGATTTGGTAACAGCGCCAAATGATGTCGCTCAGTTGCTTCTTACCCGCGGCCTTGTTAAAAAATCCCAGTCGCTTGGGCCAAATCTCATTGAAAACGACACGGCCGGCCGTGGTCTCGATAGTTTTACCCTCAGCATTTCCATAGATCGTTTGCCGGCCGAAATCGGGGTTCTTAATCCGGATGCGGTCGTGCGTGCGGATGCTTCCTTCCGCCATTGCAAATTCCACTTCGGCCGCATCAGAGAACAGCGAGAGACGCTGGCCATCCTTGCCCGTGCCACGTGGGTTTTGCGTAAGGTAATAACAGCCGAGCGTGATGTCCTGGGAGGGCGTTGTGATCGGCTTGCCGCTGGATGGCGAGAAAATGTTATTCGGGGCGAGCATAAGCATGCGCGCTTCCATTTGGGCCTCCACCGAGAGCGGCACGTGCACGGCCATCTGATCGCCGTCGAAGTCCGCATTGTAAGCGGTGCAGACCAGCGGATGGATGCGAATGGCTTCGCCCTCGATCAACTGCGGCTCAAAAGCCTGAATTGATAGTCGATGCAAGGTCGGCGCGCGATTGAGCAAGACCGGATGACCTTTGGTCACTTCATCGAGGATGTCCCAGACCTCGGGCGTCTGCCGCTCGATCATCTTTTTCGCGCTGCGGACGGTGTGCACATAGCCGAGGTCTTTCAGCCGGCGGATAATGAACGGCTCGAAAAGAACCAGCGCCATCTTCTTCGGCAGACCGCATTGATGAAGTTTCAGTTCGGGACCGATAACAATAACGGAGCGGCCCGAGTAATCGACACGCTTGCCGAGCAAGTTTTGCCGGAAACGTCCGCCCTTGCCCTTGAGCATGTCACTCAGGGACTTGAGAGGCCGATTGCCGGCGCCGGTGACAGCGCGGCCGTGGCGGCCATTGTCGAACAAAGCGTCAACCGCTTCCTGCAACATCCGTTTCTCATTGCGAATAATGACGTCCGGGGTTTTGAGCAGGAGCAGGTTTTTGAGTCGGTTATTGCGATTGATCACCCGACGATAAAGATCGTTTAGATCCGAGGTCGCGAAGCGCCCCCCTTCGAGCGGAACCAGCGGACGCAAATCCGGCGGAATGACCGGCAGCACATCGAGAATCATCCATTCGGGACGTGCGTGTGAATTCTGGAAGCCTTGAACAAGCTTGAGACGTTTTGCGAGTTTCTTGCGAATCTGTTTGCTCTTCGTGGCGCCCATCGCCTTCTCGAGCTCTTTGTTGAGCTTGTTGAGGTCGATCTCGGCGAGGAGTTTCTTGATCGCTTCCGCGCCCATGCCGGCAATAAAGTCATCGCCATAATGCTCCTGTGCCTCGCGGTATTCGACTTCGTTAAGCAATTGTGTTTTCTGCAACGGTGTCTTGCCGGCGTCGATGACAATGTAGTCCTCGTAATAAATGACGCGCTCCAGCTGCCGCGCACTCATATCGAGCATCAACCCGATCCGCGATGGCATGCATTTGTAGAACCAGATGTGCGAAACGGGCACTGCCAATTCGATGTGGCCCATCCGTTCGCGGCGGACGCGCGCAAGCGTCACTTCGACGCCGCAGCGGTCGCAGATCACCCCTTTATGCTTGATGCGCTTGTATTTCCCGCACGAACATTCCCAATCGCGCGTTGGACCAAAAATGCGCTCGCAGAAAAGGCCGCCCTTCTCCGGTTTGAACGTGCGGTAATTGATTGTCTCAGGATTTTTGACTTCGCCTTTGCTCCACGAGCGCATCGTGTCGCTCGACGCAACACCAATCGCGACTTGATCAAAACCCACGGGGCGCTCTTCGCCCACTAACTCACGCCAGGAATGTTCGTTCATGATTTATCCAGGTAATTTGTCGATTTAAATTTTATGCGACGTTCTCCAGAAAACTGCTGGGTGCCTGGCCACCGACCTTCACGTCGAGACCGAGGCTCTGCATTTCTTTGATGAGCACGTTGAAAGATTCAGGTGTTCCCGCTTCGAGTGAATTGTCACCCTTGACGATCGATTCATAGATGCGGGTCCGTCCCTGCACGTCGTCGGACTTTACCGTGAGCAACTCCTGCAATGTGTAGGCGGCTCCGTACGCTTCCAACGCCCAGACCTCCATTTCGCCAAAGCGTTGTCCGCCGTATTGCGCCTTACCCCCGAGCGGCTGCTGCGTGACGAGCGAGTACGGCCCCACCGCACGAGCGTGAATCTTGTCCGCCACCAAATGGCCCAGTTTCATCATATAGATATAGCCAACCACCACTTCTTGATCGAAAGGATCCCCGGTGCGTCCATCAAAAAGCTGCGCTTTACCGTTTTCCTGCACCCAGGTGAAACCTTCCTTCTTTTTGGCATCATGGAGATATTCGCGAATTTTTTTCTCCTTGATTCCGTCGAAGACCGGAGTCGCGACTTTGAATCCGAGTGCCTTCGCAGCAACTCCCAGATGGGTTTCCAGGACCTGCCCGACGTTCATTCGGCTCGGCACGCCTAGCGGATTAAGGACAATTTCAACCGGTGTTCCGTCCGCCAGAAAAGGCATGTCTTCTTCAGGCACGATGCGGGCAACGACGCCTTTGTTGCCGTGGCGACCAGCCATCTTGTCGCCGACACTTAACTTGCGCTTGCTCGCGATATAAACCTTAACCTGCTTGATAATCCCCGGATCGACATCATCGCCGCTCTCCACGCGGTCCGTGGCGCGATCGCGTTCGAGTTCCAGCTCTGCGAACTTGTGCTCATAAGAACCAATGATTTCGCGGATCTTATTGCGGATCGGGCTCGGATCGATCTCGATGTGATCGTGCACGTTTGCAAGCTTTCGCAACAGTGTTTTGGTGATCTTACGATTGGCTGGAATAATGATTTCGCCAGTTTCGGCGTTTACAACATCGAGAGGGATTTTTTCTCCCAGCAGGATATTCGAAAGCGAATCGGTCAGCTGCTCCGTTAGATCCTCTTTCTTGCGTTTATGCTCTTCGCCGATCGTTTTGAGCTGTCGTTTGGTTTCCGCCGGGGTGAGTTTTTCTCGCGAAACTTCGCGGCGCGAAGAAACCTTTACGTCCATCACGATTCCGTAAGTGCCAGATGGAACGGTAAGCGAGGTGTCTTTCACGTCCGCAGCTTTCTCGCCAAAAATGGCGCGGAGCAGGCGTTCTTCCGGCGCCAATTCGGTCTCGCTCTTCGGCGTAATCTTGCCAACGAGAATGTCGCCCGGCTTGACTTCCGCACCGACCCGCACAACGCCATCCGGACCCAGATTGCGTAAAGCTTCCTCGCTGACATTGGGAATGTCGCGCGTGATCTCTTCTGGTCCAAGTTTGGTATCGCGCGCTCCGATCTCGAATTCATCGATGTGGATGGAAGTATAAATGTCCTCCTTCACCACTTTCTCCGAGATCATGATGGCATCTTCAAAGTTGTACCCGTTCCATGGCATGAACGCGACGAGCACATTGCGGCCCAAGGCAAGTTCGCCATGCTTGGTATTCGGACCATCGGCGATGACTTGACCGCGTTTCACATGCTGGCCTTTGCGCACGATCGGCTTTTGATTCACGCACGTCCCAGCGTTTGAGCGCATGAACTTGCGCAATTCATAAACGTGAAGTCCCGCCTCCGGGTCCGTTTTTAGCTTTTTTTTGCCCTCGGGCAGATGCCCGTCCTTAGTGACAACGATCTGGTCCGCTGTCACCCAAGCGACCTTGCCGCTCTCGGTCGCGAGAACAACGGCATGCGAATCGCGCGCCACCTTTTCCTCCAATCCGGTGCCCACGAGCGGCGCCTCGGAAACAATGAGCGGCACGCCCTGGCGTTGCATATTGGAACCCATAAGCGCTCGGTTCGCGTCGTCGTGTTCGAGGAACGGAATGAGGCCCGCTGCCACCGAAACAAGCTGCTTCGGCGACACGTCCATATAATGCACTTTCGACGGATCGACTTCGAGGAAGTCACCGCGATACCGCACCGAAACTTTTTCCCCCGTGAAATGTCCTCGCCCGTCAATGGGAGCATTCGCTTGCGCAACGAGAAAATTCTCTTCACGGTCGCCCGTGAGATAGTCAATCTGATCCGTCACGCGGCCGTTTTCCACTTTGCGATATGGCGTTTCGATAAAACCGAATTCATTGATGCGCGCGAAAGTGCTCATCGAACTGATCAGGCCGATGTTTGGACCTTCTGGCGTCTCGATCGGACAAATGCGGCCGTAATGCGATGGATGAACGTCGCGCACTTCGAACCCAGCGCGTTCACGACTCAAACCTCCAGGGCCAAGAGCTGACAAGCGACGTTTGTGCGTCAACTCCGCGAGCGGATTGGTTTGATCCATGAACTGCGAAAGCTGCGACCGGCCAAAGAAATCGCGGATAACTGCACTGAGCGCCTTCGGATTAATCAGCTTTTGCGGCGTCATCCCATCCACATTGATGTCGAACAGCGTCATACGCTCTTTGACCAGACGTTCGGTCCGAGCAAGACCAATACGGCACTGATTCGCCAGCAATTCGCCAACCGTGCGCACCCGACGACTGCCCAAATGATCGATATCGTCGAGCGTACCCTCACCCCGGCGCAAATTGATCAAATACTTGATCGCCGCGATAAAATCTTTGTCGGTCAAGATCCGCTCAGTGGGATCGACGTTGATCCCGAGTTTCTGGTTGATTTTGTACCGCCCGACGCGTCCAAGATCATATTTTTTAGGATCAAAGAAGAGTCGCTTAAGCAAGGCGCGGGCATTCGCTACCGTCGGTGGATCACCCGGTCGAAGACGCCGGTAAATATCCTTGAGCGCTTCCTCCTGGTCATGGGCCGGATCTTTCCTAAGCGCCTTCACGACCGTGTCATCGTGCGAAATGTCGATCACTTTCACCTCGTGAATCTTGAGCGCCATGATCTGGCGGACGGTCGCCAGAGTCAGCGGCTCGAACGCGCGCGCTACCGTCACCTCGCCGTCACGAATCTCGGCAGTGAGCACTTTGGTGGCCAGCTTTTCTTCGTCGAGTCTCTCGCTCAGCTTCAGATTTTCGATATTGTAAAAGAGTTTGATAACTTCTTCGTCGGATCCGTAGCCAAGCGCGCGGAGGAACGTAGTGGCGAGAAACTTGCGGCGACGCTTGCGTCGATCGAGATAAATGTAAAGAAGATCAGCCGTATCAAATTGCACCTCAATCCACGAACCCCGATCCGGAATGATGCGAAAGCTGTAGAGCACTTTTCCGTTCATGTGAACGGTCGATTCAAAAGCGATGCCGGGGGAGCGGTGCAGCTGGCTCACCACCACACGCTCAGCGCCATTAATGACGAACGTGCCTTGCGGCGTCATGAGCGGGATTTCGCCCATGTAAACCTTCTCTTGCTTGGTGCCTTTTTCCTCCCGCAACTGGAACGTGACGTGCAATGGCGCGCTGTATGTTTGTCCTTCGCGCTGCGCCTCGAGCGCCCTCAATTTCGGCTCGCCAATTTCATAGTGACTGAAATCAAGCACCGCCTTTTCATCGTAGCTCTCGATCGGGAAGACCTCCTTGAAAACAGCCTGGAGACCCTGATTTTTCCGCTTTGAAAACCAAACGTCCTTCTGGAGAAAATCGACATACGAATTGAGCTGAACCTCAATCAGATTCGGCGGTTCGATGCCTTCTTTGATGCTTCCGAAGTAAATGCGTTCCGACATAATCACTAGACCAAGAGTTAGCCCTCGCAGCGGCCACACCAAATCGCGGCCGACGCGGGCAAGATTTTACGGGATCAGCGACGAGCGAGGGGTATAAAAATCGCGCCAAAACAGCGACCTGTCAAATTCCCCACCGTTTTGCTGCCAGTTCTGTGTTCCGCCCTCGACTGCCGAGTTAAAAATATACTCTACCTAGCTTTAACCAAATCTGACCGTACTCCAAATCCGCCGCTGCGCAAGTACTTCCTTCCGGGGCGCGCGGCCACTTAAAATCGAATTACTTATTTGATTTCGACTTTTGCGCCCGCAGCCTCGATTTTTTTCTTGATCTCGTCCGCCTCCTGCTTGGTCACGCCTTCCTTGATTGTTTTGGGCGCTCCTTCGACCAGCGCCTTTGCTTCCGCCAGGCCAAGTCCCGGGACTGCGCCGCGGACCTCCTTGATCACAGCAATTTTGTTTGCCCCCATTTCTTTGAGGATCACGTCAAACGAAGTTTTTTCCTCAGCCGCTGGAGCTGCGGTTCCACCAGGGGCGCCCGCTGCAGCGGGACCCGCCGCGACTGCTACCGGCGCGGCGGCGCTCACACCCCATTTTTCCTCAAGTTGCTTGACCAATCCAGCAATCTCCAGCACCGACAAGTTACTGAGTTGCTCCACCAATTTTTCTGTATCTGCCATTTTTTTTTCTCCGATTGCCGCCTCCGAAAGCCTTCGGAGAATTAAAGCCGATAGCCATCGGCCCGGACAGTTTGTATTTTATTACTATGTTTTTTGTAGCCATTCGGCAGGCGATGCGCCTGCCCCTACAAAATCTATGTCGCTGGCGCACCCTCCTTTTCTGCCTTTGCCTTCAGCAATCGCGCGAATGCTGCGCCTGGTTCATTCAGCAGCCGAACCAGACGGGTTGCCGGCGACAAAAGCAGTCCCAGCAATTGCGCCTGCAACGTTTCGCGCGGGGGCAATTCTGCCAATGTGTCCAAATCCGCGGCGGAAAGAACGGCGCGGTCGACAAAGCCAACCTTGAGGGCCGCGATCTTAAATTCGGTCGCAAACGTCTTAAAAATTTTGGCGACTGGCGCTACATCTTTTTCCCCGGTGACAACTGCCGTTTGTCCCACCAACTGGTCGCCTACGTGTGGGAAACCGGAATCCGCCATGGCCCGCTTAATGAAATTGTTTTTCACCACGTGCACTTCCGCGCCTATCGGCACCAGCCGGTTCCGCAATTCGCTGAAATCAGCGACCTTCATGCGCTGATAATCGGTCACGAGCACGAACGGCGAGCGTTTCAATTTCTCCGACAGATCTAAGACGATGCTGGCTTTTTCTGCTCTCATTTACTGTGAAATTGAACGTTGGGCCTCCGACGGCCGTCGAGGTTTTTTTTGATCATTTCTTACACACTCAAATACGGCGCTGGATCGACGCGGACTCCTGGAGACATCGTCGCACTAATTGTCACGCCTTCAAGGTAACGCCCTTTCGCCGTCGCAGGCCGCGCCCGCACAACCGCTTCGATCACTGCATTTCCATTCTCCACCAGCGCTTGTTCTTCAAAGGAAAATTTTCCAACCGGCACCGCGACATTGCCGTTCTTGTCGAGCTTGAATTCCACGCGACCTGCCTTCACCTCCTGCACCGCTTTTGCAGTATCGTCAGTTACGGTCCCAGTTCTGGGATTAGGCATGAGTCCGCGCGGTCCAAGCACCTTCCCGAGCTTTCGCACCTCCGCCATTGCTGCCGGCGTGGCGATCGCAATATCAAAATCTTGAAAACCTTCTTGGCATTTCTGAATCAGGTCTTTCATCCCGACAAATTCTGCGCCGGCCTCCCTGGCCGCTTTGGCTGCCTCACCCTCCGCGAAAACGAGTACGCGCACCTTTTTCCCGCTGCCGTGCGGAAGCGGGCAGGTCCCCCGCACCATTTGATCTGATTGCTTGGGATCAACACCAAGCCGGAACGAAACCGTCACGGTCTGATCGAACTTCGTCGGCGGAAACTTCTTCAACGTCATAACCGCATCGGTGAGATTGTAAGCCGTAGTGGGATCCACTTGCTGCGCGGCAGCGCGATAACGTTTGCTTCGATTCTTTTGCATGTTCTGTGCAGTTCGACCGCTCCGCTCGTCTAATAGAGGCGACAAGGCTCCTGCGTAATGGTTAGGCTGCTCAACCCAACTGCAGGACGGGGAACCTAGCGGCTATCTTTACCTTGTCAAAATCAACTTCGATTCATAGACCGCAGTCGCGCATCTTAATCGACCGGAAACGCGATATGCGGGTTTTCCGTCGATTCGGCAGCCGCTTGCACGATCGGTGGTCCACTCCTGACGATTTTGCCCTCTTTCATCACGAACGAGACGCGCTCGGTCGCGGTGATGTCGGAAGTCGGATCGCTCGGCATTGCGATGACATCGGCCAGTTTCCCTTTTTCCAGCGTGCCCACTTCCTGCGCAATACCGAGAAGCTCGGCATCACTTACCGTGGCAGATTTCAACGCATCGATCGGCGCCATCCCGAGATCGACCATTAACTTAAACTCTTTCGCGTTTTGGCCGTGCGGAAAAACAGCCGCGTCAGTCCCAAATGAAATTTTCACCCCCATCTTTACCGCGCTGCGAAACATGTCCGATCGGGCGGCGCCGGCCGCTTTGGCTTTGGCTTGCAACGCTGGCGGATAATTGTCGAGCTTGCTCCTAATCCATTCGGTCGCCATAAGTGTCGGCGTGAGGAACGTGCCTTTGTTTTTCATCCGAGTGAGCGTTTCCGGTTTCATAAAGGAACCGTGCTCGATCGAATCAACACCGGCCTCGATCGCTTCGCGGGCAGCTTGATCACCGTGACAATGCACAGCCACTTTTTTGCGCAACCGATGCGACTCGTCTACTAGAGCCGCCATTTCGGATGGAGTTAGCTGAGGAGTATCTACTTCATCGGCCAACGAGAGAACGCCGCCAGAGACGGCAGCCTTGATCACATCCGCGCCGTTCTTTACTTCAAAGCGCACAGCCTTTCGGATTTCCTCAGGTCCATCCGCGATTCCATCAGTGTAATCGGGCTCGCGTCCAAAAAGAAAATCGCGAAATCCACTGGTCGGATCGAAGTGTCCGCCGGTTGCGCCGATTCCTTTAGTCGCCACGAGCATGCGCGGACCGACGATTAGCCCTTTGTTAATCGAATTGCGCAGCGCTACATCGACAAATTCGCGGCTGCCGACAAACCGACTGCCCAAGTCCCGCACGGTGGTAAAACCGGCTTCGATCGTCGCGCGAGCGAAGGTTGTCGCGCGGATTGCTTGCTCGGAGACATCGAGATCTAGCTCGTGCAGCCGGCGCAGATTGTAATCGCCCGAGTAATCCAGCGTGAGATGGGTGTGCGCGTCGATAAAGCCCGGGGAAAGCGTCGCATCGCCAAGATCGATCACCTTCGCGCCGCCTGGGATCGTCAGATTGCTGCCAACATCGACAATCTTATCGCCTTGGACGATGATAACGCCGTGTTGCACGAGCGTTTTCGATTTCCCATCGAACATGCGCTCGGCTTTGAGCGCGATCATCTGATCGGCTGCGTAAGCCGCAACTCCAAGACACAAGAAAATTACAACAACGCGAGACGTAATTCTCATCGTGCCGGTTTAGACGCAATTCGCCAGGCTGGCAAGGAAGGAATGCCCGAATGTGAGTGAACCTGTTCCTAAAGCGACGTCGAAACCCACCCGCTATGGGTTTCGCACCTTAGCCGTACTTTCCGCAAGCCCTTGTTGCGCCGAGGCGAGACCGGGATCGAGCGCGAGCGCCTGCCTAAACGCAGCAATGGCGCGCGCGTGCTGGTTGAATACCGCGAGATAGCGCCCCCGATTGATAAGCATGCTCGTATAGACCGGTAATACCTTGAGGTTTACTACGTCGTCTTCCTCGAATCGCAGGGTCCCGTCAACCAGACCACGGGTCTGGAGGCGCAGGTCGCGCGGATCGCGAAAACTTTGCTCGACCGCAAGGTTGAAGACGAGTCCTTGCGGAACAAGTTGATAGTTTTGAGTGAGCCACCTTGTCAGCTCACCGTTAGTCGTGTCGGCGAATAACAAGTCTCTCGTAATGTAAACTGGCGCGACTTTGCTCTCGTTGGTCACAATTGACTGGATCATCTCCAAAAATGCCGCAGTGATCCTTTGAGTGAGCGCCTGGTTCGTGGCAAATGCGCCAGGGTCGCGCTCCCATTCTTTGAGATTCTCAACAAAAATGGCGATCTTCTCGCGCGACCGCTGGACCAAACCAGGGTAAGCGTGTCTCAGATAATCGAAATACCACGAACGACGCAGGAGGTTAATGTCCACAACTTTTACGTCGGGCCGGCGATGTTCCACCTCCTGTGCATAGAACATCGGAGACTCGACCTGCCAGTCGAGCGTAAGTAAGAGGCCGTTGGACTCGATCGCGCTGAGGAGATTTTCTACATAATCGTGCGCGATAAAGTAATGTCTGCGATTATTGAAAGGCCAGTTCGCCGTTAAAGGGATCGCGGAAGTAAGCAAAACAGCAATCGCAGCGACCGCGTATGTTCTCCCAACCGGCATGGGACTGGAGACGACACGCTGGATCAACCAACGAATGCCGTACCCGGCGGGAATCGCGATCGAAATAAACACCGGCAGATAGTACGCATCCTTGTCCTCCGCAATTTCGTAGCTGAGGTCGTAAGCCAAATTGGCAATGACGATAAACAGGAGAAACCAGAAGGTTGTGCGGTCTTTTTTGAAAGCGTTGACGAGGCCGGCGAAGGCCAGGGCTAGCGGCAAGGGCAGCCAGGACAGGCCGAATTCACGGAGGGCCATTCTGCAAGATTCAACAAACTGCTCCCCCATTATCTTCGGCGTAAAGGAGAGGAACACCTGATACTGCCGGCCAGTGATGTGCCACCATATCTCTTGCAGCGAACGCGGATTGCCCCAGTTGATGACAGGCGCGCGCAACGCCGCAAGCGGCAGGTAGGTATAAACAGCGACTAGAGCGCCAACCGAAATCAATGCAGCGAATACCAATCGCCGACTCGTGAAGAACCTCAGACCTTCAGTCCTGTAGACAACGACGCTCAGCGCCGGAAGTACCAGTGCCACAGTAACGTGATGAACTCCGAGCGCGAGCGCAAAGACAAGGGCAGCGGCATAAAGAAAAGTGTCGTGACCGGTGATTGCCGACGTGGCGTGACCGGCATCCATCGCCGCACCGATATCTCTCCGGTCTGCAATGATGCGCCGCCGCCACCGAAGCATCAGAAAGAAGATAGCGAGGATGAGCAGCGTGTTGAGAGCATAAACTTCGGTGATCGTCGCATAAAACCAGAGCGTGCGGGAGAACGCCATGAGCAAGCCCGCGCCCAGCGCAGGCGCAAACACCAAAAGGTGGCCGATCCCGGAATCCTGAGCCTTTTTACTCTGCTGCGCGCTCTTCTTTCTTCGCTTCGACGCGGCGAGATATGAAGCAGTAATCATTAACTCTGCCACAACAAGAGTGAGCATCGCGGAAGCGAGCGCGGCAAAAAGCGCGGAAGAAAAATTGACGCGCATCGCAACGTTTCCTAAGGGCACGAGCGATGCGAGATGGGCAAGAAGAACCCAAAGAGGAAACCCGGGTGGGTGCGCCACTCCCAAGCCGTGAGCGACCACAATTAGCTCCCCGCTATCGACCAAAGTAACCGTCGGAGCGAGCGTCCAGCTATAAAGCAGAAGCGCCGCAAGAAACACCATACTGGCGCAGAGGAACTCTGCACGGGACGAAGGAATTGTTCCAGCATTCATCTCCCGGTCCAATTTTGACTCGGGCACGGATCCCGTCGCCGTCTCCCAAGTCTGTTCCTTATGAGATTGTTTGTTCTTCGAAAGCCCGCGGGGCATGGCCTATCGTCCCGGCAAACTCGCTTTCCTGCAAACCATGGATCAAGGAACCTTGGACGCTGCCCGCAATTCAACTTTCTTGTCTACCCCGATCCTCTTCGCTTGAATCGAGCGAAATGAAACGCCGAAATTTTTGGCGAGCCCCGATTATTTCGGGATTGTCAATCTTAGTTGCGGCGCTCTCCGTGGGCTTCGCTGCAAATATCGTTGCGCAAATTCCCACTCCTTCGCCATCACCATCACAACCGCCTCCGGACTACGACCTCCGCTGGGGCGTAAAGATTCCGATGCGCGACAAGGTCGAGCTGAACGCGACGCTCTATTTGCCAAAGACGCCGGATGGATTGCTGTCGAAGACGCCAGTGATCTTCACGCTCACACCTTATATTTCCGACACGTATCACGCCCGGGCCGCGTACTTTGCATCACACGGCTACACATTTGCGCTTGTCGATGTTCGCGGGCGCGGAAACTCAGCGGGCGAATTTGAACCGTTCGCCAATGAAGGGCGCGACGGTCACGACGTCGTGGAATGGCTGGCCCAACAACCGTTCTGCGACGGTAAAGTGGCAATGTGGGGCGGTTCGTACGCAGGCTTCGATCAATGGGCGACCGCGAAAGAGTTACCGCCGCATCTTGCCACAATCGTGCCCGCCGCTGCCGCTCATCCGCCACTCGATTACCCCTCCTACAACAACGTCGGCGAAACTTACGACATGCAATGGTTTACTCTCACCAGCGGCCGCGCCGGACAGCAAAATCTTTTTGCCGATCAAAAATTTTGGCGCACCCAATTTCTCGACGCCTACAAAAAACACATCGCGTTCAAAACCCTCGATTCGTTTGTCGCAAATCCATCAGTTAACTTTCAACGTATTCTCAAACATCCGACGGCCGACACGTACTACGACGCGATGGTGCCAACTCGCGAGCAATTTCAAAAAATCAGACTACCGATTTTGACGATTACAGGCCAGTACGACGGCGACGAGCTCGGGGCACTCACATTTTATCGCGATCATCTGGCGAACGCTTCGTCTGAAGCGCGTGCAAAACATTTTCTCATAATCGGGCCATGGGACCACGCCGGGACGCGCACGCCCACCGATGAAGTGGGGGGCGTCAAATTTGGCGGCGCGGGAATTGTCGATCTTAACGAGCTGCATCGGCAGTGGTACGACTGGACGATGAAGAACGGCACCAGGCCGGAGTTCCTCAAAAACCAAGTCGCTTATTACTTGCTCGCACTCGGAAATACAGGCGCGAACGGCGAATGGAAATACGCTGACAGCCTCGAAACGTTAACGGCAAATCCGCGAGCTTTTTATCTCGATTCAAAAAATGGCGACGCCAACGGGGTCTTTCGTTCGGGAATGCTAAGGGAAAAACCGCCTAGCCAAGGCGCGGACCAATTCACCTACGATCCACTCGACACGCACCGGGGCGAGAATGTGGAAGGAACCGACCCGAAAGAAAAGACCGCAGGCATCGATCAAACTTATGCTCTGAGCATCGGCAGCGACGGCTTGGTTTATCACTGCAATCCGCTGCCTCGTGAAACGCCGCTGGTGGGTTGTCCGCAGCTGACGCTTTGGGTTTCCATCGATACGCCCGATACCGATCTGAAAGCCGATCTGTACGAAATTCAACCCGATGGAACGAGCACCGCGCTCTGGAGTGATCTACGCCGTTTGCGTTATCGCGACTCGTTGCGTCAGGAGAGGCTGGTCAAGCTGGGCGAGATCGTCAAATGCGAGTTCGCACCCGGGCTGTTCGTGGCGCGTCGTCTCATGAAGGGAAGCCGGTTGCGGCTTGTCGTCTCTTCACCCAATTCGATTTTGTGGCAGAAGAATTACAATTCGGGCGGTGTGGTCGCCAATGAAACGGCGAAAGATGCGCGCGTCGCGCACGTCCAGGTTTATCACGACGTGCAGCATGCGAGCGCGATTCAGATTCCATTACGATAACAAGTGAACGCGAGATTGAAATCGACGGACTTTGCAGCAGGTGGTGGGTTGGGCGCTCCGTCGCGGGATGTTAAATCAGACCGGCGAAGCCACAGTAATTTTGGCATCGAGCAGGGGACTGCTCGAGCCACGCGTTACCCCCGAACCCTCGCACTCATAATCATTCTATCCGCGGCGTTGGGCAGCGCGTCCTCGCAAACAGAATCTCTCGATAAATTGGCTGATGACTTTTGGACTTGGCGCGCGAAACATGCGCCGTTCACGGGCGACGACGTGAATCGACTTGAGCGGCCGGGCGGGACGCGAGACTGCTCGCGCAGTGAGATCGACAATCAGCGAAAACACCTCGCTGAGTTCGAGAAGCGATGGAAGAAGATCGACCCCACCGGGTGGCCAATTCCGAAGCATGTCGATTATCGGCTGATCGGGTCGGCTTTGTCGCGGGTGCGATGGGAATTGGACATTAATCCGCGCTGGAAACGTGATCCAAATTTTTACATTGAGCAGACGCTCACGCCGGTCGTCGAAGCGCTGACAGTTCCGGGGCCTTATGACGCGACGCAATCTCGCGAGATTCTCACGCGCATCGAAAACATTCCGGCGATCTTGCAACAGGTCGAAGAGAATCTGGATAAGCCGCCAGCGGCATTCGCGATGGTTGCGATTCAGAACCTCGAGGGAATTCGCGAACGGATGCGCAGGATGGCGAGCTCACTCGTAGGATCGACAACGCTCAAACCGCAGCAATTGAATCCTGCTCTTGAGCGCGCGGCGGATGCGCTGGAGAAATTTCAGCAGCGGCTTAGAGAGAAACTGCCGACGCTGCCGCGGCAGACTGCGCTTGGTCGCGACGCGTACGTTTGGTTTTTGCGGAACGTGGCGCTGATGCCGTTTACGCCGGAGGAACTGCTGGCTATGGGACGACACGAATGGAATCGAGCGGTGGCGTTTGAGACTTTCGAGAAGAACCGCAACAAAGATGTGCCACCGCTCAAGATCGCAGACAACATCGACAACTGGATTTACGATGCAGCCGAAAAGGAATTGTCTATTCGTAAATTTCTCCAAGAGCGTGGGATTTTAACTGTGCCAGATTGGATCCAGCATTACACGCTTCGACCGACTCCCGAATATTTGCGCGCTCTCGGCTTTACTGAGAACGATGACTTCACGTCGCCGTCGCGGTTGAAAGAGAATTGCATCCGTTACGTGCCTGAGCCGTCAGAAAAACTCGGTTACTTCTGGCGCGCGACGGCAATGGATCCGCGGCCGATCACCGTTCATGAAGGAATTCCGGGTCATTATTTTCAGCTTTGTCTTTCTTGGGGACATGAGGATCCCATCCGGCGGCATTACTACGACTCCGGCGCGAATGAGGGGATCGGGTTTTATGCGGAGGAGATGATGTTGCAGGCCGGGCTGTTCGATGACAGCCCACACACACGCGAGATCATCTACAATTTCATGCGATTGCGCGCGCTGCGTGTAGAGGTGGACGTGAAACTTGCGCTCGGCGAGTTCACGCTCGACCAAGCTGCGAAATACCTTCAGGAAAAGGTCCCGATGGACGAACAAACCGCACGCCAAGAAGCGATCGCTTTCTCCACGGGCCCTGGTCAAGCCATCACGTATCAGATCGGTAAATTGCAGATCACGAAATTTCTGGCCGAAGCGCGCATGCAGCAGGGAGAAAAATTCAATCTCCGCGCGTTCCACGATTTCGTCTGGAAAAACGGTAACGTCCCAATCGCGTTGCAACGCTGGGAATACTTAGGCGCGGCCGACGAATCTTCCCAATAGAAGAATTCGAGTCGAGCTGTTGCCTTCCAGACCATCGCTGTTAAGAGCATACTTCGAACGAGTATGAAAATCGTTCGTCTTGGTTTCGCAAATTTTCGAAGCATTGGAAGTGAACCGGTCATTCTGGATCTACAGAAACGAATTAATCTTCTGATTGGTGCGAATAACTCCGGCAAATCAAATGTGCTGGAGATTCTGCGAAGGCTAAAAAACGAGCGGCTCGATCAAATCAAATTAAGCGAAGTCGATTTTCACAAGAGAGATGGAAGTCGGTTACTCGAGTTAGTCGTTGATGTCGAAGGCTCCGAACCAGCTGACGTGCCGGAAGGCGTTCGCAGATTCCATGCTGCTGTTTCCGGAGGCGTTTCGCGTTGGATAACCACTCCGTTTGACGGCCTGGATTTCCGCCTCTTCGAGCCGTTCATGCAAAGATGGCTGCAGCGCAGGTGGGCGTATGGCACCCCGACCGAGGCTGATTTGAAACAGAAGATGCAGGAAGCAGCTGGCGTTGCCTACCAAGCGCTTCACAATGTAGTACCCGAGTTCCAAGTCATACCGCAATTCCGGCAAATCACATCTGGAACGTATGCGATAGACGGAACCGGAATTGTTCAACTGATAGCAGATTGGAAGGCTCCAGAGATCGGAAAAGATTCCGATCGCGTGCGATTTCAAAAGGTGCAGGAATTTTTGCGTGAGCTGCTTGGCGAAAAGCTGATCGAATAAGATGTATCTCGAACTAATCCGGAACTCATCGTCGAGCGTGGAAGTCTCCGATTGCCGTTGAAAAATTACGGCACTGGCGTTCACGAGTTAATCATTCTCGCGGTCGCTGTGTTAGCGAGGGAAGACTCGCTAATCGGAATAGAAGAACCGGAGATTCATCTTCATCCATTACGGCAGAAGGCGTTACTGCGTTTCTTAATCGAAAAAACAACGAACAACTATGTCATTACAACGCATTCGAACGCATTTTTGAGTCGGCCGAAAGACTCTGCGATTACGCATCTGTGGCTAGAGAATGGGGAAACGAAAAATCGAATCGTGGAGACGCACGCATGTCTTGGAAGTTCTAAATGATCTTGGGATTCGCGCCGCGGATGTACTTCAAGCGAACTTTGTTGTCTGGATCGAGGGTCCGAGTGATCGGATCTACTTGAATCGATGGATCGGCTTGATGGCTCCTGAACTCGTTGAGGGGATTGATTACTCGATTATGTTTTACGGCGGCCGATTGCTGTCTCATTTGAGTCTGTTACGCGACGAACTGGGACTTTCTGCGGAGGAGCTGATTAAGCTCCTGCGCATTAATCAAAACTCTGCCATCGTAATCGACAGCGATCGTACGAGAAGCGACGCAGAAATTAATGAGACAAAGACTCGGATCGTGAAGGAGTGCAAAGAGGCCGGAGTTCTTTGCTGGGTTACCGCTGGCCGAGAAATGGAAAATTACCTTACGCCTGCTTGTGTTGCAGCCGTTTATGATGAAATGACATGTAGCCAGCGCGATTTCACACTGGGCACATATCAAAAAATCGGCCGCGTCTTAGAAAGCGCCTATAGAGCACAATGGAAAGCGGCTTTCAATTACGATAGCGACAAGCCGGCATTAGCACGACGTATTGTTGCAAACATAAGTGAAATGCCGGACCGGCTCGACCTACGGATAAGAATGCGCGAACTTGTTCAACGAATTCGTGCGGCAAATTAATCGGCGATTTCGAGGCCCATTTGACGGGCGGTACCGGCGATGATGCGGAAGGCGGCTTCGTCGTTGCGCGCGTTCAGGTCTTTGCGCTTGGTGTTCACGATGTCCATGACCTGTTTCCGCGTCACTTTGCCGACCTTGGTTTTGTTCGGCTCTTTTGATCCGGCGGCGATGTTGGCCGCTTTCTTCAAGAGTACCGCCGCAGGCGGACTCTTGGTGATGAACGTGAACGATTTGTCTTTGAATACGGTGATGACGACCGGCAAAATGTCGCCCGCTTGTTTCTGAGTCGCGGCGTTAAATTCTTTGCAGAACGCCATGATGTTGACGCCGCGCGGACCGAGCGCAGTGCCGACGGGAGGCGCCGGGTTGGCCTGGCCAGCAGGGATCTGCAATTTGACGTGAGCAACGATTTCTTTAGCCACACTTCCAAAAAATCAAGGATTCGGCAAACAGGTTACCTGTTCACTAACTCCGTTCCCTCTGCCAAAGTTCGTCTTCGGCAGAATCCGCTGATCGTAATCCACCAACTCGCGAAGTCAACTCGCTGGAAGAACATGCGGTAGTGGCGCAGGTGCAAGCTCTGCCACTACCGATGGATGTCACGCCGGCGCAGCGCGTTTTTATGGCTCCCTGATAATTCGGACAAGTTCCGACCTCGCGCCGGTGTTTACGTCAACCGTCAAGATGTTTCCCACCCCCGGCGCGTAGAACTTGTCCTCGAGAAGATCGGGCTCCAACGGGGTGGTTTCTTCCGATTTCAGGCAGTGATTGAACGAGCCCGCGCGCACGGTGACGACTTCGGTGAGGCTGAGCGTTCCCGCAAAATCCTCGGCATTGTTGAGAGAGAATTCCTGCCGGTAGAAATCGCCCACCGTAGGATGTGCTTTCATGATGATCCCAGGTTTGTCGCCGTTGACGCCAGCCATGAACGTGCCGTCAATGGTGGTGATCAAGCCATCCTCCAATTCATGAGTATTTTCACCAAAGTACAAGACGTTCCCTTCCCTGTCTTGAGCGAACCAGTCGAGGGTATCCTCCGTTAGCACGCCGTCCGTAAAGACACTGTCGTGAACTTCGACACAGGTCACGCCGAGGATCACCCTGGTGTTGTGGGTCACGGCGAACTCGTCACGCTCAAAGCCCTGGGGCATCTGACCCTCGTAGATAAAAGTCGTCCCGGGCCGCAACGGGAAGTACGGATTGTCGATCCTGGCGACGAAGTTTGCCGGATCGATCACCGGATCGTACGGCGCCTCGCCTAACTTAGCGCAGGCGGTTTGCCGAACGACAAACTCCGCCTGGCAAGTCTGCTGTGCGTCCTTCAGGTCCGCCAGCGCCTGATCTTGACAGGCCTTTCGCGCCGACGGGTCCGAGACGTTGGCACATTTACCCAAGGCGTTCGCGTAGTCGCTCTGCGCTCCCTCCAAACAGGAACGCCGGGCTTCTTCCGAAGTCAGGGCACAAGCACCGAACCCCTGGGCAATCACCGCACTCCCGCTGAGGTTGAGTAATAAAAGGACACCCGCTGCTAAGACAGTCGCCAGGTACCGTCTTCGATTTCGCTTCCAGTTGCGGTTAATTCGAAAGGTTTGTTTTTGGACTAATTTTGACTTAATGAGCGGTTTTCCTCTCTGGTTTTCTAGTTTACTTGCCAGGTATCTCAATTATCCGGAAAATTTCCTCCGTCAAAATCCGGGCCGCGCTGGCTAAGTCAAACAATTACGACGTAATCGTATTCGAGCCGCTTTTGGCGAAAGGACGCCGCCCGTTCCTCGAACGCAAATTGCGGCTTGCGGCCTGGCGCTGGCTCGAGCCTAAGCCCAAGCACTCAGTGTAACCTTGCGTGCCAACTGGCTGATAGCTGGGAAGTCACTTTCGAGTTATCTGGCGCTCTGCCTTGCACTATTGGAGAAGAGAATCAGTCGTCTTCGATTCCGCCTAACCTCAACCCCGCTCCACTTGCCAATACTCCAACTCGACCGGCGTGGCGCGGCCGAAGATTGTGACCGAAACACGCAGCTTACCGCGATCAGGATCGATTTCTTCGACGATTCCGGTCTGATTTTGGAATGGGCCGTCAGCGACTTTCACCGATTCACCCACTTCGAAGCTGACTTTCGGTTTCACCTTTTCTTCGCGCTCTTTCATTTGCGCAAGCATGCTGTCCACTTCCGATTGCCGCATCGGAATCGGTTTGTCCTTGGTTCCAGCAAAACCGATCACGCCGGGTGTCTCACGGATGAAGTACCAGGTGCGTCCCACGAGTTGATTGTTTTCGTCGAGTAAATGCATGTTGACGATCAAGTAACCCGGAAAAAATTTCCGCGTCGTCTCGCTTTTCTTGCCTTTTTTGATTTCCGAGACACGCTCGGTTGGGACGAGGACCTCGTAAATCAAGTCGACCATTTCCTCGGTCTTGACGCGTTTCAAGATGTTCTCGCGCACCTTGTTCTCTTGTCCGGACAGAACGTGCACGACGTACCATTGATCTTTGCCTGTAAGTGTCTGTGTCATAATCAGTGCAATCGGGTGAAAAAATGGACGAAGTTCACGAGGACGAAATCGAAGAGCGCGACGTAACCGCCGAGCAATAACATTGCGATGACAACCACGAGCGTCGAGTCCGTGAGCTCCTTATAGCGGCGGAATCCCTTTTCTTTCGGGTCCCAAGGCCAGGAAGCTTTTTGCAGCTCGACCTTCACTTCGCTGAGGAAGTTTTTTACTCTGGTGATCATTTCGAAAAGTTAAAGTGTTAAACGCGTTACAACGTTACAAAGGGAGAGAACCTTCATGCCTTTTTAACAATGTAACCGTGTAACTTTTTTAGCCCGCATCAGCGGTCAAGCACGCCAGGAGGGACTCGAACCCCCAACCGACGGTTTTGGAGACCGCTACTCTACCAATTGAGCTACTGGCGTAATGCGATACGTCCCTAATTTAATCCAGAATTTCGCTGGCGCGACCCGCACCGACAGTTTTTCCTCCTTCGCGGATGGCAAAGCGAATCGTTTTTTCCATCGCGATCGGCGTGATCAGCTCGACTTCAATCGAGATGTTGTCGCCGGGCATCACCATTTCCACGCCTTCGGGCAGTTTGACCGTGCCAGTAACGTCCGTCGTGCGGAAATAAAACTGTGGCCGATAATTCGAGAAGAACGGCGTGTGACGTCCGCCTTCCTCCTTGCTCAACACGTAGACTTCCGCCTTAAATTTCTTGTGCGGCGTAATCGATCCCGGCTTGGCGATGACCTGGCCACGTTCGACATCCTCCTTCTTCAATCCACGCAGCAAAACGCCCACGTTATCGCCCGCACGCGCCTCATCGAGAAGTTTGCGGAACATTTCGATATCGGTGGCAACTGTCTTGGCCGTGGGACGAATTCCGACCAGCTCGACGTCCTCCATTTTCTTGAGAACACCGCGCTCAACACGGCCCGTCGCAACAGTGCCGCGGCCTTCAATGTTAAACACGTCTTCGATCGGCATTAGGAATGGCTGATCAACCGGCCGCTCGGGAACCGGAATATAATCGTCGATGGCCTCCACGAGGGCGAGCACCTGCTTTTGCGCTTCCGCATCGCCATTGAGCGCCTTTAGGGCACTGCCCTTAACAATCGGGATTTTATCTCCGGGAAATTCATACTGCGTGAGGAGATCGCGCACTTCCATCTCAACAAGGTCGAGAAGCTCCGGGTCGTCGACCATGTCGACTTTGTTCAGGAAAACGACAATCGAGGGCACACCCACTTGTCGCGCGAGTAGGATGTGTTCGCGGGTCTGCGGCATCGGCCCATCCGCTGCGGAGACAACCAGGATCGCGCCATCCATCTGCGCCGCGCCGGTGATCATGTTTTTCACATAGTCGGCGTGGCCGGGGCAGTCCACGTGGGCGTAGTGGCGTTTGTCGCTCGAGTACTCCACGTGCGCAGTGTTGATCGTGATCCCGCGCTCTTTTTCCTCTGGTGCGTTGTCGATTGATTCGTAGGCGCGCACTTCTGCCATCCCCTTCTTCGCCAGCACCATCGTAATCGCCGCCGTCAGGGTGGTTTTGCCATGGTCCACGTGACCGATCGTGCCGACGTTCACGTGCGGCTTATCGCGTTTAAATGCTTCCTTAGCCATTTCAATTCTCCTGTTTAATTAAACTGTCTGCTTTTCTCTCAATTATCCGCTACCGGTCCCGGGCCCGTTCTGGAGCCCATGACCGGGATTGAACCGGTGACCTCGTCCTTACCAAGGACGTGCTCTACCAACTGAGCTACATGGGCGGTTCTTCGTTATCTCACTCCACGTCGCGTTGTCCGCGGCGTAGCCAAGCGACGACCCGGTTTCACCTTTCGCCAGAGAGTTAAAAGTCCCACAGCCGCGTCAAATTTGCAATTTGAACGACCATGGGACCTTCTCGTTCCAGCAAAAAGCGTCCGCAAGCTAACCGCGCGGGTTTGTGTGTCAAAGAAATTTCTTGTGTAATCGCGTTGCTCTGTCGAGGGACTTGTTCGGGTTGAAAACACGGCAACGGAGCGTCGTGGCTATATCACCGAATTCTTCCGCTTGTGGGCTCCTCCTTGCCCCGCGTCACCAGGCGCGCGATCACCGCGATGACAATCAACACCGCAATCGCGATCCCAACATTGAGCGGCGTAAGCAGTCCGGGTTTTTCCGGAGTTGGCGTGGGCGTCGCTGTAGGAGGCGGCGCATTCTTCGCCGCCAGCATTCCCTGCACGTATTGCAGGCGCTGCACAGTGTCATAGTCGTCCGGTTTCAGCTTTAGCGCCGCCTGGTAATCGGCAATGGCCTTCTCATATTGCTGCAGGGAAGTGTACGTCGCGCCTCGTTTTACCAGGTGCTCGGCATCGGCCGGATTTTTGTCGATCAACACCGTGTAATCCGCGACGGCCGCTTCGTAGTTTTTTAGATTTCGGTTCGCCCAAGCGCGGCGATCGTAGTTTTGAGGATCATCCGGTTGCTTCTCAATCGCGGTTGTGAAATCCGCGGCCGCCTTGTCCCACTGGTTAAGTCCAATCTCGGCAAAACCGCGAAATTTATAGGCGTAGCCATCGTCAGGCTTGAGTTCAATCGCCTTCTCGAGATCCGGCAACGCTGCATCGAACTGGCTTTGCATTATCTGCGTATTGCCGCGCTCGCGATACGCGACTTCATCCTTGGGCGCGACCTCAATCGCCTTTGAGAAATCAGCAACCGCATCCGGCAGGCGGCCACTGGCACGATAGGCCGTGCCGCGATTGGTGTAACCACGCGGATCTTTCGGATTCTCTTTGATCGCCTTCGTAAATTCGGCAATGGCGGCGTCGTACTGCTTCTGCTGGGCCAACTCGATTCCACGTTGCATGGCGCCCGCTGCGCCGGCTGGTGGTTTTGAGAATCCGATTCCCAAGGTCACAAACCAAAAAAGTGACGCTGTTGCAATGGTGATTGTTTGCTTGTTCAAGATATTCATTTCTCCTCCGAGCTTACTTTTTGAGGGATTTATCGTCTGTAAGCGAGCAAATTAACGCACGAAAGGAAGCAAAGCGATGAAGCGACCGGATTCCGCACGAGAGATAATCGATCTACCGGGTCGTACAAACCTCTCGGAAGGCTATGCCGCGGTCTTCGCCACGATCGTTATCTGGTCGACGCCGTCGCTTTTTCAGTACTACCTGAACAGTTATTACGATCCGTGGACACAGAATTTCTATCGATATCTTGTTGCTTGTCTCGCCATTGCGCCGCTGCTGATCTACCGGAGCCAACGCAGTGCCCCGTGGCTCAATTGGCGCGCGGTGATGATATGTTTCGCTCCCTGTCTTCCTAACGTGGTCCACCAAATCACCCAGGTAATCGCCCTTTTTTACATGGGCCCGGGTGTGTACACGATCTTTACGCGCGCCTCGGTGATTTTCACCGCGCTGCTCGCGCTCGCGTTTTTTCCCGAAGAGCGCCACGTGATTCGTCAATGGCAGTTTCAGGCCGGCACAGTGCTTGGATTAATCGGCGCTTTTGGCGTGGTCTGGTTTCAACCGGGATGGCAGTCAGGTCACATTGCGCTTCCCGGACTATTTATCGCGTTCACCGCTACGTTTTGTTGGGCGCTTTACGGCATCCTCGTGAAACGCCCTTCCGCACAGCTCGGATCGATTCGCAGTTTCGGGTTGATCAGTTTGATCACTTCAGCCCTGTTGCTTCCGCTCACCCTCACGTTCGGGGAAATTGGCACTCCGCTTCACGCCGGAGCGCAAGTCAACCTGATTCTCATCATCTCCGCCGTGAGTTGCATTACGATGGCGCATGTCTTGTACTACGTAGCGATCCGGGAGATCGGCGTGGCACTCGCCCAAACGCTTCAACTTCTCTGCCCGGCCGGCGCGCTGGGACTATCCGCCTGGATTTATGGTGAACGTCTCACTCATGCTCAGCTTTGGAGCGCAGCGATTCTCCTTTTCGGCGCATTCCTGGCCATGCGCGTGAAACCGATCGCCACGACCGAAACGGCCGAAAATATTTAATGCATTTGGTCCAGGCTAAATCGTTAAAAGGGTTATAACACTAAGCAGGAAGGGCGGGTTCATGCGTTACACCCTCATGGGTTACAGAGCGCTCGATGAATTGCTCTTATCCTAAACCGCGTCTCTGGCCCGTTCCCGATCGCCGGGGATGCGTGTCGCGAATTGCCGAAGCGGAACTTCGAACCACCGCAGAAGCTTTTGCGCCCGTTCCGAATCCCCGTTTACGCCTGCGTCGGGCATATTGTTTAAGCGGTTAACCGCGAACCAGAGAAAAATTAAGAACTTTTATGTCGAAAAATAATGCGAGGCTCATACAGCGTCGCTACAATCGACATCCAGTATCGGAATGAATCTGGAAGCGTATCTCAGATCCCGCCAAAAGCAGATTGACTGTGCGCTCGACCGCTATTTGCCGAAGACGAAAGTCAAACCGCCGACGCTCCACAAGGCGATGCGCTACAGCCTCTTCGCCGGAGGCAAACGATTGCGACCGATTCTTTGCCTGGCGGCCGCTGAAGCTTGCCGGGGCAAGATCAGCAATGCGCTTCCCCTCGCCTGCGCGCTCGAATGTATCCACACTTATTCGCTCGTGCACGATGATCTCCCGAGCATGGATAACGATGATTACCGACGCGGGCGGCCTACTTGCCACAAAGTCTTTGGCGACGGCATCGCCGTGCTCGCCGGAGACGCGCTGTTAACGATCGCTTTTGAAATTGTTTCGATGGCGAAGCCGGCGCGTCACTACGGCATGTCAACCTTATTGCGCGAGATCGCAGTTGCGGCCGGAAGTCAAAGATTGATCGCCGGCCAGGTGGCCGATCTCGAAGCGGAAGGCAGGGATGTCAAACGTGACCAGTTGCGCTTTATCCACGAAAACAAAACGGCGGCGATATTGAAAAGTTCGGTGCGGCTCGGCGCCATGAGCGCCAACGTAGACGCCAAAAAACTCCGAGCCATTACTCAGTTTGGGCGCGGGCTCGGGCTGGCTTTTCAGGTCATCGACGACATCCTGGATGTAACGCAGACCTCCGAGATATTGGGAAAAAGCGCCGGCAAAGATATCGCGGCGAGGAAAGCGACCTATCCCGCAGTAATTGGCCTGGAGAAATCACGCGCCGAAGCCAGGCGGCTCACACGCCAGGCACACCTTGCCTTGTCGGTGTTTCGCAGCGGCGAGGCCGAACCGCTGCATGCGCTAGCAAATTACCTCCTCGAACGCGAATATTGACTCTGTAGATGGTGCTCTCTGGGGCGATGCGACGCTGACAGACCAATCATGCGTGCGTTACGGTCGCGGAGCTAAATGGCTACAGCGCGAGCGGTAAGTTTGGATCGATCTCTTCTGTCAGCTCGGATTCGAATCCGGCTTGCAATCGCAACAACGCAACAAATGCGATCATCGCCGCATTATCGGTGCACAACCAGGCCTCAGCACCTTTGAATTCAAGTCCTTCGCGCCCACATGCGTCACCCAATTGTCGCCGAAGTTCACGGTTGCAGCTCACTCCTCCGCTCATCGTCACAAGATCGACATCGTATTTCTGCGCTGCCGCAATCGTTTTGCGCACCAGAACTTCAACAACAGCCTGTTGAAATGAGGCGCAGAGATCTGCGAGAAAGTCTTCGTGCAATTTCGGCAAGAGATATCGCACCGCTGTTTTTAATCCGCTGAAACTAAAATTCTCCGAGTCCAGCATGCTCCGGGGCAGATCAAATCGACCCGGATCCCCGGCGCGCGCCCGTTTTTCGATTTCGGGACCGCCGGGGTAACCGAGCCCGAGCATCTTCCCGACCTTATCGAATGCTTCGCCGGCAGCATCATCGACCGTTCGCCCGATCAACTGGTAATTACCAAGGCTATGCACTCGAATCGACATCGTGTGCCCACCGCTGACAATGAGAGAGACGTTCGGTTTCAGCTCGCCGTAGCCATTTGTAACCCCTTCTCTGTGGGAAGCGCTACCGAAAAAAGGCGAGAGCAGATGGCCTTCGAGATGATTGATCGCGAGGTACGGCTTGCCAAAGCCAATTGCCAAACCTTTGGCGACCGACGCGCCAATCATGAGCGAACTCGCCAGACCTGGTCCGCTGGTTGCCGCAAATGCATCAACCTCCGACATGTTGATCTTAGCGTCACGTGCCGCGCGTTCCAAAAGTCGCGGCACGTGCACGAGATGATTGCGCGAAGCAATCTCGGGCACAATTCCACCATATTTTGCATGCTCGGCGATTTGTGACGCGACTGCGCTCGCAAGCAACTCCGAGCCGGAGTGGCGGTTGCGACCGCGCAAAATCGCTACGGCGGTCTCGTCGCACGAGGTTTCCAATGCCAATACTGTCATGTCAAGCGGAGCCGAGACATGTCTCACTGCTGAATTCCGAGCCAGACAAAGTAGAGTTCCTCGACCTTGCTCGGAATGACCAAAGCGGAGGTCGCGGGTCTATTTCTTTACTGCTTCCGCCTTCGGTGCATTCTGCTGCGCGTAAATCATGACTCCCTTCAGGGCATCGATGGCGCGCAAGGTTTGTGGATCTTTCGCCTTGATAATGTTTCTCTCGTCCTCAGGTTTCACATTTTCCGCATTACGTAACGCGAAGAGCGCACGCTCCTGTTCGGGGGTCATGGCGACACGAATATTCGGGGCTACACCATTTCCCTGAATGACCTGTTTGCCGGGCGTGTAGTATTTTGCCGTGGTAAAACGCACTGCGGACCCGTCCGGTAATTGCATGACATTCTGCACGGAACCTTTCCCAAAGGTGGTCTCGCCAACGAGGATGGCGCGATGCAGATCCTTGAGCGCTCCAGAAACGATCTCCGCACCGCTCGCACTGCCTTCGTTGATCAGGAGAGCCATCGGAAAGTTCGGACGCTCTTTTTTCGCCCCGGAAGTCGCGTAATCATGTTGCTGAGAAGCAACCCGGCCTTGTGTTGAAACTACCTTTGTGTTGGGCGGCAAAAATTGAGCGCAAACATCCACAGCGCTATTCAATAACCCGCCCGGATTGTTCCGCAGATCGAGAATCAGCGCCTGCATACCTTGCTTCTGCAATTCATCGAGCGCCTTCGATAATTCTTCTGCCGTCGGCTCATTGAACTGAATCAGCCGGAGATAGCCGATCCTGAATGGGCCGGTTAGCTCCGCGTCCAGCAACCTCACTCCCTTGACGCTTTGCACTTTGATCTCCGCGCGCTCCAAAGAGTAGTCTTTGATTTCCTTAGTCGACGGGCGCAGCAGCGTCAGAGTTACTTTGCGCCCAGCTGGCCCGCGCAAAACATTGATGGCATCCTGTAGGTCCATTCTTTCCGTTGAAACGCCGTTTATTCTCAAGATCTGATCTCCCGACAAAATGCCGGCCTTGGCCGCGGGCGTGTCCTCCATCGCCGACCTCGATTCCGAGCCCATTAAACCGGCTACGGGTGTCATCTTGCATGTCGCGAAAATCATTCGGGTCCATGAACTGGCTATGTGGATCAAGTGACGAAAGCATGCCTTTCATCGCCGCCGTGACAAGGTCGTGATAGCTCGTCTTGTTGCCATCCACGTAATCCTGCCGGATCAATTCGATGGCTTTTGCGAAGATGGAAATTTGCGAGTAACCGTTATCCTCTTCGTTCTTTCCCGGTTCCGCTTCTTGCGCGCGGACGCCAGAAAGAACGCCGAGCAGCAGCAGACAAGCCAACAATGGCATGGTAATGAAGCGTCTCATATTTCGAGCCAAGATTGCAAACAGCTCGACCATCGCTCATTCCGGAATTTTGGCAACGTGCGACGCGTTGTCTTAACTTCGTTCCGCGAATGAAACATTCTCTCACATAATGAAAGCTTCCTTATCCGCCCTTTGTCTGGTCGCGCTATGTCTCTCTTGTGGGGGCAGCTTCGCCACGCAGACCGCCGATGTTGAGTACGAAGCAGTAGCCGAGGAATACATCAAAACCTATCTCGCCGCCCATCCTCTGGAGGGCACCGCTCTTGGACTTCACGAATATGACGGCAAAATCACCGATTACAGCCGCCTGGCTCTCGATGCCGAGCTCTCCCGGTTGCGGCGGTTCGACGATCGATTGACCAAGTTCGATCCGGGCACATTGAGTCCTCGCCAATCAGTCGATCTGCGCATTCTCCAGGCAGCCGTTAAGAAGGATCTCTTTGAAATGCAGGACATGTCGGTCTACGAGCGAAATCCCATGGTCTATGCGCGTGCAGTCGACGTGAACGTTTATATCAAAAGAAATTTTGCGCCGCTTGACGACCGTGTTCGCAGCCTGGTCTCAATTGAATCACAAATCCCAAATATCCTCATCGCAGCGAGAACAAACCTGCAAGAAGTGCTTCCAAAACCGTATGTGGAACTGGCTATTCAGATCGCGAAAGGTTCCGCCGATTTTCTGAAAAAAGACCTCGTCGCCGCTGTTGCCGGCTTGAAGGACGAGCAGATTCGCGTCGCGTTTCAGGAAGCCAATCGCAAGGCAGCAAATGCGCTTAACGATTATGCAGCGTGGCTGGAGCGGGAGAAACTTCCGAAGGCCTCGCTCGATTTCGCGCTGGGCGAAGAAAAATTCAAGCGCTTCCTTACTCAAACCGAACTAGTCGATCTTCCGCCGCAAAAAATTCTCGAGATCGGCCTGGAACAACTAAAGGCGGAACAGGAAGCTTTTGCCGACGCCGCAAAAAAAATCGATCCAAACAAGCCGCCGATTGAAGTTTTCAAGCAAATCCAGAGCGAGCATCCAACTCCGGAGAGTCTCATTCCCGATGTGGCCAAAGATCTGGACAAAATTCGAAAATACGTCTCGGTCCATCACTTGGTCGGCATCCCCTCAGACGTTCGCGCGAAGGTGAAAGAGACGCCGCAATATCTGCGCGCTACCTCCTTCGCCTCAATGGATACGCCAGGTCCGTTCGAGAAGCGCGCAACCGAAGCCTACTATTACGTCACACCCACGGAGAACGACTGGCCGGAGAAACAAAAGGAAGAATGGCTCACCGCCTTTAATTATTACACGTCGGACGTCGTTTCGATTCACGAAGCTTATCCTGGCCATTATGTGCAATTCCAGCACCTGAACGCATCGCCCGCAAGCAAAGTGGAGAAAATCTTTGGCAGCTATGCGTTCATTGAAGGCTGGGCGCATTACTGTGAAAAAATGATGATCGACGAAGGCTACGGTAGCCCCACGAGCGCGAGTCCCAGCGAGGAGGATGTCAAACGCGAGGCCAAATATCGCATGGCACAAGCCGACGAGGCGCTCCTCCGCCTATGTCGCTTATGCGTGTGGATCAAGATGCTCACGCAAAACATGTCAATCGACGACGCAACGAAGTTTTTTCAGGAAAATTGTTACTACGAAGAAAAGCCGGCACGCACCGAAGCGATGCGGGGCACATTCGATCCCGGCTATCTCAACTATACCTTGGGCAAATTGCAAATCCTGAAATTGCGCCACGATTACAAGGCACAGCAGGGCGACGACTTTTCACTGCAAAAATTCCATAACGAGCTTCTCAATCACGGCATGCCACCCATCCGCCTCCTCCGCGAAATCATGCTCAAGGACCAAGCGAAATGGAACGAGGTGCTGTGATTTCCTCACGCCTTTGATCGCAGAAATTCGCGCTTGCGTTCAACACAACCCGGTAGCGACTCCTTCGAATTGATGTCGGCGGAGCTCTGCGACCCTGCTACCGGAATCTGGACCTACACCGGCGGTATCCAGCGACGGTCGGAGACCGCCGCTACAGCGTTCGGAAGCCGCCCGTGGATCGAGTCAGTCATCCTCGTCGTTAGGCTGAAGCAAATCCTTTAACAACGGCTGTGGATTTGAAGGTAGCTCCTCCACATCGCGTAACTTCTTCGTGATCGCGCGCGAGCGCACTGCCACGTTGTCCACCTGTCGCGCGGCTTGGTCGAGCTTGTCTTTCACTGCCGACAATGCTTCGCCGAACTTTCCGAATTCCGTTTTTACGCCAGCAAGCAAGTTCCAAACTTCACTCGAACGCTTTTGGATCGCCAGTGTCCGGAACCCCATTTGTAGACTGTTCAGTAGCGCCGCCAGCGTGGTCGGGCCGGCAAAGACGACGCGGCAATCACGCTGCACTTGCTCCACCAGTCCAACGCGGCGAACCGCTTCGGCGTAAAGCCCTTCAGTTGGCAGAAACATCAGCGCGAAATCGGTCGTCCGCGGCGGATTGATGTATTTCTGACAAATATCTTTTGCGCTGCGCCTTAACTGCATGTCCAGGCTCTTCATCGCTTCCTCAATCGCGCTCGCGTCGCCCTTCTCGTGCGCGGCAATGAGACGGTGGTAATCTTCCGTCGGAAATTTTGCGTCGATCGGCAACCAGACCGGTGCGCCGTTCTCGTCGCCAGGCAATTTGATCGCGAATTCCACATGATCGGCGCTCTCTTCACGCGTTTTCACATTTCGCGCGAACTGTTCCGGCGTAAGCAGTTGTTCAAGCAGTGTACCGAGTTGCACTTCCCCCCAGCCGCCGCGCATTTTCACATTTGTTAGGACTTTTTGAAGTCCGCCGACGTCGCTTGCAAGTTGCTGCATAGCGCCAAGTCCTTGATGAACTTGCTCAAGCCGGTCGCTCACCAGCTTGAACGATTCACCCAACCGTTTCTCCAGTGTACCTTGCAATTTCTCGTCAACCGTTGCGCGCATCTTGTCGATCTGCTTTGAGTTGTCCTCCTGCAACTCTTTCAAGCGGAGATCGACAATCGAGCGCACGCTCTCGAGCGACTTGCCCAGCTCTTCGCGTTGCGCTTTCGCTACATTCGCATTTTCCTCACGCCCACGCGACATTTCTTCGCGGATGACCCGCTCGGCGCGTTCCTGCGCTCGGTCGAGCATCTCGAGGCGCTTCACTAGCTCCGATTCGACCCCTCTGCTTTTTCGTGGAATCACCAGAAAAATGAGCGCCGCGGCCAATCCGCCGCCAAGCAATCCAAAGATGAGATAAACAAGCGGACTCACTCTTGGTGATTAAACGATGCCCCGCGGAATTCAACTGTAGAGGCAGGCGTGTCGCCTGCATTTACGAAAGCAGCCGGCACGGCTGCCACTACAGCTTTGTCATCTCGCGCTATTCGACTTCGCTCATGGCGAGGCTTTCGCTTGGAATGACTAGCACTGCTAAAAGCGCATTTTCACCCCTCCGTACGCGGCACGTCCTAGCGCGGGAAAACCGAAAACCTCCGCGTAATGTTCGTTCGTCAGATTGTCGATCCGCCCAAAGATCGACAGATGCGAATTGATTTCATATTCCGCCGCAATGTTTACGAAGTTGTAGTCTTCAATGTCGAAATTCGGGCCGCCGAAGTTCAATTCCTCCCGCGCATTCACAAACTTTGCGTCCGCTGTCGTGCGCAACCTCTTGTACCAAAGATACGACACCGAAATGTAAACTTCGTTCCGCGCTCGCCGCGGCAAACGCGCGCCCTGCGGCTGCGAAATGTCCGCCGATGAAGTTTTTTCCGCATCGAGGTAGGTGTAGCTCGCCGTAAAAATGAGATCGACAATCGGTTGCGCACGTAATTCTGCTTCGAGACCCTGCGTCTCGGCTGCGCCTAGATTGAGCGTCTTGAACAGTCCGTTGAATCCGATCACGTTTGACAAATCGTTGTGAAAATAAGTCGCGCCGACAGCCGCTCGATTCTCCCAAAGCTCCTGCCTGACACCGATATCCCAACCAAGATCTTTCTCGGGTTTCAGCCCGAAATTGTCTCCGAAAATTTTGTCCTGACTGCTAGGTGGACTAAATCCCGTCGCCACACTCGAATGCACCGTTGTGTTCGTCTTGTCGATCTTGTAACTGCCAGCAAAGCGATAGGTCCAGACGCCGCCAAATTGATTGAACTGATCCAAACGGCCGCCAGCGACAAAGAGTAAATTTGTAATCGGTACCAGTGTAGCCTGCAAAAATCCGGCGATCTCCTCTGTATGATCGCTGATGAACCTCGGTTGTGGACCAAAAATCTGCAGAACGAATGGCCGCTCCTGCCCGGCGTTGACGCGGCTGTAAAAGAAACCTGATGTCAGAGTCAGCCAGGAAGCCGGGCGCAAATCGTTTTGGCAATCGACGGTGGTCCGCTCAAACAATGCACGTGTCGGACCGACAAATCCGTCCTGATTAGGATCGTTTATCTGCCGCTCATGATCGTAAGCGAAAATGAGTTTGTGCTCCCACCAGTCGGTTGCCTGCCAATCGACGTTAGGAGCAATGAGCCACCGTTCCGTGAGGAAGTGATCAATCGGTCGCGGATCAAAGATCGTGTTGGGGTTTCCCGTGTCACTCACCGAGTAAGTGAACAGACTACCTATCCGCAACTGTTCGTTAGGCGACCAGCCAACGTCCGCAATTCCGGCGGTGTTCCGGTAATTGTTGTTTGGACGCGCGTTATCCGTATCGAGCCGGCTTGCACCGACTGAATAATCGAAGGTGCCGATCTCGCCACCGGACGAGTCCGTCCGAATGGCGGACTTGCCGTCGCTGTGCGACCATTCGCGAAACGTGTCGTAAGAGCCGCCCTCGGCGCTTAGCGAGATGCCGGGCTGACCTTCGCCTCGTTTCGTGAAAATTTGAATGACGCCCGCGAGCGCACGCGGTCCATACAAAGTGCTCTGCGGTCCGCGCACGACCTCGATCCTGTCGATGTCGTCCGTTGTCAGATTGGCAAAGTCGAATTGACCGGCCAACCCTTGATTGATCGGAATGCCGTTGAGCAAGACTTGCATGTCTTGGCTCGGCAAACCGCGCATGAAAACCGAAGTCAATTGCCCAGCCGTTCCAGTTTGTACGACGGATAATCCGGGAACTTCGCGCAGCGCATTGCTCACGCGCTGAATTTGTTTTTGCTCGATATCTTCCGACGTGATCACGCTCACACTCGCTGGCGATTGATCGAGCGGAATATCAAAACGCGTTGCCGAGACGACGACTTCCTCGGCTTCCGCCGTTTCCTCCTGACCGGTAGATGTCGATGTTATGGCGTCTTGCGCACGCAGTGAACATGCGGCGCTTACTAAACTGAATACAACAAACCATATTGGGCGATTTCGCATACAAGTTTCCTCCAACTCCGAGAGTCGGACTTGTATGGCCGAGGCCGCATCGCCCAGCTCTCATTCTTCTTTTTGCGAAGAAGGTTTTTCGCGCACCGCACCGGCGGGCACGAATGAGGTGAACCGGACAAATATTCTGGCTCCTGGCTTCTGGTCCGGCAGCCGCCGGACGCACCTTCTTCCCGCCTTCACCGCATCAGCCGGAGCATAGGCATCTTGCCTGTGGGGCCAACGGACATCTTGTCCGTTGCTTCCGTCACAGCAGGTTACAAACCTGCTGGCCCCGAACCGAACGATTGGCCCATGGGAAGTTGTATCCAGTTACAGCAGCGCAACTGCTCCCGATTCGCACGGGATTTCTTGCGCCGATCCACTTTTTCAAGCTCGCAAAGAACTGCCTCCAGAAGTAGCGGCTTGCGCTCAACGCTTCAAGATTTATTTAATCGACTGTGTCCTCGGCTGGTTCTTCTCCCAATCTGCTCGTCACCGGCGGAGCTGGTTTCATCGGCTCCAATCTCACGCTCGCCCTGCAGGAAAAATTTCCGGACGCACGGCTCACGGTGATTGACGATTTCCGCTCTGGCGATTTCAAGAATCTTGCCGGATATCGTGGCGATTTCGTTGCGCAAAACCTCGCCACATTCGACTGGCGCGGACAATTCGGCGACGAAGAGTTCGACGCAATTTTTCACCTCGCCTCGATTACCGACACAACCAACCACGATCAGTTCGTGCAGGTATATGATAACGTCGAAAGTTTCCGGCGGATCCTAAATTTTGCGCGTCCGACCAAGACACGAATCATCTACGCTTCCTCCGCGGCAACTTACGGCCCTGCAACTGAGGCCAGTGTGGAATCGAACGGGGCCGCACCGGCAAATGTTTACGCCTTTTCCAAGGTGATCATGGACAATATCGCCAGGCGCGCTGCCGCCGAGTCGCCTGATTGGATCATCATTGGCCTGCGTTACTTCAACGTTTATGGACCACGCGAGGCGCATAAGGGCGTGCCCGCGAGCATGGTTTATCATTTATCACGACAAATGAAGGCAGGCCAGCGGCCGCGGATTTTCAAGCACGGCGAGCAGAAGCGCGATTTTGTTTATGTGAAGGACGCTGTGAAAGGCAGCATTCTCGCCCTCGAGGCGACGGAAAGCGGCATTTATAATTTGGGCAGCGGCCAGGCGCGCTCATTTAACGAACTTGTCGATGTTCTAAACAGGTGCCTTGGGACAAATTTTCAGCCGGATTACATCGATAATCCCCACGCCCATTATCAAGATTTCACGGAGGCCGACTTGAACAACGCTCGCAGCGCACTCGGTTATGCGCCACAATTTTCGCTCGAAGCCGGCGTGAACGATTACATGCAATGGTTGTACGGAAGTTGACAAGAAGAGGCGTTTTCTAACGCGCTTTGTACTAAACGGCCAGCGGCTGTGGCCGGTCAGATCAACACGAAAAGGACATAAATGGACGGCTCATCGCGCCGTGGCGACAGGTCGCCATCGACACCGCTAGCACGCCAGTTAGCGTTGACAAATTAGGCATCTTGCGGTTGAATAGTACCTCAGGTTCCTTCCTCGCCAGTCATTCTCTCGTGAGGCGCGCTGTTGCGAAACTACAGCTTTTTAGTCAGGCAACTTCATTCCGAAACAATAAATCCGCATCCAATGTCGGGACATAGCAAATGGTCGAAGGTCAAGCGTTTTAAAGGCGCGATCGACGCGAAACGCGGCAAGATCTTCAGCAAGTTATCGAAGGAAATCACCATCGCCGCGAAAGCCGGCGGCGGCGATCCCAATAGCAATCCGCGCCTGCGCAGCGCGATCCAGGCAGCACGCGCGCAGAGCATGCCGAACGATAATATCGAGCGCGCAATCAAACGCGGCACCGGCGAGGGTAACGACGCGCAGAATTTCGAGGAAATTGTCTATGAGGGTTACGCGCCGAGCGGCGTTGCCGTAATTGTCGAGGCGGCGACTGACAACAAGAACCGAACGGCTGCCGAGATTCGAAGCATCTTTAGCAAGAACAATGGCAACCTCGCCTCGACGGGAAGCGTTTCATACATGTTTCACAAGAAGGGCCAAATCACGGTCCCGCGGTCGAGCATTGATGAGGACCGGCTTCTGGAACTCACCTTGGAGGCCGGTGCCGAGGAGTTGACAACCGACGAGGATCAGTATGTTATTATCACTTCCCACGATCAGCTATACGCCGTAGCTGAGGCGCTCAGAAATGCGGGCGTGATTACCGATGGGCAAAAGTTTACATTCATTCCCGATACGACTGTTCCGGTTGCCGACGAGACCGTGGCGCGTCAGGTGCTGCATTTGTGTGACGCGCTTGAAGACGACGACGACGTGCAAAACGTCTATTCAAATCTAGAAATTCCCGACGAATTGCTGGCCAGGTTGCCGGCCTAAAAAAGTACTGCTCCCAGGAAACTTGTAAAGGCGCTGCCTCGCCGCAGCGATGAATTCCATTTAATCTATGAATGAAGAAAACGAAAACCAGCCTGCGCCGCTCGAAACTGGGTCTGCCTTGCCGGAGCAACGCCATCATCGTCCGCGCCGTCGTTATCCACGAAGACGTTATCGGGATCGCGTCGATCGATTTGGACGCGATAATTCGGGCGAGTCGCCAAATTCTTCGTCAGCGATTGTCGATCCTGTCAGCGCAGATGCCGGGGTCGAGACGTTGGATCGACAGCCGCGCGAAGGCGTCGAGGGATCGGTTGAAAACGGCGAGCAAGCTCAGGCTGAGCCGGAATTCGGCGAAGGAATCATCGAGATATCGGGCAAAGGTTTCGGATTCTTGCGCGACCCGAAGCGGAACTTCGTGCAGACGCCGCAGGATATTTTCGTTACGCCAGAGATCGTTCGCCGTTTTGCTTTGCGCGACGGTATGTGGATTTACGGCGAAACACGGCGCGGCAGCCGCGGCCCCCAATTGGTCAAGCTACTCAGGATTAACGGCGACGAGCCGACGAAATACCAAGGTCTCCGCCCATTTGAGGAATTGACGACGATCAACCCGAACAAGCGGATCAAGCTCGAGACCGTGCCGGATCGTTACACGACGCGGATCATGGATTTGATGACGCCGCTCGGGATGGGTCAGCGTGGTTTGATTGTCGCGCCGCCGCGCACCGGCAAGACAACGCTGCTACATCACATCGCCGAGGCAGTCACCAAAAATCATAAGGATGTGCACGTGATCATTTTGCTAGTCGATGAACGCCCAGAAGAGGTCACCGATTTCCGTCGTTCGCATCCGACGGCGGAACTGATGGCCAGCTCCAACGACAGCGACATCAAAAGTCACACGCGCATCGCGCAACTCGCGAGCGAGCGCGCAAAACGCCTCGTCGAAGCCGGTAAGCACGTGTTCATCCTGCTCGACTCGATTACGCGCACGGCCCGCGCATTCAATAATGCCATGGCTGGCGGGGGCCGCACCATGAGTGGCGGTATCGATGCACGCGCCATGGAAATTCCACGCAAGATTTTCGCGGCCGCGCGTAATACCGAGGAAGCCGGTTCTCTCACTATCGTTGCCACTGCGCTAATCGAAACCGGCAGCCGCATGGACGAGCTGATCTTTCAAGAATTTAAAGGCACTGGAAATATGGAAATGGTGCTGGACCGCAAAATCAGCGACCAGCGGATTTATCCCGCCGTCGATATTTTTCTCTCCGGCACGCGGCGTGAAGAATTGCTGCTGCAACCGTGGGAGCTGGAGAAGATCAATCTGATTCGTCGCGGCCTGGCCGGTCATAAACCGGAGGAAGCGATCCAGCGTCTCCTGATGTTTGTTAAGAAATTCCCAACGAACACCGAGATGCTCAAGGGAATTCCAGGCTGATCCGGTTCGCAGGCGACTGCCGGTCTTAACTCGATCGGACACGGTTCATAATTCGCTGTGCGCAGTCGAAGGTTCGCCAAGAAATTTTACCGAAAGATCTTTGGGAGAAAGTGGCGGCGACCGCGTGAGATTTCCGAGCTAAGCACCTCGCGGATTCATCAAGCTGTCCTTCGCGTAATCGCGACCGCGCCTGGAATGCCATCCAGTGGAGACTACCTCGACGTAGGCAGTGGAACTGGAGAATTGTTGCGGCTGGTTCGAGCGCATTATCCGTTTCGTTCATTTGGCTGCGATTACACGGATAAATTGCTCTCCGGTCCGGGTCCTAGCATCGACACCGTCGATCTGAATCGCCAACCCCTTCCGTACAATGACAATCGCTTCGCGCTCGTTACATGCATCGAAACAATTGAGCACCTGGAAAATTTTCGGGAAGTCATCCGGGAGATCTATCGTGTTCTGAAGCCAGGGAGCGTCGCTGTATTCTCGACCCCAAATATTTTGAATCTGCGCTCCCGTCTGCGCTATCTGTCGTCTGGATTTTACAACTTGTTTGGCCCGTTAGCGTCTGACGAATCCGCTATTCACACCACGCGCGGCCACATTAACCCGGTGAGCTGGTTCTATCTGTCGCACGCCCTTCTCAGCGCTGGTTTCCGCGATTTGAAAGTGACAGTGGACAAATACCAGCGCCGCTCCCTTCTGGCATTCCCGTTCCTCATTGTTCCTCTCCGCGCCACAAACTGGATCGTTTATCATCGTGATAAGAGCACCTACGGGACACTGGACGAGTGGAATACCCGGGCTGTTCGAGCGATGAATTCGCCGGACCTGCTTCTTGGTCGAACGTTAATCGTCACCGCGGTCAAGCCGGTGTAACGAGTTGTTGGTAGAGTGTGTGAATCGCATCGCGAGCATCGAGATAATCGCGGTGGAAAGCCTCAAATTCATGGTAGCCAAGACGGATGGCAAACTTTCGTTGTTGGCCAGGATCGATCGGCAGCGTTGAAACGCCTCGGTTATCATATCGACGCAACACAAGTTCGCACCGGCGCAAGAACGCGTAAGAGTTTTTGAGCTTCGCAACATCCGAGCTGCCCAGATCCCCGCGTTCCTGCAGCCGATCGACGGCGCGCTCCCAGTTCTGCTCCCAGATGTTTCCGCGCATCTGCAACGCTTGAACGAGGAACTCCGCTTCTATGATACCGCCGTTTCCAGTCTTTAAATCGAGAAAATCCGATCCGCTTCCGCGCTCGCGTCTAATGCGCTCAAGCATGTTATTAATTCTAGTCAGAAGGTCGCCATCCTCGCCGGCGCGAGCCCATGCGCGTTTCGCAATTTTCATGAATTCGTCTTGTAACGGCCCGCTGACAGCGCGCGCGCGAGTCAGCGCCTGTAATTCCCACGGCTGCGCGCGGCTGGCGTAGTACGATTCATACGTCTCAAGAGAGCAGACCAGCGGGCCCTTTTCTCCTTCGGGGCGCAGCCTTGCGTCCAGAGCCCAGATATTTCCTTCGGCAGTTGGCTGCGCCATGGCGATCGTAAGATTCTGCGCCGGTCGGATCTCATCGCCCACGAACAAAACGTCCAGATCGGCGCCGTAGCTGATCTCGCGTCCGCCAAATTTTCCGAGCGCGATGATGGTCAATTCCTCGCTTCCAAGCAGCCTGGCCATAAAAACCAGACAGGCTTCGGCCACATCCGAAAGCTCTGCGAAGGTCGCTGCCGGGCTGGCAAGCCCCAGCACGTCGCGCAGGATGATGCGCAACAGTTGCCTCTGCCGATATGCGCGTATCGGGTCGAGATTGCCCGCATCCGCGCCTAGCGAATCGAGCCGCCGTAAATTTTCCGCCACCGATCGTGGTTCATCAAATGTTGGGTCCCGGGTGATGTCTTCCAGAAGTTGCGGCCGGCGAATCAAAAGCTCGCTGGCGAACCGGCTGGCATCGAAAGTTTTTACCAGCAACTCAAGCAGTCGAGGATTGGTAACGAGAAGCTCGAATAGCAAACTGCGCAAGCCGTAGGCCTCAACAAAGCGAACAAATTGATTGAGAGTTGCGTCTGGATCCGCCGCTTTCGCGAGCCAATCGAGTAAGACTGGCCGCAGCTTACGGAATATTTGGCGCGTCCGCGGCGCGATATGGAAGCCGGTGGGGCCTTGTGCGAGATCCGCGAGTGCCTTAGCCGCGCGTTTTTGGTCACTAAAAATGTCCAGATCGATTTTGGCTGGTTCGGCAGGCGGTTTGGAAATGACCCGTTCAAAAATCGAGCGCACACTGTTCATTTTTTCGTGCAGCGCCGCGGTGAATCGTTCACCGGACGAAAAACGCAGGCTAAGTGCGAGTCGTCGCAGCGCTTCCGGTTCCTGCGGAACCGTGTGGGTCTGCTGCTCAGCTTCTATTTGCAAACGATGCTCAACACGCCGGAGAAACCGATACACCTTGTCGAGCGTCAGAACTTCCTCGTGCGGAAGCAGATCCAATTGGCGAAGACCCCGCAGCGCTTTAAGCATGCTCGCTTCTTGCAGGAACGCATGGCGCGCCCCGTGGATGAGCTGAAGTGCCTGCGCCACGAACTCGATTTCGCGAATGCCACCGCGGCCGAGTTTGACGTCGCTTTCAAGCTGGTCTGGTCCGACCACGTCGCGCTCGATGCGGCGCTTGATGTTGGCAATCTCATCGAGCAAATCGGGGGTCGTGCTCTTTGGATAAATAAAAGGCTGATGTTGCCGCAGGAATTCATAAGCCAGCTCCCGACTGCCGCCGATTCCGCGCGCTTTGATTAGTGCGAGGCGCTCCCAAGTTTCGCCGAAACCGGCGTAATAATTTTCCATGCTCTCGATCGATCGCGCGAGTGGCCCAGCCGAGCCTTCTGGGCGAAGGCGAAGATCGATGCGAAACAGGGAGCCTTCCGGATGAGGGGTCGAGAATGTTTCGAGAATCTTCTTTCCGAGCCGGTTAAAGAACTCGTGACAGGAGAGGTGCGGCGTTAGCTGGCCTTCGTCGCTGTAGAGAAAAAGAAGATCGACATCCGAGCTGTGATTCAGTTCGCCGCCTCCGAGCTTACCGAGCGCAAGAATGGCAAATGCGGCGCTCGGGGAGCCGTAGCGCTTCCGGAATTCGGCATTCCAATGTTCGAACACGCGGCGGATGCAAATTTCTGCGATTTGCGAAAGCTCTCCGGTGGTTTCCTCAAGCGGGGCTACGTTCGCAAGTTCGCGAAGGGCGACACGCGTCATCTCGCGGCCTTTCCAGAAACGAAGCGCCGCGAAATTTTCCGCCGAGAACGAATCACCAGCTACAATACGAAGTTCGTCAAACATTTCCGCGTAGCCGCGAGAAGCGAGACATACCTCAGGCTGGTGCAACCACAGAAGAATTTCGGGACTCCGCGTTAGTCTCGTCGCGCAAATGCTGGAGGCTGCCAAAAGATGAAGCAGGGCAGCTTGGCCCAATGGAAATTGCTCGACGACATCAGCAAATGGCGGCGCCGTTGGCGGCCACCGTTCGCTAAGTTGGAAAAGCGTAGTTTCAACCTGTGACGGGTTGAGCGATGCGGCCGCTTTTTCTCCAATCCAACGATTACCGCGATCCATCGCGCGGAACATCATGCGGATTTGGCCGAAAGACTAGACACTGGTCCCAAAATCGCTGAGAAGGTGGATCGGCGCTCGGTCGCGCGATGTCAATTGTTAAAAATGGTGCCCAAGGCGCACTATTTGGGCATCGAGCAAGGGACTGCTCGATCCACCCCATCGCATTCCGAGTATTCTTGAGACCGCCCATCATTAACGCAGCGCGCTCGCCTACGACGAAGGGAGAGGTGCCAAAACGCGGAGCGCTTTTTCCTTGATCTGGAAGTCAACCGGGCAATTCCCAGCCAGCTCGCCGTCGAGTTCCACCGGAACATCCTGCTCGCTTGTTATGCCCAAGTGCCGGGTCTGGAAATATTCAATCTCAGGGACTCGAATGTGCGAACTGAACACTACGTCCTGCAGATATTTGATGATTTCGAGATAACCGAGCCTCTTGAAGACGACTACATCAATTAACCCGTCGTTGATGAGCGCGTGCTTAAAAAATGGAAAAGGCCCGCCGTAAAGACGCCCATTTCCAATGAGAACAAACGATCCTTCCTTAACAGAAGCATCCTCCGATTCGATGGAAAGCTTCGGCGGCTGTCGTGCGGCAATCTGCGCCGCGGAGATGAGATAGCTGAGCGGACCGAAACTTCGTTTGAAAGCGAGGCTGGTCTCCTTGACGACTTGTGCGTCGAGTCCCACACCGGCGAGTTGGACGAAGTATTTCCCGTTTGCGCTTGGAAGATCGACAAGACGCATGTTGTTGTCCTGAATCACATCCCAGCAAAGCTCGAGATTATGCGATGGCAGGCCAAGCTCCGTGGCGAAGACGTTCACTGTGCCGATCGGGAGCAGTCCCAACGCGATTTTGCTTCCGGCGAGGCCATTGACCACTTGATTAGCCGTTCCATCGCCGCCAGCAGCAACGATTTTTTCGAATCCCTCCTCGACAGCCTGACGGGCGAACACCTCTGCTTCGCCGGAACTCGATGTAGTGCGGACGGGGCAGCCGCGGGCGATCGATTCGACACGTTCCTGCCAGTAATTCGCCTGTTCATTACCTGCAGCTGGGTTGAAAATGACGACTGTGTCCTTCACACGACAAGGTAAGAGAGGGCTTTGATCTTTTCTTCAAACTCACACTGCGTAACGTCTTCGCGTGAGAAAATTGCGCCGGATTGCATTGATTGTTTTAGGGGTCGTGATTGCGCTCGGCGCGATTGTCTTGATCGGCGTGAACCTGTATGTGCAATCGCAGGGCACACAAGCGAAGATTCAGCAGGAATTGAGTCGCCGGCTCGGCACCGCGCTGGAGATTCGCCGCATGAGCGTGACGCCGTGGGGCGGACTCGAACTGACCGGCATTACAATTGCCCAGACCTCGGTGGCGAGCCCGAGTCATTTCCTTGAAGCAAGAACATTTCGTCTGCGTGTTCGTTTCCTCTCGCTCTTTTCGCGACGCCTCGTGATCAAAGAAGTCTCGCTTGTCAATCCAAACATAGTCTGGCTGCAAGACGCGGAAGGAAAATGGAGATTGCCCGGTTCACGAGAAAAACAAGGGACGACTGTTTTGGGAAACCAGGTGCCAAGTATCTCCGAGTTGCCGGCGGCGGGCGAGCCCCCTCGGCAGGCTGCCTCTCCTGCCACCGCCTCCACGCGACCTTATCTTCCCTCCCCACCTCGAGCGACGGTGGATCAATTCCCGAAACGGCAACCGAGGTTAGCGATAGCTCCGGAGGTTCAACGTGTCAGTATTAAGGGCGGCAATTTCAACTTTCTCGATCGCTCCGGTGCAATGCTCGCGAGTTTTACGGGCGTGGATTTTCGTACCAGCATACGCAGCTCCGCGGCGCTTCATGGTGATGCAAAGGTCGCAAAAATTTCGTTACGGGACCGCTTTTTTCTGGAGCAACTGCAATCTCCGCTTCGCTACGAACCCGATGTGCTGGAGCTTTCGAAAATATCCGCGCGCGCGGGGAGCGGCGAGATCAACGGCTATTTTGCCATGCAACCGGAAGCCGAGGATTCCCCCTTCACTACGAGGGTGACGTTTCGCAGTGTGCTGGCCGATCAGATTGTCGCGGACGCGAGCGGCCCGAAAGGAATGGTGCAGGGCAAACTGGAGGGAAATTTCGAAGCTTCTGGGAAAACCGCCGATCCAGATGCGCTGATTGGGAAAGGCGAGATTTTCCTCCGTGATGGGCGGGTACAGCAATATAGCCTGCTTGTGTTGCTTGGAGAGATCCTCCAGATCGAAGAGCTAAGAGAGCTTCATCTCGAGCAGGCCCAGGCAAAATACCATGTGAGCCCTGGGCTGGTTACGATCGACGAACTGATCTTGCGTTCGCCGAATATTCGCCTCTCGGCATCGGGTACGGTCGCGTTTAACGGCAAGCTGAAACTCGACTCTCAGCTCGCGATCAACGAAAGAATTCGCAGCCAGCTTTTCAAAGCCATTCGACAGAATTTTCAACCAATCAATGAGCCAGGTTATTTTGCTCTCGATTTTCAGGTGGGCGGCAGCATCGATCGACCCAGCACAAATTTGATGGATAGGCTGGTCGGCCGCGATCTCAGCAGTATGATTAATAGCTTGTTTGGCGGCGGAAAAAGAGAACGATCAAAGAAGAAAAAGAAACACACCGAAGAGCTGACTCCGGCTCCCTCGCCCTCTGCCCCCTCCGAAGAGGCGCCGCAGCAGCCCGCGTCAACGCCAGTGTCATCGCCATGAGAGTGATCGCCGGCAGCGCCGGCGGTGTCCGCCTGGCAGTTTCAAAGCGCGGTGTTCGACCGACGATGGACCGCGTCAAAGCTGCGATCTTTTCCAGTCTGGGCGATACAATCATCGGCGCGCGCGTTCTCGATCTTTTCGCCGGGAGCGGCGCGCTGGGAATTGAAGCGCTCAGCCGGGGCGCGTCTTCGGTTCTCTTTGTAGAAGAAGATCGACAGTCAATTGAGGTCATCGAGAAAAATCTCGCCAAAACACGATTAAAGGGGTGCGTTCGACGGCAGGACGTTTTCGATTTCCTCCGGATCTCTTCCGGCATCGCAAAATTCCACGTCGTCTTTGCCGATCCACCGTATGAGAAAACAAAATCTGGCGAGCGCTTCACCGAAACGCTCCTGGCAAACGAAGCGCTGGTGCAACTGCTCGAGCCGGATGGAGTTTTCATTTTGGAAAAGCGGCCCGCTGAAGCTCTTTCAGAAATGAAGCTTTGGCGTCTGGTCCGTCAGAAAGCATACGGCGCTACCGAAATCCTCTTTCTATCCGCAGTCCGGAATCCGAAATCCACCATCCAGCAGTGATTCGCTTTCTCTACAATTTGCTCTGGCCCCTCGGGCTTGCATGCTTTCTGCCCGGATATTTTCTGAAAATGGTCCGGCGCGGCGGTTATCGCGAAAAATTTGGCCAGCGTCTGGGAATTTACGATCGCGAACTGCGGGTGCGCCTGGCGAAGCAAAGATCGACATGGCTACATGCGGTCAGCGTGGGCGAAGTCATGATCGTCCTCAAGCTGGCCCAGCAGCTGCGAACGCTCAAACCGGATCTGGATTGCGTATTAACCACGACGACCACAACCGGATTTGCTTTGGCAAGCAAAAACGCTCCGCCTTGGATCCAAGTCCTGTACACGCCGCTGGATTTCTGGCCGGTCATGCGACGCGCCTTTTTTGTCATTCGTCCGGCAAAGATTATCCTAGTTGAAGCTGAGATTTGGCCAAATCTCGCCGCCGAAGCGCACGCGCGCCGCATTCCGCTTGTGCTGGTCAATGCGCGGTTATCGCCACGGTCTGAGCGAAGATTTCGCCGGTTTCGATTTTTCGTCGCACCAACATTCCGGCTTCTCGATTTGGTTTGCGTGCAAGAACTGGATGATGTCGATCGATGGCACCGACTCGGTGTCGAACGAAACCGGATTCGGCATACTGGCAGCATCAAATACGATCCCGCTGATATTGATCGTGATGCGGACGTTCAAGGAACCGGCCATTTGGCCCCCGTCAGGCGGGTGAATCTAGAGCGGCGAGTGCTCTTTGGTGGCAGCACTCATCGCGGTGAAGAGGAACTTCTCGGCAAAGTTTTTCTGCGGTTGCGTCAGAAATTTCCGTCGCTGTGTCTGTTCATTGCGCCACGTCATGTGGAACGCGTGCGAGAAATCCGAGCGCAACTTCAGGCTTTATCGCTACAGGTCCGGTTGGTCAGCGAAGCGGCGAGTCAGAGCGAAACAAATCCGGACTGCGTCCTTCTCGATAGAACTGGTGAGCTTCAACACTGGTACGAGATCGCTACCGTTGTGTTCATGGGGAAGAGCCTAACCGCACAAGGTGGACAAAACCCGGTGGAGCCGATCATAGTCGGCAAACCTGTCATATTTGGTCCGCACATGGAAAACTTCGCGACGCTTGCTAAAACGCTCGTCTCGAAAGATGGCGCAATCCAGGTTAGCGACGTCGACTCTCTTGAACAAGCCCTAGATAAGCTCCTGCGCGACGGTCAAGCCCGCCAGCGGCTCGTCCAGAACGCGCGTGAAGTGTTGAACCAGCACCGCGGCGCGACGGCCCGTGCCGCGGCATTGATCGCCGAACTTCAATCGAAGCAACAGCAAGGGTAAGAAGACGAACACGGTTTCGCTGGCAATTTGCCTTGCGTGGAACAACGGCAATTCGATATTGCCCGGCTTTTGCGACCCTATCGTCTAGAGGCCCAGGACACCGCCCTTTCACGGCGGTAACACGGGTTCGAATCCCGTTAGGGTCGCTTCCCTCGTAAAGCGAGGGCGACGGGGCAAATGCATAACACTGTGGCATAACAAGGCTGCTGATTTCAGTGGCGTTCGATATTGTGCGCTGAAGTCGCGCGCTGTAGTTTTCTGATTGCGCGGAGCGTGCCCCGACGGGGGATTCGCGGGAAGCACAGGGTCGGTTCAACGATACCCGTTAGGCAGACGGAAAAAATTTCAGCAAAAAAGAACATGAGAGGCAAACGAAAAACGCATCAGAGAAGCAAACGGACAACGTCGGTTGATCCTGGTGCGATTTGGCGGGCTGCCTTAACCGATCTGCGTAACGAACTGCAAGATCAGTGCCTCAACGCCAAGCCTGACAAACAGCGATTTCAGAGAGGACGGCTTTTTTTGAGTCTCATGAAACGGATGGATGCAGGAGGAGGAAATGAACTCGACACGATGTCCCTTTGTTATTCGTTTGTAAGCCACCCTTCTTCAGATGTTGGCTACGACGAACCCACGACGGCTGCATTCTGAGGAGATAAAAGCCCTGGAAGCAATACCCGCCGCTGAGCGCCCCCGTTGGGCGCGTAAGTGGTTCGCGGAAGACCCTCTCATCGTGCTGTTTCTCCTCCTTGTTTCAATCGCATCCTGGATAGAGGCACAGGAAGCGTTCGCCATGTGGCTTGCCGTCAAACGTAACCGGGCCGCGTGGCGGGGAAAAGATCCAAACGCAAGGGAGCGCGCTTTTCAAGCCCAGATACTTGCACAGTTGCCCGAACGTACGATAACAACCAAGTCTCGTACAAGGCGACAGTACACGGGCGCTCGCGTGTGGGAGGGTTTGGGTATTGCTGTGGATCGGCAAGGCGTTCCGTGGAAGTCTCGGCAATGGGCAAACATTCTGGAGCAAGCCGCGAGGCTCGCAGAAAAAAGTGAAAATAACTGCACCACACTGGAACGTTGGACGTGGTGGTGTTATCCGATTTTTAGTCGCTATGGTTGGAGCGCACGCGAAGTAGAGAAGTCAGCATGGACGCTTGGCTTGATGGAAGATGACGGAATGTCGGAAGCGTTTGATTTTCGGCGATACTGGATTAGGCGATGTCTTCGTTTTGCCGGGAGAAAAACGAACCGGAAACGCCCACCTCTTGCTGAGTTTGTTAGAAATCTGTCGGTCCCGAATCAAGCGAGATTTGGATTTCCAATCTGGGGCTGATTCGTTACGAAAAAAATCTCAGGGGACCGTAACGAATAACCCAACCGGACATGCATAATCCATGCATGTTTCACGAAACAGCTAACCTCGGTGGGCAGCTAACCGAAATAACAACTGCCCCGGTCGCAGCATCACCGGCGAATGATGCTGAGTTTTGCGACAGTCCTGGCGCATTCATGCGCTTCGGCTTGCGACGCTCGCTGCTTTACGAATTGCACGCGCAGGGCCTTATCCAAGGCGTGTCGCTTCGCAGGCGTGGCGCAACACGGGGCAAGCGGCTTTGGAGCATCGACTCAATCCGGTCGTATCTCGCGTCGCAAATGCAAGGGGCGAAATTAACGCACACGGGGCCGCCAAAAAAGAAAAGGCTGACGCGATGAATGTGACGCTGCCGCAATGGTGTGCGGACATTATTTCGAGTCCACCGCGATCGGGCGAAGGTTTCCATAATTGGCTTTTCCGCGCTGCTCGCGGTTTGTGGAGATGCGGACGAGA
>Ga0209156_10000136_pt1 | contig 57089 bp, 49 predicted proteins | sample GraSoiAngelo_124_FD_185881 | JGI IMG/M metagenome (GOLD analysis project Ga0209156, IMG submission 185881) | Grasslands soil microbial communities from the Angelo Coastal Reserve, California, USA - 14_0927_05_20cm (SPAdes) (version 2) | ecosystem: Environmental > Terrestrial > Soil > Grasslands... | reverse complement strand
CCGACCCAAGACTTCGTCTTGGGTCGCAAAGCGAGGATGTGCGCCGCGTGAGCACGCGACCGTCATGCCGCGGCCGGCGAAGCCGGCGCGGCAAAACGAGCCGGACACGTCAACGACCCGAAGCCCCAGGCCAAGACGGGGGAAGCGCGTGTCAGTTTGCCGCGCTGGCTTCGCCAGCCGCGGCACGACGGCGGCGCGTGATACCGACGCCCCATGCTCGCGTCCGTTTCGCGACCCAAGAAGTCTTGGGTCGCGCTCCTAGGCTGCCGTCGAGGCGTCGGCCGGCAGGCCGTCGCCCCGGACTGGTGCCGACCGGAGGCTCGGCGCGACGTACGGCAGCGTCACCGTGAAGCGGGTACCGACGCCGACCTGGCTCGAGACGCGAACCGAGCCGCCGAGCACCTGCACGAAGCGTTGCACGATGTGTAGCCCGAGGCCGACGCCGCCCCCGCCCGACCCCGGCACCTGGCGGAACATCTCGAAGACGTAGCGCACGGCCTCGGGCGGGATGCCGCGGCCGCTGTCGGCGACCGTGACCTCGACGCCGCCGCCGGGGGTCGTCTGCGCCGAGAGGGTGACGTGGCCCTGCTCGGTGAACTTGAGCGCGTTGTGGATCAGGTTGCGGACCACGGTCTTCACCTTGTGCGCGTCCGTCTCGATCACCGGCAGGTCGGCGGCGACGTCGAGCCGCAGCTCCACCTCCGCCCGTCCCCAGTTCTCGGGCAGCTGCTGGAAGACGGTGCGCAGCAGCTCCGTCATCGCCACGGGGGTGCGGTGCACGGGAAGCCGGCCGGCCTCGAGGCGGTTCAGGTCGAGGAGCGCCGTGATCAGCTCGAGCAGCTCGATCGACTGCCGGCGAGAGCGGCGGAGCGCGTCGTCAAGCTCGGGGGCGATGTCACCCAGCCCCCCGTCGAGCGCCATCTCGAGGTAGCCGAGGATGACGTTCAGCGGCGAGCGCAGCTCGTGCGAGATGGCGCCGACGAACTCGGACTTGAGCGCGCTGGCCTGCTTCACCTCCTCGAGGAGGCGGGCGTTGTGCATGACGATGGTCGCGTGGTCGGCGATGCCGGCGAGGAGTCTGAGCGCCCATTCGCTCGACTCGACGAGCAACTCCGTATAGCCGACCGCCACGAAGCCGACCATGGCCCCGTGGTTGTGGAGCGCCGCCAGCAGGACCGTCGCGAGCTTGCGGTCGCCGGTGAAGACGGCGGGCGTGCACTCGGCCAGCCTGCCGTTGAGCACCACCACGCGATGGATGGAGAGACGGCCGACGGCCGACCAGCTGGAGAGCGGGAACTCGATGCGGCTCAGCTCGCTCGACGAGAGCTGCGAATCGGTGGCGGCGGCCAGGTGGAAGGTGTTCCGCTCCAGGTCGACGAGGAACGTGGCGCCCCAGTCGGCGCAGAGCTGCTCGCGCGTCGTGCGCGTCAGATGGTCGAACAGCTCGGGCGCCTCGACGCTGGCGCTGAGCGTCTGCGCCGCGTCCACCAGCGCCGCCGACAGCCGGCCCTCGGCCGCGAGGCTCTGGCGGCTCTCCTTCAGCCGCTCGGCGAGGCCGGTGAGGACGCGGTTCTTCTCGTGCAGATGGGAGCCGTAGAAGGCCGTCTGGTGGGCGATGAGGAAGAAGAGGAACACGGGCACGAGCGACTTGACGCCGACGAACGCGCCGGGCGCGAAGCCGTGCTCGATGCCGACCAGCAGCTCGTGGCCGATCGTCGCCACGGTGGCCGCCATGAAGCCCGCGGGGGAGGAGAAGAGGCTCGCCGGCACGATGACGAGCGCGTAGATGAGGTGGAACAGGCCGACCGACTGGCCCGACGCCGAGAAGCCGATGCCGAACGTGATGGCGAGCAGATCGATGGCCGTCTGGGCATAGAAGAACGGGATCGGCAGGAGGCGGAGGGGGCGGACGGCGAGCCCGACGAGCGAGGTGAGCGCCAGGCTCCCGCAGACGGCGAAGACGCCGATCAGATTGATCGACGCGAGCCCGAGCGGCGCGATGACGGTCGCGAAAGCCGCGACGGCGGCGGCGGCCCGCAGGCGCGTGAGGCAGAGCCAGCGGTTGAACGCCGCGAGGTCGCTCGTGCTGGATTCGCCCGCAGCAGGGCCGTCGCTGGGCGTCCCCATCGTCGCCGGGTACAGCAACGACGATGCCATGGCCTACGGCTTTTCATGCAGCCGTTACGCGGGAGCAGAGCGTCGAAAATCTGCCGGGTGACGCAGGGGCACCAGGCGTTTGCCTTGCGAAGCTGCATCCGGTGGGCCGACGTGATATGGGGGGGCCTTCCGTGACGCCTCCGAAGAAGCCCGGTCGCTCGCGCCGCGCGCGCACTGCCCGCGCCCGAAAGACACGGGCGCCAGCGGTGACCGCCGCCGAGGCGGCCCCGGCGGCCGAGGAGCCCGCGTCCGAGCCACCGGCGAGCACCGCCGTCGAGCCGATATTCGCGGCGCGGGTGCCGCCGCCGCGAGCACCGGCACCGCTCCCGAGCCCCCGCCGCGCCGTGTTCTTCGACGTCGAGAACACCAGCCGCGCCGAGCACATCACCCGCGTGCTCGCGCACCTCGAGCTCGACTGGATGCACCATGCCACCGAGCTGGTCGCGGTCGGCAACTGGCGCGTCATCGGGCACGACACCGCGCGTCTCCTGGCCAGCCGCGGCGCACACCTCGTGCACAGCGCGCCATCGGTCGGCGTGCGCGACTGGAGCGACCTTCGCATCGCGGTGGCGGCCGGCGCGTGGCTCGCCGCGGCCCGGCCCGGCGACCTGCTCGAGATCGTGACCGACGACCAGGCGTTCGACGCGGTGGGCGACGTGGCGGCGAGCCTCGGGGTCACGTTCCGGCGGCTCTCGTACCGGGCGCTCGCGGGCATGGGGGAGGTGCCGCGCGTAGAGCCTGCGCGCGAGCGGCCGTCGCGGCGGCGGCGCCGCGGCAGCCGGCGTGGCGGTGGGCCGCGCCCGGCGGCCGTGCCGGTCGAGGCGCCCGGACCGAACGGCGGCGCTCCCGCCGAGCCGCATACGGCGCCGCACGACGAGCTCCTCGCCGTCGCCCGCGAGCTCGTCGCCGCCTCGCCCGAGCGGGCGGTGAGCATCGACGCCCTCTCCAACGCCCTCAAGGAGCGCGGCTTCCGCCGCACGCCCGGCTCGCCGCGTCTGGTGACGCGTCTGCGGCGGATCAAGGAGCTCGAGGTCAACCGCCAGGGCACCGTCCGTCTCCTCGAGGCGGGTGCCGAGGAGCCCGCTGCCGCGGAACCATCAGGCTCGGCGCCGCACGCCGCGCAGCCCGAGCACGCCGCGGAAGGAGCCCCGACCGAGGGCGAGGCGGCCGCCGCTCCCGCGCGCCGCCGTCGTCGCCGCCGTGGCGGGCGCCGCCGCCGCGGCCGCGGCAGCGCTCAACCCGCCGCCACAACTCCCGAGTAGGAGGCTCCCCGCAAGCCGCGCTACGCCATCCCCAGCCGCTCGCGACCCTCCGGCGAGATCATTTGCGGATTCCACGGCGGATCCCAGACGATCTCGACGTCGGCCTCCTCCACCCCGGGCAGGGCGAGCAGCTTCTGCCGGGCGTCGGCACCGATGAAGTTGCCCATGCCGCAGCCCGGCGCGGTGAGCGTCATGCGCACGTCCACCCGGTTGCCGCCCGAGGCGCTCGGCGTGACCCGCATGTCGTACACGAGCCCGAGGTCGACGATGTTCACCGGGATCTCCGGGTCGTAGCAGGTCCTCAGGACGTCCCAGACCTGGTGCTCGAGGTCGGGCGCGTCCGCGGCCGCTTCGGCCGGCGCCGCCACGGGCTCCTTGCCGAGCGCGTCGGCGTCCTCGCCCGCGATGCGGAAGAGGCCGCCGTAGGCGGCGGCCTGCACCGTGTACGATCCGCCGAGCGACTGCGTGATCACCACGTCCGTGCCCTTCTCGAGCGTCACCGTGTGGCCGAAGGGAATCTGTACGGCCTCGCAGTCACGCGCGAGCTCGATTCGCTCCATGTGGACTCCTCCCGTCGCATTGTGGAACGATGCTCCAAGCAGCGCAAGGCGAAGGCGGGCGCGCTCCCTCGAGGCTCCAGGTGAAGCTTCTTGTACGCCGCCGCAGCCTTGATAGACACTGGCGGCGCGCATGACCGTGCCCGTGGCGCTGGCCGTGGTCGGCATCTGCCTCGCGGCGCTCGCCCTCCTGACGGCTCCGCAAGCCTCGAGACTCCTCCGCCCCGGCACCCCGCCGCCGAGACCGCGTCGCGTCTGGGTGACCCTTCTCGCCGCGCGCGAGATCGGGACGGGCGGCGCCGCGGCGGCGGCCGCGTGGGCGGCGCTGGCCAGCGGCAGGATGCCGGCATGGGCCGCGGCGGCGGCCGCCGGGGCGGCCGCCTACCTCGTCGCCGAGACGGTCGCGCCGGCGCTCGGACTCGCCATGCCCGCCGGGCTCGCCGACTGGCTTGGCGACGGCATCGACCGCCTGCTCGCCCCCCTTCGCCGGCCGCTCGAGCGCCCCGCCGTCCTGCTCGCGACCTGGCTCGCCGGCGAGCGCGGGCTCGCGCCCGCGAGCGTGCTCCGCTTCGCGGCGGACGGCGCGGTGGAGGAAGACGAGGAAGCGGCGCTCGACGCTCTCGGCCGCGAGCTGCTCGGCCGCCTGCGCGACTTCCAGCAGCGCCCCGTGCGCGCCGTCATGACGCCGCGGCTCCGCATCGTCGCCCTGCCGGTCGACCTGCCCGGGCCCGCGCTCCTCGCCACGCTGTACGAGCACCGCTTCTCGCGTCTGCCCGTATACCGCGGCGACCGCGACAACGTGATCGGCGTGCTCTACGCCAAGGACCTCTGCGGGCTCGACGTCAAGGCGCCCGGCTTTCGTCTGGAGCCGCTCCTCCGCCCGCCTACCTTCGTGCCGGTCAGCATGCGGGCGGGTGACGTCTTCCGCGAGCTCCGCCGGAAGGTGCATCTCGCGCTGGTGGTCGACGAGTACGGGGGGATCGCGGGCCTGGTCACCATGGAGGATCTCCTCGGCGAGCTCTTCGGCGACGTCGCCGACGGGTACCGGGAAGCCCGCGCGCGATGACCGCCCTCCTGGTCGCCCTCCCGTCCTTGCTCGCCGTGCGCGCGCTGGCCGCGGCGGGCGAGGTCCTCGTGGCGAGCGGGCCGCGCCGCCCGTCGCCGGTCGGCGACGCGACGCTCGCCTCGGCCGCCCGCGCCGTCGCATCCGTGGCCGGTGGCGCGGCCGTCGGAATCGCCGCGGCGCTCGTCTGGGCCTATGCCCGCCGCGGCGCCGTGCCGGTGGCGCTGGCGCTCTTCGTGCCGGCGGCGCTCGTCCTCTCCGATCTCCTGCCGCGGGGCCTCGCGCCGGGCCTGCCCGCCCACTGGCAGCGCCGCACGGAGCGCACGCTCGCCGCCCTCGCCGTCGTCCTCTGGCCGCTCGTCATCCTCCAGCGCGCGCTGGGCGCGCTCCTCGTCGGAGCCGGCCCCGGCGGACCGCTCGTGATGCTGCGGCAGCTCGGTGCCTGGCTGGCGGTGCGTCCCCAGCGCGGGGCGCTCGACGTCTCGGAGGCAGGCCTGGTGGCGCGCATCGCCCGCTTCGCCGCCAAGACCGTGCGCGACGCGCTCGTGCCGCACGTCGACGTCTGCGCCGTGCCCGACACGGCCCGCGTCGGCGACGTCGTGGCGCTCGTGCGCGAGCGCGGCTTCTCGCGCCTGCCCGTCTTCCACGAGCGGCTGTTCAACACGATCGGCACCGTGTCGAGCTTCGACCTGCTCGGCGTCGATCCGGCGCTGCCGGTCACGGCGGTGATGCACGAGCCCTTCTTCGTGCCGGAGACGAAGCCGCTCCCCGAGCTGCTGGCGACGTTGCAGGCCGAACGGCGCCACCTCGCGCTCGTCGTCGACGAGTACGGCGGCTTCGTCGGACTGGTCACGGTCGAGGACCTGGTCGAGGAGATTGTCGGCGAGATCGAGGACGAATATGATGTGCGTCGCGAGCTCTACCGGCGAGTGGCGCCGGGCGTCTTCGTGGTGAGCGCGCGCGCTCCGGTGGCCGACCTGAACGAGCGTTTCGGCTGGAACCTGCCCGTCGGCGACTACGAGACCGTCGGCGGGCTGCTCCTCGACCGCCTCGGGCGTGTGCCGAAGCCGGGCGACGGGGTGCGCGCCGGGCGCGTCCGCCTCGAGGTCACGCGGGCGAGCGCGCGTGCCGTGCTCGAGCTGCGGGTGGCGGTCGGCTGACATGGAGCGGAGGCAGCTCGCCGACCTGCTCACCGCCGTGCGGGCGGGGGACACCTCGGTGGACGAGGCGCTCGCCCGGCTGCGCGAGCTGCCCTACGAGGATCTCGGGTTCGCGCGCGTCGACCACCACCGCGGCCTGCGCAACGGGTTCGCGGAGGCGATCCTCGGCGAGGGGAAGACGCCCGAGCAGGTGATCGCGATCGCCGAGCGCATGGTCGCGGCGGGGACCAACGTGCTGGTGACACGCCTCGAGCCCGACCCGGCCGCGCGCCTGCGCACCGCGCTCCCGGGCTTCGAGTACCACTCGCTGCCGCGGCTCGCCGTGCATCGCACGCGAGCCGTGGAGCCCGAGGGGGGCACCGTGCTCGTGGTCACGGCGGGGACGGCGGACCTGCCGGTGGCGGAGGAGGCGGCGATCACCGCGGAGCTGATGGGGAACCGCGTCGAGCGGCTCTACGATGCCGGCGTGGCCGGCATCCATCGCCTGCTCGACCGCCGGGTGCGGCTGTGGGAGGCGGCGGTGCTGATCGTCGTCGCGGGCATGGAGGGCGCGCTCCCGAGCGTCGTCGGCGGCCTCGTCGACCGCCCGGTCATCGCCGTGCCCACGAGCGTCGGCTACGGCGCGCACCTCGGCGGACTCGCCGCGCTCCTCGGCATGCTGAACACGTGTGCCGCGGGCGTCGTCGTCGTGAACATCGACAACGGGTTCGGCGCGGCCGCGGCGGCGACGCGTATCAACAGAAGAGACGCGCCGTAGCGGCGCGTCGGTCCTCTCCCGTGGCCGACATCACCTCCGGGCGCACGCGCCGCATGCTGTCGGTCGGGCGGCTCACGACCTCGGTCGGCGGCAGCTACCTCTGGCAGGCGATCAAGCGCCCGTTCCAGTCGGCGTCGCGCCACGAGCGGACCCTGCTCGAGACGCACATCCGGAACGCCCAGCGGGTGGTCGCCCGCTCGAAGGAGCTGCGCGGCGCCTTCATGAAGCTCGCGCAGATGCTGAGCATGCGGAGCGACCTCCTACCGGCAGAGGCGCTCGAGGTCCTGTCCGTGGTCCAATCGTCGGTGCCGCCGATGCCCTGGGCCCGCATCCGCAGGGTGCTGGCTGCCGAGCTCGGCGCCCCACCCGAAGAACGCTTCCGCCGCTTCGAGCGCGAGGCGTTCGCGGCCGCGTCGCTCGGCCAGGTGCACCGTGCGGAGCTCGCACGCGGGCAGCGGGTCGCGGTCAAGGTGCAGTATCCCGGCGTCGCCGCCACCGTGCAGCAGGATCTCAAGAACGTGAAGGCGCTCCTGCGGGTCTTCACCGCCATGGCGCGCGACCTCGCGCGCCAGGACGTCGACACCGGCGAGGTCGCCGCGGAGCTCGAGGCGCGGCTCCGCGAGGAGCTGGACTACCTGAACGAGGCGGCGAATCTCGAGCGCTTCCGCCGCCTGCTCGCCGACGACCCCGAGGTGGTGATCCCGCGCGTCCACCCGAAGCTCACCACCCGGCGGGTGCTGACGATGGAGTACCTCGAGGGCTACCCGATCCAGGACATCATGGCGCCGGGCGTGGACCAGGCCCTCAAGGACTGGGTGGCCGAGAAGCTCTTCCGGCTCCTCTGGCGCCAGGTCCTCGAGCTCGGGGCGCTGCACACCGACCCGCATCCGGGAAACTACCTCGTCACCCACCATCCCCGTCTCGGCCTCCTCGACTTCGGCAGTGTGCGGCTGTTTGAGCCGGACATCCGCAGCGGCTACCTCCGCCTGGCCGAGGCCCTCCTCGCGCACGACGACGCCGGGATCGCCGCCGCCTGCGCGGCGCTCGGCTTCATCGGCCCGCACGACGATCCGGGCCCGATGGTGAAGATCATGCACGTCGCGTGCGAGCCGCTCGAGCGCGACCTGCGCTTCGATCCGCGCGACTACGACCTCCTCGCGCGGGGTGCGCAGATGGCGGAGATCGCGCTCGCGCATCGCATCTTCCGCGCTCCCGGACACCGCGTCTTCCTCCTGCGCGCGCTCGTCGGCCTCGACGCCTATCTCAAGGCGTTCGGCACGGTACGCAACTGGCACCGGCTCTTCCGGGAGATCGTCGAGCGTGCTAACGGACACGCATGAGCGTGAGCGAAGGATACTGATGAGGCGCTGGTTCGCGCTCTCGGCCATCGGCCGCGACCGCCCGGGCATCGTCGCCGACCTCGCCGAGCTGATCTACGAGTGCGACTGCAACCTCGAGGACTCGAGCATGACCATCCTCGGGTCCGAGTTCGCGGTGCTGCTGCTCCTCTCGTGCGAGGGGGAGGACGTCGAGCGGCGGCTCACCGCCGGCTGCAAGCGGCTCGAGTGGGAGAGGCGGCTCACCGTCTTCTTCCGCCCGCTCGAGGGCGACGGCCCGCCGCGCCCGGCCGGGGTGCCCGGCAGCCCGATGGAGTGCGCCGTGACGGGCGTCGACAAGGCAGGGATCGTGGCCCGCGTCGCTCGGGTGCTGGCGGGCCACGGTGTCAACATCACGGCGCTCAACACCCAGTCCCGGCCCGAGCCGGAGACGGGGACGCCGATCTACACGATGCGCATCCAGATGATCGTGCCGCGCGCCGTCGACCGCCAGGCGCTGCGCGCGGAGCTCGAGCGCGTGGCCGCCGACCTGCGCGTCGAGCTGACGCTCGCCGAGACCGCAGCGGGGTAGCGTAGCCGGTCGGCGCCGCGTCCCGGGCGCCGCCGAGCCGGCGGGTTTCGCTTCAGTAGCGGAGCACCAACTCGAGGTCGCCGTAGTTCGCGTCGGCCCCGCTTCACCACCCCCCTGCCCGAAAGCATGCCCGTAGTGCGCGTACGCCGTCAGCCGCGTGAGCAGCGTCGCGCTCGCCGAGGGTCAAGGCGATCCGGTCGCGCCACCCGCTGGCGTCGTCTGCGCCGCGGGCGACGCCCGCCGCGAAAAGACCGAGGCCCAGTACGCGGGCGATTCCTCCTCGCATTCAGCGCTGGACAACGACCGGCAGCGGGGAGTCTCGCTGCATCGGTCGGGGTCCGGTCCGGACCGCCGACCGCACGAGCCGCGCCCGCCCGCCGTCGCCCGCCCAGGTGAGCCCCCAGCCCCTGCTCACCGCCAGCACGAGCGTCATGCCCCATACGCAGACGGCCGAGAGCGCCAGGAGGCCGGTCGCATAGGTACCCGTGATGTCCTTGAGCATGCCCAGGATGGACGGGAGGAGGAAGCCCCCGAGGCCTCCTGCGGCGCCGACCAAGCCGGTGATCACCCCGATCTCCCTTTGAAAGCGCAGCGGCACGAGCTGGAAGACGGAACCGTTGCCCGCGCCGAGCAGAGCGAGCGCGGCGAAGAAGAGCGCCGTCGCGAGCCAGAGGGGAGGCAGGCTCGCAACGCCGAGGAGAAGCAGGGCCACGGCAGCGTAGAGTACCGTCAGCACGCGGATGCCGCCCTGGCGGTCGGCGAGCAGCCCGCCGATCGGCCGCATGAAGCTGCCCGCGAACACGCAGAGCGCGGTGAGGTCGCCAGCGGCGACCTTGCCCACCCCGTACTGGTCGTGGAAGAAGATGCCGAGAAAGCTCGCCAGGCCGACGAAGCCGCCGAAGGTGATGCCGTAGAAGAGGCAGAACCAGAGCGTGTCGAGCTCCCTCAGCAGGGCGGCGTAGTCGCGGAAGCGCCTCGGCGCCGGCTGGCTCGAGCTGTCCCGGGCGCAGAGGAAGAAGACGACGGCCGCGACCGCCATCGGCACCGTCGCGAGCCCCATCGCCGCGCGCCAACCGAACGCCGCGGCCAGCCGCGGCATGAAGAGCGCGGCGAGCACGGTGCCCGAGTTCCCCGCACCCGCGATCCCCATGGCGAGGCCCTGGTGCTCCGGCGGATACCAGCGTGAGACGAGCGGCAGCGCAACGGCGAAGCTCGCGCCCGGCACGCCGAGCAGCACGGCGACCGTGAAGAGACGCCCGAGGGAATCGGCGAAGAGCCAGCCGAGGAGCAGCGGCACGAAGGTCAGGGCGATGCCGACGAGCCCCGTGCGGCGCGGGCCGAGGTGGTCGGTGAGCCCGCCCATCACGACGCGAAAGATCGACCCCCCGAGCAGCGGGGTCGCGACCAGGATGCCCTTCCACGTCGCGTCGAGCCTGAAGTCCTCGGCGATGAAGTTGCCGAGCGGCCCGAGTAGCGACCAGACGCAGAAGCTCAGGTCGAAGTAGAGGAAGGCGGCGACGAGCGTGGGCCAGTGACCGGCCTGCTTGAACGCCCTCAAGCTCATGACGCCGCCACTCGCACGGCCGTGAGACCCCGCCGCGGCGGGCCGAACAGCACCCGGCCGGTCCGCGCGTCGAAGGCCGCGCGGTGACAGGGGCACTCGAAGCGCGCGCGCTCGGCCGACCAGAGGACGGGGCAGCCGAGGTGGGGGCAGCGCCGGTCGAACGCCACCACGGAGCGGGGATCGAGCCGGACCACGAGGATCTCGCGCCGATCGTCGGAGGACCCTAGCGTGCGGGCCTCGCCCGGAGGCAGCTCGACACCGTCAGGGAGATGGATCGCCTCGAGCGGCCCGGGCTCGGAGAGCCGCTGCCCGATCCATTCGCCGCCCAGGGCGAGCACTGCGGTTGCCCCGGCGGCTTTGAGGAAGCGCCGGCGATCGAGGCGACGCTCGTCCGCCAGCGCAACGGGGAAAGGGTCTCGCTTCTTCAACACAGCGCCTCCTCGAGATGCTGCTCGGCGGGCGTGCGCGGCGGCCGCTCCGTCGGGGTGACCGCGAGTACCCGGGTGTGGGCGGGTACCATCAGGTGGTTCTTCGTGCGCACGACCTCGTCGCCGAACTCGAAGACGTTGAGCGACCGCGCCGAGCGCAGGTCCTCGACCTCTTCGCGGGTGCCGAAGAACAGCGCGCCCGACGGGCAGACGGTGGCGCACATGGGCTTCAAGTCCACGGAGGTCCGGTCGTAGCAGAGGTCGCACTTCATCATGAGGTCGCGCGCGGCGTGGAGCTCCGGCACGCCGAAGGGGCAGGCGAGCACGCAGTTGCCGCACCCGATGCACCGCTCGGCCATCGCCGTGAGGACGACGCCGTCGGGGTCGACCTTGATGGCGTCGGCCGGGCAGACGCTCGCGCACGCCGGGTCCTCGCAGTGCATGCACACCGTGGGCGCGGTCTGCACCGACGTCGCGCGCTCGAGGAAGTCGAGGTGGATCATGGTGTGGCCACCGTGGCCGGGGCACTCGCTGCACGCCTCCTCGCAGGCCCGGCAGCCGATGCAGCGATTGGGATCGATGAAGAGCTCGCCGGTCAATCGATATCCTTCGCTCACGCTCACGCGGGGAGCCTCTCGATCCGCACAGCCGCGACCTTGAACTCAGGAATGCCCGCGATCGGGTCGTAGGCGCGGAGCGTCAGGCGGTTGGCCGAGCGCTCGCCCGGCCAGTGGTAGGGGATGAAGACCGTGTCGGGGCGGATCGTCGCCACGACGTGCGCCGCGAGGTCGAGATGACCGCGCCGGCTCGAGACGCGGACCCGGTCGCCGTCGCACACGCCGAGCCGCCCGGCGAGCTTCGGGTGCAACTCGACCTTCGGCTCGGGGTACTGGTCAACGAGCGGCCCGATGCGTCGGGTCTGCGTGCCGGAGAGAAACTGAGAGACCACGCGACCCGTGGTGAGGATGATCGGATAGTCGGCGTCGACGTCCTCGGCCGGCGGGCGGTACTCGACGGCGTGGAAGCGGGCGCGGCCGTCGGGATGGTGGAAGCGCCCCCCTTCAAAGAGGCGCGGCGTCCCAGGGTGGTCGGCGTCCGGGCAGGGCCAGAAGACGCCCATCTGCCGCTCGATCTTCTCGTAGGTGATGCCGGAGTAGTCGGCCACGCCGCCGCGCGACACCCGGGTGAGCTCGGCGAAGATGTGGGAGGGCGAGTGGAAGTCGAACTGATGGCCCTTTCCGAGCCTGCGGGCCAGGTCGCAGATGATCCGCCAGTCGGCGCGGGCCTCCCCGGGCGGGTCGACCGCCTTGCGGATGCGGATCACTCGCCCCTCGGTGCTCGTGACAGTGCCCTCGTCCTCCTCGTGCAGCGAGCCCGGGAGGACCAGGTCCGCGTGGCGCGCCGTCTCCGAGAGGAAGAAGTCGATGGCGACGAAGAAGTCGAGCCGCTCGAGGGCCTCCTGCGTGAACGTGGCGTCCGGCAGGGAGACCAGCGGGTTGAAGCAGATGGAGACGAGGCCGCGGATCTCCCCGCGGTGGATCATCTCCACGATCTCGGGGGCGGTCGCCCCCTTGCCGGGCAGCGCGCTCTCGGCGACGCTCCAGGCCGCGGCCACCTCGGCCCGGTGCGCCGGGTTCTCGATGTCGCGCGCCCCCGGGAGCTGATTGCAGCGCTGGCCCTGCTCGCGTGCCCCCTGGCCGTTGCCCTGCCCGGTGATCGTCGCGTAGCCCGAGCCCGGCTTGCCGATCTTGCCGGTGGCGAGCACGAGGTTGATGCAGGCCAGCACGTTCTCGACGCCCTTGGTGTGGTGCTCGATGCCGCGCGCGTGGAGCAGCATGGTGCGCGGCGCCTGCACCCACAGCTCGGCCGCCTCGACGATGCGTCGCGCGGGGATGCCCACCAGCTGCTCCACGGTCTCGGGCGCGTAGCGTTCGACGAGGGCTCGCACCTCGTCGAAGCCCGTCGTGTGCCGCTCGACGAAGTCGTGGTCCACGCCGCCGAGCCGGATGACCGCGTGCAGGATGGCGTTCATCAGCGCCGAGTCTCGCCCGGGGCGCACCGGCAGGTAGAGGTCGGCGGTGCGGGCGATGGGGGTGAGGCGCGGGTCGACGACGACGAGCTTCGCGCCCCGGTCGCGCGCCCGCCAGATGTAGTCGGTGGTGATGGGGCTGCACTCCGAGACGTTCGAGCCGAGCACCATCACGAGGTCGGTGCTCACGATGTCGGCCCACGGGTTGGCCGCACGGTCGATGCCGAAGGCCCGCAGGTTGCCGGCCCCCGCGGCGACCATGCAGAGGCGCCCGTTGTAGTCGACGTGCCGCGTGCCGACCGCGAGGCGCGCGAACTTGCCCATCAGGTACGCCTTCTCGTTGGTGAGCGACGCACCGGAGAGCACGGCGACGCTGTCCCGCCCGTAGCGGGCCTGGAGGCGCCCGACGCGCTCGGCGACGAGGTCGAGGGCCTCGTCCCACGGGATGCGGCCGAAGCCGCGGCCGGTGCGCACGAGCGGGTGGAGCAGGCGGTCGGGGTGGTTGTTCTGGAGATAGCGCTTGATGCCCTTCGGGCAGAGCTTTCCCTGGTTGAACGGGAACTCCTCCCAGGGCTCGATGCCGACCACCCGCTCGTCCTTCACGAGCAGCGTGACGCCGCACTGCTGACCGCAGAAGCAGCAGTGCGTGTTGACCTTCCTGTCGGGCGCGGCACGGGCGGCGAAGCCGCCGGGTGGCTCGTAGCTGAGGTGGGGGCCGAAGGCGTCGGCGAGCGCCTCGGCCGGAGCGGGGAGACGCGCCATCCCTACGCCGCCTCCGGGCGGGCCGCCGACGCCGCGGGCCGCGGCTGGAACTGCGCGCCGAGGAGCTCGGCCTGTGCGGTCGCCACCTGGCGGCGCCGGCAGGCCGGGCACCGGCGCTGATGGCGGGCGAAGCGGAAGCCGCGCGCAGCCAGGAGCCGCTCGACGGCATCGCGCTGGGCGACGGGCGCCAGCGGCGCGCCGCAGCCGATGCAGCCCGCCCGGAGAGCTCCCGGTGCGCGTACGAGCTGTGCGCCCACGTGAAGCGGGCGGATCAGGAGGTGCGCGAGCTTCGTGAACGGGAGCGCCAGGAGGAGCGCGACGACCGAGACCTCGTGCACGAGCGCGGCGGCCCGGAAGAGCCCGGGCAAGCCGCTCCGGCCGGCGGCGGGCAACGCGAGTCCGCTGAGGGCCACTGCTAGGAGGAGGAGCAACGGGGCCAGGTGGAAGCCGGCGGTCTCGTGCGCCCCGCCGCGCGCCCGCAGGCGGACCAGGAGGAAGTACGTCGCTCCGAGTGCGACGGCGACCGCCGCCAGGGAGAGCCCGTGAAACACGAGCCAGCCTACGACCCCTTCGGGGGCGAAGCGGACGACCGGTACGGCGACCAGGATCGCGCGGTAGGAGCGGCCGCCGTCGGCCTCGAAGCGGAGCCAGCCCCAGACGAGCGGCAGCGTGATCGCGAAGCTGACGAGCGTGCCGACAGAGAGGAGCAGGTGGGCGAGCCAACGTACCCGGGAGCGCCGGGCGATGAAGCGTTGCGCCGCGAGGTCGCGTCCCGCCGCGCCGAGCAGCCGGCGGAGCTCGCGCGGGCGGCGTACGGCCTCGAGCAGCGCCCGGGCGTAGAAGGCCGACGGCGGGCGGCGCCAGAAGGCGCTCGTCCGGTAAACGGTCACGAAGCAGGCGGCCACGGTGGCCGCGAGGTAGCCGAGCAGGGCCGCGTCGAGATGTGCGAGGCCGGACGAGCCGCCGTAGACGGCCGCGAGGAGCAGCGCCGTGGCCAGGGCCGCGTCCCGAAGCGGAAGCCAGCGGCTCACTGCGTCCTCGCGCGCGCGACCCGCTGCTTTGGAAAGAAGCGGGCGAGGTACTCGAGGACCTCCGGCAGGTCCGAGAGCGGCACGTTCTCCATGATCCGCTGCCCGGGACGGGGCTCGGGGCCGCTCCGCCCGCCGACCCACACGTCCACCGCCTCCACCACCTTGTTGTTCACGCGCACCTTTGTGCCCTCGAAGCCGATATCGGCGAGCTGATGGTTCCCGCAGCCGGCGGGACACCCCGACCAGTGCATGCGCAGCGGCTCCTTGCGATCCGCGAGCCTGGCGGCCAGCGCACGGGTCATGGGCAGCGCCCGCGCCTTCGTGTCGATGAGCGCGAGATCGCAGAAGTCGATGCCCGTGCAGACCACGAACCCCCGCAGGATCTCCGGCGGGTTGTAGGGCAGCTCCTTGAGGAGCGGCTCCTGCGTGAGCTCGCGCAGGCCTGGGTCACTGATGTTCGGGATGATCAGGTTCTGCTCCGTGGTGAAGCGCACCTCACCGCTGCCGTAGGTCTCCGCGAGGCGGGCCACCTCGGCGAGCTGCACCGCGGTCACGCGCCCGCCGGGGACGACCACGCCGACGAAGCTGCGCCCGTCCTTCTGCCGGTAGATGCCGACGTGGTCGGTCCGGTTCGGGCCGCGCGCGTCCTCGCCGGCGGGCTCGAGCGACCGCCCGCAGGCCTCCTCGACGGCCGCCCGCACGCGTGCGACCCCCCAATCGTCGACCAGGAACGCGAAGCGGCTGCGGTTCCGCGCCTCGCGCGGGCCCTGGTCCCGGAACACCCGGACGATGGCCGCCGCAACCTCCGCCGCGGCCGCGGGCTCGACGAAGACGTCGAGCGGGTCGGCGCGGCGATAGCCGCCCGAGCCCATCTTCCCGCCCACGAGCACGTTCAGGCCGACCCGCTCGCCCTTCCGCGCGGGCACCATGGCGACGTCCTGGCTCTCCGCGCCGACGCAGTTCTCGGGGCAGCCCGTGATGGCAACGTTGAACTTGCGGGGGAGGTTCGTGTAGGCACGGCTCCCGACGAAGAGCCGGGTGAACTCGCGCGCTGCCGGCGACGCGTCGAACAGCTCGCGCGGCGTGAGGCCGGCCACCGGGCAGCCGATCACGTTGCGAACGTTGTCCATGCCGGTCTGGAGGGAGGTCAAGCCGACGGCCTCGAGCTGCGCGAACACCGCGGGGATTCCGTCGATGCGGACGCTGCGGAGCTGGACCTGCTGGCGGGTGGTGATGTCCGCGAAGCCGGCGCCCAGCTCCTGCGTGATCTCCGCCAGCGTGTGCACCTGCTGTGCAGTCGCGATCCCGTTCGTGATGCGGATGCGCATCATGAAGAAGCCGGGCGTGTGCTTGCGGAAGAAGACGCCGTACCACTTCATGAGCGCCTTGTCCCGCTCGCTGATCGAGTCGGGGCCCTCCCGGCTGTAGCGCTCGATCTCGGGCAGGACGTCGAGCCCGTCCTTCTCCCGCTTGAAGTCCTCGATACGGTTCATCGTCCCGTCCCTGCCTTCGGCATCGCACGTGCTTCTGGGAGGTCGCGAGATCGCTGATGGCGTGCTCGCGCCGACCCCCGAGAGAGGAAAAAGCAACGTGAGTGCCCGCAGGGCCGAGCCCCAATCGCCGTCGCCGTATCCGGCGTGCCAAATCTCCGACATCGTCGTGATGCTCAAGAGCGGAGCAGCGGGCTGCTCGCTCAGGCGGCACGCGGCGCGGCCGCTTCGTATTCGTTCCGGCAATGCTACGCGTGGCAGTTCGTAATGGGAGGAGTTCGCGCATGCTCGAGACAAGGCCGCTGCTCATCTTCAAGACCATCGTCGACGTCGGCAGCTTCACGCGTGCCGGGGTGCGGCTCGGCCTGAGCCAGCCGGCGATCAGCCAGCACATCCGGGCGCTCGAGCGGGAGGTCGGGGCGCCGCTCCTCGTGCGGCTCGGAAAGAGCGCCAAGCCGACGCCGCAGGGCGAGATGCTGCTCCACTACGCCCGCCACGTGCTCGGCAAGATCGAGGAGGTCGAGCGCCTGCTCGCCGAGGCGGCCGACGGCCGGACGGGCGTGCTGCGCATCGGCGCCGGCGGCGCCGCGTGCCAGCATCTCTTGCCGGGCGTGCTGCGCGAGTTCCGCAGCCGGTTCCCGAAGGTCGACCTGCACGTCCGCAGCGGCTACACCCAGCTCACCCTCGGCCGGGTGCTCGACGGCGACCTCGATGTCGGGCTGGTGACGCTGCCGCTCAGGGCCCCGCAGGTACGCGTCACCGAGGTGGGCCGGGACGAGCTGGTCGTCATCGTGCCCCCCCAACACCCGTGGGCGGCCCGGCGGCGGGTCCCGGCCGGCGAACTTGCCGGAAAGCCGCTCGTGCTCTACGAGCGGCAGAGCCAGGCGACCGACCTGATCATGCGCGCGCTGCTCGAGCAGGGCGTCTTTCCGCGCATCACGATGGAGATCGATCAGATGGACGCCGTGAAGGAGATGGTGCGGCTCGGGCTCGGCTTGGCCGTGGTCCCGGAGTGGGCCGTGCGGCGCGAGGTGGGCGCCGGCGCGCTCCATGCCGTGTCGCTGGGTAAGGCGGGGCTGTGGCGCGCGTGGGGCCTCGCCTGCCTGGAGCAGCTGCTGCCGTCCCCGTCGCTGCGCGCGTTCGTCCGTCTTTGCACCGAGCACCTGCCGCGCGCACTGGCGGCGTGACCGCGTCCGCCCGCACGGCTTAGCAGACTTTCCGCTTGACGCCGCGATCGGCTCGCCAGTAGTGAGCGGGCGAAAGGGAGGCCTCGCTCGAGCTCGCATGACCGTCCTCGTCCTCTTCTGGCTCAACGTCCTCCTGCTGTCGTTCTTCGCCTCCCTGACGCTGCAGCCCCGGCTGCTCGGCTTCGCCAAGGGCGGGAAGTGGTACCTCACCTGGTTCGCCGTCGGCCTGATCACGCTGATGGACGAGCTGACGTCGGTGTTCTACGCCCCCGCCGAGGCGCACCGCTTCATCGGCACGCAGGCCATCTTCTTCATCGCGGCCACGTCGCTGCTCATGCGCGTGCTCTCGACCCGCATGGTCGAGATCGCGCAGATCCTCGAGCTGCACGACATCCGTGGCGGGGGCGTCTACTCGTTCTCCTACTTCGTGCTCGGGCCCGTCGCCTCGTTCGTCGCGGTCGCGTCGATCATGGTGTCCTACATCCTGACGGCGTGCATCTCGACGGTGAGCGCCGTGATCAACGGCACCGCGTTCCTCCCGCTCGGGCCCGCGACCGAGTACGGGCTCATCCTGGGCGTCATCTGGGCCATCGCCGGCCTCAACATCCTCGGCATCCGCGAGAATGCGCGCGTGACCTTCGGCATCTTCGTGGTCGCGGCCTTCGTGCTCGTGAACCTGATCGCGCTCGGCTTCCTGCACCTCGCGCCCGGGAGCCCGCCGATCATGCTCGGCAGCGCGCAGAACGTGATCGGCTCGGTGACGGGGGCGGGGCTGCCCCACGCCGTCGCGGTGGTCACCGTGGGCGTGGCGAGCTGCATCCTCGCGTACTCCGGCATCGAGTCGGTCATCCAGACCGCCGGTCTGGTCGACAGCTGGCGTGACGTCGCCCGGGCGTACTGGTTCCTCGCGCTGACCGTCGGCATCGCGACGCCGCTCATGTCGGCCCTGGCGCTGTCGGCACCGATCGACCTCGCGGCCCACGAGGGCGACCTCATCACCTACTGGGCGACAGTCGTCGGCAACGTGCCCTTCGGCGTGGTGGTGGGGCTGGTGGGCAGCGTGATCCTCGTCATGGCGGTGAACACCGCCTACGTCGCTTCGAGCGAGCTCCTGGAGCGCGTCGGGCACCGCTATCGCTTCGGCTGGCTCATCGCCACCAACCGCCGGGCGTCACTCTACCGCATCCACATCCTGAACGGCGCGCTCTACACGAGCATCATCCTGCTGACCGAGGGCTCGCAGGCGATCCTCGCCGAGATGTACGCCGTCAGCCTGCTCGCGAGCTTCTGCATCAACATCGGCTGCCTGCTCATCTACCGCTACTTCCAGGGGACGAAGGAGATCCGCGCCTACCACACGTCGCGCACCGGGACGCTGCTCCTCGAGCTCGTGCTTCTCGCCTGCTTCGTCTACCTCGCGGCGCACCGGCCGTACGGGACGGGCCTGTGGGCGGCCGTCGTGGGCGTCCTGCTCGCGGCCGGCATCCCGTTCTCGCGCCGCTACGGTCCCGAGGCGCAGGAGATCCGGCGCAGCGACTACCCGATGGAGATGCTGCTCGCGCTCGGCGAGGCCGACGGGCCGCTGCACGTCTGGTTCCGCCGTCCGGGAGAGGTGGACGCCGGGCAGCACGGGGCGGGGGCCGTCTTCGTCACGTTCTTCTCGCCGCGCCACACGATCCCGCCGAAGGTCGGGCCGAACCACTACCGCTTCCCCATCCAGGGCGGCAGCGTCTACCGGAGCATCACGGTGCTGCTGGCGCTCCTCGAGGAGGAGCTCGAGGGCTGCGACGTGACGGTGCACTTCGGCTGGCCGACCGCGTCCTGGCTCGACCGCATGGCGACCGGCGTGTTCGTCGCGAATCTCATGCGGCTCCCCCGCCTCTTCCCGACGCTCCGGTTCGCCATCGACTACCTGCCACCGTCGGGGACGCACCGCGACCGCCGGCAGACGATCTCCTCGCGGATTCTCCCCTTCGGGCCACGCCTCGGGATCCGGATGCGTCGCGGCAGCTAGATCAGCGAGGGGCTCCCCGCCCCTCGCCCCGGCGGGCGAAGCCCGCCGGGTCCTCACTCCCCGCTCGCTGCGCTCGGCCGCGCGCGCGGCGCGCGCGGAGATTCGGTCTCGGGTCGAGCTTGCGCCCGGGCCCAGGCGCCGCGCGATTGTGCAGGCGCTGCCCAACGATCGCGCATGAGTCGACCCGCGGCCGGCCCGGGGCGCGCCTCCGCTGAACCGCCGCCGTGGTTGGCGTTTTGCTTGAGGGGGGGTGAGCCCATGAAGCGGATCGACGCGATCATCAAGCCCTACAAGCTCGACGAGGTGAAGGAACGGCTGGCCAGCGTGGGGGTGCAGGGCCTGACGGTGAGCGAGGTGGAGGGCTTCGGCCGCCAGAGGGGTCACACGGAGCTCTACCGCGGGGCGGAGTACATCGTCGACTTCCTCCCCAAGGTGCAGATCACCGTGCTGGTCCCGGACGAGCGGGTCGCGGAAACCGTCGAGTCCATCGTCGAGAGTGCCCGCACCGGACGGATCGGGGACGGCAAGATCTTCATCACCGCGGTCGAGAATGTGGTCCGCATTCGCACCGGCGAGCGAGGAGCGGGAGCCGTTTAGGAAGAGCAGGGCATGGCTGCGATCGTGCTTCATTTCCCGCGGCGTGCGCGGGCGCTGCCATGGTGGCGGCGGGTGATCGGCTGGATGCGCCACGGGCGGATGTCCGCGTGAGCGCCATGGTCGGGAAGGACGAGGACGCGTCGGTCGTCAGCGCACGCCTGAGGGACGCGGCGGAGCGGGGCGAGGCGCTCGAGCTCATCCTCGTTTTGCGCGGCACGGTGCGACCGGCGTGGGGGAAGGATCCCGGCCGCTGGCACCTCCGGGTGCGCGGGCAGCCCGTGTTCACCTTCCCGGCCGAATCCGTGATCGCCGCCACGCCGATCTGCCGCGGCGCCGGCCGGGCGCCGCGCTAGGCGCCGGCCCCCCCTCAGCGTCTCGGGCCCCGCTGCCGCCGGCGCGGGGTCCGTTGCTTGGGCCCGGCTCCGTGGGCTTCCCGCGGCGGGCGTCGCTCGCGCGGCGGATGATGGACGGGGTGGACGAGCATGTCGTCCTCGGGCACCTCGAACGGCAGCTTGAAGCCGATGTAGCGCTCGATCGGCTCGAGCCCCTCGACGTAGTCCTCGCAGGCGAGGCTGATCGCCCGGCCCGAGGCGCCGGCGCGCGCGGTGCGGCCGACCCGATGGACGTAGTCCTCGGCATCGAGCGGCAGGTCGTAATTGACGACGTGGGTGACGCCCTCGATGTGCAGCCCGCGCGAGGCGACGTCCGTCGCGACCAGGATCGGCAGCCGTCCTTCCTTGAAGTCGGTGAGGACCTTCAGGCGGCGGCGCTGGTCGACGTCGCCGGTGATCGCCGCGGCGGTCAAGCCGTTGGCCTCGAGGGTCCGGACCAGCCGCTCCGCGGAGCGCCGCATGTTCACGAAGACGAGCACCCGGGCGTCGGCCTCGCGGCGGAGGAGCCCGACGAGCAGCGGCATCTTCTCGTGCACCCCCACGTGGTAGACGAGGTGCTCGACCTTCTCGGCGGTCACCTGCTCGGGGGTCACCGACACGCGCACCGCGTCGTTCATGAAGACGTACGCCAGCTCCATCACGTCGTGGGTGAGCGTCGCCGAGAAGAGCATCGACTGGCGGCGGTCGTAGGGCGGGAGCTGACGCAGGAGGTAGCGCAGGTCCTTGATGAAACCCATGTCGAACATGCGGTCGGCCTCGTCGATGACGAGGATCTCCACGCTCCGGAGGTCGTAGACGCGCTGCTTGAAGTAGTCGATCAGCCGGCCGGGCGTGCCGATCAGCACGTCGACGCCCGCCTGCACGTCGGCGCGCTGCTTGCGGTAGTCGATGCCGCCGTACACGGCGTGAATCGTGAACGGCGTGGCGTCGCCGAGGAGCCGGGCGTCCGCCGTGATCTGCACGACGAGCTCGCGCGTGGGCGCGATGACGAGCGCCCGCGGCGCGGCCGGCCGGCCGGGGCGGCCGTGCGCGAGCAGGCGGGTGAAGATCGTGATCAGGAAGGCGGCGGTCTTGCCCGTGCCGGTCTGCGCCTGACCGGCGACGTCGCGTCCGGCGAGTGTGAGCGGCAGGACCTTCTCCTGGATTGGGGTGCAGCGTGTGAACCCGGCGCGCTCGATGCCGGCGCGGACCTCGGGAGGGAGGTCGAAGCTGTCGAAGCGGCGGCCCGCATGCGGGGAAACCCGGGGCGCCGCCACCTCACCACTCACGTCACTCCCCTGATGCCGGCCGCGCCCGGGGTGTGTCAAGCGTCGACATGCTTGACGCTCGCCCGCGCGGCGTGAGAAAAGTTGCGCGGCTGACCGATGAACACGCCGCTTCGCATCATGCTCGGCTTCATCGTGAGACGCTGTGCCGTCGCGCTCGGCCATCCGCCGACGCCACAGGAGCTGGCGGAGTGGGCGAACAACCAGCGCGACGCGCGGGGACGGTATCGCATCTTCGGCCGGGCGATCAGCGCCGAGGAGGCACGGGTCATCCTGCGCCACCCGGGAAGGCTGGTAACGGTGCGGCCGGACCCGCGATGGGCGATCGCGGCGAACGCGGAGCGCTAGGGGCCCCCGAGCCGCGCCTGCCCGTCCTCACCGGCCGGGTGTGGGCCTTCGCCGACGATCTGGCGGCCGAGGACATCCTCCCGGCGCGCTTCGCGACGCTCGCACCCGCCGAGGCGGCGCGCCGGCTGTTCGCCGACCTCGACGCCGGCCTCGCTGCCCGCTTGGCGCCCGGCGACGTGCTCGTCGGCGGGCAGAATCTGGGGTGGGGCGCCGGTGGCCCGGCCGCCGCGCGCGCGCTGGCCGCCGCGGGCGTGATCGCCGTCGTCGCCGGCAGCTGCGCCGCAGGATTTGCCGACGCGGTGCTCGCCGCCGGCCTTCCGGCCCTCGAGGTGGACGCGCCGGCCATCTTCCACACCGGCCAGCGCCTGCGGCTCAACCTCGAGGGCGGCGTGATCGCCAACCTCTCGAGCGGCGACCGGCTCCCGGTGCGCAACCTGTCCGAGGAGCTGCTCCGGGCGCTGCGCGCGCGCCTCGGGCGCTGACAGCCCGGGCGGAGCCACCCGCTATGGGATCGTGTCGAAGCCGTACTGACGGAAGTGCCGGTCGAACGTGAACGCGGTCCGCGCCCGCAGGCGATCCATCACCGCGAAGGCGATCGCGTCGCAGAGGCTGAAGTCCTTGTCGCGGTAGCGGATCACGATCCTCTCGCCCCGTACCTCGTCCGCAGGCTCGGGGCGCACGGTGGGCGATGCCGGAGCGGAGAGCCACTGACGGGCCGCGTCGGCCCCGAGCCGGGCGAGCAACAGGGCATGCGTTTCCACCCGCAGGAAGGTCGTCTGGAACAGGCGGCAGCGCAGTCGCGCGAGGTCGGTCGAGGCGCGAAGCGCGCGGGCGTGGTGCGTGTCGGACGCGTCGAGCGCCGCGAGGACGGCGCTCGAATCGAGGAGGACCAGCGCGCCCGGCTTCAGCGCTTTGTCCCGAGGTGGCGGTGCTTGTCGGACGCGCCTGGGCCGGCGGCCGTGCTACGGAATCGCCCCGCGAGCGAGAAGAGGGGGCTTTCGAGCGTCAGCGGCGGGATGTCCTCGGCCTTCACGGGGCGAAGGGGACGGACCAGCCGGCCGACGGCGCCGGCGGGGATGCGACGGCGGCCGCCGAGCTTGACGCTCGGCAGCTGCTCGCGCCGGAGGAAGCGCCAGACCGTACTCTCCGAGACCCCGAGCTTCCGTGCTGCTTCGGCCGGTGTGAGCCATCGGACCGCCATCGAGTCAATCCCTATCAACCCTGTCAAACTCGATCAAGCTACGGGCCTGCCTCGCCCGTGACGTCGACCGTGAGGGGCGCATCGAGCTGCGCCAGCACGCGGCGCTCGTCGCCTGCATGGTAGGGGCTCAGGACGAAGATGCGGAGCTGGAACTGGTAGCGGTCTGCGGGCAGGCGCTCCACGTCGAGCCCGCGATAGCCGACGAGCGGCACGCTGCCGGGCACCGCCTCGGGCGGGGCGCGGCGGTCGGCGTCGTCGACGTAGACCAGCTTGATGCGGAGGCCGCGGCGGAGGTTCTCGCTCATGCGCGTCACCATCATGATCGCCGCCTCGCCGCGCGTGAGGAGAAACCAGTCGCCGCTCGCGTCGAACGCGCGCTCCGCCTCGTCCATGTGGCCGTCGACGCGAAAGCCCTCCGCGGGCGTGCCGGGGGCATGGTAGCGCCAGCCGCGCAGGTCGCGGAAGTCGGCGCCGCCGAGCGCGGTGATGTCGCGGAACACCCAGCCGGGCGAGAGCGGCAGCTTCATCGATCCCGGGCCGAAGACGTGCCGCGGATAGAAGTAGCTGTGCGCCCGCGCGGCGGTCAGGTGGATGCCGACGACCCGTACCTGATGGAGGGAGCGGCGGACGACGCGGACCGGGCCGGCCTTCCACGCGATCAGCTCGTGTTCCCCTTGCTGCTCGTCGAGCGTCCAATGGGCGAGTTTCGCCAGCAGCGTCGCGTCGGCGCGGAGCCGGAGACCGTCGAGCAGGTTCGGGCCGACGGCGCCGTCGGAGAACAGCGCGAAGTAGTTCGGCAGCGCGTTCACCATCCCGACGCGATAGCGGGCCGTGCTGACGAGGTCGCCGCGGCCGTCGTACGCGACGTATCGCGCCGGTGACGCGGGCGGCGCGTCGGCGACCACCAGGTAGACGAAGCCCGCCGTGTGGTCGAGGGGATCGTCGAGACGGATCTCACGCCAGCGCGAAGGCGCTCTCCCGCCGCCGCGCTGCTCGACGTCCGCGGACGTCATCCGCTCGCCGGCGTCGCACGCCATGAAGACGACGAGGTCGTCGGGGCCGAGAATGCCGGCGCGCTCGGCCCGGGTCGGCTCGGGGCCTTCGGGCAGCGCCAGCTTGCGACCGTTGCGCTGGTCCACCTGGAAGGGGATCGGCCGGACCCGGCCTTGACGCAAGGCGACGAGCCCGAGGCGGCCGACGGCCGTGCCCTTGAGGTCACGGAACCGGGCCGCCGGCAGCTCGACGGGATCATAGGGGCGGTCGACCGGGCCGCACGGGCCGAGCGCTGCCGGCGGCTCCGCGGCAACCCGCGCCGACAGCGTGATGAGAAGCGCGAGCGCATACACCCGTCCCGTCGCGATGTGGCTTGCCTCGCGCCTCGTCACCCGCGGAGCACGGCCGTCAGGCTCGGCGCGGCGAGCGCGCGGCGCCAGGCGTCCTCCACCTCCGCGGGCCGGAGCGACGCGATCAGACGCTCGGTCGCCACCAGCGAGGGCTGCGCGCACGCGGCACGCGCGGCGTGGCCGATGGCCCGCTCGAGCCGCGAGTCCGCGAGCCGCGCGAAGCGATAGCGGACCTTCTTGCGCGCCCGGGCGAGCTCCTCGGCGGCGAAGCCGCCCGCGGCGTCGCGACACGTCCGGTCCAGCGTCTCGCGCAGCCGGCGCTCCTCGTCGCGCGCCGCACTCGCCGCCAGCACCGCCACCGCCCAGTCGGGGCCCTGCTCGACGGCGGCGCTCAGGTCGTAGCCGAGCCCGAGCCGCTCGCGGATCTCCTGGAAGAGGCGCGCGTCGGGGTCCGCGCCCATGATCTCGACCGCCATCGACAGCGCGAGCACGCCGCGCGGGTCGCTCGGCGCGGCCATCAAACGGACGAGGTAGGCCTGCGAGAGCTCTCGCCGGCGCAGGCTGAGGAGCCCGGTCCCGTCGGTGCGCGCACGTCGCGCCCGGATGCGCGGCGGGTTGCCGTCGCCGGGAAACGCCCGCCGCAGCGCGCGGCGGATCCGGTCGCGCCCCACGCCGCCCACCAGCGCGAGGACCATGTTGGCGGGGACGAAGTGACGGCCGATGAAGGCTCGGACGGCGTCGCGGGTGATCTGCTTGACGCTGGTGATCGTGCCGCACACCGGATGGCCGAGCGGCTCGCCGAAGAAGCGCGCCCACGCCCGCTCGTGGACGTAGTTGCCCGGGTCTTCCTGCCGGCCGCGGATCTCGTCGATCACGACGCGCTGCTCCTTGGCGAGGCGGTCGGCCGGGACGGTCGAGTGGAAGCACTGCTCGGCGAACAGGCCGAGCGCGTCTTCGACGTCCTCGTTGAAGACCTCGAAGTGGAGCGCGATGTCCTCGTAGCCGGTGTCGGCGTCGTGCTCGCCGCCGAGCTCGCCGGCGCGCCGGTTGAGCGCCGCCTGATCGAGCTGCCCCGTGCCCTGGAAGAGCATGTGCTCGGTCATGTGGGCGATGCCCGGGTGGGGCCCGTCGAAGCGCGAGCCGGCGCGGACGGCGAGCGCGATCGCCGTGAGGGGTCCGGGCACCGGATCGTAGAGCACCCGGAGCGCTCCCTGCCGGAAGCGCTCCGGCTCGCGCAGCCGCCAGCTCACGCCCCTCTCCCCGTGCGCAGCACGGTCCCGGTTCATAGCCCCGGTCGCCGCCGGGCGGTAGGGGTGTTAGCCTCCGGACCATGCTGGAAGGGCTTCGCGCCACGTGCCCGACGCTCGCGCTCGACACGGCGCCGGACGCCTGCGAGGCGGCGAGCGTCGACGCGCTCAATCCGTTCCGGGCGCGGCCCGACTTCGTGGCCGTCCGCGCGCTGGCGGTGGCCGAGCCCGCGGACGCGGGCGAGCTGTCGGCGGTGGTGCGCTCGGCAGCCGCGGAGGGCGTGCCGCTCGTCGCGCGTGGCGGCGGCAGCGGGCTCATGGGCGCGGCGGCGGTCGTGCGGCCCGCGGTCGTCGTCGACTTGCGGCGGATGAACGCCGTGGCGATCGACGCCGATGCGTGCCTGGTGCGCGCCGGAGCGGGCGCGACGCTCGCGAGCGTCGAAGAGGCGCTCGTGCCCCACGGTCTGATGCTCGGCCACGACCCGTGGACCGTCGGCGTGGCGACCGTCGGCGGCGCGATCGGCACCAACGGACTCGGCTACCTCGGAGCGCGTGCCGGAAGCATCGCCGCGCAGGTGCAGGCGCTCGAGGCGGTGCTGGCCGACGGGCGCATCGTGCGCACCCGGCCGTCGCCGGCGCGCTCCGTGGGTCTCGACCCGGCGCGCCTGCTGGTCGGCACCGAGGGAACGCTCGGCATCGTCACCGAGGCGACGCTCGCCGTCCTCCCGCGCCCCGAGGAGCGACTGGTACGAGGCTACCGCATGCCGTCGTTCGAGGCCGGCGTGGCGGTTGCGGCGCGCTGCCGTCGCACCGGCATCCGCGTCGCCTCCCTGGACGTCTCGGCCGAGGACCTGCCGCCGGCTCCCGCCTCGCTCCTGATCGTCTTCGACGGCTTGCGGGGCGAGGCGCACCTGCATGCCGAGCGGGCGCTGGCGCTCGTGCATGCCGCGGGCGGCGAGGCCTCGAGCGACGCGGAAGCGGCGGAGAAATGGGCCGCGCGGCACGCGATCGCGGAGCGCTGGGCCGCCAGCCGCAACGCCCGCGCCGGGGGCTGGCTGCGCGGCGGCCAGTTCGACTACGCGCACGTGGGCGTGCCGCTCGCCGCGCTCGGCGAGGTGCGGGCAGCGGCGCACGCGCTCATTCGCCGCCACCGGCTCGGCCTCGTCGAGGAGGGGCTCTGGCACTGGCCCGAGCTCTACTCCGTGGTCGTCACCGGGCCTGTCGACGCGGCCGCCGGCGTGCGCGAGACGGTCGAGGGCGTGCTCCGCGCCGCCCAGGACGCCGGCGGCACGATGGAGTACTGCCACGGCGTCGGCTGGAAGCTCGCGCACCTGATGGAACGCGAGCACGGCGCCGCCGGGCTCGACGTGCTGCGCCGCGTGAAGGCGGCGCTCGACCCGGCGGGCATCCTGAACCCCGGGAAGGAGGGGCTCTGAGCTACGGCCGCTCGTGCATGCCGATCAGCCCGCGGCGCAGCGCGTAGAGCGTCAGCTGGACGCGGTCGCGGAGGCCGAGCTTCTGGAAGACCTTGTTCAGGTGGGTCTTCACCGTGTCCTCGCTGATCGCGAGCCGTGCCGCCACCTCGGCGTTGCGCAGCCCGAGCGCGACGTGGCGCACGATCTCGCGCTCGCGCGGGGTGAGCGGCTCGGGCAGCGGCGCATCGAGCTCGGTCGCCCGCAGTGCGGGCGCGACCCACACGTGTCCGTCGGCGACGGTGCGGACGGCGTCGACCAGCGTCTCGATGGCAAAGCGCTTGAAGACGACGCCGCTGGCGCCGGCGCGGATCGCCGCCAGCGCGTCCTCCGCGCGCTCGCTGGCCGTCACCACGACCACTTTCGTAAGCGTGGCGAGCGCGGCGATGTCGGGGAGCGAGTGGCGGTCCATCTGGAGGTCGAGCAGGAGGACGTCGCACGGCGTCTCCCGGAGCATCGGATGGAGGCCGTCCACCCGGTCGGTCTCGGCCACGACCGCGACCCCGGCTCTGAGCGCGAGCAACGACCGGAGGCCCTGGCGGAAGAGCGCGTGATCGTCGGCGATGGCCACCCGGACCGGCATCGGCGAGGCGACCTTCATGCCTCGGGGAGCGTGAGGCGGAGGTGCGCGCCGGGGCCGTCGCGCAGCACCCGGATCGTGCCGCCCGCGTCACTCACCCGCGACGAGATCGACCACGGGACCCGCTCGGGGTCGGCGAAGCCGGTCCCGTCGTCGTCGACCGTGACGTGGACCTGCGCGTCGGCCGCGCGGATGGCGATCACGGCGGACGTGGCCCCGGCGTGACGGCGCACGTTCGCGGCTGCCTCGCGCACGACCTGCAGGACCTGATCGATGAGGGCGTGCGAGCCGGCGAAGTCCGCGCTCACGATGAACCGCGTATCGACCTCCCCCGCGCGCGGCGCCGAGCTCGGCTCGACGTCGGCGAGATCCCGGACGTACGCGCGCAGCTCGTCGTACTCGCGCTGGATGCTCGCCTGGAGGTCCCCGAGGGTCGTCAGGACCTCGTCGCGACGGTCCGCGCGCGCGAGCTCCTGGCAGCTCTCGAGCGTCAGGTTGATCCCCGCGAGCGTCTGCACGCAGCCGTCGTGCAGCGCGCGGGCGATCCGGTTGCGCTCCCGCGTGGCGCGGAGCTGGTGGACCTGGGCCTGGAGGCTGAGCCGCTGCTGGCCGAGGTAGGCGGTCAGATAGCCGACCACCGCGAGGTAGACCGGCCGCATGATGTAGAAGTTCGCCTGCCCGTGCCACGCCACGAGGATGAGGCTCAGGTACGCGCCCACGCTCACCGTCGTGACCGCCATGCTGCGCCGGAAGCCGCCGTGCGTGCCGGCGGCGAACACGGCGAACACGAAGAAGGCCCAGAAGGGGCTGCTCGTCCCCTCGGTGAAGACCACGATGGCGGCACCGAAGAGGACGTCGCACCACGCCGTGATCGTGGCGAGGCGGCGGCGCGAGACGAGGCCGCGCGTCACCACGTGGCACACCGTCAGGCTGTAGAGGAGGTGCGCGCTGAGGACGGCGAGCGCATACGGGTCGATGGCGAACCCGCCGCCCGCGAGGTGGAGCCACGGCATGAGGGTCGGTGCGGTCGGGTCGATGTAGACCGCAACGATCGCGACCAGCGAGAGGACGAGGCGGCAGCGCGCGATCTTCGGCTGGATGTCGGCGACGCCTGTCCCCATCCCCGGTGACACAGCAATCGCCATACCAGGAGATCGGCTCCGCTCGCGCGGCCCGCGACGGAGGGCGGCGTCAAGAAAGTGCCGGTGCCATCGTCGCGCGCAGCTCCGCAAGCAGCGACGCGATGACCGCGAAGCCGCGGTCCCAGAACGCGGGGTCGTCCACGTCGACGTCGAGCCGGCGGAGCAGCACGTCGGGCGCCTCGCTGCCGCCGGCCGCGAGCAGCTCGAGGTAGCCCGGGACGAACGCCCGCCCCTCGTCCTGATAGCGCTGGTAGAGCGCCAGGACGAGCAGCTCCCCGAAGACATAGGCGTAGCAGTAGAAGCGGCTGTGGATGAAGTGCGGGATGTAGCTCCATCCCCAGCGATACGCGGGGATCATCTCGACCGCGTCGCCGTAGAGACGGGCGTTCTCCTTCCACCAGAGGTCACCCAGCTCCTGGGCGCTGAGCCAGGCCGTGCGCCGGCGCGCGTGGGCCGCCATCTCGAAGCGCGTGAGCGCGTTCTGGCGGAACACCGTGGCGATCGTGTCCTCGAGCCTCGTGCAGATCAGTTCGCGGCGGATCGCGGGGTCCGACTCGTGCCCGAGCAACGCGCGGGTCAGCACCAGCTCCGCGAACGTCGACGCCGTCTCGGCCAGCGGCAGCGGGGGCTGGTAGTTGATCGGCCGCTGGCGCGCGGCGAGCCGATCGTGGATGGCGTGGCCGAGCTCGTGCGCCAGCGTCGAGACGTCGCGCGTCGTGTCGGTGTAGCCGAGGAGCACGAAGGGGTTCGCCGACGGCCCGAGGGAGGCGCAGAAGGCGCCGAGACGCTTACCGGGACGCGGCTCGGCGTCTATCCGCCGCTCGGCGAAGAAGGTACGGGCGAGCGCGCCGAACCCGGGGTCGAAGGCGTCGAACGCCTCGAGGACCTGCCGCCGCGCCTCCTCGAACGCGACCGTCACCCGAGCGGCGCCGAGCGGGGCATAGACGTCGGTGTTCTTGAGCCGCGGGAGACCGAGGAGGCGGGCCTTCAGGCGGAAGTACTCCTGGGCGAGACCGTAGTGGCGCTCGGTGGCCGCCATCATCGCCTCGACCGTCTCGGTGCGCACCTCGTTGTCGAGGTGCGTCGGGGTGACGGGGTCGGGAAAGCGGCGGACGTCGCATTCCAGGCGATGGTCCTGCAGGAGCGCGTTGAAGATCCCGGTCAGCACCACGCCCTCGGCGGCGAAGCCCTCGAGCAGCGCGCTGAAGGCCCGCTCGCGGAGCTCCCGCTCGGGGCGATAGAGGAGCGCGAGCACCTCGGCGGCCGGGAGCTCGCACTCGGCGCCGTCGACCGTGAGACGGAAGCGGAGCGATGCCGAGAGCTCGTCGAAGAGCCGCGCGAACGCGTCACGTCCGGTCAGGTTCTTCTGGTTGATGACGCGCTCCTCGGGCTCGGACAGCGTGTGCGGGCGGAGCTTGCGCAGGCCGTCCATCCAGTGCCGGCAGTCGGCGAGCGCTCGGGAAGCGACGAGCGCGGCGTAACGCTCGGCGGGCAGGTCCTTGACCTCGAGCTCGAAGAAGGTGAGTGCGTTCACCACCTCCACCCACACCTCGCGGGTTCGCTCGGAGAGCCGCTTCGCCGCCTCGTCCTGCGTGTCGGCGGCGAACAGGAGCGAGGCGTAGAAGCTCGGGCGGCGGCCGCGCTCCTCGATCGCCTCGTACTCGGCGATCGCGACGGCCAGCTCCGCCGGTGTGAGGCTCGCCGCCCGGCCGCGGTAGCGGCCGGCGAAGTCGTCGGCCGCGCGCCGCGCCTCGGCGAGGTCTGCCTCGAGGCGCGCATCGTCGGGGCCGGCGTAGAGGGTGGCGAGGTCCCACGTGACGCCGGCGGCGCTGGTCGCGCGACCCGCTGCGGCGGGCTCGGCCGTGCCCGAATTCATCATACCGTCGAGCGGGAGGATTCCAGCCGCCGGCGAATGAAGCTCCGCATGCGCGCGATGCAGCGATCGGCCGCCTCGCCGGGGAAATTGGCAAAGCTGTGCCCGACGCCGGGGAAGACCTCGAGCTCGGCCTCACCGCCCGCCCGGCGATAGGCCGCGACGAAGCGCTCGGTCATCGGCAGCGTCACGTTCTCGTCCAGCTCGGGATGGGCGATCCAGATCGGCGGCAGGCCCTCCGCCTCGCCCGCCTCCACGACGCGGAGGGCGCTCGCCCGGGCCATCGTCGCCTCGTCGCCGAAGAACATCTCGTGCGACTCGATCAACCGCTCGGGCATGAAGAGCGCGTCGCGCGGCGGTGTCGGATCCCTCCTCCGCTCCAGGAGGTAGCGGTAGCGTGCCAGCGGATCGAGGATCGGCCAGAGCGGCATCGCGTAGGCGACTCGCGCGTCGACGCCCTCGGCACCCGCGACGGGGGTGGTCGAGAACTCGGGCGCGCTCGGGCAGAGCGCGGCGAGCATCAGCAGGTGACCGCCGCTCGATCCGCCGATGAGCCCAGCGTCGTCGGCACGCGCGCCGAGCGCCGGCGCGTGGGCCTTCGCCCAGCGGATGCCGGCCACGACGTCGGCGACGGCCGCCGGGTAGCGCGTCGGCGCCAGGCGGAAGTCGAGCGCGACCACCACCATGCCGTCGGCGGCGAGAGCCGAGTCGAAGTACCAGTCGACCTCGCGATTGAAGTACGTCCAGGCGCCGCCGTGTACGTCGACGAGGAGCGGCCAGGGCTCCGCTTGGGCCGCCTGCGGACGGTAGATGCGTGCGAGGAGCGGCTGGCCCCCGGGCCGCGCGTACTCGACGTCGTCCTGCACGACCTCGGGCGGCATGCGGCGAGACCCTTAGCGTCGGCACCGGCTCGCGGCAAGCGGAAGCCATGGGACCGTCAGGCGACCGTCAGCACTACCTTGCCGACGTTCTGCCGCTCCTGGATGTAGCGGTGGGCGGCGGCCGCCTCGACCAGCGGGAACGTCTTGCCGACGACCGGCCGGATGCGCCCCGCCTCGTAGTCGGCGAGGAGCGCGAGCATCTCGCGTCGCAGCATGTCCATCCGGTCCCAGAGGTGCCCCAGGTTCACGCCGATGACCGCCTTGTTGTCGTTCATCAGGCGGATCGGATGGAACCAGGGGAGCGAGACGAGCTTCGGGATGACGGCGAGCCAGTTGGGCGCGAGGCCGGTCACGGCGCCCGAGAAGCCGAAGCAGACGAGCCGGCCGAGCGGGGCGAGCGTCCGGTAGCTCTTGCGGAAGGCGCCGGTGGCGTCGAGCACGACGTCGACGCCGCGCCCACCGGTCAGCCGCTTCACCTCCTGCTCGAAGTCGCGCGTCCGGTAGTCGATGGCGTGCGTCACGCCCGCCTCGCGGAGCACCGCGTGCTTGGCCGCCGACGCCGTCCCGATCACCTCCGCGCCGGCGATCCGGCAGAGCTGGATGGCCGCCATGCCCACGCCGCCGGCGGCGGCGTGCACGAGCACGCGGTCGCCCGCCCGCACGTTGGCGAAGTGGCGCAGCATCAGGACCGCGGTCAGGTAGTTCACCGGGACCGCGGCGGCCTCCTCGAAGCTCATCCGCTCGGGGATCGCGAACACCTGCGGCGCCGGCACGGCGACCGCCTCCGCGTAGCCGCCGAAGCGGGTGAGCGCGACGACGCGGCGGCCGACGGGAAGGTCGCCGTCGAGGCCCGGGCCGAGCCGCTCGACCGTACCGGCGACCTCGTAGCCGACCACGCACGGGCGGGGCGGTGCGTCGGGGTAGAGACCGAGCCGCGCCGACACGTCGGCGAAGTTCACGCCCGAGGCGCGCACGCGGACCAGGACCTGGCCGGGTCCGGGAACCGGATCGGGACCGTCGCGTACCTCGAGCACCTCGGGCGGGCCGGTGCGGGTGATCCAGACCGATCGCATGGACACCTCCGACGGCGAGTGTGGGGCGCCCGCCACTAGCGTGCGCGGTGCGAAGGTGTCAAACGCGCGCCCGAGCTCTTGCGCCGCACCACGGTTTCTTGCTTCGCTGCCCCGCATGAACCTCGCGCTCATCTTCGAGGCGCTCGCCGCGGCCTACCCCGACCGCGAGTCGATCGTCACCCCGACGCGACGCCTGACCTACGGTCGCCTGGCGGAGCACGCCCGCCGGCTGGCGAGCGTGCTCCACGCGCACGGCCTCGGGTGCCGGATCGAGCGGACCGCGCTCGAGAACCACGAGTCGGGCCAGGACCACGTGGGACTCTGTCTCCTCAACTCGCCCGAGTACCTCGAGGCGATGCTTGGCGCCTACCGCGCGCGCGTCGCGCCCTTCAACGTGAACTACCGCTACGTCGACGACGAGCTCCTCTACCTCCTCCAGGATGCCGACGCCGCCGGGCTCGTCTACCACGCGCGCTACGCGCCCACCCTCGGCCGCATCCGCGATCGGCTGCCGCGCCTTCGGCTCCTGCTCCAGGTGGACGACGGCTCGGGCGAGCCGCTCCTTCCCGGCGCCCTCGAGTACGCGGCCGCGCTCGCGGCCGCGTCACCGGCCGGCCCGCCGGTCGCCTGCTCGCCCGACGACCTCTACATCCTCTACACCGGCGGCACGACGGGCGCCCCGAAGGGCGTCCTCTGGCGGCAGGAGGACATCTACTTCGCCGCCATGAGCGGCCAGCCGCCCGGCGTGCCGCCGCCCGCGACGATCCCCGAGCTGGTCGCGCACGCGGCCGCCGGCGCGTACCTGCGCAGCATGCCGACCCCGCCGCTCATGCACGGCGCGGCGCAGTGGGCGGCGTTCGGCGCGCTCCACCAGGGAGGCACCGTGGTGCTGCAGGGGCGTCCGGAGCGGCTCGACCCGGACGACCTCTGGGGGACGGTCGAGCGCGAGGGGGTGAACCTCCTCGTGCTCGTCGGCGACGCGTTCGCGCGCCCGCTGCTCGACGGCCTCGATCGACGGTCGTACGACCTCTCGAGGCTCTTCGTGATCGTCTCGGGCGGCGCGATCCTGTCGCCGCACCTGAAGCAGGCGCTGCTCGAGCGCGTGCCGCACGCGACCGTCATCGACGGCTTCGGCGCCTCGGAGACGGGCGGGCATGGAACGCGGTCGACGCGCGCCGGCGAGCCGGCGACGACGGGCACCTTCTCGATGGCGGACACCGTCGTCCTGCGCGAGGACCTGTCGGGCGCGCTCCCACCCGGCTCGCCGGAGGTGGGCTGGGTGGCTCGCATGGGTCACGTGCCGCTCGGCTACTACAAGGACGCGGCGAAGACGGCGCGCACCTTCCCGGTGATCGGCGGCACGCGATACGCGGTGCCGGGCGACCACGGGCGGATCCTGGCCGACGGCTCGATCGTCGTCCTCGGGCGCGGCTCGGTGTCGATCAACACGGGCGGCGAGAAGGTCTACCCCGAGGAGGTGGAGCAGGCGCTGCGCCGCCATCCGAGCGTCTACGACGCGGTGGTCGTCGGCACGCCCGACGAGCGCTTCGGCGAGCAGGTGACCGCCGTCGTCCAGCTGCGGCCCGACGCGCACGCGACGCACGAGGAGCTCGTCGTGTTCGCGGCGCGCCAGCTCGCCCGCTACAAGCTCCCGAAGACCACCGTCTGGGTCGACGAGATCGCCCGCAGCCCGAGCGGCAAACCCGACTACCGCTGGGCCCGCACGAGCGCGCTGGCAGCACGCGGCCTGAAGCCCCAGTGAGACGACGGCGCGCAAGGCGTCCGCCTCCCCGCCGGTCGCTCACTCGAAGATGCCGGCGACCGCGTGCTGCTCGCGCGCGAGGCCGGCGAACATCTCGGGCCAGGCGTCGGCGGAGAGCAGCCCCGGCGCGAACGCCCGGACCTCGTCGAGCACCTGGTCGCGCGCGACGCCGCTCGCGGGATCGGTGGCGTTGACCAGGCGGTCCGCCACCGCGACCACCGCCGGGAGGTCGAGGCCGAAGTCGGCCACCAGCGCCTCGTGGTGCAGCGCCACCGGGTCGACGAGCGCGGGGGGCAGCCCCCAGAGCTGCAGGAGCCAGCCGCCGACCGTGGCGTGATGGCAGCCGAACGTCTCCAGCTCCACGGCGGCCGCCTCGCGCCCGCCCTCCATGGCCTCGTCGAGCAGCGACCAGTACGCGTCGCCCAGGCGGAGGCCGAGCGCGAGCTTGCCGACGTCGTGCAGGAGACCGGTGGCGAACGCGGCGCCGCTGTCGCCCCCGGTCCGCTCGGCGAGCGTCTTGGCCGCGGCCGCCACGAGAGAGGTGTGGCTCCAGAGGGTGCGCCGCCAGCGGCGAGCCCCGGGCCCCTTGCCTTCCAGCGCGCCCCACACGGAGAGGCCGAGCACGAGGTCGCGCACGCGCGCGAAGCCGAGGAGCGTGGTTGCCTGCTGGATGCTGGTGACGCGCGTGCGGATCGAGAAGAAGGCGCTGTTGGCGAGGCGCAGCAGCCGGGCGGTGAGCGACTGATCGCGTACGATGAGGGCCGTCAGGTGCCCGACGTGCGCGTCCTCCCGGTTGATCGCGACCAGCAGCCGCTGCGCGATCTCGGGCACCGACGGCAGCCGGTCGACGGCCATCAGCTCCCGGTAGAAGCGTTCCTGCGCGGGCGAGCGCTCCGGTGTGTCCCAGCCCTCGCGACGCCTCGTGCCTGCGGCGTCGTTCGCCATCGCATCGTGCGACAGCAACGCCTGTGCCATCGCCCATGCACGCGGGAGGGCGCGGGGGCCGGGGAGTCCCGTCGAGAAAATGCCGGCGCGGACGCTACGCGACCTGCCGCTGCCAGGTGGCGAAGTCGAAGTAGTCCCGCCAGGCGGCGATCTTCCCCTCGCGGATCTCGAAGACGCCGGCCACCGGCAGGGCCACCTGCCTGCCGTTCATCGTGAAGCGATCGATCCGTTCGGTGAACACGAGGCTGCCCCGGCTGGCGACGTTCACGATCTCGAACTCGGCCGCCTCGGCCGCCGGCGCGAACATGTTGAGCAGCTCGCGAATGCCGTCGTGCCCCGTCACGGGTTCGACCGGCATGTTGTGGTAGACGGCATCCGCCGTGAAGTAGCCGAGCAGCTCATCAACACTACGCCGGCTCCAAGCCGCGCAGAATTCGCGCACGACACTCTCCGGATCTCGCATGCCGCCCGGCTAGCACAGGTGCCCTCCAGTTAGAAGCCGCCCGAGCCTCCGCCGAGGCCAGGGCGCAGCGCGGCGCCAGCCGCGCGAGCCCTGGACGGGCCCCCGGGAGAATCGGAGCCGCAGCCCCAGAAGCCGGCCGAGGCTATGCCGAGGCCGGCGCGGGGTCCGGGGGCATCGGAAGCGCGCAGCGCGGCGCAGCCGCGCGAGCCCAGGACGGGCCCCCGGGATACATTGACTTGGCGCGCCAGCCAGCGTACCGGCGTCATATGCGCTGCGCCGCCTGCGGCGCCGAGCTGATCACCGGGAAGAAATTCTGCCACGCGTGTGGAGCGCCCGTGGCAGTGCAGTGCCGGGGCTGCGGCGCAACGATCGACCCGGACTTTCGCTTCTGCCCGGACTGCGGCCTCCAGCAGAACGCCGCCATCCACGACACGGCGCCGCCGCCCGCCACCGACGCCTTCACGCGGCTCTCGCGGCACATCCCCACCGGCCTCGCCCACAAGATCCGCGCCACGCAGGGGGCGATCGAGGGCGAGCGGAAGCAGGTGACGGTGCTCTTCTGTGACCTCGTCGGCTCGACGGCGATCGCCGCCGGCCTCGACCCCGAGGAGTACGCCGACCTGCTCGACCGCTACCTGGAGATCGTCTGTCGCGAGGTCTACCGCTTCGAGGGCATCGTCACCCATCTCGCCGGCGACGGGCTGATGGCGCTCTTCGGTGCGCCGCTGGCGCACGAGGACGCCCCGCAGCGCGCCGTGCGGGTGGCGCTCGGCATCCACGAGGCGCTCGCCGGCTTCAGCGGGGGGGCAGGCGTCGCGCTGCGGGCGCGCATCGGGATCAACACCGGGCCGGTCGTCGTCGGGACCGTCGGCAACGACCTCAAGATGGACTACACGGCGATCGGCGACACCACCAACCTGGCGGCTCGCCTCCAGTCGCTCGCGGAGCCGGGGACCATCCTGATCAGCGAGACGACGCACCGGCTGGTGCGCGGCTTCTTCCAGGTGCGGCCGCTCGGGCCGCTCGCGATCCGAGGAAAGAGCGAGCGGGTCCCGGCCTACGAGGTCCTCGGGCGCAGCGAGCTCGCCACGCCCATGGCCATCGCTTCGGAGCGCGGGCTGACGCCGCTGGTCGGGCGGACCGCCGAGCTCACCCAGCTCGAGGCGTGCTACCGACGGCTCGGCAACCGGGCGCAGATCGTCTCGGTGGTCGGCGATGCGGGCGCGGGCAAGTCGCGCCTGGTCTACGAGTTCAAGCGCAGCCTCGCGGGCGAGCCGGTCGTCTTCTTCGAGGGACGCTGCTCGTCGCTCGGGCGCACCGTGCCGTACTTCCCGTTCCTCACCATGTTCAAGCACTACTTCGGCCTCGCCGCGGGGGAGTCGCCGGAAACGGTGTGCGCCAAGGTGGCGGCCAGGATCGGGGTTCCGGTGGAGCGCATCGCGCGCGGCTACCCGCTCCTCTCCCGCTTCCTCTCGCTGACCCTCGGCGAGGGGCGCGGGGCCCCCGTCGACGAGCTCAAGCGCGAGTCGTTCGACGCGATCGCCGGGCTGGTCCTCACCGAGAGTCACGAGGCGCCCGTCGTGATGACCATCGAGGACCTGCACTGGACGGACGAGTCGTCGATCGAGCTCCTGCGCAGCCTCGTCGTGCGGCTCGCGAGCGCGCGGGTGATGGTGCTGGTAACCGAGCGTCCGGACGCGCAGACCGCGTGGCCCGGGCACGTGGCGCTGACGCGCATCGTCCTCCCGCGGCTCACGGACGATGACGTGACGGCGATCATCGGCGCCGTGGCCGGCGCGCCGCTGCCGGCCGAGCTCGAGCGCCGCCTCGTGGAGAAGGCGGAGGGAAGCCCGTTCTTCGCCGAGGAGATGACCCGCGCCCTGTTCGAGGAAGGCCATCTGGTGCGCGACGACGGGCACAGCCGGGTGACACGCCCGGTTGCGGACATCCCGATCCCGGGCAGCGTCCAGGAAGTCGTTGCCGCCCGCCTCGACCGGCTGCCGCCGCCGGCCAAGCGCGCCGCGCAGGTGGCGGCCGTGCTCGGCCGCCAGTTCGGCCGCGCGCAGCTCGTCCACATGCTCGACGGGGAGGAGATCGGGGTCGACCGCGCGCTCCACGAGCTCGAGCACCGGGGACTGCTCCACCGCAAGAGCGCGCTCGCCGGCGACGAGTACCGCTTCGGGGAGAGCGTCACCCAGGAGGTCGCCTACGAGGGCCTGCTCCTGAAGCAGCGCCGGCAGCTGCACGAGCGTGCCGGGCTCCTGCTCGAGGTCAGCCCGGGGGAGGAGAGCGCCGAGGTGCGCGCGCTGATCGCCCAGCACTTCGCGCGCAGCGACAACCGGGCCAAGGCCGTCGAGGCGCTGTTGCGCGCGGCCGCAGATGCGGAGCAGCTGCCCGCCTATCGCACCGCCGCCGATTTCTACCACCAGGCCTGGGAGCTTGCCGAGCAGGAGCTGGCCGCCCATCCCGAGGAGGAGAGCCGCCGCCGTGCCGTTCTCGTGGGCTCGCTCGGGTTCTGCCGCCTGACCGTGATCTTCGGACTGCCGAACCTCGCCGAGGCCCGGCGGGCGGGCGAACGTGCGCGGCTGCTCGCGCAGGAGCTCGGCGACCACGAGTCGGTCGCCGGCCTGTGCTACTTCCTCGGCGTCATCATCATGCTGACGGAGCGCGACGGCTTCGCGCGCGGGCTCGAGCTGGCGGAAGAAAGCCTCGCCGTCGCCGAGCGGGCCGGGCTCAAGCTGACGGCCCTCCGACTCTCGCGCGGCATCTGCATCCAGTACGCCTTCGACGGGCGCTTCGAGCTGGCGCGCCGCGCCGCCGACTGGGTGGTCGACGAGCTCGAGAGCTCGGGCGACCGCGAGCGACTGGCGGACCTGTATGTGAGCGCCCGCTCGGTGCGCGAGGGGGTGCTCGCGCTGGCCGACGACCTCGACGCGGCGGAGCGGAGCGCGGTCGAGACCTACGAGCTCGCCGGCCGCATTCCGAACCGTACCGTGCGGAGCATGACCGCCAGCGCCCTCGCCCAGATCCACCTGATGCGCGGCGAGTACGCAGAGGCGAAGCGGTGGGCGGAGGAGAGCCTCGAGATCGCCGAGGCGATCGCCAACCTCGGGGCCCTGCCCGCGGCGGCGGCCGTGGCAATCCTCGCACGGCTTGCGCTTGGGGAGACGACCGCGCCGGAGCGCTACCTCACGGCGATCGACGAGGGTCTGGCGGGCTCGAGCTCGCCGCAGCTGAACGTCCGCTTCATCGCCGACGCGTTCCTGTCGCTCGGCGACCTCGCGCGGGCCGGGCGATACGCCGAGCAGCTGCGCGACCGTCCGTTCGGCGGCCGGCTGCGGGAGGCCCTCGTCGCGACCACGCTTGGCGAGATTGCGGCGCGTCTCGGGCGCGCCGAGGAGGCCGAGGGCTGGTACCGGCGGGCGATCGGTGTCGCCGAGGCGATCGGCGCCCGCTCGGTGCTCGCGATCGCAACCCTCGGCACGGCCGAGCTGGCGGCGGCGGCGGGCACGCATCCACCGGGCGCGCGCCAGCTCGAGCAGGCGCTCGCCGTCGTCCGTGCCCTTCGGCTCGAGCGCTACCGGCCGCGCCTCGAGCGCGTGATCGCCGGCGCGGGCGCGGCGGTGGTCGTGTCGTGACCGCGCTCCACCCCGCCCGCTGGTGGCACGCGGAGGGGCAGGGGAAGCTGCGCTGTACGCTCTGCCCGCGGTACTGCCTGATCGGCGAGGGCCAGTCGGGCTTCTGCTACATCCGCCAGCACCACGCCGGGCGGCTGTGGAGCACCGGCTATGGCCGGCCGAGCGGCTTCGCCGCCGACCCGATCGAGAAGAAGCCGCTCAACCATTTCCTGCCCGGGGAGCGCGTGCTCTCCTTCGGCACGGTCGGTTGCAACCTCGGCTGCAAGTTCTGCCAGAACTGGGACATCAGCAAGGCGCGCGACGAGGAGCGCGGCCTGCGGGCGGTAACGCCCGAGGAGGTGGTCGCGCTGGCGCGCCGCACCCGCTCGGCCGGCATCGCCTACACCTACAACGACCCGGTGATCTGGGCGGAGTTCGCGATCGACGTCGCCCGCGCGGCGCGCGCCGCCGGGCTGGTCAACGTCTTCGTCACCGCCGGCTACGTGACCGGCGAGGCGCGCCCCGAGCTCTTCGAGTACATGGACGCGACCAACGTCGACCTGAAGGCCTTCACCGAGGAGTTCTACCACCGCATCACGCTGTCGCACCTCCAGCCAGTCCTCGAGACGCTGGTCTGGCTCTGCCGCGAGACCACGGTGTGGACCGAGGTCACGACGCTCCTGATCCCGGGCCTCAACGACGGCGACGAGGAGATCGGGCGCGAGTGCGACTGGGTCCTCGAGCATCTCGGCCCCGACGTGCCGCTGCACTTCACGGCCTTCCACCCCGACTACCGCATGCTCGACCGCCCGCGCACGCCGGCGGCGACGCTCGGGCGGGCCCGCGCGATCGCCCGCGCGCGCGGCATCCGCTACTGCTACGTCGGCAACGTGCACGACGCCGAGGGGCAGACCACCTTCTGCGCGAGCTGCGGGGCGGTGCTCATCGCGCGCGACTGGCACGCCGTCCGCCTCTACCGCCTCGACGGCAACCGCTGCGTCGAGTGCGGCGCCGTGCTGCCCGGGCGGTTCCATCCTGGACGCCACGACGGGGACGAGCGGCTCACGCCCGGCACCCGGTTCGCCGTCTCCCTCTGAGGGCAGCCGCCGCCGTGCGCCACGCGGCACGCGTTGCGTGGTGCGCTGTGCCGCGCGAGTGGCGACGGCGGCATGCCGCCGCCGCTCGCCCGCGCGCGGCAGGCCGTCTTTTCGCTGCCTTTCCGGCGGCGCGGAACGTGCATCCTGACCGTTCGCCGGAAAGCGTCCGGGACGGAGGCGGAGGTCATGCGGAGGCAGCGGAACCAGACCATGCGGCTTGCGGCAGCGGTGTTCGCGAGCGCGCTCGTCGGGCTCGTGGCGGCGGCCCCGGCGCACGCCGGCTGCGGCTGCGACAAGCCACCGCCGCCCAAGGCGGCGGTGCGCCCCTTCGTCGGCTGGACGAATCAGATGATCACGCTCTTCGACAGCCGCCTGGTGCCGGGCCAGTTCTACTCGGTCGAGTTCCTGGCGGCGGACGGGACCTCGGATTGGAGCCGCGGCAAGGTGAGGTCGAAGCGCGACCTGGCCGACGGCCAGTACCGCGCGCAGCTCCGGGTCTCGGTCGGGGCAGTGTCCCTCGGACCGTGCCAGATCAACGTGTACGGCATGTCCAACGGCGGGTCGACGAACGTCACGACGTTCCTCTACGGTCTCGGCGACGACCAGTTCACGGTGACGGCGTCCCCGATCGCGCTACGCGACATCGACGAGACCGTGAGCCAGGGCGGCTACCAGGCCGGCGTCGGGCGGGACGGCTCGGTGTACATTCCCGTGGACGTCACCGGCGTCAGCGCGGCGACCACCTTCACCGGCACCGGGCTCGGCTTTCCGCTCGCCTTCGGCTCGTCCAACGTCGCCATGTACAACGATCAGGGCTTCCTGATGCAGCTGCTCGACCCGAACGTGCCGGGCCTCTTCCAGATCTCGGCCGGGGACGCGCTCACGAGCAACACGCTCTCGTACTGGCGGCACGAGTTCGCCACGTACAAGCAGGCGCACCGTCAGGTGGACGCCTACTACACCGACAACGATCCCAACTGGCACGCGGACGGCACCCGTCACGTCAACCACAACCTGATCGTGGTCGCCATTCGCGGCAAGCTGGCCGACGGTACGGCGCCGATGCCCGGCGCGACCCCGCCGTTCCAGCTCGTCGTCACCTCCACGCCGGCCGAATAGCGGTCGACCCGGCCCGCGCGGAGCTCATCCCCCATCCGGCGGCGGATGCACCCGGTGCTCCGCCGCCGTTTTTTCGAGCGCGCGCGCGATGCGCAGCGCGAGCCCGTCGCGGCCGGCCGCCGCGACGATCTGCACGCCGAGCGGCAGGCCCCCGCTCGTGCCCGCCGGGAGCGCGACCGCCGGCAGGCCGGTCAGGTTCGCGGCGCCGGTATACGCCGCGCAGAAGCCGGCAAGCCGCGTCTCGTCGTCCGTCTCGATGCGCGGCGCCGTGAACGGGACGGCCGGCAGCACCAGCGCATCGACCTCGGCGAACGCCGCGGCATAATCGCGGCAGACGAGCTGCCGCTCGCGCTGCGCGGACACCCAGCCCGCGGCGTCGAGCACGGGTGTCATCTCGCGCATGCGGGCGACCTGCGGGCTCAGGCGCCGCGGCCGGTCGCCGAGCCGCGCCTCGAGCGCCACCTCGCCTTCGATGGCGAACATCGCCATCACGACCGGCAGCACGAGCTCGTGGTGCGGCATCGGCACCTCGACGACGCGCGCGCCGAGGGCTCGGAGCCTCCCGAGCGTCGCCTCGATGGTGGTGCGGACCGCGGGCGCCGGGTGCGGGCGGAAGACGTCCGGGCTCGTGCCGAGGCAGAGGCCGTCGACGCCGGCCTCGAGGTCCTCGAGGAGGTCCGGAACCGGGCCGGGCCGCGAGTAGGCATAGGCCGGGTCGAAGCCCGCGAGCGCCTGCGCCACGATGGCCGCGTCGCGGACGGTCCGCGCGAGCGGCCCCGGCACCGAGAAGGAGGAGTCGCCGCCCCCCGTGTGGCCGCGGTTGCTGATCAGGCCGAGCGTCGGCTTGAGGCCGACGACGCCGCAGAACGCGGCGGGGACGCGGATGGACCCGCCGCCGTCGGTCCCCACGTGCAGCGGTCCGAGCAGCGCCGCCGTGGCGGCGGCTGCGCCGCCGCTCGACCCGCCCGGGACGTGGTCGAGGTTCCACGGGTTGCGCGTCGGGCCGAAGAAGTAGTTGTTGGTCGTGACCCCGCGGCCGAATTCGTGCGTCGCCGTCTTCCCGACGATGATCGCGCCTGCGGCGCGCAGGCGCTCGGGGACGGCGCCGTCGGCCGCCGGCACGTGATCGCGGAACATGCCCGACCCGTAGGTCGTGCGGAGCCCCGCCGTGTCGATCAGGTCCTTCACGCCGGCGGGAATGCCGTGCAGCGGGCCGCGATACCGGCCGGCGGCGATCTCGTGCTCGGCGGCGCGCGCCGCGGCGCGCGCCTCGTCGACCGGGACGAGCGTGGTGAAGGCGTTCAGCCGCGGGTCGACCGCCGCGATGCGCGCGAGCACCGCGTCCAGCAGCTCCACGGGAGAGACCTCCCGCCGCTGTATGAGAGCGGCGGCCTCGGCGAGCGACAGACGGACGAGCGCGGGATCGACCACCCGGGTTCTCTATCACGCCCGCCGCGCGGAGACACGGCGCGTCAAGCCCCTGGCCCCGGCCGGATGCGCGGGGCAATATGGCGGGGTGGCCGAGCGCGGCTTCATCCTGACGCCCACCTACCGCGTCGTCGGCGGCCGTCCCGAGGTCCACCTGTACGGCGTCCTCGAGGGCGGCGAGCCGGCGCTGATCGTCGACGACCGCCAGGCGCCCTACTTCTTCATTCGCGCGGCCGACGCGGGCCCGGCGGCGGGCCTCGCGGGAGGCGCGCGCATCGTTCCAGCCGACCTCGTCACCTTCGCCGGGGAGCCCGTGGCGCGCATCGAGATCGCGCGGCCGGCCGACGTGCCGCCGCTGCGCGCCCGTCTCGGCGACGCCGGCATCGAGTGCTTCGAGGCCGACCTGCGCTTCGCCTACCGCTACCTGATCGACCGCGGCGTGAAGGGGGGATTCCGGGTCGAGGGGCCGTTCGAGCGCCGCTCCGGCGTGGGGCGCGTCTACCGCAACCCCCGGCTCGAGCCCGCCGACTTCGCCCCGCGCCTGCGGGTGCTCTCCCTCGACATCGAGACGAGCCTCGACGCGAGCCGGCTCTACTCGATCGCGCTCGCGGGCGCGGGCGGCGAGCGCGTGCTGCTGATCGGGCGATCACCGGTCGCGGGAGCCGACGTCTTCCCCGACGAGCGCGCCCTCCTCGCCGAGTTCCTCGCCCACGTCCGCCGCGTCGACCCCGATGTGCTGACGGGATGGAACGTGTGCGAGTTCGACCTGGCGGTGCTCCTGCGGCGCTGCCGGCGCTACGGGCTCCGCTGCGCGCTCGGCCGCACCGAGGACGAGGTCGAGATCCGCCGCGACCAGAACTTCACGCGCGAGCCGCGCGCCATCCTGTGCGGGCGCCAGGTGCTCGACGGGCTGGCGCTCATGCGGAGCGCCTTCCTGCGTCTCGAGGACTATCGCCTGGAGACCGCCGCGCAGGCGCTGCTCGGCCGGGGCAAGCTCTTCGGGCCCGAGGACCGCGGCGCCGACATCGAGAAGGCGTACCGCGAGGACCCGGCGCGTCTCGCCGCCTACAACCTCGAGGACGCGCGCCTCGTGCTCGCCATCCTGGAGAAGACGGCGCTCGTCGAGCTGGCCGTCAAGCGGAGCCTCCTGACCGGCATGCAGGTCGACCGCGTGGGGGCGTCGATCGCCTCGGTCGACTCGCTCTACCTCGGCGAGCTGAGAGCGCGCGGGCGGGTGGCCCCGTCGGTGCGGGCCGCGGCGGAGGGAGACGACGCCGGCATCGTCGGCGGGCTCGTCCTCGACTCGGTGCCGGGCCTCTATCGCAACATCCTCGTCTTCGACTTCAAGAGCCTCTACCCGAGCCTCATCCGGACCTTCAACATCGACCCGCTCACGTTCGTCGCCGACGGTGCCGCCGCGGGCGCGCTCCGCACCCCGGGCGGGGCCGCCTTCCGGCGCGACGAGGCCGGCATCCTGCCGGGGCTCGTCGCGCGCCTGGCCGAGGAGCGGGCGCGCGCGCGCGGCGCCGGCGACGGGGTGGCGGCGCAGGCGATCAAGATCCTCATGAACTCGCTCTTCGGCGTGCTCGGCTCGCCCGCGTCGCGGCTCTTCTCGCCGGCGGTGGCGAACGCCATCACGACGGCCGGCCAGCACGTCATCCGGCTCGCCGCCGCGGCCGTCGCCGAGCGCGGCCAGCGCGTGATCTACGGCGACACCGACTCGCTCTTCGTCGACGCCGGAGAGCCGGACACCGCGCGCGCGGCGGCGCGGGCCGAGGAGCTGCGCGACGGGATCGGCCGGGACGTCGCCGCGGCGCTGACGCGCGACTTCGGCTGCACGAGCCACCTCGAGCTGGAGTTCGAGAAGGTCTACGCCCGCTTCTTCATGCCCGAGATCCGCGGCGGCGCCATGGGCAGCAAGAAGCGCTACGCGGGGCTCGTGGTCGGGCCCGCGGGCGAGACGCTCGAGATCGTCGGGCTCGAGGCCGTGCGGCGCGACTGGAGCGAAGTGGCGCGCCGCTTCCAGCGCGCGCTCCTCGACCTCGTCTTCCACGACCGTCCCGTCGCGGAGTTCATCCGCACCTTCGTCGCGGACCTGCGCGCCGGCCGCTTCGACGCCGAGCTCGCCTACCGGAAGGCGATCCGCAAGCCGCTCGCCGAGTACACGAAGACGACGCCGCCGCACGTGAAGGCGGCGCGCAAGCAGACGGGCGCGACGGGCCGCATCGTCACCTATCTCGTGACGCGCGCCGGGCCCGAGACGGTGGGCGAGACGACCGCACCGCCGGACTACGACCACTACGTCGCCCAGCAGCTCCGGCCGATCGCCGACGCGATCCTGCGCTTCCTCGGCGGCCCGGACTTCGATGCCATCGTCGGCGCGCGCCGCCAGCTCTCGCTGTTCTCGTAGCCCTCAGCCGAGGCGCGCGAGCGCCCGGCGGGCCGCCGCGAGGCCGGCATAGGCCCCGATGTCGAGGACGGCAGCGGGCGCCTCGAGCGTGGACGACGCGAGATAGAGCCCGTCGATGCCCGGGACCTCGAGCCCGTGCCGGACGACCGGCGCCCACGCCCAGCTCATCGACTGCGGCGCCGTGACGTACTGGTAGGCGCTCCACTCGAGGCACGCGTCGAGGTCGGCGTAGAAGCGGCGGAGGTAGGCGATCGCCTCATCGAGCGCCGCGCGCGCTGCCGTCCACGGCTGGCCGGCGGTCGAGCCGCCGCGGAAGAAGCGCGCCATGACGAGGGAGAGGAGGTGCCGGCCGGCCGGGGCGGCGTGCCGGCTGGTGAGCGAGGTGATCTGGTAGCCGCCGCGGTACACCCGCTCGGGCCCCGCCAGCAGGCGGTTCCAGCCGGCATGGTCATCGGGGTGCCCGGTGACGCGCACGGCCGGCAGCCGCCGGAGACCGGCCTGCCAGCCGACGAGGTCGGCGCGATGCGCCTTCAGCCGCCACGCGGCGGCGGCGAGGTCGGGTGGAAAGAGCCGCTCGTCGATCAGGTCGAAGTTCTCCCACACCGGGTAGGTGCTGATCGCGACCGGCGCCCGCACCTCGCGCACCAGGTTCGCGCGGTCGACCGCCACCGCGCCGCGCACGCGGCCGCCGTCGACGACGATCTCGACCGGCTTCCAGCCGAGCGCGATCTCGCCGCCGTGGGTCCGGAGGGCACGCGCCCACGGCTCGATCAGCCCCTGCATGCCGCCCACCTCGCCGTCGTCGGGGATGAAGGCGCCGCCCGCCGCCCGGCGCTGGAGGAACTGCATGAAGCGGCCGGCCGACGCCTCCTCGGGATGGCTGTGGAAGACGACCGCGGCCATGAGGAGGATCGCCTGCCGCACCTCCGCGCTCCGCGTGTGCGCGCCGAGCCAGGCGCCGAGCGTCTCCGGGATCGCGCGCGCCACCTCGTCCGGCTCGGCGGCGGCGAGACGGCCGACGAGCGCCCGGAGCTCCTCCACGCTATCCGCGCCCGGGGAGAGGGCGGCACACGCCATGGCCGCGAGCCCGGCGGCGCTCCAGTCGCCGCCCGTGGTGACGCCGCCGTCGGGCAGGTGGTGGACGCGCAGCGGCGCCGTCACGCGACGGAGCGTGACCTCGACGCCGGCCTCGCGCGCCGCCTCGACGCCGTGGTGCCAGGCGACCTGGCAGTCGCCCACGTCGTGCCCGTCGCGGTGGCCGAAGTCGATCCAGTAGCCGTCGTGCGGGACGCTGCCGCCGCGTCCGCCGACCGTGTCGGCGTGCTCGAGGACGACGACGCGCTTCCCGCGGCGGGCCAGGATGGCGCCCGCGACGAGGCCGCCCAGCGCCGACCCGACGACCACCGCATCGGCCTCGAGCTCGCGCCGCTCCATCGGCGCCGGAGGCTCGCACTCGCCGTCGCGGGCTGTCAACCCAACGTCATGCGGCGCGCGCCGGACGCTCAGACCCCGGATGGCTCGAGAACCAGCCGAACGCCACTCCAGATCTCGGCGAGCCTCGGGCGAGAGAGTCGTCCCGCGACCGACTCGATGTCCAGTCGATCGATGGTGGCGATCTGCGTGACGTTGACGACCGAAATCGCCTTGCGGCTCGTGTGCCGCGTGTGTTAGCGCGGCGCATGGACACCGTGATCTTCGACGTCGCCGAGCGCGTGGCGACCATCACGCTCAACCGCCCCGACCGCCTGAACGCCATGAACCAGCAGATGCGCGACGAGCTCCGCGCGTGCTGGCAGCGCGTCAAGGACGATCCCGACGTCTGGGTCGCGATCGTCACGGGCGCCGGCCGGGCCTTCTCGAGCGGCGCCGACGTGGAGGCGCTGGCGACCGGCGGCTTCGTCAAGCCCGACCGCTGGCGCGAGCTCGCCATCCACGAGGGAATCGCGCTCCTGCCGACGCCGCGCCGCATGCGCGTGCAGAAGCCCGTGATCGCGGCCGTGAACGGTGTCGCCGCCGGCGTGACCCTCGACCTCGTCACGGAGGCCGACATCCCGATCGCCTCGGAGCACGCGGAGTTCGTGGATCCTCACGTCTCGCTCGGCTACGTCTCGTCGCACGAGATGGTGAACATGGCGCGCCGCGTCCCGGTGGCGGTGTGCCTGCGGATGGCGCTCCTCGGCAGGCACGAGCGGATGAGCGCGCGGCGGGCGTACGAGGTGGGGCTGGTGACCGAGGTCGTACCGCACGAGAGCCTGATGGACCGCGCGCAGGAGCTGGCCGCGCTCGTCTTGAAGAACGCCCCGCTCGCGGTCTGGGGCACGAAGATGGCGATCGTCCAGGGCCTCGGGCTGCCGATCCCCCAGGCGGAGGAGATCGCCGCCGGCTACCTCGAGGTCGTCGAGCAGAGCGAGGACCACGCCGAGGGCCCGCGTGCCTTCGTCGAGCGCCGCGAGCCTCGCTGGAAGGCGCGCTGAAAGCCGCGTGGCGGATCAGCCGGCGCGCGGCGCCAGCCGGCGGAGTACCGGCCGCGCCCGCGGCGCGTGGGCCAGGGCCCGCGTCGCGCCGGTCAGGATGGCGGACGCGATGTCGATGCGCAGGTCCCACTCCGCCGCCGTGGCCCACCGGCTTCGCCACGCCGCGAGGCCGGCGCGCCGCACGGCGCGGCGATGGCGGTCCGGCGTCTCCCAGTCGAGCCCGCGGCACTCGAGGTAGGCGATCTCGCGCGCCAGGCCGACGATGAGCGCCGCCCACTCGCCGTAGACCGCGGCGTCGCGCGCGCGCGAGCGGGCCAGGAGCCGCGTGACGAGCGCATCGGTGGCGACGAAGGACGGCACCAGGAGGTCGATCCGGCCCACGAGCCCGAGGCGTCCGGCGAGCAACCGGTTCGCGACGGCCTCGGTCGCGTAGAGCGGGACGTGATGTGAGCGATGGGCCTTCTCGGTTCGCCCGAGGACGAGAACCGGATGGCGGCGGGCGGCGCGGAGCACGGCCGCGAGCTCGCGCGGCGCGCGCCGCACCCAGTGCAAGGCGCGATCGAAGTCGACGTAGTGGACGCGGGGCGCGCCGGTCGCCAGCGCCCGTCTGAGCGCGAGACGGTAGAGGGGGCCGCGCCGGTTCGACGGCGGGGTGCCGGCGTGCACGCCGGCGCTGGCGAGGAGCGCGGTGACGCGGGCGTCGGTCGGAGGGCTCGTCGCTACCACGACGCCGCGATAGAGCGCGTGCAGCCGCGGCAGCAGCCGCTCGACGTCTTGCCGCAGGGCCCCGGAGGAGTCGTGCAGCGTGGCCGCGAGCGCCACGTCCGTCGGCCGGACGGGTCGTGACACCGGCAATCACCCCAGATCGGGACGAGAGCCGTCGAGCGGGCGGACCTTCCGCAGCTGCTCGGCGAATACCGTCGGGTCGGTGGTCGGCAGCTCGCAGCGGCGGCGCTCGCAGACGTAGGCGGTGGGTCTGCCGCCTTGCGCCACCTTCCCCTCGACGAGCGGGACGAGGTGAGCGACGCGCTCGGTGTCGGACGGCACGACGAGCACACGGTTCGGCACGAAGGTACCCCGGACCGCCCGCAGGAGAGGCTCCGCCGCCGCACGTCCGCCTGCCGTCACGATGACGATCTCCTTCGGCGTGTCCAGCGCGAAGTCGAGCGCCAGGAGCATCTCGGAAAGGCCCGTCGGCGCCCGGCCGAGGACGTCGCCGAAGGCGGCGAGCGCCCGCTCGGCGCGCTGGCGGTAGCGCTCGTCGCCGGTGAGCTCGGAGAGCCGGAGGAGGTTCATGATCGCGACCGAGTTGCCCGACGGCTCGGCGCCGTCGCTGCTCGGCTTCTCGCGGGCGAGCAGCGCCTCGCCGTCCTCTGCCGTCCGGAAGAAGCCGCCGGCCTCCCGGTCCTCGAAGCGCGCGCCCAGCACGCCGTCGAGCGCGATCGCGGCCTCGAGCCAGCGGGACGCGCCCGTCGCCTCGTAGAGATCGAGGAGGCCGGCGCCGAGGAACGCGTAGTCCTCGAGATAGCCGGGCGGGCCCGCACGTCCGTCCTTCACGGCCCGCGGGAGCCGCCCCTCGCGGTCGCGGTGCGCGAGGAGGAACTCGGCGGCGCGCGCCGCGCGCGCCGTGTACTCCTCGTCGCCGAGCGTGAGCCCGGCGCGGGCGTAGGCGGAGATCATGAGGCCGTTCCAGCCGGCGAGGATCTTCTCGTCGCGAGGCGGCGGCGGCCGGCGACTCCGTGCGGCGAGGAGGAGGCGCCTGGCCTCGTCGAGCGCCCGCTCGGCCTCGGCGGGCGGCAGCCCGAGCTGCCGCGCCACGTCGCTCAACGGCTTCGGATTCGGCAGGATGCTGCGTCCGTGGAAATTGCCGGCCGGCGTGACGCCGTAGTACGCGATGGCGAGCGCCGCGCGGTCGGCCCCGACGGCCGCCTCGATCTCGGCGGGCGTCCAGGTGAAGAACCAGCCTTCCTCGGCACGGCCGTCGGCGTTCGGGCTGTCGGCGTCGGTGGCGGCGTAGAAGCCGCCCTCGGGCGCCGTCATGTCCCGCGCGACGTAGGCGAGGATGTCGCGCACGATGCCGGCGAACTCCTCCCGCCCGGTCGTCTGGTAGGCGTCGAGGTAGGCGAGGGCGAGGAGCGCGTTGTCGTAGAGCATCTTCTCGAAGTGCGGCACGAGCCAGCGCGCGTCGGTGGCATAGCGGTGAAAGCCGCCGCCGACCTGGTCGTGCATTCCGCCGGCCGCCATCTTCTCGAGCGTCAGGGTCGCCATGCGGAGCGCCTGCGCGTCGCCCGTCCGGCGGTGGTAACGGAGCAGGAAGCGGAGCGGGAGGCCGCTCGGGAACTTCGGCACGCGATCGGCGCCGCCGTTCGCGGCGTCGAAGTGCGCCGCGGCCTCGCGCGCGGCCGCATGCAGCACGGCGGCGGTCGGGAGGCCGCTCGGCCCGCCGGGCCCGACGCTCCGCCGGACGCGCTCGGCGACGTCGGCGGCGGCATCCGCGACGCGCGACGGCTGGCGGTCGAAGGCGTCCTTCAACGTCTTCAGCAGCGTCAGGAAGCCCGTCCGCACGCCCCGCTCGCCGTCATGCGGGGGAAAGTAGGTGCCGCCGTAGAACGGCTGGCGCTCGGGGGTCAGCCAGACGGTCATCGGCCAGCCGCCGCCGCTGCCCATCGCCTGCACCGCGGTCATGTAGAGGCTGTCGACGTCGGGACGCTCCTCGCGGTCGACCTTGATGGCGACGTAATTCTCGTTCAGGTAACGCGCGATCTCCTCGTCCTCGAACGACTCCTCCTCCATCACGTGGCACCAGTGGCAGGTCGAGTAGCCGACGCTCAGCAGCACCGGCCGCTCGAGACGCTTGGCCGCCTCGAACGCTTCGTCGCCCCAGGGATACCAGTCGACCGGGTTGTGCGCGTGCTGGCGGAGGTAGGGGCTCGACTCGAGCACGAGGCGGTTGGTGTAGAGCGGCGCGCCGTCGGGCCGGAGGTGGCGGGTGTGAGGCGGCTCGCCTGCATGCTGCGCGGCCGCGAGCGCGGCGACCAGGCGGGCGTCGAAGGGCGGCGCGCCGGGCAGCGGGTTCGTGATCTCTCGGCCGCGCCGGCAGGCGAGGGCAGCCAGGAGGACCGTGAGCCTCAGCCGACTTGCGGCATGACTTCGCGTGCGAACCATGCGACCCGCTCGAGGAACTCGGTGAGGCTCCGCGCGCCGAGCCCGACGTGGAACGACGTCGCTCCGGCCGCCAGCCACCGGCCGGCCTGCTCGACGACGGACGTCGATGCTGCGTCGGGTGCGACGGCGAGCGGCGCGACCAGCTCGAACGGGGCGGTCGTCGTTCGCTCGGCGCGGGCGTAGGCGGCAGCGGCGGCGAAGTCGTCGGGCGTGAGCTGCCACGGGATCCAGCCGTCGGCGTGGCGGGCGGCGCGGCGCACGGCGGCCTGCGAGTTGCCGCCCACCCAGATGGGCGGCCGCGGCCGCTGCGCCACGCGCGGCGCCACCATGACGTCGCGGAAAGCCACCGTCTGGCCGTCGAAGCCCGCGACCTCCTGCTCCCAGGCCGCGGTGATCGCATGGATGTACTCGTCGGTCACGCGGCCACGCCGGGCGTAGTCGGCGCCGAGGACCGCGAACTCGGGCTTCAGGTGCCCACTGCCGACGCCCAGGATCAGCCGTCCGCCGGAGAGGTGGTCGAGCGTGCCGTACTGCTTGGCGACGACGAGCGGGTGGCGATAGGGCAGCACCAGCACGTGCGAGAGGAGGGCGATCCGCGTGGTCGCGCCGGCGACGAAGGCGAGCGTGCTGCCCGCGTCGTACCAGGTGGCGCCCATGGTGTCGGCGCGCGACGCCGGCACCAGCACGTGGTCGCTGCACGACACCCAGGCGAAGCCGGCGCGCTCGGCCGCGCGCCCGGCCTCGACGAGCTCGGCGCCGCCCACCTCGCGCTCCCACGGCTGGCTGCGCGACGGGATCTGCTGCACGCCGGGGAGGCCGAGGCCGAAGCGGCGCATCGCGTGTCCCATAGCAGGCAGGGGTCGGCCTTCACAGGGCCGTGCCGCACGGGGTTCCCGCGCGGCGAGCCTGCGGATATAAACGTGGAGCATGGACGCACACGAGCACCACGCGAAGGCGAAGCGGGTGGTCGTGTGCGCCGTCCTGACCGTCAGCGACACCCGTACGGCCGAGACCGACACCAGCGGGACGTGCATCCAGGCGCTCCTCGAGCAGGCCGGGCACCGGGTGGCGAGCTACACGATCCTGCCGGACGAGCCCGCGCGCGTCCGCGCGCACGTGCAGGGCGTGCTCGGCGACCCCGAGGTGGACGTCGTCATCCTGAACGGCGGCACCGGCCTCGCTCCGCGCGACCGGACGTACGAGGCGATCGTGGATCTCCTCGAGAAGCAGCTCGACGGCTTCGGGGAGCTGTTCCGCATGCTCTCCTACCCGCACGTGGGAGCCGCCGCCATGCTGTCGCGTGCCGCGGCCGGCGTGGCGCACGGCAAGGTCGTGGCCGCGCTCCCGGGCGCGACCGCCGCCGTCGAGCTGGCCATGACCAAGCTCCTGCTTCCCGAGCTCGGCCACATGGTGCAGTTGCTGCGCGGTTGAGGCATGCGAGTCCGGCTGCGGTTCTTCGCCGTGCTGCGGGAGCAGATGGGCGCCTCCTCCGCACGGGCGGTCCCCGCCGGGACGACGGTCGGGGCGCTGTGGCGGAGCGTCGTGGCGGAGCGGCCCGAGCTGGATGCCATCCCGGTCCGCTTCGCGGTGAACCAGACCTACGTCGAGGCCTCGCATCGCCTGGCGGAGGACGACGAGGTCGCGGTCTTCCCGCCGGTCAGCGGCGGGTGAGCGGCTCGGCGCCGTCGGCCACCCGGACCGCGGCGCACGCGGGGAACCGCTCCGGGTGGAGTATCCCGGCAAGCAGCTCGAGGCTGTCGACGATGCGCGGGCCGGGACGGCTCAGGTACGCCGAGCCGTCGACCGCGTAGACCTCGCCCGCGCGCACCGCGGGCAGGTCGTCCCACCCCGGCTGCCGTCGCAGGATCGGCACGTCTGCCAGCGTGCGCTCCACCCGGTAGCCGCAGCAGGCGAGCACGAGGACCTCGGGCGACGCCGCCCGGACGTCCTCCCACGAGACGCGGGCTGCGTCCTCGCCCTTTCGGCCGAGCGGCTCGACGCCGCCCGCGATCTCGACCAGCTCGGGCGTCCAGTGCCCGCTCCGGAAGGGCGGGTCGATCCACTCGAGGACGACGCAGCGACGCCGGGGCGCGCCGGTGGCCCGGGCGCGTACCGCCTCGACGCGCGCGCCGAGCGCGGCGACGACGGAGGCCCCTCGCTCGCGGACGCCGAGCGCGTCGGCCACCGTGCGCACGTCCCGCATGATGTCGGCGAGGCTCGACGGATCGAGGTCGACGACGCGCGGCGGCCCGGGCAGCGTCTCGGCGAACGCCTGCACGCTCGCGTAGCCGACGGCGCACACGTCGCACAGCCGCTGGGTGATGATGACCTCGGGCTCGAGGCGGCGGAGAAGCGCCTCGTCGAGCGTGTAGAGCGTGCCGCTTCGTCGGAGCGAATCGGTGACCCACCGGTCCACCTCGGCGCTCGGCAGGCCGGACTCGTGGATCGGGCAGTGGGTGGCCCGCGGCTTGGCGTTCACCTCGGGCGGGAAGTCGCACTCGTGGCTGACCGCGACGACGTGATCGAGCATGCCGAGCGCGGCGACGATCTCGGTGGCGGCGGGGAGGAGGGTGACGACCCGCACGTTCGTCACGCGTCGCCCCGCTCCAGCTGCGGGAGGCCGTCGGTGATGGTGAACCAGGGTGCCTTCGACCCGACCCAGACGTGGAGCAGGGGGCGTACACCCGGATCCTCGTCGAGGGTCCCGAGCCGAACACGGCGGAACTCCGGGTGGTCGCGCCGGCGGCTGTAGACGGGTGAGCCGCAGCGAGAGCAGAACGCCCGGAACTGACCGGGAGAAGACTCGTACTCGCGGACCAGGTCTGCGCCTGCTCTCAGGTGGAAGTCCGCGGCGGAGATGCCGGCGTTGGTCGCGAACGCGCTGCCGCTGGCGCGCCGGCACTGCAAGCAGTGGCAGAAGCTCGGCGAGCCGATCTCGCCGGTGATCTCGAAGCGCACGCCGCCACAAAGACAACCTCCGGTGAGCATGCGCGCGAGGATCGCGCCACCCGGCGCTCGATTCAAGAGCCGCGCTGCGCCTCGCCCCGGGTCCGTTTTCTTATATTGACACCCGCCCGCGCACGGCAGTAAGCGGGACGGGCCGGCTCGCCCGAGCCTGGCCCTCCGGGTGTGTCGCCTCGAGGTTCCCCAACGGAGAAGAGCCATGAAGGGTCTCCTGCAACTCGCCCTCGGCAGCCTGCTGGTTCTCCTGACGAGCGGCGCCCTCGCCGCGCCGCCGACCCCCGGCCAGCACTTCGATTGCAGTGACGGAGGGTCGGGCGCCTCGTGCGCGAGCGACGACACGGGCTGCGTCCCAGAGACCAAGGACGACCCGTCGGGCGGCGTCGCCGCGACCCTCAAATGCGGCGACTCGATCGCGAAGGCGTTCGGTGCGGCGGTCAGAGCCGTCATCAAGTGCCACAAGGCCATGGCGGACTCCGTCCTGAAGGGCTCGCCGGTCGACGACGAGGCCTGTGAGAGCGGGCCTGGCAAGTCAGCCAAGGGGAAGCTCGACGCGGCGATCACCAAGGTAGGGCCGGTCTGCACCTCCACCCAGCTGACGCTGGCGGCGGCGGAGGAGGCGACGCTGTTCGCGAACAAGTCGAATCCGCTCTCGCTCGACGCGCAGGCGGCGGCCGTCTACTGCGACGGCTCGATGCCGATCGACCCGGCGGGCGCGGGGGGCGACGACGCCGGCACGATCGACTCGACGGCGGCGGATGCGAAGGACCGGCTCAAGTGCGCCGACACGGTGGGCTCGGAGCTCGGCAAGCTCGCCGCCGCGGCGATCAAGTGCCACATCAAGCTCGCTGACAGCGACTTCAAGGCCAAGGACTTCGACGAGAACGTGTGCGAGGAGCTCGACCCGGTGAAGGGCAAGTCCGCGCTGCAGAAATACAATGCGGCGATGACGAAGCTCACCTCGAAGGGCATCTGCACCCAGAGCTGCCTGACGGAGCCGAACCGGCTCGCGCTCGGGCAGAACATCCTGGCGCAGGTCGAAGCGGGCAACCAGATCACCTACCCGTGTGCCGGCACGACCTCGACGACGACGACCACGACGACCACCTCGAGCACCACGACCACCTGCCCGCCGATGAGCTGCAGCTGCGCGGGCGGCACGCCGTCGACCTTCAGCTTCACGACCGTCATCGGCTCCGGCACCTGCGGCCATCTCGACGGCGACGGGAACCCGAACATGTACTCGCTCGCCTGCGGTGGGCTTTACTTCGGCGGCGCGGGGGTGGGCGTGCCCCTGCCCTCGAAGGTGCCCGACTACGGGAGCTCGTTCCTCAACGCCTGCTGCAGCGGGACGACGCTCACGTTGAGCGGCACCTCGTCCGCCCAGGCGGGCGGGAACCGCTGCATCCAGGGGTTGTCCTCGAAGCGCGGGATGTCCTGCACGACCAACAGCGACTGCGCGGGGCCGTGCAGCCTCAACTCGGACTGCTCGCCCGGCGGGACGTGCTCCGGCGGCGGCACCTGCACCAGCGCGAAGTGCGCGCTGCTGCAGTGCACGAACGCCGGCTGCCTCTACGGCCCGCCGCTGCCCATCCCCAACGCGGCGCACAACAGCGCGGCGACGAGCACCTGCGTCATCAACACCATCACCGCCAACGGCAGCGGAACGGCGGACTGCTCGGCGGGTTCGGTGACGGCGCTCAACCTGCCGCTCAGCTCGGCGCTCTTCCTGGATTCGGACCTCATGACGATGCGGTGCAGCGGCGGCTCCAACGCGGGCGCAAACTGCACCGGCAACGGCGGCTGCGGCACCGTCGCCGCCGGCACGCCGTGCCCCGGGGGCACCTGTGTCAATGACACGGGTCGTTGTCGCAACGGCTTCGGGGACCCCGCCGACACGCCGTGCTGCTCGGACACGGACTGCGGCGGTGGCGCGGGGGTCTGCGAGACGGGCAGGTGCCAGGGCGGCTCGAACGCCAACTTCGGCTGCATCACCGACGCCGACTGCCCGGGCGGCTCGTGCATCACCTTCATCCAGCCCTGCCCGATCTGCGGCCCCAACAACAAGTGCGACGGCGGCATCAACGATGGCCTGAGCTGCACGCCGGGAGACACCATCCCGGACGGGGACTATCCGACCAGCCACGACTGTCCGCCGCCGCCGGCGGCCAGCCTCGGCGCGCTGCCGATCCCGTACCTGCTCGACACCGGCACCGTCCAGAAGGTGTCGGTCGACCTTCCCGATCAGGCGGCCGTGTTCTGCGGCTTCTGCCGGAGCAAGACCCTCAACACGTTCGCTCGCCGGTGCAACGGCTCGGCCTCGGGCGTCGCCTGCTCGTGCTCCATCGGTACGCCCTGCGTCGCGTGCGGCGGCGACCCGTGTCTCCCCGTGCCGTGCACGTCGAACACCGACTGCTCCACCCTGGGTGCCTTCAACAGCTGCGGCCAGCGCACCTCGGGCGCCTTCACCGCTGTGGACGTGGCCCGCACCATCGTCGAGACGGGTACCACCGCGGGGGCACTGACGACCGGCGGTCTGCCGCAACCCGGCAACCTGGTCAGCATCTTCTGCATCCCGCTGACCTTCAACTCGCTCGTCGACTCGGCCGGCGACCTGCCGGGCCCGGGCGCCGTCGCCCTCCCGGTCACGATGCAGATCCAGTAGCGCTGCAGACGACCCGCGCCGCGCGGCTCCGTGCCGCGTGGCGCGGGGTTCCGCTCCTGCTCGCGCACGGTCCGGGCCGGGTCGAGCGCCGGACAGCCGTCAATCCCAGCGAACCGGGGCAACTTATGGTGACCTCCCTGATGGGCCCTCTCCCCGTCTCTCTCATCCTGAGCACCCTTTCAGCGCACAGCTTCAACTTC
>Ga0209156_10000135_pt1 | contig 57114 bp, 50 predicted proteins | sample GraSoiAngelo_124_FD_185881 | JGI IMG/M metagenome (GOLD analysis project Ga0209156, IMG submission 185881) | Grasslands soil microbial communities from the Angelo Coastal Reserve, California, USA - 14_0927_05_20cm (SPAdes) (version 2) | ecosystem: Environmental > Terrestrial > Soil > Grasslands... | reverse complement strand
CCGGTCTGCCTCTGACCGGGTAGAGGGCTAGCAACCTCAGAGTGCGGCCGGAGCCAGTAGGGCTCCGGCCGCACTCACTGCCTAAACTGCCCTGCGGATATGCCGTACTGCTTCATCTTGAGGTGCAGCGTCTTGTAGTCGGTCTGGAGACATCGCGCCGCCCAGCTCTTGTTCCCCCCGCTGGCCTGGAGGGCCAAGCGGATCGCGTGCTGCTCGGCGTCCGCCGCGGCCGCCTCGGCGACCGCCTTCAACGAACAGCCGGCCGGCACTGGCCCGTCGTGGGATGCGGTCACAGGCGGAGAGGGATCCACGGGCAGGACGGACAAGTGCTCGGGCTCGATCACGTCGCACGCGAGGAGGCTCGCCCGGCGAATGACATTCCGGAGCTCGCGCACGTTCCCCGGCCAGAGGTAGCGCAGCAGCACCTGCGCCGCCGCCTCGGAGATCTTGCGGCAGGGTCGGTCGAGCTCCGCGCTCGCTTCCGCCAGAAACGCATTCGCTAAATGAAGGATGTTGTCGCGCTCCCGCAGCGGCGGCAGCGCGATCGCGAACTCGTTCAGGCGATAGTAGACGTCCTGGCGGAATCGGCCGGCCCGCACCTCGCGCTCGAGGGGCACATTCGAGGCGGCGATGAACCGCACCCCCACCGCGACCGGTTGCGTGCCTCCGAGCGGCTGCACCTGTCGCACCTGCAACGCACGCAACAGCTTCGCCTGTGTAGGGAGAGGCAGATTGACGACTTCATCGAGGAACAGCGTTCCGCCCCCGGCCAGCTGGAACTGCCCCTCTTTTCTCTGATGCGCGCCGGTGAACGCACCTTTCTCGTAGCCGAACAGCTCCGACTCGATCAGCGTTTCCGGGATCGCGCCGCAGTCGACGGCGACGAAGGGCTTCTCGCGGCGGGCGCTCAGGTGATGGATCGCACGGGCCACGAGCTCCTTGCCGGTGCCGGTCTCGCCCTCGACCAGGACGGTGAGCGGAGAGTCGGCGACCTGCTTGATCTGCTGGACCACCTTCTCCATTTGCCCGCTGGACCCGATCAACCAGCTCAGCGGACTCTCGATGACCGCTTTTCTCCCCCTTAGTCGATGAGCGCGTTCTTCGACGACGTCCTCCAGTGTGTTGAGATGGTGCTCCAGCGTCACCTGCTGTTCCCTGACGCGGCGACTGGCGTCGCGGGTCTCCATCGCCCGGCGCAACGCGATGATCAAATAATCCCGGTCGATCGGCTTCTGGATGAAGTCGCAGGCCCCGCCGCGCAGCGCGCCAACGATCAGGTCGTTCTCACCGTACGCGGTGATCATCAGGGTAGGCGTATCCGGCCTGCGCGTCCGGATCTCGGCCAACAGCGCGAGGCCGTCCATCCCCGGCATCCTGATGTCGGTGACGATCGCGTCGTAGTCCCGCACCGCAATCCGGTCGAGTGCCGCACCCGCCGAGTCGGCCGTCTCGACGGTCACCCCTTCCATCCGCAGCCGCAGGGCCTCGGGCAGCGCCTCGAGCAGGGCCGGGTCGTCGTCCACGATGAGAATGCCGCCCTGGGTCATGGTCCGCCCTTCCCGGGCGGCGCGCCGAGCTCGCGCTCGAGACCGTCCACGATCCGCTCCAGCTCGTCGGCGCAGCACGCCAGGGCCGCCTGCCGGTCCTTCACCCGGCGATTCAGCACGTGCGCTCGAATCGCGCGATACAACGCCGCCACGAAGTAATCGCGGTCGATCGGCTTCTGGATGAAGTCGCAGGCGCCCCCGCGGAGGGCGTGCACCACCAGTTCGTTCTCGCCGTGCCCCGTGATGATCAGCGTGGGCGTGTCGGGCCGACGCGTCCGGATCTCGGCCAACAGGGCCAGGCCGTCCATCCCCGGCATCTTGATATCGGTGACGATCGCGTCGTAGTCCCGCGCGGCGATGCGGTCGAGCGCCGCGGTCGCCGAGTCGGCCGTCTCGACGGTGACTCCACCCATACGCAGCCGCACGGCCTGGGGCAGCGCCTGGAGCAGGGCGGCGTCGTCGTCGACGATGAGGACGCTCAACCGCGCCATCACGACGGGAACTCCTTTGGGCCGGCGGGAGCGAGGGGCAGGTCGATGAGGAACGTGGCGCCCGCGCCGGGGGCGCTGACCACCGAGATCGTGCCGCCATGCTCCTTGATGATCCCGTAGGTGATCGAGAGGCCCAGGCCGGTGCCCTTCCCGACCTCCTTCGTGGTAAAGAAGGGATCGAAGATCCGCTGCTCCAGCCCGGGCGGAATGCCGGTCCCGGTATCGGCGAACGTGATCACCGCCGCCCCGGCACCCACTCCACCCGAAATGCAAATCGCTCTGCGTGGAGCGTCGACCACGGCGTCGCGGGCGTTGGTCAGCAGGTTGATGAAGACCTGTTCGAGCTGGATCGCATTCCCGATGACCACAAGTTCCTGCGTGCCCAGGTCGACCGTGACCTCGATCTGACGCAGCCGCAGCTGCTCTCCCATGAGCGACAGCGCACGCTCGATCACCTGTCGCAGCGAGATGGGCTCGCGGCTGACCGGAGCCGCCCGCCCAAACGTGCGCAGGTGCGAGATGATCTCCGTGGCCTTGCCGACCTGCTGCATGGCGTGGCGCAGCTCGCGCACGATCTGCCCCTTCTCCGCCACCGCGAGCTCGATCAAGTCGACGGCATTGCCCACGAACAAGCCGATATTGTTGAGCGGATTGTTGAGCTCGTGGGCGACGCCGGTGGTGAGCTCACCGAGCGTGGCGAGCTTTCCCGCCTGGACCAGCTGCTCCTGCTTGTCGCGCAGCTCCTGCTCGCGCCGCTCGACCGCGGCCGTGGTCTCCCGCAGGTCCCCCATGATGTGGATCATGGCCTTGCGGCTGGCCTCGAGACGCAGCTTGTCCTGGTGCGAATCCTGCAAGATGTGCAGCAACGCCCTCCGCGCATGGTCCAGCCGCTCCGTCTGGTTGGCCAGTCGACGGCGGTCCCGCTCGTAGTCGGCGAGGATGTGCAGCATGGCCTTGCGCTGGTGGGCGAGGCGCTGGTTGGACTCGTTCAGGTCGCCCATGATGTGAAGCATCGCGCGGCGCTGCTCGTCGCCCTTCTGCAGGCGGCGCTCCAGCGTCTCCACGTGCACGCGGAGCCGGCGCTCGGCCGTCGTGGGCGCCCCGGCATCCGTGACCACCAGCTGACGATCTTCCGTCACCGTCGCTGTCATCGCGCCCAGACCCTCCCCCGGCGTCAACCTTTCGACTTGATGCGCAGGCTCTCCAGCTCCTTCTCGAGGGCGATCATCTTCAGCTCGCGGCCGACCACGACCTCCTCGAATTTCTCAAGATCCAGGATCTTCTCCTGGAGCTCGCCCTTGGACTTCTCCAGGTCGCGCACCACCTGCTCGTAGGCGCGCATGTCTCGCAGGATCCCGATGGCGCCGATGACCTTGCCGTCAGCGTCCCGCAGCGCCGAAGCGTTGAGAGTCGTTGGGATCACCTCCCCGCTCGCGCTACGGGGGTTGAGCCGGGCGTTGCGGGTCACGCCCCGCTCGACGACCTCGCGGAGGGCGGCGGTGAACTCCCGGGTCTCCTGCGGGCTGATGAAGCGGGAGAGCGACTGCTCGAGCAGCTCGTCCGGGCGAAAGCCCAACAGCGCCGACACGGCATCGTTGGACTGGAGGATCTTGCCCTCGAGGTCGGAGACGAAGACGGGGTCCGGGGCGTTCTTGATGAGGCTCTCGGCGTACGCACGCGCCTTGTCGAGCTCGCGCATGTCGCGCAAGATGCCGATGGCGCCGATCACTTTGCCGTCGGGGTCGCGTAGGGCGGAGGCGTTCAGGCTCGTGGGGATGACCTCGCCGCTCGCACTGCGAGGGTTCAAGACCACGTTCCGCATCACACCGCGTTCGACGACTTCGCGCAGTGCAGCCGTGAACTCCCGCGTTTCTTCGGGGCTGATGAAGCGCGACAGCGATTGCTCGAGCACCTCGTCCTGGCGAAACCCGAGCAGCTGAGAAACCGCGTCGTTGGCCTGCAGAATCTTGCCTTCGAGGTCGGAGACGAAGACCGGGTCGGGGGCGTTGGCGATGATAATGTCAGCGTCCAGCGAGCCGTGCCACTTGGCGCCTCGATCGGCGCTCTTGACCGCCCCCGGTGGGGTGCCTACAGCAGGTGATCTGGCCGTACCTCGCAAACGCGGAGAGTGAGGGAGGCGAGAATAGGCCGGGTTTCAGAATGTGTCAAGGGCGCGCTAGCCCTAATACCTTCACGTCTTCCTAGTCGTGTCTGCGTCAGCATCACCGCACACCGGGCATTCCCGCCGCCACCCGCTCCGCCGCCCGCAGCACCCGCAGCGCGTTGAGCCCCGCGACCTTCCTCACGTCCTCCTCGCTCCACCCCCGTCGCAGCAGCTCGGCCATCAGATCGGGAAACTTGGACACGTCCTCGAGCCCGACGGGCACCTCGGTGATGCCGTCGAAGTCGGACCCGAGCCCCACGTGGTCGACCCCGGCGACTTGGCGCACGTGCTCGATGTGGTCTACCACTTGCGCGAGCGTCGCCTTCGGGGCGCGCGCCGCCCACACTTTGGTCGATTCGGCGAGACTGGTCGCATCCACCCCGGCGGCGCGCAGCGCGCGGGCTCGGGCTTCCATGCTGTCTTCGTGCAGCCGCACCGCCTCCGAGACGAACCCGGGGTTGAAATTCACCATGACGATGCCGCCGTTGCCCGGCACCAGCTTGAGAATCGAATCCGGCACGTCGCGCGCGTGGCCCGTGAGCGCGCGGGCCGAGGAGTGCGAAAACATGACGGGTGCGCGCGTGGTGTGGAGCGCGTCCGACATCGTAGCATCGTTGACATGGGAGAGATCGACTACGATTCCCAGCCGGTTCATTTCGTGCACCACGTCCCGGCCGAACGCCGAGAGGCCGCGTCGCGCGGTGTCGGTGGAGGCCGTGGCCCACTGGAGACTGCGCCAGTGGGTGAGCGTGATGTAGCGGACGCCCAGCGCCGCGAACATCCGCAGCGTGCCGAGCGAGTTCTCGATGGCGTGCCCACCCTCGATCCCGATCAGGCACGAGATCTTCCCTGCCTTGAAGTTCCGCTCGACGTCCGCGGCTCGATAGGCCATCGCCAGGTCACGCGGATACTTCGCGCACAGCCGCTTGATCAAGTCGATCTGCTCGAGCGCGTACACCGCCGGGTGCGGCCCGGAATCGAGCGTCGTGACGGGGACATAGGCCGCCCAGAACTGGGCTCCCACCTCACCCGCTCGGAGTTTCGGGATGTCGCTCATGAGCTTCGGCTGTAGCACGGCGAAGTCCACCGAGTCGAGCCCGCCACGTGCCCGGATGGCGTCGGGGATGTCGTTGTGCCCGTCGATCAGGGGAGTCGTCTTGAGCATGCGGAGCGCCTGGGCGTGGTAGTCTTGCGCGGTCAAGCGTTCCGGCGGAGCGGCGGTCAAGAGGAACGCGAGACCGAGCAGCCTGCAGACCGCACGCATGGACACCGTCAAGCTTGGGGAGGGCGAAAGCTGGCGCCCCACCCCCTGGTTATCAAGATTACGTTTCGGAACCATGCCTCCGCTCGACGCCAAGACGAAGATCGCGCTCGACGTGAACGGCGAGCCCGTCGAAGTGGCCTTCGCGCCGCACAAGACCCTGCTCGAGGTGCTGCGCGAGGACTTGAGCCTGACGGGGACCAAGCACGGCTGCGAGCTGGGCGAGTGCGGCACCTGCACCGTGCTCGTCGACGGCACGCCCGTGCTCTCCTGCCTGGTCCTCGGCCTCGCCTGTGCCGGACGGCGCGTGAAGACGATCGAGGGGATGGCCGCCGGCGGCAAGTTGCACCCGCTGCAGGACGCCTTCGCGGAGCTGGGCGCAGCGCAGTGCGGCTATTGCACGCCGGCGTTCCTGCTCGCCGCCGAGGCCCTGCTCGCCGGGAACCCTCGCCCCGACCGGGACGACATCAAGCGGGCGCTCTCGGGCAACCTCTGCCGCTGCACCGGCTACCTCAAGATCTACGAGGCCGTCGAGCTGGCCGCGGCCCGGATGCGCGGTGAACAAGCCGAGCCGACTCCGGAGAGCCTGTATGGCGTCCGCTGAGCAAGGCCTCCGTGTCGTCGGCAAGGCGCTCCGCAAGGTGGACGCCACCGCCAAGGTCACGGGCACGACGAAATTCGCCGACGACCTGTTCCTCCCGCGGATGCTCTACGCCCGACTGCTGCGCAGTCCGCACGCCCACGCGCGCATCCGGTCGATCGACACGACCCAGGCGACCACCCTCACCGGCGTGAAAGCGGTGCTGACGGGGAAAGATCTGCCGATCCCCTTCGGGATCCTTCCCGTAAGCCAGGACGAGCACGCGCTGGCACTCGACAAGGTGCGCTTCGTGGGTGATCCCGTCGCGGCCGTCGCGGCGACCAGCGAGGAAACGGCCGCCGCCGCGCTCGCTCGCATCGCCGTCCAGTACGAGCCGCTGCGCCCGGTCACCGACGCCGAAGACGCACTCGCTCACCCCGAGCCCCGCATCCACGAATACGGCGACCAGGGCAACATGCACAAGCTCATCCACCTCGAGTTCGGCGACGTGGAGGAGGGGTTCCGGGACGCCGACCTGGTGCGCGAGGACACGTTCTTCTTCGAGGGCAGCACGCACCTCCCGATGGAGCAGCACGCGGCGGTGGCCGATTGGTCGGCCGACGGGAAGCTCACGCTGTGGAGCTCCACCCAGACGCCCCACTACGTCCACCGCGCCCTCGCCAAGGTGCTCGAGCTCTCACCTGCGCGGATCCGGGTGGTCGCGTGCCCCAACGGGGGCGGGTTCGGCGGCAAGAGCGACCCCTTCAGCCACGAGATCGTCGCGGCGAAGTTGGCGATGGTCACGGGCCGGCCCGTGAAAATCACGCTCACGCGCGAGGAGGTGTTCTACTGCCACCGGGGGCGTCACCCGACGCTCATGTGGGTCAAGACGGGCGTGAAGAAAGACGGCGCCATCACGGGCATGCACTTCAGGTCGCTGCTCGATGGCGGCGGATACGGGTCCTACGGCGTGGCGAGCACGTATTACACCGGCGCACTGCAGACCGTCACGTATCACGTTCCACGTTACAAGTTTCAAGGCGCACGCGCCTTCACCAACAAGCCGCCGTGCGGGCCGAAACGGGGGCACGGGACACCGCAGCCGCGCTTCGCGCTCGAGGTTCACCTCGACAAGATCGCCGAGCAGCTGGGGCTCGATCCCGCTGAGCTCCGGCTCAAACACCTGGTTCCGCCCAATTCAATCACCGCCAACTGGCTGCGCGTCGGCACCATGGGCCTGGGGCGCTGCATCGAGAAGGTGGTCCAGGGGTCGGGGTGGAAGGACAAGTTCAGGAAGCTGCCCACCGGCAAGGGGATCGGTCTCGCCTGCTCGTCGTACATCACGGGCGCGGGGCTGCCGATCTACTGGAACGCCATGCCGCATTCCGGGGTGCAGCTCAAATGCGACCGCGGCGGCGGGGTCACCGCGTTCTGCGGTTCGACCGAGATCGGGCAGGGCTCGGACTCGGTCCTGGCGGCGATCGTCGCCGAGGTGCTGGGCCTCGATCCGCTGGACGTGGCGGTCGTCACGGGCGACACCGATCTCACGCCCGTAGACCTGGGCAGCTATTCGAGTCGCGTGACGCTGATGACCGGGAACGCGGCGATCCAGGCGGCCGAGCGCGCGCGCGACATCATCGCGCGCCACGCGGCCGCGAAGCTCGACGTGTCCCCGGAGCGCGTCGCCTTCGCCGCGGGACGCGTGTTCGACGTCGAGCGTCCCGAGCGCGGGCTCACATTCGCCGACGCCGTACAGCTCGCGGAGGCCGCGGAGGGGACGGTGGGAACCGTCGGCTCCTACACACCGCCGCCGTCGCCCGGCACCTACCGCGGCGCGGGCGTCGGCCCGTCGCCCGCCTACTCCTACAGCGCCTGCGTGGCGGAGGTCGACGTGGACCCGGCCACGGGGATCGTGCGCGTCCCCAAGATCTGGATCGCGCACGACGTGGGGCGAGCGATCAACGCCGCGACGGTGATGGGCCAGATCGAAGGCTCCGTGTACATGGGCCTGGGCGAGGCGCTGATGGAGGAGATGGCGTACCGGGGAAACCGTAACGTCGTTCACAAGATTCCCAGCCTGCTCGAGTACAAGAGCCCCACCACCCTCGAGATGTGCGACGTGGTGACCTACGTGGTCGAGGACCCCGATCCGAACGGCCCGTTCGGCGCCAAGGAGTGCGGCCAGGGTCCGTTGCTCCCCGTACCGCCCGCCGTGGCGAACGCGGTGTACGACGCCGTCGGCGTGCGCATCGACGAGGTGCCCATAACACCAGAAAAGGTGTTCAAGGCACTGCGGCGTAAGGAAAAGGGCGAAGCTCCGCGGTTCGGACCGGCGGCGTTCCCGGATATTGCGTGGCCGGAAGCGACCCGGGTGCCGCCACCGTGGGAGGGTGGGGACGGCAAAGCGGTCCCCCTCACCCCGGGCGCAAGCCCGGGGAAAACCCGGTCCCGCAAGCCCCGGGCTCGCGCCCGGGGTCGGTGAGCGCTGATGCTCCGACTTCCCTCGTTCACCTATCTGCAACCTCGCACGCTCCACGAGGCGCTCGCGATGAAGACGGACGCGGGCCCCGATGGGATGTACGTGGCCGGAGGCACGGACCTTTACCCGAACATGAAGCGGCGACATCAGGAGCCGCGCACGGTCATCTCTCTTATGGGCATTCCGGAGCTCGCACAAATCGGAATGCGGAATGCGCAATGCGGAATTGGACCATGTGTGACACTCACCACAGTATCTGGCCATCCCACGATCCGCGACGACTACGCCGCTGTCGCCCACGCCGCCGGGCTGGTCTCCACCCCGCTGCTTCGCAACATGGGCACCCTGGGCGGCAACCTCTGCCTCGACACGCGCTGCAATTACTACAATCAGACGTACGAGTGGCGCCAGGCGATCGACTTCTGTATGAAGAAGGACGGGCACATCTGCTGGGTGGCGCCTTCGTCCCCGCGCTGCTGGGCCGTCAGCTCGTCGGACGTGGCCCCCGTGATGGTCGCGCTGGGGGCGGACTATGTGCTCGTCGGGCCCGGCGGCGAGCGCGTCGTGCCGGCCGCACGCTTCTATCACAACGACGGGATCAATTACCTGACGAAACAGCCCGACGAGGTTCTCTGGGAGGTGCGCCTGCCGCGGCCGGATGGGTGGGACGCGGTGTATCACAAGCTGCGCCGCCGTGACTCGTTCGACTTTCCCGTGCTCGGTGTGGCGGCATGGGTGAGATGGGAAGGGGGACGAGGGACGAGGGACGAGGGACGGGTAGCGGAGGCGCGCATCGTGCTGGGCGGCGTGGCGAGCTGGCCGCAGGAGGTGCCCGAGGCAGGCGCCGCGCTCGTCGGGACCGACCTGTCGGACGAGGGTGTAGCGGCCGCCGCCGACGCCGCGTATCGACCCGCCAAGCCGATGGACAACACCGACTTCGATCTGTCGTGGCGCAAGCAGATGACGCGCGTCTATGTGAGCCGGGCCCTGGCCGAGCTGCGCCGGCGCCGCCTCCCTCCCGCGCGATGACCTCTACCCCGGAGTCCCGATGGAAGAGCTGAGTCCCCTCGAGCCGTCCCTGGCCCCGTTTCACAACCTCGTCGCCGAGCGCCTGTTCCGCGCCCGCATCGTGATTCTCACGGGTGAGATCACCCAGCGCGTAGCGGCCAACGTGACCGCGCAGCTCTTGGCCCTGGCCGGCGAATCGAGCGACGATATCACGGTGTTCATCAACTCCCAGGGCGGGCATGTAGAAGCGGGCGACACGATCCACGACCTGGTGCGCTTCCTGAGCCCCCGCGTGCGGATGGTGGGGACGGGGTGGGTGGCGAGCATCGCGGCCCTGATCTTCGTCGCCGTACCGCGCGAAGACCGCTACTGCCTCCCGAACACCCGCTTCCTACTCCACCAGCCAGCGGGCGGGGCGGGCGGCTCCGCGAGCGACATCGAGATCGAGGCGCGCGAGATCCTCAAGATGCGCGATCGGTTGAACCGCGTCTTCGCGCAACAGACCGGACAGCCGCTCGAGCGCATCGAGGAGGACACGCGCCGCAACTTCTGGCTCTCGGCCGAGGAGGCGCGTCGCTATGGCTTGGTCGGGCGGATCATCGAGCACCAGGCAGAGCTCGGCACGGCGCGGTGACCCATGAGACCACACCGGATGGTGATCGCGGGAAGCGTGCTGGCCCTGCTGGCCGCGTGTGGCCGGCCCGACCGTGAGCCGGCCCAGGCGAAAGCGACCGCAGCGGGGGCGGCCAGTCCCCTGCTCGACCCGCAGTCGTCCGAGATGCGAGCCTCGGCCCCGGCGAGCTTCCGCGTCCGGTTCGAGACCGGTGGCGGCCCGTTCGTCGTCGAGGTGACGCGCGCGTGGGCGCCGCACGGCGCGGACCGACTCTACAACCTCGTGCGGCACGGGTTCTACGACGGAGCGCGCTTTTTCCGCGTCGTACCGGGGTTCGTCGTCCAGTTCGGCCTGAGCGGCGATCCCGCCGTTTCGGCCCGCTGGCGCCCCGCCACCATCGCGGACGATCCCGTGACGCAGCACAACACGCGCGGCACCATCACGTTCGCGACGGCGGGACCGAATACGCGCACCACGCAGCTGTTCATCAACTATCGCGACAATAGTCGCCTCGACGGCATGGGGTTCGCGCCGCTGGGTCGCGTCGTCGAGGGCATGGACGTCGTGGACCACATCTACGCGGGTTATGGGGAGCGGCCCGATCAAGGCCGGATCGAAGCGCAGGGGAACGCGTACCTCGCGGCTCAGTTCCCCCACCTCGACTCGATCACGCGCGCGACGATCGTCGCACCCTAGGGCGACGTCCTCAGGTCGCCGCGCCCTCGACCTCGCCGAGCGTGCGCTCGAGCAGTTCGACCAGGCGGCGCCGTGCGGCCTCGTCGCGCGCTTTCCAGCCGGCGCGGTATACCGCGCGCGCCAGCCGCCCCACGGCGCGGTTCACTTCGACCATGCCGCCGCCCAGCGCGCGGTCGACGGCATCGCGCACGCGCTCGAAAATGTCGTCCACCACGTCGCGGTGCTCTTCCAGAAAGCGGGTTCCCGCGGCGGTGATTTCGTAGACTTTCTTCCCCTCGACGTCCTTCGCGCTCACGAGCCCTTCGTCCTCGAGCCATTGCAGCGTGGGGTAGACGGTTCCGGGCGAGGGGGAATAGCACCCGTGCAGCTGCTCTTGCAGCTCTTTCATCACCTCGTAGCCGTGTCGTGGCTTGTCCTTCAGGAGCTTGAGGATCACGTACTTCATGTCGCCCGATTCGAACCACCGGCGGCGCCGGCCGCGCGGCCCGCCCCAGAAGAAGGCCCGTGGCCCGAACCCGAAAGCGAGCCCATCCCATCCGAACTGTCGCGTCATTGTCGCCTCGCTGATGTACGATGTAACGTCAAGATATACCGTCACGATATATCGTGTCAAGCCGTCGTAACCCGGCTCACCGCGATCCCCTGGACTGTCGCACAAGTTCCAAGGCCGCATGAACTTGTGCAGGGGAGCCGGGGTGATACATTTGGAGCCCGCGCTAACCCTGTTTCCCTTAGCCCGCGCGCCCGGAAGGAGCTTCGATGTCCGTGCAGGTGACCCCCCACCCCCCTTGGGTGGCCGACCTGGATGCAGCACTGGATCCTAGCCGTGAGGCGATCCTCGACACTCGGGTGATCGTCCACGCGTCGGAGAACGAGCTGGTCGACGGCAAGATCCAGAACTTCCTCGTGGCCTTCTACCCGATCATCCGTGACTTCCCCCAGTGGCTGCAGCTGCTGCTGGACCGCTCGCCGGAGGACGGCAAGGTATTCTTCCGGGACAACATCCGCGTGGAAAAGCGCCACGACGCCATGTGGCGCGCCATGGGAGATGGCTTTAACGTCCCCAAGGAGCGGTTTCAGGTGCCCGAGCCGATGATCCCCGAGGTCAAGGAATTCCACGCCTATCTGACCGAGATGTGCCGCGGCGCGACGTTCGGCGCGGCCGTGTCGGCGACCAACTACGCGGTGGAAGGCGTGGCGCAGAAGATTTCCGAGAAAGCGCTGCGGGGGCTCGCCAAGAACGAGAAGATCGGACCGCGCGGGCGGTGGTGGCTCGAGGAGCACGCCAAGTACGACGACGAGCATCCCATTCACGCGCTCGAGATCATCAAGGGCTGCGTGAAGCGCGGTGAGGCGCCGCGCGCCGTGACCGAGTCGGCGCTCAAGAGCCTCGGACTGATGAAGGACGCGATGGTGGCCTCGTACGACTCATGACCAAGGGCCGGCGCGCTACGCCCGCGCGCGGGCTCCGGTCACCCGTGCCGTCCTCCAAGACGGGGTCCAAGCACCCGCTTGATTCGCAGCACATCGCGGCCGAAATCGTGGCCGCGCTCGCCGACGCGGTGATCGTCACGGGCGTGGATCGCCGGGCGCTCATGGCCAACCGCGCCGCCGCGGACCTGTTCGGCCGCCCCCTCGAGGACCTGCCGGGGACGCCCATCGACGACCTGGTGGCCGCCGGCGAGCGCGCGCTCGTCGCCGAGCACGAGCAGAAGGCGTTCCGGGGCGAAGAGCAGCACTACGAGACGAAGATCGTGAGCGGGAACGGCGAGGAACGGGTGGTCGCCGTCTCCACTACGGGGCTCGTCGTCGAAGGCGAGCTGATCGGGGCCGTGGCGACCTTGCGCGATATCACCGACCAAAAGCGGGCAGAGGAAACACTAACCCGCTCCGAGGCCCGCTATCGCCATCTGTTCGAGTCGGCGTCGGATGCGATCGTTACACTGGACGCAACCGGCCGGTTTACCACTGTCAACCACGCTTCCGAGATCATCTCAGGCTACCGCCGCGAGGAGCTGCTAGGGATGTTTTTCGCTCCCTTGTTCCCGGACGACGAGCTTCCCCGGGCCCTGACCCACTATCAAAGGGCGCTAGGGGGCGAGACGGGGTTGTTCGAGACTGCCTTCTACCGGAAGGACGGTGAAGTCCGGACCATTCAGGTGACCTACTCGACGCCTCAGCTCGACGAAGAGGTGCTGTGCGTCATCCGCGACGTCACCGACCAGAAGATGCTGCAGGAGCAGCTGATCCAGTCGGAGAAGATGTCGGCGATCGGGCAGCTCGTCTCCGGTGTGGCGCACGAGCTCAACAACCCGCTCGCCGGGATCTCGGCGTTCGCCCAGCTGCTGCTGAGCGCAAAGCGCTTCCCGCCCGACCAGCGCACCGCGGCGGAAATGATCTACGCCGAAGCCCGGCGCGCCTCGCGCATCGTACAGAACCTCCTGACCTTCGCGCGCCAGCACAAGCCCGAGCGCTCCCCGACGTCGGTGAACCAGGTGCTGGACGACACGCTCGAGCTGCGGGGGTACGAGCTGCGGGTGCGGGGAATCGACGTGCAGCGCGACTACGACGATCAGGCCCCCGAGACCATGGCGGACGCCCACCAGCTGCAGCAGGTGTTCCTGAACCTGATCACCAACGCCGAGCAGGCGATGGAGCGGGCCGAACGGGACCAGCAGCGCCTCACCGTGCGCACGCGCCAGGCCGGCGCCGTCATCCGCATCGAGATCGAGGACACGGGCCCGGGCATCCCCCCCAATCTGCTCGAGCGGATCTTCAATCCGTTCTTCACCACCAAGCCCACGGGGTCCGGCACGGGGCTGGGGCTCTCGATCTCCCTCGGCATCGTGCGCGAGCACGAGGGGCGGATCTGGGCGGAGAATGCCCCGCAGGGCGGCGCCCGGTTCGTCATCGAGCTGCCGGTCGTGACGCCGCGCGCGACGGGAGAGTTCCAGAGCACGCCGCTGGCGCAGCCCGTCACCGACCGCTTGCACGTGCTCGTGGTGGACGACGAGGCCTCGGTGCGAGTCGCGCTGCAGCGCTACCTGTCCGGCCGTGGCCACGAGGTCGAGACGACCGCCAGCGGCCGGGAAGCCCTCGCCCGAATGCGCGAGGACGCCTTCGACGCGGTCATCATCGACATGCGGATGCCGGACCTGTCGGGAGAGCAGCTATTCGGGGAGCTCAAGGCCCGCGACCCGTCCTACGCGGATCGCGTGATCTTCACGACGGGACAGCTGGTGGACGACACCGTGCGCAGCTTCCTCTCGTCCACGGGCCGTCCCTGCGTGCCGAAGCCGTTCGAGTTCAGCGCCTTCGACCAGGTGCTGCCGGCGCGCCGCGTCTCCTGATCAGACGCGCTGGAGGCGCACCCGACGCGACTCGCGCACCCGCTGGAAGCGACTCTGGTCCTCGTGCTCGCCGTGCTCATCGTGCCGCCGGAACATGCGCGTCTCGCGCGACGGCACTTTCCAGCTCACCGTCGTACGCTTCTGCTTGCGCATGATGTCGATGGAGACGGTCTCGCCCTTGTCGTAGGACCGCAGGATCCGCATCGCGTGTGAGGGGCTCGAGGGCTTGCGCCCGCCGATGGACAGGATCACATCCCCGCCCTTGAGCGACAGGCTCGAGTCCGCCGGGGCCTTCACCACCAGGACGCCCTCCTTGCTGCCGAAATATTCTCCCAGGTCGGGGTTGAGACTCACGAGCTCGAGATCGCCCCACGGCGCGCCAAACGACATTTCGAAGCCCATCTCCGGCATTACCGGCATGACCATGGGGCCGGGACCCGGCATCTCCATCGGGAGGCCGCCGCCCAGGTCCTCGGCGACGAGCGTGGCCTGTTTGGTGTCGCTGCCGCGACGAAACTCGAGCCGCACCGTGTCGCCGGGCTCAAGCTTGCGCGCCAGCGCGATGAGCTTCTGACTCGGCCCCGACTCGTCTTCATCTTCCGCCTTCAAGCCGCCCAGCGCCGTCCCGTTGAACTTGGTGATGATGTCGCCCACCTTGAGGCCCGCTTTCTCGGCCGGGCTCCCCGGCGTGATGCCCTCAATCTTAGCCCCGACGTTATCGCTCTCCTGACTCGCATCGGGCCGTACGACGACCCCAATTCGAGCGCGGTTGTCTCCCCACGCGAAGGCGAATGCGCGCGGCGCCCGGGACGCCCGCGGCGGGCGGGCTGTCGGCGCGGGCTCCTGCGCCGTGAGCCCGGCCGCCCACAGGGCCGCGACGGCGACGATGACCAACCACTGACGTTGCATGTGTGCTACCTCCGGGGCCCTAGAGCCCCACGTAAGCGGCCCGCGTCACGTGAACCCCCACCAGCTGCTGCATGAGATCCACGCGCTGCTGCCACAGTTTGACGAGCTCCGCCGGACGCGGCGGCACGTCCGGGGGCCCGAGGCGGGCCAGCTCGCCGTCGATGACGGCAATACGATCTTCCAGCGCGGCCGCGAGTGCCGCCAGCCGACCGCTGATCACCCGGGCGTCGGGGTCGTAGCGGTCGAGCTGCTGCTCCAGCGTCGCCGACTCCTGCTTCACACGGGCGAGCTCGGCCGCATCCGCTTGGCGAGTGCCGAACGGGCGGAACACGAGCAGGCCGGCGACCGCGGCGGCCGCGGCCACACTCCAGACGCCCCAGCGCTCGCGCCGCCGCCGCCCGGCCATCACGGCCTCGCGCACCACGGGCCAGCGGTCGCGCGCCGGACGCCGCGCCGGGAGCGCCTTGAGCTGCGCGACGCGCTGGTACAGCGCATCGAGCTCCGCACGGCACGTCGCGCATGCCTCTACGTGCGAACGCGCCCAGGCGGACCCCTCCCCCGCCCGCAGGGCCAGCAGATCGTCCATCGTGCAATGCATCATCGTGCCGCTCCTTCATCATCCAGCATGCCGCGCAACCGCGCGTGCGCCCGCGCCAGCTGCGACTTCGAAAAACTCACCGTCTTGCCCATCTGCTCGGCGATCTCCTCGTGCGTGTACCCCTCGACGTCGTGCAGCCATACCACCGCCCGCGACGTCTCGCTCAGCCGCTCGAACGCGCGCTCGAGGTCGATCCGCGCCGGGATAGCCGAGCCTCCCGGTCCGGCCGCCGCTTCCTCGTGAAGCTCATCCGTCGCGCGCACCTGGTTGCGCCGGATCCGCATCAGGGCCTTGGACGCCGCGATCTGCCGCACCCAACCCCACAGGTGCCCCTCCGCCCGATACTGCTTGATGCTCCGCACCACCTCGAGAAACGTCTCCTGCAGCACGTCCTCGGCGTCCTCGGGGCTCCGCAGCATCCGGAACGCGAGGTTGTACACGGGCGTCTCGAACGCCCGGTACAGCGCCTCCAGCGCTTCCAGGTCGCCAGATTTCGCCCGGGCAACGAGAATGTCGGGGACGGCGAGCGAGATGGTCATCTCCTGAACTACAAAGATGCGTCGACTACGAAAGACGTCGCGCCAAGGCGTCAAGCAAAGACGTCGCGCGACGGCGTTGCGCTACGTCTCCGTGCTACGTCGTCGCTTGACGTCTCTGCGAGACGCCGTTCTAAGCTGTTGCTATCTTGCAAGTTGCAGCTATTTTGCGGGATGCTCGATCTCGACAAATCCACGCTGCACACCTGGCTGCACCACTGGCAGGACGAATACGACGCCGCCTACCTGTACCTGGTGCTCGCCGGCCAGGAGCCGGACCAGAAACGCAAGGACGTCTACATCAAGCTGGCCGGCGTGGAAGAGCGGCATGTGCAGATGTGGGAGAAGCTGCTCGCGGAGCACGGCCATCCGGTCGGCCGGCCGCAGCCTTCGGTGAACGCGCGCCTGCGCGCCTGGTTCGGGCGGCGCTTCGGGCCCGGATACCTGCTGCCGCTGCTCCTGCGCGAGGAGGGGCAGGAGGTGAAGGGGTACATGGACCTCCACAAGCAGGCGACGTTCGCCGATGCGCGCGACGTGTCGCTCAAGCTCGCGAAGGAATCCGCGGCGCACGCGGAGACGCTGGCGGACCTGGCGGGGCGGGCGGCGGAGCCCTGGCACAACACGGGGTCGGGCGGATTCCTGCGCAATGTCGTGTACGGGTTCAATGACGGCCTGACCGCGAATTTCGGTCTCGTGGCCGGCGTGATCGGCGCCAGCGTGGCGTCGCACATGGTGCTGCTCTCGGGCCTCGCCGGGATGATCGCGGACGCGCTGTCGATGGGCGCCTCGGGCTATCTCGCGGCGAAGAGCGAGCAGGAGGTGTACGCCCACGAGATCGCCATGGAGAAGGAAGAAATCCGGATCATGCCCGAGGTGGAGGAAGAGGAGCTCGCCCTGGTCTATCAGACCAAGGGCATCGAAGCCGGGATCGCCCGCCAGATGGCCGCCGAGGTGATGCGCGACTCGCAGCGGGCGCTGGACGAGCAGGTGCGGGAGGAGCTGAAGATCGGCGAGGCGCACGCGACCCCGTTCAAGGAGGGATGGGTCACGGGGGCGTCCACGGCGGTCGGGGCGCTCATTCCCGTGGCACCGTTCCTCGTGCTGAGCGGACGGGCGGCCGCATGGACCGCATTCGCCATCGCCATGCTCTCCCACTTCGCGGTCGGAGCGGCCCGCAGCTTTTTCACGGGCCGCGGTGTGATCCGCAGTGGAATCGACATGTTCGTGGTGGGGCTGGGCGTGGCTGCTGTCGGGTACGTCGTCGGGGACGTGATCGCGAAAGTGCTCTAGACGACCAGGTTGAGCAGGCGGTCTTGCACGTAGACCGTCTTTCGCACCGGCTTTCCGTCCACGAACTTGCGGACGGACTCGTCCTTCATCGCCAGGGCCACGACCTCCGCCTCACTCGCGCCGCGGCCCACCGTCACCCGCGCTCGCACCTTGCCGTTCACCTGCACCACCACTTCCACGTCTCCCGCCGCGGCGAGCCGCTCGTCGAACGCCGGCCATGCCGCCGTGAAGATCGAGCGCTCGTGTCCGAACAGGGACCACAGCTCCTCGGCGAGGTGCGGGGCGTACGGCGCCACCATCACGAGCAGGGGTTGAATCGCTTCCCGCGCCACGACGCGCTCGTCGCGCACCGTGTTGAGATACTCCATCATCGCCGAGATGGCCGTGTTGTAGTCGAGCCGCTCGGTGTCGCTGGTCACCTTCTTGATCGTCTGATGCAGCTTCCGCTCGACAACTGACCCCGGGAACCCCGGGCTTGCGCCCGAGGTCGGTTGGGTCGCCGCCTCGTGGGCCGTGGTCCACAGCTTGTCGAGGAAGCGGCGGACACCGATGATGCTCGTGTCGCGGAAGTCGCCGCCCTCCTGGAACGGTCCCAGGAACATCAGGTACATGCGCAGCGTATCGGCGCCCCACTTCTGGATGTAGGCGTCCGGGATGACCACGTTGCCGCGCGACTTGGACATCTTCGCGCCGTCTTTGATGATCAGCCCGTGCGCGCGGAGCTTCGGAAACGGCTCGTCGAAGTGCAGCTTCCCGAGCTCGCGCAGCACCATCGTGACGAAGCGGGAATAGAGCAGGTGGAGCACGGCGTGCTCGTTCCCCCCGATATAGCTCGACACCGGCAGCCACGTCGTCGTCCGCGCCGGGTCCCACGGCCGGTCGTCGAATTCGGTCGAGGGGTACCGCAAGAAGTACCAAGCCGAGTCGAGGAACGTGTCCGAAACGTCGGTCTCGCGCCTGCCCTGGGAGCCGCACTGCGGGCACTTCACGAAGTACCACTCCTTGTGGCGTGCGAGGGGCGAGACCCCGCTTGCATCGGGACGGAAGTCCTGGATGAACGGCAGCTCCACGGGCAGGTCCCGCTCCGGCACCGCCACGGGACCGCAGCGGTCGCAATAGATGATCGGGATGGGTGGTCCCCAGTAGCGCTGGCGCGAGATACACCAGTCGTGCAGCCGGTACTGCACCTCCGGGGTAGCGAGTTTCCGCTCCTGGAGCCAGGCGACGATGGCGCCCTTCGCCTGGCGGCACGGCCTGCCGTCGAACTGCTGCGAGTTCACGAGCACGCCGTCCTCACTGACGCGGGGGAGCGGCTCGGCTCCGCTAGTGCGCACCACCTCGCGGATGGGCAGCTTGAACTGGGTGGCGAACTCGAAGTCGCGCGTGTCGTGCGCCGGCACGGCCATGATCGCCCCGGTGCCGTATTCCATGAGCACGTAGTCCGCGATCCAGATGGGGATCGCCTCACCCGTCGCCGGATTGCGGGCGTAGGAACCGAGGAACACTCCGGTCTTGGTCTTGTCGCCGACCCGGCGTGATACGAGGTCCTTCCCCTGCATCTGACGCCGGTAGGCGTTCACCGAGCGCCGCTGCTCGTCGGCCGTGAGCTGGTCCACCAGCGGGTGCTCGGGGGCGAGCACGAGGTAGGTCGCACCGAACACCGTGTCGGGACGGGTGGTGAACACGGGGATCCTGGCACCGGCCGGCGTCTCGAAAATCAGCTCGGCCCCCTCGCTGCGACCGATCCAGTTGCGCTGCAGCGTACGCGTCGAGTCGGACCAGTCGAGCCGGTCGAGGTTCTTGAGCAGCGGCTCCGCGTACTTGGTGATGTTGAAGAACCACTGCTCCAGGAAGCGCTGCTCGACCTTGGTGTCGGGGTGCCGCTCGCAGTAGCCATTGATCACCTGCTCGTTGGCGATCACGCTCATGTCCTTGGGACACCAGTTGACCGCCGCCTGCTTGCGGAACGCCAGGCCCGCGGCGAACAGCTGCAGGAAAATCCACTGCGTCCACTTGTAGTAGCGGGGGTCGGTGGTGGAGAGCTCGTGCCGCCAGTCGAACATGCCGCCGAAGCGCCGCAGCTGGCGGCGGAAGGTCTCGATGTTCTTCGGGATCAGCTGCGCCGGGTTGGTCCCCACCGAGAGCGCGTAGTTCTCCGAGTGGATGCCGAACGCGTCGAACCCGATCGGCTCGAACACGTCGTACCCCTGCAGCCGCTTGAACCGCCCGTAGATGTCGGCGCCGGTGAACGCGAACATGTTCCCCACGTGCAGGCCCTCAGCCGAGGGATAGGGGAACATCATGAGGTTGTAGAACGGCCGGCGCGTTCGGTCCAAGTCGGGCTCGTTGGTGTGCTCCCGCACCCAGCGCTCCTGCCACTTGGCCTCGACCAGCTGCGGATCGTACGGCGGGACCTGAGTCATAAGTCCATGAAATTAAACAGGCTTGCTCAACCGGGTAACCCTGCGTAGCTTCGCTTCCGACCCGCATCATGTCCAGCCGCACCCCGCAGCTCCGGCAGAGCTTCCTGGTGACGGGAGCGGCCGTGGCCCTCGTCCTGGTGACGGGGTTCGCCCTCCTCTCGAGCCGCAGCGCCAGCCGGATCGTCGAGCGGCAGGCGAACGCGCGCGGCCAGGACCTGGCGACCCACGTCGCCGCGCTGCTGGACCTGTATCTGCGCGAGCGCCGCCGCGAAGCGGAGGCGCTGGCGGGCTCCCCCGCCGTGATCCGCGCCGCACTCGAGGCGTCACAGGCCGCGGTGCGCCAGCGCCTGCCGCAGCTCGACATCCCCACGCTGGAGCGGATGTTCAACCAGCGGCGCGAGCTCGGCGGCGATCCGGATCTCGCCGCCTACCTGCGCGGCTACGGACAGCACTCCGACTTCGCCGAGGTGTTTTTCACGGAGAGCCACGGGTACAACGTGCTCGCATCGGACCGCACCTCGGACTTCGTGCAGTCGGACGAGGACTGGTGGCAGCGGACCGTGAAGACGGGAGCGTACGAGGGTCCGCCCCGGTACGACTCGTCGGCGGCCGTGGTCTCGCTCGAATACGACATCGCCATCCGCGCGCCGCGCGTGGCGCGTCCGGTGGGCGTCCTCAAAGCCGTGTTCGCGCTGGATCGCCTGTCGAAGCTCCTGGCCGCCGCCGATCTGCCCGGCGGGGTACGGCTCGAGGTGGTCGACGCCCAGGGCCGACGCATCGTCACGCCGGACTCGACCGATCTGCTGCGCCCGCTGCCGCAGGCGGCGGACATCCCGCGGCAATCGCGCCCCGCCACGGCGCGCGTGCCGGCGCCGGGGGGGCCGGGGGGCAGTGCCGATCTCGTCGTGACGGTGCCGACCGCCGACGGAAAGTGGTGGGTCGTGTTCCGCGAACCGGAGAGCGCGGCGTATGCCGTGGCGCGCACCACGGCGACCAACATCGTGCTCTGGACGGTGGCGCTGTTCGGCGCCGCGCTCACGCTGCTGGTCGTGTTCTGGCGGCGGCTCAATCGGCGGGTCACAGAGCCGGTGAAGGCGGCGGGGGCGATCGCGAGCCGGGTGGCGGGCGGCGATTTGTCCGTCACGGTTGTGACCGAGCGTACGGAGGCCGCGGAGGTGGGCGATCTGCTCTCGTCCGTCCACTCCATGGTCGTGGCGCTGCGCCGCCTGGTGGGTGCCATCCGCACCGCCGCGGACGAAGCCGCGGCCATGGCCACGGAGATCTCGGCTTCGACCGAGCAGATGAGCGCGTCCACCCAGGAGATGTCGGCCACGTGCCAGGATCTCACCAAGCGCGCCGCGGAGCAGGCGCAGCTGGTGCGCGCCGCCGCGGACGACGCGGCCAAGATCCTCCAGATCGCGACGATTCTGGCGGCCGGCGCCGACGACTCGGTGCGGCGCAACAGCGCCGTCGCCGAAGTCGCCAAGCGGCACAAGGACGTCCTGGACCAGAGCACGGCCCAGCTCGCGAAGCTCGTGGAAGAGGTGGCGCGCGGCGCGGCGGAGGCCGAGGCTCTGGCGCGCGCCTCGGCGGACATCCAGAAGTTCGTCGCCCAGGCCAAGGCCGTCGCGACGCAGACCAACATGCTGGCCCTGAACGCGGCCATCGAGGCGGCGCGCGCCGGACCGCAGGGACGGGGCTTCGCCGTCGTGGCGGACGAGGTGCGCAAGCTCGCCTCGGTGGCCGCCGCGGCGGCGACCGACACCGCCGACACGGTGCGCGGCGTGCTGGGGCGTGTGCAGGCGACGCGCGATCGGCTGGCGCACCTCGCCCAGGGCGCGGGCGTGGCGCGGGAAGCGGCCCAAACGGCCGCTCAAGGGCTCGGGACGGTGGCCGCCGAAGCGGAGGCCAACGACGTGTGGAGCCGCGAGATCGCCAACATGGCGGGTGAGATGCGGCGGCTGGTCGAGGAGATCGGGGCCCGGCTCAACTCCGTCGCCGAGGGGACGGAGAACCTGCTCGCGTCGGCGCAGGAGATCGCCGCGTCGAGCGAGGAGCAGAGCGCCTCGACCGAGGAGATCGCGTCGTCCGCGAACCAGCTCGCCGAGGCAGCGGACAAGCTCACCGGCGCCGTCAAGTCGTTTCGCCTGCTGGCCGACGAGGAGCCGCCCCGGCAGCAGGCGGCGGACTAGCCCGGAACCAATCGGCAGCCCGCTCCGTACGTAACACGCACCCCGTATTGCGCACTCCGAGCGGAGCCGTCCTAAGATGAAGCGCCGCACGATGTTCGTCGTCACCATCATGGTCGTAGTGCTGGGGCTCGGCGCCATGGCCGCGAGCGGCAAGCTCGCCGGCAGGAAGAAAGACGCAGCCAAGGCGGTGGCGGTGGCCCGCGGGTCCTTGGTCGACAAGGCCCTCGCCGTCGGCACCATCGAGCCGCGGGTCGAAGTCAGCGTCAAGTCCATCCTCGCCGGCGTCGTGCGGCGGCGCTTCGCCGGCGTCGGCGACTACGTCAAACGGGGCCAGCCGCTGCTCGAGATCTCCCCCAACCCGACGCCGCTGGAAATGGTAGAGCTGCGCCGCAACGTCGAGCTGCGCGAGATCGAGCTCAAGAACCTCGAGCGTGAGTTGGCTCGCCAGCAGGAGCTACGCGACCGGAACCTGATTTCCCCTTCCGACCTGGAGATCGCTCAGCGACGGGTGGACGAGTCGCGCAGCCAGCTCTCGCTCGCGCAGGAACGGCTGGCGTTGCAGGAAGGCGGCAAGGTGCTCACCGGGGGCAAGCAGGTAGAGACCGTGGTGCGTGCCCCCATCGACGGCTACATCCTCGAGGACTCCATCGAAATCGGTGATCCGGTGGTGCCGCTGACCCCGTACCAGGCCGGCACCGTGCTGATGCGCATGGCGGCCATGCGGGACTTGATCTTTCGGGGCACCGTGGACGAGATCGACGTGGGTCGGCTCAAGGAGGGCATGCCGGTGACCATCAAGATCGGCGCCCTGCCCAACGCAAGCGTGAAAGGTCGGCTCGAGAAGATCTGGCTCCAGGCGCACAAGCAAGAGCAGGCGACGGTGTTCCCGATCGAGATCGTCCTGACCGAGGTGGCAGGGGCGACACTGCGTGCGGGGTATTCTGCCAATGCCGAGGTGATCATCTCGCGCCGGGACAGCGTGCTCTACATCCCGGAGCGGCTCATCACGCACCGCAACGACTCGAGCTTCGTAACCGTCCGCACCGGCCCCGGCAAGACCGCACAGCGGAGCATCAAGACCGGCCTCTCCGACGCCATCAACATCGAGGTGCTGGAGGGCCTGCAGGCGACCGACTCGATCGTCGAGCCGGCGCCGCGCGAGATCAGCTGACGTGTGGCGCGAGTTCTTTGCCGATCTCCGGGCGCAGAAGCTGCGCACCTCCCTCACCGTGCTCGGGATCGCCTGGGGCACCGTCGCCGTGGTGGTGCTGCTGGCGTTCGGTGTCGGCCTGGAGCGGCAAACCAAGAAGCGGTTTCACGGTTTGGGGGACCGGATCGTGATACTCTGGGGCGGACGGACCACGAAGCCGTTCGCGGGCTTCGGCGATGGCCGCCCGATCCGCCTGCGCTCTGACGACGTGCCGCTCCTGGCACGCGAGGTCGCGGAGATCGAGTACATCAGCCCGGAGTTCATCACGCATAGCGCGCGGGTGCGGCGTGGCGTCAAGGCCGCCACCCCCGCCATCACGGGCATTCTTCCCGTGTACGGCCTGATGCGCAACATCATCCCCGAGGCGGGCGGCCGCTTCATCAACGATCGCGATATCGCCGAGCGGAGACGGGTGGCCGTGTTGGGCGACGAGCTCGCCAAGCTGCTGTTTGGTGACGAAGCCGGCGTGGGACAGCAGGTGTCCCTGGGTGACGCACCGTTCACGGTCGTAGGCGTGATGCGCCCCAAGCTGCAGAATTCCTCCTACGAGGAGCGTGATAAGGACCGGATCTTCATTCCGGCGACCACCCACTATGCGTTGTTCGGTAACCGGTTCCTGAACGACATCGTCTACCGCGCGCGGACGTCGGAGATCACCAAGCAGGCCGAGCGGCGCGTGTACGAGACGATGGGGCGCAAGGACAAGTTCGATCCGCAGGACAAGGACGCCCTGGCCTTCTGGGATACGAGCGAGTGGGAGACCCGGTTCGGCAAGATGTTCGTCGCCTTCAACATTTTCTTCGCGATCGTCGGGAGCTTCACCCTGCTCGTGGGCGGCATCGGGGTGGCGAACATCATGTACATCGTGGTCAAAGAGCGCACGCGCGAGATCGGCGTGCGGCGCGCCGTGGGTGCGACCCGTGCCGACATCATGCGCCAGTTCTTCGCCGAGGCCCTGATGATCGTGGCGATGGGAGCCACGCTCGGTTTGCTGCTCTCGCTCGGGCTCGTTGCCGCCCTGAGCGGCTTGCCCATTAAAGAATTCGTCGGCGTCCCGACCATCTCGCCACAAGTGCTTACGGCAACCCTCGTGCTGCTCGCGGCGGTGGCCTTTGCCGCAGGCCTGATGCCGGCCCGGCGCGCGGCTGCGCTCGACCCGGTGGAAGCGCTGCGAACCTAGGCATGTTCTACATCCTGCTCCAGGAATTCATCGGCGATCTGAGGGCGCAGCGCACGCGAGCCTTTCTGACCTTCTTTGCGGTCACCTGGGGAACGCTCGCGGTCGTCTTGCTGCTCGCGTTCGGTGAGGGACTGAAACGCACCGTCCGTGACGGCCTGCTCGGCGCCGGCGAACGGATCTTCATGATCTACGGCGGTGAGACCAGCAAGTCATTCGCCGGCCTGGGGCAAGGCCGGCGCATCCGGCTCGTGGAGGAAGACCTCGACCTCCTCAAGAGCGCGATCCCGGACGTCGACCGCGGCAGCATCTCGTATGGGCGCTGGGGGACCGCGTTTCAGGTGGGCAAGACTCGCACCAATGCGTACCTCGAGGGGGTCGGCCCCGATCACGAGGCGATGCGCCACATGGAGCCGGCACAGGGCGGACGCTTCATCAATGCCGCCGACATCGCGCAGAAGCGGCGCGTGTTGTTCCTCGGCAACGAGCTGGCGGAGCGAATTTTCGGCAAGGGCGTGGATCCGATCGGCAAGAGCGTCGTCGTCGACGGCTTGCCCTTCACCGTGGTCGGCGTGCTGCAGAAGAAGTTCCAGGACTCGAGCAACAACGGCCCGGACGCCGACCGTGCCGTCATCCCGTATTCGACCTTTCGCACCATCTGGGGCAACCGCTTCGTGAGCCATCTCATCGTGCAGCCGCACGATGCGTCCCGGGGACCGCTGGTGAAAGCGGAGCTCTACCGGGTGTTGGGGCGGAAGTACCGCTTCGACCCCAAGGATGAGCGGGCGCTGGGCGTTTGGGACTTCATCGAAAGCGAAAAGGAAACCCTCGCGGTCGGGCTCGGCATCCAGATCTTCATGGGGCTCGTCGGGGCCTTCACCCTGCTCATCGCCGGGGTCGGCGTCGCGAACATCATGTACGTCGTGGTGAAGGAGCGGACCCAGGAGATCGGCATCAAGCTCGCCCTCGGCGCCCGCCGCCGACACATCATGGCGCAATTCCTGTTCGAGGCCCTGACGATCGCCGTGTCCGGCGGGCTGGTGGGGCTCGCGACCGCGGCGCTGATCGTGCTCGGGGTCGACGCGATCCCGACCGCGGACAACCCGGCGATGCAGTACATCCTGAACCCGAAGCTGTCGTGGCCGATCGCCCTTATCTGCGTCGGCATCCTGGTCGGGGTGGGACTCCTCGCCGGCATCCTGCCCGCACGGCGTGCCGCGGCAGTGGACCCGGTGGAGTCGCTGCGGTACGAGTGAGCTAGGGCTTGCCCTGCTTCTGTGGATCGTCCGCCGGGTTGACGTAGGTCATCCCGAACGGGCCCATGGCCGTCACCTCAATGAAGGTGGCGCCCTGCGTCGCGGCGAAGTGGTGTGCCTTCGCCGGTATCGACCCCTTGTCACCCACCTTCATCGCCTTCGTCTTCGAGGCGTCGAACTTGTCACCCATACCGACGAGCAGCGTGCCCTTTTTGACTTCGACGGCCTCGTCGGTGGGATGGAAGTGCGGCGGGATCTTGTACCCGCTCGGCATCGCCAGTTCGACGGTAAAGAGCGCCGCCTTGCCGGGGTCGCCGGTCACGACGGCCATCCGTGCGCCCTGGGGAAATACTGGCGGGGCCGGGCCCCACTTCGCCGCCGACTTTTCCGCCGGGGCAGCTTGGGCGTGAATCGCGGGGGCTACCGCGAGCAACAAGGAGGTCGAGAGGCTGACAGCGAGGCCAACAGGGCGCATAGGATCTCCGATAGGTGAGGGAGCGTCGGCATGATGTAGCGCCGGAAACCGATAAGCGGAAGAGTGGGTGTGCGTTCAGTCCCCGAAGTTCACCAGCCGCACCAGCTGGATGTCCGGCACGCGGGCGAGCTGGTCGAGCACGCCGTTCAGGAGGGGCTGATCCACGGTGATGGCGGCGAGCGCATCGTGCCCCGGGAAGGGCACTCGTGCCTGGTGGTAACTGCCGATGTTGATGCCGGCGCCGCCGAGCAGCGTGCCGACCCGGCCGATGACGCCGGGCACGTCCCGGTTCCGGATCACCAGCATCCAGCCTTCGGGCGCCACGTCGACGTGGTAGTCGTCGATGCGGATCACGCGCCCCTGGCCGTTTCCCAGGACGGCGCCCGCCACCCGCGCGCGCCCGCGCGCCGCCTCGAGCGTCACGCCCACGGTGGTCTCGAAGCCCGGCTCGGGCGTTCCGGTCTTGCGCGCGTGACGGACCCCGCGCTCCTCCGCGATGAGCAGGGCGTTGACGAGACTCACGGGCTCGACGTTCATGGCCGAGAGCAGGCCCTCGACCGCGGCCATCAGGACCGGTCGCGACGCCGCCTCGTCCCTCCCGCCGTAGTCCACCTCCACAGCGGCGACCGGTCCGTCCACCAGTGCGAGCGCCAGGCGGCCCAGCCGGCGTGCCAGGTCGAGCAGCGGCCCGAGGCGCCTCAACAGGTCGCCCGAAATGCCGGGCACGTTGATGGCGAACGACAGGTCGCCGGCGAGTAGCGCGTCGCGCACGGCACCGCAGATCTCCAGACTCACGCGCTCCTGCGCCTCCGCCGTGGACGCGGCGAGGTGGGGCGTGAGGATCACACGCTCGAGCTTGCGGAGCGGCGAATCGGCGGGGAGCGGCTCCACCGCGAATACGTCGAGCGCCGCGCCACCGATGCGCTTCTCCCCGATCGCTTCGGCCAGGGCCACGGCGTCCACCAGCTCACCCCGTGCCGTGTTCACGAGCACCGCCGTGGGCTTCATGAGCTTCAACCTCGCGGCGTTGATCAGGTGGTGCGTCTGCTCGGTGTGCGCCACGTGCAGCGTGACCACGTCCGCCTGGCTGAGCAGCTGGTCGAGCGGTAGCAGCTTGAGCTGCAGCTCCGCGGCGCGCTCGGGAGAGAGGTAGGGGTCGTGCCCGACCACGTGCATGCCGAACGCGCGGGCGAGCTGCGCCACATGTCCGCCGATGCGGCCCAGTCCAACGATGCCGATCGTCTTGCCACGGAGCTCGGTCCCCTCGAACCGCTTGCGGTCCCATTCGCCGCGGCGCATCGCCTCCGCGGCCCACGGGATGTGACGGGCTTGCGCGAGGAGCAGACCCATCGCGTGCTCGGCGGCGCTGACCGTATTGGCACCGGGCGCGTTCATGACGGCGATCCCCCGGCGGGTGGCCGCGTGTACGTCGATGTTGTCGACGCCGGTGCCGGCGCGGGCGATCACGCGGAGCCCGGGGCCGTGCGTGAGCAGGTCCGCGGTGACCCGCGTCTCGCTGCGCACGATGAGGGCGTGCGCGCCGCCGAGCGCCCGCTCGAGCTCGTCGCGCGGCTTGCCGGCGCAGTTGACCACCTCGATCTCCGGCGTCGCCGCCAGCAGCTTGAGCCCGGCTTCGGTCAAGCGATCCGCCACTACCACGCGAACGCTCACGCCACGAGCCCCGCGAGCAGTGCCAGGAGCTCGTCCAGGGTCGCGACCGTGTGGTCGCCCATGTGGCCGATGCGGATGGTCGACTCCTTGAGGGAGCCGTAGCCCGCGCCGATGGTCCAGCCCGCCTGCTTCAACGCGGCGACGATGGGCTTCGACGTCTTGCCCTCGGGAAGCTTGAGGCACGAGACGGTCCAGCTGCGGCGTTCTTCGCGCGGCAGGTACGCGACGCCGTGCTGTCCGCTCCACTCCTCAACGCGGCGGCGCATGGCGTCGTGACGCCGCCACCGCGCCTCCACCCCGCCCTCGCGCTCGATCCGGGCAAGCTGCGTCTCGAGCGCGAACAGCAGGGAGATCGCGGGCGTGTTGGTCGGCTGGTGCTTGGTGGTCGCTTCGAGGAAGCTCACCAGGTCGAAGTACAGCCCGCGACCGGGAAGGGTCTTGGCCCGCTCGACCATGCGCTCGGAGGCGACGCCCAGGGCGAGGCCCGGCGGGAGGGCGAGGGCCTTTTGCGACCCCGTGAGGACGAAGTCGAGCCCTCCCGCGCCGCCCCAGCGATCGGTCTCAACGGGAGAGCCCGCCAGCGACGTCACGGCGTCCACCAGCAGCACCACATCGTCGAACTCGCGCACGACGCCGGCGAGCGCTTCGACGTCCTGGAGCACGCCGGTCGATGTCTCGGAGTGAACGAGCGTGACGGCGTCCACCGGAGAGCGCTTGAGGGCGTCCCGCAGCATGTCGGGCTCGACCGCACAGCCGAGCGGCACATCCAACCGGACGCTTTCCTTGCCGCAGGCGCGGACGAGTTTCGCAAAGCGCTCGCTGAACGAGCCGTTCACGAGCGACAGGGCGCGGTGCCGCACGCCATTGCGCACCGCCATCTCCATGAAGCCCGTCGCCGAGGTCGTGCCGACCAGTACGGGACGAGACGTGCGGAACAGGCGGGCGAGCGGCGCTTCGAGCCGCGCGAGCAACTGCTCCATGGCGCCGGAGCGATGCCCGATCATCGGGCGCTGCATCGCGGCCAGCACCTCGGGATGGACGTCGGTGGGACCCGGCAGAAAAAACCGCCCAAAGGCGGGGGCGGTGGCGACGGAGGCCGCGCTCATACGGCGGCGCGGGCGAGACTCTCGACGAGCCCCTCCTCCACGACTTCCCTGGTCTTCACGAGGCGCACGCCCTCGTCGCCCCAATCCTTGAGCAGCTGCTCCGACACGTCCTTGTCGATGCCCTTCACGGCATCGGTGACCACAAACAGTCGGGTGTGCGGCCGCCGCTCGAGCAGGCCCTCGATCGCCGCCTTGTCGCACACGTCGGTCGCCACGCCGTACAGGACGATGTCGTCGGGCGCCAGCACGTCGAGCACGGTCGGCACGTTTTCGTTGGTGAACACGTCGAAACGGTGCTTGTGGAACAAGATGTCTCCTCGGTGCGCCCGCACCCGCTCCCCTAGCGCCTTGGGGTCAGTCCGCCCCGGCTCGATCACGAGCGGGTCGCGGAGTGCCGTTTCCGGAATCTTCTTCTGGCCGGGAGTGCCCCGCAGGCAATGCGGGGGAAACGTGGTCTTCCAGTCCGGCGTGTCGGAGATCTCGGCGTGGGCCAGCACGTGGTCGTCGGCGCTTGCTATCAAGCAAATGGCGTGCCCGTGCGCGTAGTCGGTGAGGCGCTTCAGGTTGCCGATGATGCGCTCCGCGCCCGGCACGTACAGCTTCCCGTCGGCGTGCATGAAGTCGTACTGGGTGTCGACGTCCCAGAAGATGACACGGGGCATGGCCGGGAATCTCTCCGAGGATGTAGGAGGGTGTCAACAGGCTAGACGCACAGACGCACAGACGCACAGGGGAAAACAGACGCGAGTCGACGGGAATACCTGTTCACTCACCCTGTTCACCGCGGTGCGTCTGTGCGTCCAGCTGTTGCCTTGCCTATATCCTCAGCACCACCGCTACTTCGTCACAGCAGTTCTGCCGTGGACAGCGCGCGCAATCCGCCCACACCTTGAGCGGGAACTGCTCGCGCTCGGCCGGCACGAAACCGAGCTTCAAGAAGAATGCGGGCTTGCGCGTCAGGGCCAGCACCTCGTGCAGCCCCTGCGCGTGCGCCTCGGCGGTGAGCGTCTCGAGCAGCGCCCGGCCCACCCCCGCCCCCTGCCACTGCGGATGCACGGCGAGGCCGGCGACCTCGGCGAGGCCACGCGAATAGATCTTGAGGGAGCCGCATCCCACGATCTCGCCGCCCGGCGCGGCGGCGACGGCGTATTCCTTTATGTGCCGGCACAGATCGTAGTTGCTCCGCGGCAACAGATCGCCGGTCGCCACGTACGGGGCCATGAGCGTCTCGAGGGCCGGGACATCGGCGAGCACGGCGCCCCGCACCGCAACGCCGTGGACCGGTATGGGAAGAGCGGTCACGCCAGCACCTCTTCCAGAATTCCGACGCCGCGCTCGAGCTCCTGCTGCGCGATGACGAGCGGCGGGATCAGCCGCAGCACGCCCGGCCCCGCGGTCGCTACGAGCAGCCGCCGTTCGCGCGCCGCGGCGACGAACGGGGCCGCCGGCTCCGTCAGCTCGACGCCCCACATCAAGCCGCGTCCGCGCACCTCCGCGACGCGCGTGCAACGGGCGGCCAGCTGCGCGAGCCGTCCGCCGAGCCACTCCCCCGTGCGGCGTACCTCGGCGAGAAACTCCGGCGCGGCGATCGCGCGCACCACGTCGAGGGCGACGCCGGCGACCAGCGGCCCGCCCCCGAACGTCGTGGCGTGATCGCCCGGCTTGAGCGCCCCCGCGACGGCGCCTGTGAGCAGCACCGCTCCCATCGGCAGCCCGCCGGCGAGCGGCTTGGCGAGCGTGAGCACGTCGGGCACGACGCCCGTCTGCTCGTAGGCGAAGAGCGTCCCGGTGCGACCCAGCCCGCACTGTACCTCGTCGAAGATGACCGCGACGCCGCGCGAATCGCACAGCTCCCGCACGAACCCGAGCCACTCGGGATCCACCGGCCGGACCCCGCCCTCGCCCTGCACCGGCTCCACGATCACCGCCGCCGTGCGCGACGCCGACACGGCGTGATCCACCGCCGCCCAGTCCTCGCGCGGCACGATGCGGATGCCCGGCACCAGGGGCTCGAACGGCTTGCGGTATTCGGGGCGGTCGGTGGCGGCGAGCGTGGCGAACAGCCGGCCGTGAAACGAGCCCGAGAACGCGACGATCTCCGGCTTGCCGGACCACTTGCGGACGAACTTGAACGCGGCCTCGTTCGCCTCGGCGCCCGAGTTGCAGAAGAACACACGATCGGCGAACGAGCGCGCCACGAGCTCCTCCGCGAGCCGCTCGCCCGCCTCGGTGCGGTACAAGTTCGAGACATGGATGAGGCCGGAGCGCAGCGCGCGCTCGATCGCCCCGCGGACGACCGCGTGGTTGTAGCCGAGCGCGTTCACGCCGATGCCGGCGACGAAGTCGAGATAGCGCGTCCCGTCGTCGGCGACCAGCTCCGCGCCGTTCCCCGTCACGAACACGGGGCCGGCGCGGGAATACACGTCGAGCAACGCGGACAGCGCGGAAGGGACTGTGGTCACGCCGGTTGCGGGGCCGGGGCGGGGGCGACGAGACGGGTGCCGGCGCTGGGGTCTTCGAGCAGGCGCAGATCCCCGATGCGGACGGCGCGGGCGCCGGCGCGGAGCGCCGCGGTCGCGGCCCGGAGCTTCGCGGCCATGCCGTCGGTCGCTGCGCCGGCGTCGATCAGCGCTTCCACGTCCCCCACATCCAGCGTGGGCCGCAGCACACCGTCCACCTGCACGCCGGCCACGTCGGAGACGAGCAGCAGCTCGGCGGCGTGCAGTGCGCCCGCGACCGCGGCCGCCGCGGCGTCCGCGTTGACGTTGAGCGGCGGACCACCCTCGGCTGCCGGAGGCGGGGCCATCGGCGCGATCACGGGGGTCAGGCCCGCGAGCAGGAGGCGCTCGAGCAGCGAAGCACGCACGTGCGCGATCTCCCCCACCATCCCGAGCCCGCCCACCGCGGTACGGGCGACCAGCAAACCACCGTCCACGCCCGACAACCCCACCGCGTCGAGCCCGGCCGCGCGCAGTGCCGCGACCACCTGCCGGTTCACGGGGCCGGCCAGCACGAGCTCCACCACCTCCGCGACCTCGGGAGTCGTCACCCGCAGCCCGTCCCGCTGCTCGACCGTGAGGCCGAGCCGGCGGCACAGCCCGCTGATCGCGCGCCCGCCGCCGTGTACCACGACGATGGGGTCGAGGCGCACCAACGCCCGGGCGCAGGCCGCGAGCCAGCCGGGGCGATCGAGCTCGTTTCCGCCCAGCTTGACGACGCGCGGGCTCAGCATACGAGTCCCGCCGTCTCGGGCAGCCCCAGCATCACGTTCATGTTCTGAATCGCCTGTCCCGCGGCACCCTTCACGAGGTTGTCGATCGCCGCGATCACGGTGAGCCGCGGGCGGCGCACGTTGGCCACGGCCGCCACGCCGATGGCGACGCGGTTGCGATACACGACGTCTTTGAGCGACGGCAGCGCGCCGCGCAGCACCGTCACGCACGGCTCGGCGGCGTACACGGTTTCGTAGATCCCCTCGGCCGTGGCCTGGTCGACCGCGCGGGTCAAGGGCACGTGGATGGTCTCGAGAATTCCCCGCTTCACGGGAAGCAGATGGGGCGTGAAGACCAGGTCGCCCGTGAAGCCGCCCTCGCGCGCCAGCGTGGCCTTCAGCTCGGGGAGGTGGCGGTGGTCGTTCCCCACGCCGTACGCCCGGAAGTCCTCGGCCACCTCGCCGAACAGCAGCTCCCGCTTGGGCGTGCGGCCGGCGCCGGTGACGCCCGAGGCGGCGTCGATCACGACCTCGCGCGACTGGTCGATCAGGCCGTGCTGCGCCAGTGGCAGCAACGCCAGCAGCGCCGCGGTCGGGTAGCAGCCCGGGTTCGCGACCAGCTCGGCGGCCGGGAGCCGGGGCCGCGTGACCTCCGTGAGGCCGTACACCGCCTCGGGGGAGAGCCGGAAATCGGACGACAGGTCGACGGCGCGCTTGCCCGCGGCGCGGGCCTCGAGCACGTAGCGACCGGACACGCCGTGCGGCAGCGCCGACAGCACGATCTCGGCGCGCGCCAACGGGGCGTCGTCGACCCGCACCAACGCGACGCCGTCCAGCGTCTCGCCGGCCGCGGATTCCGCGGTGGCAAACACGACCGCGGCCCCCGGATGCCGAGTGAGCAGCCGCAGCAGCTCCTGCCCGACGTAGCCGGAGGCCCCCATGACGCCCACGGGCACGGGTGAATTAATATTCATTTCTTCGGAAAAATATGCATTTGCACGGGGAGTGCAAGGGCCATAGGCTTTGCGCGCATGATCCGGACGCTCCTCGTCGCGCTCTGGGCGCTCGTCGCGCGCGGTCTCGGCGCGCAGGCGCCCGCCCCCGCCCCCGCCCCTGCGCCCCGACCGGTGACGGCCACAGACCTTTTCCGGCTGCGCGACGTGGCCGATCCGCAGCTCTCCGCCGACGGCGCCTGGGTGGCTTACACCGTGGCCAGGGCCGATTCGACGGAGGACAAGCAGCCCGGCGCCGTGTGGATGACGAGCTGGGACGGCACCCGCACACTGCGCCTCACCAATTCGAAACAGGGGGAAAGCGCCCCGCGCTGGAGCCCCGATGGACGCTGGCTCGCCTTCCTGTCGAGCCGCGAGGACGAGCACGCGCAGGTCTGGCTGCTCGATCGTTCGGGGGGCGAAGGCCACAAGCTCACGAGTTTCGGCGGCGACGTCGAGGATTACGTGTGGGCACCCGATGGCAAGCGGCTCGCCGTCGTAGTCGGGGACGCCGACACCGCCAAGCCCAAGACGCCCGCCCCTATCGTCATCGACCGTTTCCAGTTCAAGCAGGACGAGATCGGCTATCTCGGCAAGGAGCGGCGCCATCTCTACGTGGTCGACGTCGAGACCGGGAAGGGCCCGATCCTCACGCCGGGGGCGTACGACGAGCTGCTCCCGGCATGGTCGCCGGACGGCCGCTCGCTCGTGTTCGTGAGCAAGCGGCGCGCGGATTTCGACCGGGACAACAACTGGGACCTGTACGTGATGGACGCCGTCCCGGGGGCCGTGCCGCGTCGGCTCACGACGTTCGAGGGCCCGGACAACGATCCCGACACGGAAAGCCGCCCCGCGTGGAGCCCCGACGGCCGCTCGATCGCGTACCTGCAGGGTGGGCCTTTGAAGCTCATTTACTATGGGATACAGAAGCTCGCGGTGGTCCCGGCCGCGGGCGGCGCGCCCCGCGTCCTCACGTCGGCGCTCGACCGCAGCGTGGCGAACCCGACCTGGTCGCCCGATGGGATGGCGATCCTGTTTCAGCTGGAAGACGACCGCACCGTGCAGCTGGCCCGCGTTCCCGCCGCCGGCGGGGCGATCGAGCGCCTGATCGCCGGACCGCGGGTCGTCACCGGCTTCACCACCGCGCCGGGTGGGAGGCTCGCGGTGGCAGTCTCCACGCCGGAGGCGCCCGCCGAGGTGTTTGCGGTGGACGGCGCGGGGAACGCGCTGCGGCCTTTGTCACACCAGAACGACGCATGGCTGACCGAGGTGAAGCTCGCACCCACGGAGCCGATCACCTTCAAGAGCCGCGACGGCACGACGGTGAACGGCCTCGTCGTGAAGCCGCCGGACTTCCGGGCGGGGGCGCGTTACCCCGCGATTCTGCGCATCCACGGCGGCCCGGTGTCGCAGTTCCAGTACGAGTTCAGCCATCTGTTCCAGGTGCTGGCGGCTCGCGGCTACCTCGTGGTGGTCGCGAACCCGCGCGGCAGCTCAGGCCGCGGCGAGAGCTATGCGACCGCGATCTACGCCGACTGGGGGAACAAGGACGCGCAGGACGTCCTGGGGGCGGTCGATTACGTGGTGGCGCAGGGGCTGGCCGATCCCGCCCGGCTCGGGGTGGGCGGGTGGAGCTACGGCGGGATTCTCACGAACTACGTGATCGCGCAGGACCGGCGTTTCAGGGCCGCCGTGAGTGGCGCCTCGGCCTCGAACATCCTGGCCGGCTATGGGACCGATCAGTACGTGCGGGAATACGAAGGGGAGCTGGGCGTCCCGTGGCACCACGCCGACGTGTGGCTCAAGCTATCGTTCCCGTTCCTGCACGCCGACCGGATCGTCACGCCGACGCTGTTCCTGTGCGGCGACAAGGATTTCAACGTGCCGTTGCTCAACTCGGAGCAGATGTATCAGGCGCTGCGAAGCCTCGGCGTCGAAACCCAGCTCGTGATCTACCCGGGGGAGCATCACGGGATCAGCAAGCCGAGCCACCTGCGCGACCGGATGGAGCGGTATCTGGCATGGTATGACAAGTATCTGAAGCCGTAGGGGCGCAGCATGCTGCGCCCCTACATCATTCCACCCGCTCGAGCCGCGGGTTGGGCCGATAGCTGCGGCCCACCTTGGCGACGGGTTTCCCCTCCACCCGCACCACGTCCGCGGTGAAGTCGAAGCGCCCCTGGAACAGGCTCGACCCGACGCCGTACATGTCGACGGGAACCTCCTCCTCCTCGAACTGGCGGATCTTCTCGACGGTAAATCCGCCGGAGACGACGATCTTCACGAACTGGAACCCTTCTTTGTCGAGCGCGCCGCGCACGTTCCGCACCAGCTGCGGGTTGACCCCGGTCGGCTTGAACGTGCCCATCTGGGGAATGACCGAATTGTCGACCAGGGTCTCGGACGTGTCGATGCGCACGCCGTAGAGCCGCTCGCCCAGGGCGCGGGCGACCTGGAGCGACGTATCCACGCAGTCGTTCTCGAAATCGACGAGGGTAATGAGCCGGACGCCGGGATCCATGTGCCGGGCGAACTTGCTGGAGGCGAGCACGGTGTCGCCGCCGTATGCGGCGATGAGGGCGTGCGGCACGGTGCCGACACCTTCGGAGCCCCACCACGAAGCCTGCGCGTCGGTGGAGACGCCGATGGCACCGGCGATGTGTGCGGCATAGCCGTCGCCGGTCTGCACCAGCCAGTGGTCGTGGCGCGCCGGGAAGAACATCACCTGCTTGGGCCGCGCCGCGTCCACCACCCGGCGCGTGTTGGTCCCCACTTTCGTGCGGCGGGCGAGGACGCCGAGATACAGCGTCTCCAAGTGGGCGAAGGCGTCGTACGGTCCTTCGATGAGGAGGACCGTCTCCCACGGCTCGATCTCGTCGCCGTCGTACAGCGCGTACACCTGGAGCTCGTCCCACTCGGTGGAGCAGAGCTTGAGGATGGCGATCGCCTCGTCGATGCCGCCGAGGAAGGCGTGCGCCTTGCCGAACACCTGCATCGTCACGCAGGGGCGATGGTTGTCCTTGAGGAGCAGTTCCCGCGTCCGGACGAAATACTTGTCCGAGTAGTACCCCTCCCGCATCCGGTCCACGGGGAGGTGGAAAATCGCGGGATCGAGCCGCTTGCGACTGGGCATCGCTGGATAATACCGCGCTCACCGCACGGCCGGCCAGGCGAACGTGGCGACGAGCGTGTCGCCGTCCACCAGCGCGAGGCGCCGGGCCACGTTGTCGAGGCGGCCGCAGCGCACGCGGGCCGGCCCCGACGACCCCGGAACCAGGAGCCGCAGGCACACCACGTCCGCGTCGACCGCCAGCGCGCTGTCGCGCCCGGTGCGGGGAGGCTCGGGTCGCTCGAGCGTAACGTCGAAGTCGAACGTCTCGCCCCCCAGCACGAAACTCACGCGCCGTCCGGGTGTTTCGGGGACGAAATCGACGGTGCGCTGGCTGCTCGCGGTATCGCCGCGCACCAGGCTCATGCGCACGGTGACGCGGCGGGGCGGGATCACGGCTTGGGCGTCGAACGCGAGCGCGCTGTCGACGATCGTGACTTCCTCGCTCGCCCGTGTCTCGCCGGCCGCGAACTGGCGACCGACGGTGATCTCGACCCAGAGCGGCGGCCGGGCGGCGCGGGCCGGCCGCGCGGCTCCCCCCGGTCCGAACGGATAGAGGCGAGCCGTGCCGCCCCACGGCAGACGGGTCCAGCGCCGGTAGCTGTCTTCCTCCCACAGCGGCAGGCCCCGGCGGGAGCGGCCCGCCGCGCGGCGACTGAAGAACAGCGCGGCCAGATTGACGGTGTCCGGCTCCGGGAGGGTGGCGAGTAACCCGCGCAGCTCGGCTCCCGGAGCACGCAGCGAGAGCCGCAAGTTCGTCTCCGGGGGGCCGGTCACGACGCCGCTCGCGAGCAGCTGAGTGTCGACCCCGGCCGCCCCGGGCTGGACCACGCGCAGCCGATAGGTCACCCGGTAATTCGGCGCCTGCAGGGCGGCGGCCAGCAGAGCCGCCGCCGCAACGGGCAGGCTACTGCGCCACGAACGTCGCACGCGTCGCCTCGAGCGGGCCCGCACCCGGTCCACCCCAGCGCCCGTGCGCCAGCCAGCCCGCCGCAGCCCCCGCCACGAGCGCGAGGGCGACCGCGATCGCCAGCGCGCGAGCGCGGATGCGGGGGCGGGGCACGGTGCGGGCGTGGGGCTCGCCCGCCGAGCGGGCGAACGCGACGCGCATTTCGAGGTGGCTGACCCGTGCTTCGGCGCAGTGCCGGCACGTGGCGAGATGGCGTGACAGGGCGGCGCGCTCGGGCAGGCTGAGCTCGCCATCCAGCTCCAGGTCGACCTGTCGCACCCAGTCCTCGTGCATCAGGGTAGCTCCTCCCGCACGCGGTAGCGCAGCGCCCGGCGCTGCATCCAACGGACGGCGAGTGCGTCCGCCAGCCCTCGAAACACGCGGTTCCACATACCGTACTTGGTCTTCCCGTACCGGCGGGGGCGGTGCCGCACGGGCACTTCTCGCACGCTCCCCCCCTGCATCCGGATGAGGGTCGGGAGGAAGCGATGCATCCCGTTGAACAGCGCCAGCTCGCGCAGCGCGTCGGCGCGGAACGCCTTGAGCGAGCAGCCGGTGTCGCGGATCGTCTCCCGATTCAGCCGGTTCCGCACCCCGTTCGCGATACGGCTCTGCAGCCGCTTCCAACCGCTGTCGCGCCGGTCGACGCGGTATCCGGCGACCGCCGTGGCCCCGCTCTTGGCGAGCTCCGCCACGAGGGCCGGGATGTCGGCGGGATCGTTCTGGAGATCGGCGTCGAGCGTCACGACGACGCGACCCCGGGCCACGCGGAATCCCGCGGCGAACGCGGCCGTCTGCCCCGCGTTCGCCGCGAACGCGACGATGTGCAGCTCGGGGTGATCGCGCTTCAGGGCCTTGAGCTCGTCGAGCGAGCCGTCGCTTGACCCGTCGTCCACGGCCACGATTTCGTAGCGCCGCCCCGGGAGCGCTCGGCCGATCTCCTCCACCAGAATCGCCAGGCTCTCGCGCTCGTTGTACACCGGCACGATCAGCGACAGCTCAACGGGGGCGGACATACGCGAGCTCGGGCGCGTCCGGATACCGGGCCACGAGCCGGGCGATCACCTGCTCCGCCTTGGCGGCGTCGTGCTGGTGTGTTCGGTAGATCTCGGCGAGCCGGATGCCGGCCAGCACGGCCCGGTGCCGCGGCGGCGGTGGATCCGCGTCGAGCAGACGCTCGAGCATCGCCGTCTCGTCGTCGATCGTGATCGTGCTCCCGCCCGACATGGCGCCGCCGGTCAGGGCGGTGCCGAGAAACCGGCCGAGCGGCTCGACCACGGATTCCAGCAGCGCGCCGAAGAAGCTCCACGCGCCCCAGAGGGAGAGCAGGAGCGCGACCAGCCGCCACTCCACGTGTCCCTCGTCGATCGATACGACGACGAGCGCCAGGCCGACCACCACCGACGCGGCGCCCAGCACCCCGCGTATCACCGCACGCATGCTCGGCGGATCTGCGAAGTCCACGAGGAGCAAGTTGACAGGGCCCGCCCGACCGCGCAACCTACGCACGCGTCTTTCAACCGGAGTGTTTCCGTGGCCGATCTGCTGTCGCGTCGCGAGTTTCTCGCCTCCGCCGCCGTCGGGGTGGCCGCCGCCCAGGCGCGCGACATCCCCTTCCCGATGCGGCCGCCGCGTCCGCTGCCGCCCCGCAGCCGTTGGGCCGCGAAGCCGGTAGCGGTCTCGAGCGCCAACGGGTTCCGGGCGGTGCAGAAAGCGTTCGACATGCTGATGCAGGGAGCGGACACGCTCGACGCGGTGATCGAGGGGGTGAAGATCCAGGAGCTCGACCCGAACGACGATTCGGTGGGCTACGGCGGCTTGCCGAACGCCGCGGGCGTCGTGCAGCTCGACGCGTCGTGCATGCACGGGCCGACCAGGCGCGCCGGCGCCGTGGGCGCCCTGGAAGGGATCAAGACGCCGTCCGAGGTCGCCAAGCTCGTGCTCAAGTACACGAACCATATCTTCCTGGTGGGCGAGGGCGCCAAGCGGTTCGCGCTCGAGTACGGCTTCAAGGAGGAGGACCTCCTGACCCCGCACGCGCGCGAGGCCTGGCTGCACTGGCGCGCCAACCTGAACCCGACCGATGACTACCTCGACGTCCCCGAAACCCAGGACTTGTCGGTCCGGCCCACCGGCACGATCAATTGCGACGCCGTCACCCCGCAGGGCGACATCTCTTCCGTCACGACGACCAGCGGACTCGCCTACAAGATCCCGGGCCGGGTGGGCGACAGCCCGATCATCGGCGCCGGCCAGTACACCGATAACGACGTGGGCGCGGCCGGGTCGACCGGGCGGGGCGAATCGAACATCAAGGTGTGCGGCGGCTTCCTGACCGTGGAGTTCATGCGCCGCGGCATGAAGCCGACCGACGCGTGTCTCGAAACGCTCAAGCGGGTCGTGCAACTCAGCGAGCCGCGCCTGCTGGGCCCCGACGGGAAGCCGACGTTCGACCTCAAGTTCTATGCAGTGAACAAACGTGGTGAGTTCGGCGCCGCCTCACTCTACCCGGGGCGCTACGCCGCGCACGACGGAGTCGAGGCCAAACTCCGGGACCTGGCCCATCTCTACGAGCGCCCCGCCGCGAGCCGCTAGCGTCGCGCTCGCGTTGCTCGCGGCCGCCGCCCCGTGGGGAGCGGGCGGGACGCTCTCGGCGCAGCGCTACTGGCGCGGCAGCTTCTATCCCAATCTGTCCCACAGCACGGGCGACGGGTTGTGGATCGGGCTCCACTACGGGCGGTACAGCCCCGTCGGCTTCGCCGAGCGGCCGGAGCCGAACTACGCCTCGATCAACCTCGATGCCGGGGCCAGTACCCAGGGCAGCTACGCGTTCGTCGTGGACGCGCAAGCACCGGCCTGGTGGCCCGGCTGGCGGGCCGGACTCGCCTTCGGCGCCGTGCGCGTGAACCGATTGGGCTATTACGGACTGGGAAACGACACGGAATACTCGAGGGACAGCCTCACGACCGCCGGGTCCTACTTCTACAAGGTCAGCCGCACTACCCAGTTTGCGCGCGCCGGCGTGCAGCGCCGGGTGATCGGACCCCTGCGGGTCCTAGCCGGCGCTTCCATCGAGCACACCGACTTCCGCGCCCTCCCGGGCCGGAGCGTGTTTGGCAGCGATCTCGCCGCCGGGGTTGTCGATCCGGGTACGATCCCGTTCACCGACAAGGTGGTCCGCGCGGGCGTCGTCCTGGATACGCGGGACAACGAAATCGACCCGCATCGCGGCGTCGCCGCGGAAGCGCTGTTCGCGAGCGGCACGAGGTACACGCGCACGACGGCGAGCGCTCGGTTATATGTGCATCCCTTGCAGCGGCTGGTTCTGGCGGGGCGGATCGGGGCCGAGGGCACGGGCGGGAACCCGCCCCTGGCGGCGCTGGAACTGATGGAGTCGTCGGCGCGGCCCTTCGTGGCGGTGGGCGGTTACTACTCGCTGCGCGCGTACTATAACGGTCGATTCACGGGGCCGGGCAAGCTGATCGGCGGCCTGGAGGCGCGGTACGCGCTCATCTCGGTGCCGAGCGTGGTCGAAGTCAAGCTGGTCGGGTTCTACGACGCCGGTCGCGTGTTCGAGCGGGGGGAGGCGGTCCGGCTCACCACCACCGGCCTCCACGGTAGCGGCGGCGCGGAGCTGGCGCTGCGCCTGCTCCGCAATTCACTCCTGTGCATGGGCTATGGCCACGGGAGCGATGGGGGACGGTTCCTGTTTGGGACCAGTTGGAGTTACTGAATTGCGGATTGCGGATTGCTGATTGCGGATTGGACGGTGCCGACCTCTCGACGCTCGTCATGCCAATCCGCAATCCGAAATCCCAAATCCGCAATTAGACCTCCCGAATCTCCACGCCGCGCTTGGCGAGCTCTGCAACGTACGCGCCGAACGGCACGGCTTCATCGGGCGTGCGCACTCCCTTCACGGCGATACGGCCGTCCACCTGCATGAGGCCGGTGATCGCGAGCGAATACCCCGTCGTCCGCATCATCGCACTGATGCCGTGGGCTGCGTCGTAGTAATCGAGCAGCTGCCAGGCGGCCCGCTTCCCGTTGTCGGCGCGCACCTCGACACGCAAGGCGACCAGGTCGCGCCCGTCGGGTTTGGTGAGCTTGGGGGACACGGTCGTGATGAAGGCATCGCGCGGCACGACGTCCGTCCCGTTCACCCTCACGGGAGTCAGGTCGAGCAGCCCCAGCTCGCGGATGGGGCGCATGATTGCAACGTGCCCGGGGTAGCGCAGCGTCTTGTACTCCATCGTCCGGACCCGGCCCTCGTACGCCCACGGCATGGTGGAGATGCCCCCGCCCGTGTGGAACGCCTCGAGCTCGCCCACCGGCGGGGGGAAGGCGACGTGCTCGAGCTCCGAGAGCGCCTCCACGCGCGCCGGCCTGCCGTCGCGCAGCACCCATGAGGGCGTCGTGTAGTAGTCGAGCGCGCCGGCGAGCGAGTACACGATCTGGTAGTTGAGAGGGGGCTCGGGATGCTGCGGCAGGCCGCCGACGTAGATCTTCACGACGTCGGCGTCCCCCACCCGGCGGATCCCCTCCGCCGCGAGGATGTTGACCATCCCCGGCGCGAGGCCGCAGTCGGGGATGATGGACACGCGCCGCGCCTGCGCTTCGGCGTCGAGCGCCTTCTGCTGAAAGACGATCTCGGTGTTGCCGCCCAGGTCGGCGCAGTGGACCCCGGCATCCAGCGCCGCGCGCGACACCGCGAGGTTGAAGTAGTACGGCGCCGCGTTCTGCACCGCTTCGTGACCGCGCATCGCGTCGCGCAGCGCCGCGCCGTCCTGCACGTCGAGCTTGAGGAGCGCGAGCCGTCGGCCGGCATGGGGTCGGAGCACCGCGGGGATGCGGTCCGGCTCGAGGTCGGCGATCGTGACGCGCTCCACGCCGGGCTGCTGCAACAGATCATAGGCGCAGGCGGACCCTTGCAGGCCCGCGCCCAGAACCAACATGCGCATGACGCGATTGCCTCCGGACGACGTGAGGGAATGCGGCGCCGAAACCTAGCGAGGCCAGGCCACCGCTGGAACCCCTGGGAGGTTAGATTCGCGCCCGATGACCCAAGCCGACTTGACGCGCGAGCGCCTGGTCCGAGCGGCGCTGGAGCTGTTCACCGCGCAGGGATACCACGACACCACCACGCCCGCGATCGCGAAGAAGGCCGGGGTGGCCGAGGGGACGATCTACCGTCATTTCGCCGGCAAGCAGCAGTTCTTCAACGAGCTGTACCGCGCCTCGGCGCGCTGGGCCGACAACCTCGTCAAGGACGCCAACGCCCTCAAGGTGGGGCCACGCGAGAAGCTGGCCGAGCTCGCCCGCGGGCTCGTCGCGGGTGCGGCGCGCGAGCCGGCCGTAGCGCGCCTCTTCTTCGTGCAGCGCTACGACGATCTCCTCGACGAGGAGAGCCGCAAGACGGCCCGCGAATTCCGGGTCGACCTCGAGAGCCTCATCGCGCAGGGCAAGGCGGACGGCTCCGTGAAGCCCGGGGCTGCCGAGATATGGGCGGGCGTGTGGCTCGGCGTCGTCACCCTGGCGATCGATCACATCTCGGCGCGGGAGTGGCCCGAGACGCACGCCGGGGTGAAGCTGGCGCTCGACGGCGCCTGGGACGCGATCGCGGCACCCCGGTGAGGCGGTTGGGGTCCCACTCCGCGACAAAACGACGCAGTCGCTGCGTGGGACCCCAACCGCCTCACCGGCCCACCCCCGACCTCACCGGCGCCTAAGCTCGAACAGCTCGATCTCCGGCGGCGCGAACACGCGGATCGGAACGCCGACCACCCCGATCCCGCGGCTCACGTACAGCTGGCTCGACCCCCGCTGAAAGTGACCCATCACGTACTTGGTGATCAGGCGTCCCGGCGACCAGCCGATCAGCGGCACGTAGAACTGGCCGCCGTGGATGTGCCCGGCGAGCGTGAGCGGAATGCCGCGCGGCGCGGCGGAGTCCCAGGCGCCCGGGCGGTGGGCGAGGAGCACCCGAAACGCATCCGGCGGTGCGGCGGCGAGGGCCGCGTCGACGTCCCTGGTCTGGGGGTCGTCCGCCGTCCAGTTGTGCGGATCGTCGATGCCGAGCAGCGCGAGCGTGGCCCCGCCCCGCTCGATCACGTGGCAACCGTTCTGCACGAACACCTGCCCCGCCTCGCGGCACGCGCGAATCACCTCGCGCTCGCCCGTGTAGCGGTCGTGGTTCCCGAGCACCGTCACCACGCCGAGCGGGGCCCGCAGGTCCCGAAACGCGCGCACGTACGCCGGAATGTAGGACTGCGAGATGTCGATCATGTCCCCCGTCTGCACGATCAGGTCGGGGCGGAGCACGTTGGCCTGCGCCACGATCTCCTGCATCTTGTCCTCCCCGAGATGTACGCCCGCGTGCAGGTCGGAGAGATGCAGCAGCGTGAGCCCGTCGAGGCCGGCGGGCAGATCGGGGAACCGGAGCGTGCGGCGTGTCAGCTGGGGAAGCCGATAGGCGCTCCAGATGCCGTAGGAGGAGAGCGCGACGCCGGCGCCGGCGTAGGCGTACGTGGCGCGGGCGAGGAAGCGGCGACGGGAAAGAGCGGGTGCGCGGTCCGCGGTGCGCGGTTGCTCCCGGTGCGCATCGGAGTTCCGGTCCGCATCGGCGGCAACCGCGTACCGCGCACTGCGTACCCGCTGCACCAGCCACCATCCCACCTTGCCGAGCAGGTACACGGCCACCAGCGCGCAGAAAATCCATCCCAACAGCTGCCAGGCGATCCAGGGGCCGGTGAGCGGGAGCCGGCCGACGCTCCACATGGAGCCGAACAGCGCACGTTGCGCCACGAACACCCATGGCAGGTTGAACGTCACGAACACGAGCGCCAGCACGGCGCGCACCACCCGCGCTCGATGCGGCCGGCTCGGGTCGGGCAGGCGCGTGCGCAGGTACAGATAGAGCAGCGCCTGCGGCGCGACGAACAGAAGGAGATAGATTAGGCGCGTGACCACTCGCTCCAAGCTCCTGATGTATCTGGCCGCCCTGTCGCTCGTGCCGCTCCGCGCGGTGGCCGCACAGCAGCTCACCGCCCCCGAGCGCGCTCACGCCCTCGCCACGATCTGGGCCGAGGCCCGGTACAACTTCGCCTACTGGGACCGCGTGCGGGTCGACTGGGACTCGGCGCTCAGGGTGAATCTGAAGCTCGCCGCCGAACCGCAGCCCGACCTGCTGTTCTACCGCCGCCTGCGCCGCTTCGTCGCCCTGCTGGGCGACGGACAGGCTGCGGTGCTCGCGCCCCCGAATCTGCGGTCCCGGATCGCGCGCCCGCCGCTCCTGCTGACGAGCGCCGCGCGCAGACCGTTCATCATGGACTACGCCGAGAACGACGAGATGCGCGTCGCGCACCCCGATCGGCTGGCCGAGATCGTCGCCGTCCAAGGGGTCCCCGCGGAGTCGTGGATCCGCGACTCGGTGCTCCCGGAGACCCCCGCCGCGACGCCCGCCGACCGCTGGCAGCGGGCCGTCGCCTGGATGCTGCAGGGCGAAAAGGGCACCAGCCTGCATCTGCTCATCCGCGTGCCCGGCGGCGATCCCCGAGGGGTGAGCGTGACCCGCTCCGTATCGCTCAACGATCGCTGGCCGCTCGACCCACCCGCCTTCGCGGTGGACTCGCTTCCCGGCGGCGTCGCCGTCGTGCGGATCAGCTCGCTCGCCGACGAGGACGTCGTCCGCCAGTTCGACCGGACCTACCCGGACTTCGCCACCGTACAGGGGCTCGTGCTGGATCTCCGCGGCGCGAGCGGCGGCCAGACCGAGTACGCCTACCAGATCCTCGCCCGCCTCACGGACCAGCCGTTCCCGGCCGTGCGCTGGAAAACGCCGCAATACCGGGCGGCGTTCCGCGCGTGGAACCTGCCGGACTCCGCCATGACCTGGTACGGACCGGCGGCCGGAAGCGTTGCACCGCGGCGCGAGCACCCCCCCTACGGCGGCCCGATCTCGCTGCTGGCGTCGAGCGTCACCTCCGGCGCCGCGGAAGATTTCCTGGCCGCGTTCCGCGCGTCGGGCCGCGGGGTCATCATCGGCGAGGCGTCCGCCGGGAGCGTGGGCGACATCGCGACGTTCGCGCTCCCCAAGAACTGGGGCGTCCAGTTCTCGGTCACGCGCCACTCGTTCGCCGACGGGACGGAGTACGCGGGGCTCGGTGTGAAGCCCGACTTGGTGGTCGTCCCGACGGTGGACGACCTCCTGGCGGGGAACGAGCCGATGCTGGAGCGGGCGCGGGAGTACCTGAAGGGACGGTAGAAGACGGTAGAGGACGGTAGAGGCGGCGGGGCTCTACCGCCCTCTCAGCGCTCCAACGTCTCCCGGAAGAACTCCCGCACCGCCCGCCACGCGCTGTCCGCGACCTCGGGCCGCTCGCGCGTGCGCAGGAACCCGTGGCCGACGCCGGGATAAACCGTGTAGCGGTAGCTCTTGCGGTACGTCCGGATCGCCGCGTCCACGTCGGGCAGCCCCGCGTCGATCCGCGCATCGTTCTCGGCGTAGACTCCCAGACCCCGGGCCCGAATGCGCGCGACGGCGAGCGCTTCCGGGCCGGGCCCGTAGCAGACGACGAAGCCGCGGAGCGAGGGGTTGTTGGTGGCGTAGCGGAAGCTCTGGCCGCCGCCCCAGCAGAATCCGATCACGCCGATGCGGTCGGGCCGCACCGCTTTCACGCCCCGGACGTACGCCACCGTGGCGTCGAGGTCCCGCGTGACCGTGTCCGGGTGGAGTCCCGCGATGAGCTTGCGGGCCGAGTCGGGAGATGGAGGCGTACCGCCCCGGCGCGAGAGGAGGTCGGGAGCGATCGCCACGAAACCGTCCTGGGCGAGCTGCTCGGTGGTCTGCCGGATGAAATCCGACATTCCGAAGATCTCGTGGATGACGACCACGGCCGGGGCCCGTTCCCGGCGCTCGGGATAGGCCAGATACGCCGTGATGGTGTCGCGGCCGCTCGGCACCTTCACGTACTCCGCGTGAACGTCGCTGGAAGAGCGAACCGGCGGAACCGCGGACAGCAGCATGACCGCCGCCAGAGTCTTCAGATTCATAGGCCTCCCCTCGGTTGCACGACGCCGTTGCCCGCGTACACCCCTGCCAGCGCCGACGAGCCCGCCGGCATCCGGTCGCGGCTCCGCAGCGCTTCTTCGGCGGCCCGCTCCACCTCCGCCGTGATGTTCGCCTCGATGTCCGCGAGTCGCTGCGGGGCGACGCCCCGCTCCTTGAGGTATTCCTCGTAGAGCCCGATCGGATCCCGCCTGCCCCAGCTCTTGAAGAGCTCATCCGGCAGCGTTTCGCGTGCCTCGCGCTCGTCGTGGGTGGCGTGCCCGCCCATCCGGAACGTCTCCGCCACCAGCAGCGCCGGCCCCTCGCCCCGGCGACAGCGCTCGGCCGCGAGCCGGGTCGCCGCGTAGGCGTCGAGCACGTTGTTGCCGTCGAACTCCGCTCCGTGGATGCCGTAGCTCGCCGCCCACTCGTGAAACTGGCCCGGCAGGTGATGCCGGTCGAGCCGGGTCCCCAGGGCGACCTGGTTGTTCTGGAGGACGAAGATGGCGGGGAGCCGGCGGACGGCGGCGAAGTTGGTGCCCTCGTGGGCGGCCGCGGTGTTGGCGGCGCCGTCGCCCACCCACGTGAGGGCCACGCGGGGCTCGTGCCTCATGCGGAAGGTGAGCGCGACACCGCTGATGACCGGCACCATGTCGCCGACGTGCGAGATCGGCTGCAGCACGCCACGGTCCCATGCGCCGACGTGCAGGTCGCGGCCGCGGGAGGGCGAGTCGTCGCTGCCGAGATAGCCGCGCAACATGTCGGCGACCGGCATCCCCAGCTCGCAGCACGCGGCCGCGTTGCGGATCATCGGCGCCACCACGTCCCGCCCGCGCTCCAGCGCGTGCACGGGCCCGACGGTGACGGCCTCCTCGCCCGTGCCCAGCCACGCCTTGGAGATCACCCCGGTCCGCACCCAGCGCTTGAGCTGGATGTCGTGCAGCCGGGCGCGCAGCAATCCCGCGTACAGGTCGAGGGCGGCTTCGGGCGCGAGTCGCGCGACGACGGCGGCGCGCTCGGGGTCCCGCTCGAGCGTCTCCCGGAAGCCGCGCACCAGCACGGGGTCGGGTTGCCATTCGACGTACTCCGGTGGATCGAAGGCCGGGAAGCGCTTTATTTCAGCTTCTCCTTGATCTTCGACAGGAAGCCGCCTTCGTGGAAGGTGGACAGGGCGTCGGCGAACTCGAGCGCGGTGGTGTAGCGCGCCTCGGGGTTCGACTCCAAGGCGCGCCCCAGCGTCCGTTCGAGACCCTCGGGGAGGTCGGGCCGCAGCTGCCGCAGCTTCAGCGGGTGACCGCGCAGCCGCGCGATCATCATCTCCTGCGCGTTGCGGCCGTGGAACGGGAGCTTTCCGGTGAACATCTCGAACGCGACGATCCCGAGCGCATAGATGTCGGAGCGCGCGTCGAGCTGTTTGCCGCGAATCTGCTCCGGGCTCATGAACTCCGGCGTGCCGAGGATGATGCCCGTCGCGGTGAGCTTCGCGATCGCGGGGTCGGCGCGGCGCTCCTTGGCGAGCCCGAAATCCATGACGACCGCCCGATCGCCCGCCGGCTCCCCGGTCACGAGCATGATGTTCTCGGGCTTCAAGTCCCGGTGCACGATCTGCAGCTCGTGCGCGTGGTGCAGACCGGCGCACACCTGCCGCAGCACCGCGATCCCGGCCGCGACGGCCATCGGACCGCCCTTCACTTCGCGATCCGAGAGCAGCTCGCCCTTGAGGAACGGCATCACCAGGTAGATCAGGCCGTCCTCGGACTCGCCCAGGCGCAGGATGCGGCACACGTTGGGATGGTCGAGCCGCATGGCGAGGCCCGCCTCGCGCCGCAGCCGCTCGACCGAGCTCTTGTCGGTGGCGAGCTTGGGGGAGAGCACCTTGATCGCGACGTCGTGTCCGCTCGCCACCTCGCGGGCCAGGTACACGTACGACATGCCGCCCTCGCCCAGCTTCTTCTGGACCTGGTAGCGCGAGTCCAGGACCTGCCCCGAGAGCGAGGCGGCGCGGTCGAGCCCCGGCTTGGGTTTGGTCGGTGTGCGCACGGCGGTGCCGCTGCCGGCCGGCGGGGTGGGCGTCGCACCTTTCGACTGCACTTCCACGAGCATGTTGCCGTCGCGGGCGCAGAAGCGCGCGGCATCGGTGTACGCCGCGCCGCACTTGGGGCAACGTCGCTCGCTCATTGACGCACCAGGTTGCGGCCTTCGTTCTTGGCGCGGTAGAGGGCCTGGTCGGCCAGGGCGACGAAGCTGTCGGCGCTGCTCACGCGATCGTCGGGGAACGACGCCAGCCCGATCGAGATCGTCAGGTTGAGGGGATCCTCTCCCGGCTCGGCGAAGTCGTGGTGCATGACGCGGCGCCGCAGCCGCTCGGCGAAGATGGCGGCGCCGTGCAGCGCCGTCTCGGGCATGACGACCACGAATTCCTCCCCGCCGTACCGGGCGACCAGATCGACCGAGCGCGCCTCGCGGCGCAGGATCTCGCCAACCTGGCGCAGGACGGAGTCGCCCGCAATGTGGCCCCGCGTGTCGTTCACGAGTTTGAAGCGGTCGATGTCGGCGAGCAGGATGGTGAGCGCGAGGTTGTAGCGGCGGGCTCGATCGAGCTCGGCCTCGAGCTCTTCCGAGAGGGCGCGCCGGTTCATGCATCCCGTGAGCGCGTCGGTGGCCGCCAGCTTCTCGAGCCGCTTCTTGTCCGACACCGCGGTCTCGAAATCGTACGCCTTCTCGATCGCCGCCACCGCCGTGCGGATCACCGTCTCGGCGAACCCGGCGTCGGCGCGGGTGAGCGGCGGGTCCTCGCCCGTGGTGCGCAGAAAGAAGACGCCGAGCTGCTGGTCCTTCATGGAGAAGGGGAGCGCCACGGCGGAGCGCGTCGGCACGGTGATGCCCTCGCGCTGCCAGCGCACGCGCTCTCCCTCGTACAGCGGATCGGACGAGACGTCCTCCACCAGGACCGGGCGACTGCCCGTGAGCGCGCGTTGAATCTCGGGGTAGCGCGCCAGCTCGATCTCGAGGTTGCGGAGCATGGGGTTCTCGTACGCCGCCACCACCACGCCCAGCTCGTCCCCCGGCTTGGCGAGCACCATGGAGCACTTGGAGATCTGCAGCACGCGAGCGACGCGCCGCACCAGGATATGATAGATCTCGTCGGGCTTGAGGGAGTCGGTCACCTCGTGCAGGATGTCGACAATGGCGGCGCGGCTCTGCGCCTCGTCGCGGGCCCGCGCCAGCTCCTGCGCCGAGCGGATGTGCGCCTTCACGCGCGCCAACAGCTCGCGCACGCGGAATGGCTTGGAGATGAAATCGGCGGCGCCCAAGCCGAGCGCCTTCACCGTCGCCTCTTCGGGCGGCATCGACGAGAGCATCAGGACCGGGACGTCGCGAAACCGGTCGTCGGCCTTCATTTTCGCCAGCAGCTGCAGGCCGTCGACCTTCGGCATCATGATGTCGAGCAGCAGGAGATTGGGACGCTCCTCTTCCAGCTTGCCGATCAACCCCTCGCCACCCGGCGCGGTCACGACGTCGTACCCGTTCTCCTTCAGGATCCACGTGAGGGTGCGGACCAGGGACTGGTCGTCGTCGGCGACGAGGATCTTCGCGGCGGCTTCGGGGCTCACGGGCCTTCAATCCTCTAGCAGCGAGGGGTCGACGTTGCCGCCGCTCACCACCAGCACGGTGGGCGGGACGGAGCCAACGGCACCGGAGCGGAGCGCGGCGGTCGTCGCGGCGCCCGACGGCTCCACCGCGAGGTGGCACTGCCGCCAGAGAAATTGTACCGCCTCCCGCAGCGTGTCATCCTCCACCAGCACCACGCCCGCCAGGCGGTCGCGCTGCGCGGTGAGGTGAGCGAAGGGAACGGCCCCGACGCTCAGCGTGATCAGCCCATCGGCGAGGCTCGCCGTGCGCTCGAGCCGCACCGGCCGGCCCGCCTCGAGCGAGCGCGTGAGTTTGGGTGCGCCCGTGGGCTCCACCCCCCACACGCGCGCCTGGCTTCCCGCCGCCGCGAGGCCCGTCACCACGCCCGCGATGAGCCCGCCGCCGCCTACCGGCACCACCACCGTCCGCACGTCGGGCAGCTGCTCGGCGATCTCCAAGCCCACGGTTGCCTGCCCCGCGACGATGTCCGCGTGGTCGAACGGCGGCACGATCGCGAGCCCCTGGTCGGCCGCGATAGCCTCGGCCCGCTGCTGGCGGTCCTCCGACGTACGGCCGGCAAACACCACCTCCCCGCCCCAGCGCTTGACCCCCGCCACCTTGACGGCGGGCGCGGTCTCGGGCATCACGACCACCGCGTCCACGCCCACGAGCTGCGCCGCGTACGCGACGGCCTGACCGTGATTGCCGCTCGAGTAGGTGATGACCCCGTTGCGGCGTGCGGCTTGCGGCAGGCGCCTGATCGCATTGTACGCGCCCCGCAGCTTGAACGCCCCCACGGGCTGCAGGCTCTCGAGCTTGAGGTAGGCGTTCAAGGGCTCGACGAAGCGCAGCGGCGTACGCACCGCCACGCCGGCGAGTCCCGCGGCCGCCTCGCGGACCTCCTGGGCGGTGACCACGCTAGGACTTCTTTTTCTTCGTCTGCTTCGCCCTGGCCGGGGCGGCCGGCTTCTTGGCCTTGGCGGGCTTGCGCGGCGCGTCCTCGTCGTCCTCGCCGTCGCCGTTCTCCGCCTCGTCTTCCTTCACGACCCGGGCCACGTCCACCAACAGATCACCCGAGGTCAGGTTCATCACCTTCACGCCCTGCGTGTTGCGGCCCGAGATGCGGATCCCCTCGACCGGTACGCGGATCATGATGCCCTTCTTGGTGATCATCATCAGCTCGTCGTCTGGGAGCACCTCCTTGAGCGCGACGATGTCGCCGGTCTTGTCCGCCCGCTTCAAGGTGATGATGCCCCGTCCGCCGCGATGCTGCACGCGGTATTCGTCGAGCTCGGAGCGCTTGCCCATCCCCTTTTCCGTGACGGCGAGCAGCGTCGACTTGCGTCGCACCACGACCATGTCGATCACGTGGTCTTTCTTGTCGAGCTCGATCCCTTTCACCCCCGTCGCTGTGCGCCCCATGTCGCGCACGTCCTTCTCGTGGAACCGGATGCTCATGCCGTGGCGTGTGGCGAGCACGATGTCGTTCCGGCCATCGGTGACCTGCACGTCGATCAGCTCGTCGCCTTTCTCGATGTTGATGGCCCGGATGCCCACCGAGCGCGGATTGCCGAACTCCGAGAGGACGGTCTTCTTCACGACGCCTTGCTTCGTGGCGAACAGCAGGAACTGATCCTCGGAGAACTCGCGCACCGGTACGAGCGCGGCGAGGCGCTCGTCGGGCTTCATGGCGACGCACGAGATGATCGGCTTCCCGCGGGCGGCGCGCGCCGCCTGGGGAATCTCGTGGACCTTGAGCCAGTAGCACTGCCCCTGTTGCGTGAAGAACATGACGTAGTCGTGGGTCGAGGCGATGAACAGGTGCTCGACCCAGTCGTCTTCCTTGGTATGGGCGGAGATGACGCCCTTGCCGCCGCGGCGCTGGCGGCGGTACGCGGACACAGGGAGCCGCTTGATGTAGCCGGCATGGGACACGGTGATGACCATGTCCTCTTCGGCGATCAGGTCCTCGATTGAGAACTCGCCCTGGTCGGCGACGATCTCGGTGCGGCGCTCGTCCCCGAAGCCGTGCGCCAGCTCCGAGAGCTCCTCCTTGAGGATCTTCAGGCGCCGCGGCTTGGAGCCGAGGATCTCCTTGCATTCCTTGATGAACTTGCGCACTTCCTTCAGCTCCTCCTCGAGCTTGGTGATCTCGAGGGCGGTGAGCCGGGCGAGCCGCATGTTGAGGATTTCCGCCGCCTGCTTCTCGGACAACTTGAACCGCTTGCGCAGGGCCGCGTCGGCCGTGGGCACGTCCTTCGCCTTGCGAATGATCCTCACCACCTCGTCGATGTGGTCGACGGCGATCTTCAGACCTTCGAGAATGTGCTCGCGGTCCTGGGCCCGCCTGAGCTCGAACTCGGTGCGGCGCGTGATGACGGTGTGGCGGTGCTCGATGAAGTGCTCGAGCAGCTCCTTCAGGGTCATCTCCTTGGGCGCGCCGTCGACCAGCGCCAGCATGATCGCGCCGAAGGTCGTCTGCATCTGGGTGTGCTTGTAGAGCTGGTTCAGCACCACCGCGGGGACGGCGTCGCGCTTCAGATCGATGACGATCCGCATCCCCTCGCGGTCGGAGTAGTCCTGGATGTCCGCGATCCCGTCGAGCTTCTTGTCGTTGGCGAGCTGGGCGATCTGCGCGATGAGGTTCGCCTTGTTCACCTGATAGGGGATCTCGCTCACGACGATCTGCTGCTTGCCGGTGGATTCTTTCTCTTCCACCGCGGCGCGCGCCCGCAGCACGATCCGGCCGCGGCCCTTCTCGTAGCACTCCTTGATGCCTTCGCGACCGTACACGATCGCGCCGGTCGGGAAGTCCGGGCCCTTGATGAACTTCCTGAGATCCTTGATGGACGCGTCCGGGTGGTCCACCAGATGATTGATCGCTTCGACCGTCTCGGCGAGGTTGTGCGGCGGGATGTTCGTGGCCATCCCCACCGCGATGCCCGACGTGCCGTTCACGATCAGGTTGGGGAGCCGCGCCGGCAGCACCGTCGGCTCCTGCAGCCGGTCGTCGAAGTTGGGGACGAAATCGACGGTGTTCTTGTCGATGTCCTCGAGCATCGTCATCGCGATGCGCGTGAGGCGGGCTTCGGTGTAGCGGTACGCGGCGGGGGGGTCGCCGTCCACGGAGCCGAAGTTGCCCTGGCCGTCCACCAGCGGGTAGCGCAGCGAGAAGTCCTGCACCATGCGCACCAGCGAGTCGTAGACCGCCACGTCGCCGTGGGGGTGGTACTTGCCGAGCACATCGCCGACCACCGTAGCGCTCTTCTTGTAGGGGCGGCCGGGGACGAGCCCCAGCTCGTTCATCGCGTACAGGATGCGGCGGTGCACGGGCTTGAGCCCGTCGCGCACGTCGGGCAGCGCGCGCTGCACGATCACGCTCATCGAGTAGTCGAGGAACGACTCCCGCATCTCGTCTTCGATGAGACGCGGCAGGATGCGTTCGCGGGCGTTGGGTGCGGTCATGAAAGCAGGTGTCAGGCCTTAGGGGTCAGGGGTTGAAAAGGGCCTAAGTTGCCAAAAAATAATCACTTAGCCAGAGAAAGGCAACGCGAATGCGGACCCAACCGGCGCCCTGTAGGGCACGTACACGCGCGATTGACGATCGGTTGACCGAGCCTCGCTACGATAGGGCTGCGCTGAAGCCTGGGCTCGGCAGACGCTGTGCCGAAGGACAATGAGCGAAGCGGACCGGCAGGGAGCGGATGTCCTTCTGGACAGTGCCTCGCCGGGCCCACGCGCTTCAGGGATTGATTTCCACCACGATCTTCCCCAGCTGCTCCCCCCGCTCCAACCGCTCGAACGCGCCACGCGCCTCCGTGAACGGGAACACCCGGTCCACGATCGGTCGCAGCTGGCCCGAGCCCAACAGGCGCACGATCTCGCGGTACTCCGCGTCGTTCCCCATGGTCGAGCCCAGGAGGCTCCACTGGTGCCAGAACAGCCGGCGCAGGTCGAGCGAGACCTGGGGCCCGGTCGTGGACCCACACGTCACGAGTCGCCCGCCGCGGCCCAGTGATCTCAACGACTCGTCCCACGTCGCCTCGCCCACGTTCTCGATCACGACGTCGGCGCCGCGTTTCTCGGTGAGGGCGCGAATCTCCTGAGAGATCTTTTGCGTGGTGTGATTGAGCGTCGCGTCCGCACCGAGTTTCTCCGCCTCTTGCAACTTGGCGTCGCTGGAACTTGTAACGATCACTCTCGCCCCCTTGAGCTTGGCGATCCGCAACGCCGCGAGGGCCACGCCGCCGCCGATCCCCCAGATCAACAGCGTCTCGCCGGCGACGATCCGCGCCCGCGTCACGACCATGCGCCAGGCCGTGAGCGTCACGAGCGAGAACGCCGCCGCCTCGACCCAGGTGAGCGGTGTCGGAAGTGTCGGGATGGTGGCCACGTTCTGCTCGGGCACCACCACGTATTGCGCCATTGTCCCGGAGAGGTGCTCGCCCAGAATCCCGTAGCTGCGACACAGCGAATGCTCACCGGCGCGGCAATACTCGCACGCGTAGTCGGGGATTCCCGGATTGATCATAACCCGGTCGCCCGGTCGCACTGACCGGACCTCGGACCCGACGACGTCCACGACGCCCGCGCCATCGGCGCCCACGACGTGGGGGAAGCGGTACTCGTGCGGCAGTCCGTGCACCACGAAGAGGTCGAGGTGGTTGAGCGCCGACGCTCGCAGCGCCACACGCACGTGACGCGGGCCCAGGGAGGAGGAGCTCGGACCCGGCGGGTCGGGGACGTCGCTCTGTTGCAGCTGCTCGAGGTCGCCGGTGGCGCGGATCACCCAGGCGCGCATGGCGTGGCCGCCCCCGCTACGGCATGAACGCGGGAGATAGCATCTGCTCGGCGCCGCTGGTCGGGATGGCCACGGGCGCGCCGCCGCCGCTCGCCCCGATCGGCTGGATGTACACCCGGAACACGTTTTTTTGCACGGCCACCACGAGACCCAGCAGGTCACCCACCCCCGAGACGGCGAAGTCCGTGACCATCAGATCCGTGCCCGCGAGCGGCGCGACCTTTCCGGTGGTCAAGTCCGCCTTTACCACTTGCGTCGAGGTGCGCCCCCCCTCTTTCTGCTCCACCAGATAGGCGAGCGTGCCGTCGCGCAGGAAATGGGGTACGCTTTCCTTGCCCTGCGGGCCTCGTGTAAACGGACGCTGGTTGGTGCCGTCTTTCGCCATCAGCCAGATGTGGTTGTTCCCGTCGCGGTTCGACACGAAAGCGATCACCTCGCCGTCGGGCGACATGCTCGGCTGCGAGTTGTCGGCGGGCTCCTGCGTGAGCGGCACCGCCACGGAGCTGGTGATCGGCTGGAGGTAGACCTGGCGATGACCGGTGCGCTGGGAGTGAAACACCACCGCCTGGCCGTCGGCGCTGAAGGACGGGTCGCCGTCCAGCCCCGGAGAGTTGGTGAGCCGGGCGGCGTTCGACCCGTCGGCATCCATGACGTACACCTCGGGCTGGCCGTCGCGGGTCGAGGTGAACGCGATGTGGGAGCCGTCCGGCGAGAACGCGGGCTCGGTCGCGGTCGCCGTGTCGTCCGTGATCTTGCGCAGCTGCGCCAGGTTGGCGCGCTCGGCCGCGTACAGCTGCAACCGTCCGGAGCGCGAGCTCGCCACCACGATCTCGCCCTGGACGAACACCTCGGCGACCGCGCGCCGCCCGCCCGGCGCCGTGGCGGTGATGCGGGCGTGCCCGTATGCGGCGGTCGTCACCGTCCCGTCTTCGGCGACGGTCGCGACCGCCGGATTGTCCGACGCCCACGACACCCCCGTGGCCGGCCCGATCACCGCGCCCGCTTCGTCGGCGAAGCTCGCCCGCAGCGGCACACGCCGGGCGAGCGGAACGCCCAGCCGGGCCGCTGACAACTTGAGGCCCGCCGCGATCACGCGAATCGGCCAGACGACCCGGAGCCCCAGACCCGGCCCATTCACCGCGAGCGTCGTCTTGCCGGCCCTCTTACCGGTGAGGACGCCCGTCGCGGGATCGAACGTGACGAGGCTGGTGTCGCCGACATTCCATCGAAACGGCGCTTCGGGCACCGGCATCCCGTCGGCCGCGAACCCTTGAACCGTGAACTTCGCCGTCCCCTGGATCGGGAGCGCGAGCTCGGTCTTTGAACTCGGGATAGCCGTCAGTTTTTCCACCGTTTTGTGCACCAGGATGTCGACGGTCTTGGTCTGCAGCAGCCCCGCGACCGTGAGCGTGGTGCGCCCGGGCGCCACGGCCGTGACCACGCCCGTGAGGTTGACTCGCGCGACGCTCGGGTCGGCCGCCGACCATTGCAGCGCGAGCGGGCTGACGACGCGGCCCCCCTGGGCGGGCACCAGTACGTGCAGCGTATCGATGTCTCCGGGCGAGAGGGTCAGCGGGTTGGGCTCCTGCACCGCGAGGTCGCTCTGCTGCACCACGACGGGCGCCGTGGCGGTGAGCCCGCCCGCGCTGGTCACTTGCACCGTGCCTTGTCCCGGCGCGAGCGCGACGATCACGCCGTTCTGGTCCACGCTCGCAATGTCGGGCCGGAGCGATTTCCACGTCACCACGACCGGCGCGGCGGGCGTGCCGTCGTCCTTCAAGGCCCGCGGCGCGACGCGCGTGTTCTCGGAGGGCAGCAAATAGATCGTGGGGGGCTCGATACGCAACACCGCGGCGGGACCGGTCCCAGCCGGCTGGCCCGCGAAGGCGTCCGGCGCCGGTGCCGCGGGCTCCCCGGTGGCGTGGGTGGGGGCCCCGGGTTGCCCCGCCTGGGGCGGCGGGGCCGCGGGGCTGCCGACGACCTGAACCGCCGCTTGTCCCTTGCGCGCGCCGACGCGCGCTTCGATGATCGCGACGCCGCCGCCCATCCCCGTAACGGTGCCGCTGTTGTCGACCTTGGCGACCGCGACGTTGTTGGACGACCAGATCACGCGCGCATTGGGAATCACGTTGCCGACGCGATCGAAGGCGGTGGCCAACAGCCCGCTCCTCTCCCCGACCTTGATGGTCACCGAGGGCGGAGCGACCTGGACTTCCGTGACGGCTTGCGCGAGCGCGACACCGGGCCACGCGAGTGCGGTGCTGACCAAGAGACGGCGAGCGATCATAGCGGCGCGAACGTAAGTGCTCGTAAGTGCCCTTGTCAAGCTAACTTGTCGCGA
>Ga0209156_10000134_pt1 | contig 57150 bp, 42 predicted proteins | sample GraSoiAngelo_124_FD_185881 | JGI IMG/M metagenome (GOLD analysis project Ga0209156, IMG submission 185881) | Grasslands soil microbial communities from the Angelo Coastal Reserve, California, USA - 14_0927_05_20cm (SPAdes) (version 2) | ecosystem: Environmental > Terrestrial > Soil > Grasslands... | reverse complement strand
CTCCTTTGTCGCTCGGCGCGTCGGCTAATGTCAAGCAGGAGTCGCCGCGGCGAGCGTTCCACCTTACTCAACGCAGCGTCGACAAAGCATCGCGCACCTTTTGCTCGATCAGATCGCGAACTTCGTTGAAGCCGGCTGGCGGCAGATTCTTCGGGTCGGGGATTTGCCAGTTCTCACGCTGTTTTGCGCGAACGAACGGACACGCATCGCCGCAGCCCATCGTCGCTACAAAATCGTATTCGACTTGTGGGATATCTTCGAGCGATTTCGACTTGTGCTTCGACAGATCGTACCCGACCTCGCGCATCGCTGCGATCGCTTTCTGATTCACCTCGCCCGACGGCTGTGAGCCGGCACTGTAAGCTTCGATGTTTTCGCCGCCGTGGATCCGCGCAAACGCTTCTGCTATCTGACTGCGGTTCGAGTTCTCCACACATGCAAACAGCAATCTTCTCGTCGCCACGGTTTGATCTTCGCGCATTCAGCATGGCTTTGTCGAAGAGTTGCTGACGATCTCAGCAAAACTAGATTCCAGCTGTGACCACACACGATTTTATTGCTGAGCTACGACGGGCACCGGATAAATCCCTGCTGTTTGTAAATGCCGATGACGACACGATTCACGTCGGCTATCACTTGACCGAGATCAAAGCGGCGACGTTCGATACCGTTGACTGCGGTGGAGAGAAGAACCGCTGGAATGAAACCATCATGCAACTGTGGGTGCCGGATAATGAGACCAGCGAGACGTTCATGACCGCGGGAAAATTTTTGAGCATTTACGAAAAAGTCGGTTCGATGATCGACGTCGATCCTGCCGCGGAAGTTCGGTTCGAGTACGGCGACGAGAATTTCTTTCCATCGAATTATCACGTCGACTCAATCACAGAGAAGATCGACGCGTTGCGTGCCGAGCTACGGCCGCCGCAAACGACATGCAAAGCGCGGGACCGCCGCGCCGCTGGAGCCAGCTGTTGTTGCTGAAACACGCCCGTTGGCAAGGTGGATCTGCGTCTCCGGAGACGATGCCTGTAGTGGCGGGCGGCCGCATGCGAACTCTTGATGCAGCCGACAACGGCTGCCTCTACAGAAACTGTCGATTCAACGCGTTGAGGAGTCGCCTAGGCGACCGGTCCACCTTAGTCGACAAAAAGTTCCCGCACCCTCTTAAACACTTCGTCGAATTTCTCAGTGGTCACCTTTCCAACCGAATGAAGAATGACGTGTTGTTCGACGCTGAACAGTCGTTGCGGACGGATGAAGCCCGGCTGAGGAAGTTGGCCGCGTTCAAAATCGCTGCTAGTCAGCGGAACGGAAAAAGCATCGGAGTGCGCGCGGCTGGTGATCTGGCAGAGAATCAAATCTTCTCCTGGAAGATCAGCAATCACCAGAGCGGGCCGGCGCTTTCCGCTATCGGTTCGCGGAAACGGAATGACAACGATTTCGCCGGCTACAGGTTTGACCACGCGGCATCCTCTTCTGGTGAGTTCCAATCGCGCCCGAGAACGGATTCGCTCAACTCGGCGCCGTTGAATGCACTGTTCTCATCCGAATTGCTTGAATCATCCGGCTTCATTTCTTTGACAGCTTCAAAGTATAGCGGCGCGGAATGTCGTCCAGCACTGGTTTGTCGACCATGGCTTGTTTACGGGAGATTATCGAAAAGTTCGTGAACGCGAGACGCGCGCGCTCCCCGGAATGTTTTCGCTGAGCAGCCTTCGCCAAGGCTCCGGCTCGCCAAGGACAGCGGACGCTACAGAACGAGGAAGAGCTGCCGGACGCAAAGTTGCGCCCGGCAGCTCATTTTATTCTCGTTAGATTCTATGGGGTGGGCCGTTGCGTTCAGGTTGGGCGGCGCTTCCATAGTATCTACCGTTGAATCTCATCTTCCCTTACTTAAGGAGCTGTGGCTCGCCGTAGATAAAGTCGTCCATCATGACGATGTCATGCCTGCGATCATCGTCCGGCCCTCCAAGGCAGCGAGTCCGATTGAAGAGATTCGTACTCAGGCTCGCCTTGAGGCTGTGGTATGCGCGATGTGTTGGGCCGTACCGGTCGATGAACGAATCTGCTACCTGTTCAGGTGTGTCTGCGAATTCGGGACAGTCGTACCTTTCAAACTGGTAGTCCTTAAAAGCCGAGCCGAGCAGCCATTTCACTTTCGCCTCGTCGCCCCACTCGAAAGGGCTCGGCACGCCGGACGGTGGTGGGATATACTCATTGGTAACCTTGAACATACGCCCAACTCCGCCTTCTCGCGTCCACGCCTGGATTGCAATACGACCGTCTTTGCTGGTCACGCGTGCGACCTCGTTCGCTGCCTTCTGTTGATCGGGCGCAAACATGAGACCGCATGAGGACACGACCACGTCGAAGCCGCCATCGGGGAGCGGAAGATTTTCCGCATCGCCTTCTATCCACGTGATGTCGCTGTAGCCTGCATCCGCGGCACGTCTTCGCGCGACGGCTAGAAGCTCCGGCGTGAGGTCAACTCCCGCGACCACAGCTCCGCGTGCGCGCGCCATGAGTGCCGTGTTACCGGTGCCGCAGGCAATGTCGAGCACTCGCTCGCCAGTGCGGATACACCCGCTGCGTACCACGTGCTCGGCGACCGCCTGGATGCCACGGGCAATCTGATCGTAATCTCCAGATGCCCAAACCGTCCGGTGTTTCTGCTTTAGTCAGTGAAGTCCGGCATTTGTTTATCTCGATGCGATGGTCGCTCGCTACACCTCGTTGTTGGCTCCTACTCAGGTCGAGTGGCTATAGGCCGAGATTTCTAACTCCGAAATGGTGATATTTTGGCGAATTACTAGAAGTGAAAACCGCCGATCCGCGTGCGCCAGTTGAAACTGCTGTTTGTATTATAGTATTCGGTCGTGTACCAGAAGGTGAGGTCGTCCACTGGATCAATGGCCATTGAGCTGTAATCGCCCCAACGGTTACCGGTCTCGAGTTGGCTACCCGCGCCATTAAAGAGATGGGCTTCACCCTGAGCCAGAGTGTTCAGTGGATCGGTCGCCAGTCGCCCCGCGTAGCGAATCTGCGGGTGGATGGTAGGGCTCGAGGCGCTAAAGCCGATGACGAGATTGCCGAACTTATCCATCGCCGCACTGCCCATCCAACGCCAGGTTGCGTCAGGCTGGTAGGTGTTCTCCTGAAAGACTCTTACCGGTCCGGCCGTCACACGGCGCAGCTCGAACCAACGGACGGCCGCCACATTGTTCGATTTCACCGTATAATTTCCAACCAACGATTCGTGTCCATTCCCAAAACGTCGGTAGGCCAGTCGATACATTAGACGGTCACCAATCCCATCCAGGCTGCTGGATCCACCTGCCCCCAACTGAGGCACGCAAGCACGAGTGGTGGGGCAAAGCTGAGTAAAGGGGGCAGCGGGCGGGCTCGCGAAGAGAGTAAAGGTCGAGCCTGTTGGCGTGACAAAGTCCACGTGGAAGTGGTATACGTTGTAGAAACCGCTTGCAGGCCATTCCACGTATGTGTTCGGCGCACCGGGCGGCGGCTTGATGTTACCGTCTAGGTCGGAAGGCAAAAATGGAGCGTGATTGGAGCCCAATGGTGGAAACTTAATAAAGGTAGCCGGCATGCCAGCTATCATTTTCGCGCGGTCGAAGGCGTAAGGCTGCGGACCAAGAAATGCCGTGCCGGATGAGTTGAATAAGTTAACGCTCAGATAATAGGCGTCGGGCCAAACACCAAGCTTCGGATAGTCGATGAAGTTGTTGCTGAGGTGAAAGCCATAACGATTGTATGTGCCGGTGGCATCGTCAGTAGTCGAGACCGCCATGCAATAGTCAGTGGTCGGGATGTTGCCGGTCCTGCTCGCGAATTCGGTGATGACCCAACGCCTGGCGGCCTTATCAAAGACCACCGTTGGGTCGCCGAAGCCGAAGTTCTCGCAGGCACCGCCGAAACCACTCCAGAGAGATTCGATGCTATTTGGGCCCAGGATTGAATTTCCAGTGGCCTTATCAAAGACCTGATAACCCTCATTTACCATCTGAACGAACTGCGTTGTTCCCACCGACCCATTGGTATCGGGCGGGGCGCAATTACATCCAACGCCGGGAAAGGGAATGCCGTTAAAGTTAAGAATGGGTCCAGGTATAAGGGGTGCCAGGAGGGCTAGCGCCGAGACGAATTTATCTTGGACTACCGTGTCAGGGCTATCCTGGTGGTTATTGGGGATCTTCGGGTTCTCAGCGGCCTCGTGTTGTGGCTTGAATTGGAGGGGCCATCCCTGGGCCACATCGCGGAGCGCCGGGGAGACGTCGTTCTTATATGAGGCATCGACGATGGGCTGGCTATCTCCTTGATCTGGCGCCGCGGCCAAGGCGGACGACGTTGGGTTAATACTAAACCCAAGCAGCGCCAGGAGGACGGAGAGTGAGCAAAGCACAAAACCAAGTACGACGCGTGGATTAAAGAATGCGGATTGAGAAGCTGTCTTTTTTTTCATAGGTTTCATAGGAGGTTTCCTCTTTGTGTGTGTATTCTAATAGGTTCTGTACGCGGCCTATGGCAAAGCTTGTGGCTCGCCGTAAATAAAATCATCCATCACGACGACATCCCGGCTGGGTGTTTTCAAGATGCGATCGCCAGAGGTAATTCGTACCAAGAAAACATTAGCTGTGTCAAACCCGACTCCCAGGAACGAAAGGCTTCCGCGATTGGTAGGCCCGGGCAATACGTTCTGGCTGAACAGCAGGTTACCGGCAACATCGAAGTATTCGATCTTCGTGCTATCGTCAACATTCACGTCGGTGAATACGGCACCGAACCCTTTGACCGTTGCCGAATGCGCAGTTCCAGGTATAAAGAAAAGGTTTTCTGTGATGGTGCTATCCAAGGCGCTGAAGAGCCTCTGGGGACTGAACGTGCTAAAGAGCGCGGGATAGACAGGGTGGATATTTCCAAATCTGACCGGAGTGTTTGTTGGGTTGATACTGTTGGCGCTCACCTGAAACCCTGCTGTTCCTGGAGTGAAGAATACGACGCCGCGCGGCGAGTTGCTGTTGAAGAAATTCGCCGGCAACAGGTTCGGTGCGGAGAAAGCGTCTGGAACCCCGTCCCAGTTGATCTCACGGCGGCCAGTGGGAAATGTACCGCCTACTCCATTGTTGTCTCCCAAAAAATTCCTGAAGGCGTCTACCGCGGTCTGGATATCCGCTGGCGTGGCACCGGACGCTTCGAATACCTCCGGATCGGCTGAAGCAACCACTGGGTTGAAAATGAGTGTTAAACCAAAGCTGGCGATTGCCAGCGAGAGCCAATGTTTTTTCATGATATTTTTCTCCATTCTTTACATCTCGGTGTAAAGCGACATAGGTTTAGATTCAAGTTGAATTGTTCGATTCAGGTTTAAGTTGTTCTATTCAGGCTAAGGCACAACCGTCAGGGTGAGATCGTTGTGGTCGCCGCCTTTGTAATTGGCTTGGAAGGTGTTGCTGCCTGCAGTGAACGTTGAGCGGTCGGCCAAGTTGGCGAAGGTGCCTGCGATTCGGTTCGCCGAGGTGTTAGAGATAACAGTAAAGACTGTGCCGGGCGGGAGCACAGCGGTGCCAAGATCGGTAAAGGTAAACTGCGTGCTCCTATTAATGGTGACGCCGTTGGCCACCACTTTGTCCGCTGCGGGTGTGCTGCTGTCCATTACAAATTGGTAGGTCGCAAGAGAATTGAATGTGAGCGTGCTCTGCATGGTTAGGGTGCCCGGTTCGGCCGTAGTCCCCGGCAACAAGGTTGCGGCGCTCGTGCCAGTTGCGACGGTGACCGCACCGCTGATTATGCCCGTGCCACCGAGTGTGCCCGCGTTGACGTGCACAGCGCCAGTGCCAGTAGCAGAGCCGGTCTCATTTTTAACCAGCAGCATGCCTTCGGTGATGGTGGTGCCGCCAGTGTAGGTGTTAGCATTAGTTAGACTAAGGTTGGCTCTCCCAGCCTTGGTCAGCGAGCCGCCAATGCCACCATTTGTTCCGCCATCCTGCATCACACCGGAAAAGGTCGTACTCAGGTTGTTCGTGCCGACGGTCAGGTTGTTGGCCCCCAGGAATACAGCGCCGTCTCCTTTGATCGATCCAGTCGTCAGGCCCGGAGCGTCGTGAACACTAATGTCCAGGTTGCCGTTGCCGAAAACCTCCACCCGGGCCGTGCCGCCAGTGGAAGCAGTAGCGAATTGAATCGAGCCGCCCTCACCTCCGTCCAGGCCGCCGTTGGCGATCAGCGTTGCGTTGCCCGCGTCGCCGATGTCGTTGAATAGCGTTTCGGCGCCCAATGCGTCGCTGACCGCGCCGCCATTGTTGACGAAGGTGGCATTGCCAGCAGTGCCCGAGGTAACTACACTGAATCCGCCACCTCTCCCGCTGACTGCGCCGCCAAGGTTGGTAAACGTAGCATTGCCAGCGGTGGGTGTGCCGTCCCTAAATATTACGATGCCGGCATCAGTATTGGTAAAGGCGCCGTTACCTGCGGTCGAGTTGCTGTCGAAAATGAGCACGGCATTATTGGTAAAGGTGGCATCGCCTGCAGTCGAGGTGTTGGTGAAGTTCACGAAGCTGTTGTTGGTGAAGGTGGCATTGCCCGCGGTTGAGGTGCCGCTGAAAGTTATGGTTCCAGTGTTGGTGAAGGCAGTTAAACTTCCCGCGGTCGCACTGTTAGCGAAGAGTATCTGAGCAGCGCCTTGGTTAACTACAAAGTTTTGCACGATCCCTGAATTGTTCGTGACGCCCACGCCGCTGATGGTCAACTCCGGCGTGACTTGAGGGTTGGTCGCGATCGTGAACGCGCTCGCCCCCGGCTTGAATACGATGCCGCTGACCTCCGTATCAAACACGATGTCGATGCTCGTTTGATTGGAGGACGCGAACGTTGCCGTGTCGCCCGGACCGTTAGGGATGGTCCTTTGCTTCCAGTTGGTCGCGGTGAACCAGTCATCACTGGCAGGACTTTGCTTCCAAGTGGCGCTCCCGGCAAAGCTGCTGCTCGCTGTTGAAAGCAGGAGCGTCAGAATGGCGGCGGCCGAGGGAAGGAACGCCCGCTCAAGGGAGCGCAGGGGTGACTGAATATTTTTACCATGGAAAAATTTCCATAACACTAGCGACTGCATGATTTTCATAGTTATTACCTCAAGTTGTGCGAACGAATCCTGTCGCTCGCGATTTCTCTGCGGGATTGTCGGTCTGAACTGGATCAATGGATTCATGGGATGGGTTCCTTCTTTTCTTCACGGAGTTATGGAAGTGGCGCGCCCGGGAGAAAATTCTTCGAAGACATCGCCGCGACTCCGGCCTCACCGTCTCCATCGAAGTGGGTTGGAGCGGATCCGGGAATGCAATCTTCATCGTCGTTTGGATCGGCAAACCAGAAGACTATATGGTTCAGATCAGTACGGACCCCGGTGATGTTGTTGAATGCGAACGCCTCATCGATGATGGCATCCACGCGGACGGACCCTCTGCCCGCCGCATTCGTGGTGAAGTCCCCGATATACTGAACCGCGCCGAACGGAGGCACGGGCATTTCGGTCAGGAAGACCGCAAATGTTGTATTGGGCCGCAGACCCTCGGCGTGCAAATCCAGCGTATCCACACCCCGAATGTCCTCCCTCGGAAAAACGGCCACGGTCGCTGCTGCGTTCGGCAGGCAGGCTGCGATAGGATCTGAAGCTGGTACCAGGTTGAACCTGGACGGCCTTGGGCCTTGTGCATGAGCAGCCGCTAGGTTGAACATGAGTGTTAAACCAAGAGTGGCGATCGCCAGCAAGAGCGAATGTCTCGTGCGAGGTGCGGAGGTGGGAGTTGAAGTTTCCAACGGCGGTATAGTTCCGCGTCGGCTGGTGGTTGAGTTGTTTTTGAATTGTATGGATTGCATAGGTTTTTCTTGTTTTGGGTTTGCTTTCTGTTTTGGTTTTTCCGGCGTATCTGTTGTTGTGCCGGTTCATGTGCTAAAGCGGGAAGGCCGGCTGAAACCCGCCACGACTGCGCATTTTTTTTGATCGCCTCCGGCTGTGCTGTAAAAATCCCTCGATCGTGTTAGAATTTGCGGCGTCGAGCAGCCTGTATGACGACGCCCGCATCCACGCGACAAGAGGTCACCCAATTGCTCGGCGACTGGAGCGGCGGAGACGAGGGAGCGCTGGAGAAGTTGTTCCCGCTGGTGCAACCCGAATTGCATCGGCTCGCCCACCATTACATGAGCCGGGAGCGCGCCGGCCACACCCTGCAAACCACCGCCATTCTCAACGAAGCCTATCTGCGGCTGGTCGATAATACGAAGCCGGTCTGGCAAGGCCGGAGCCACTTTATCGCAACGGCCGCGCAGTTGATGCGGCGCATCATGGTTGACCATGCCCGTGAACGCCACTCACTCAAGCGTGGCGGCGGCGCGCTGAAAGTAACCCTGGATGAAGCTGCGTTAGTAACAGAAACGCGATCGGAGGAATTACTCGCCCTCGATGAAGCGTTGGAAAACTTGGCCGCGCAGGACCCGCGTAAAAGTCAGATTGTTGAACTGCGTTACTTCGGCGGTTTGACGGTCGAAGAGACGGCTGAATTCCTGAAACTCTCTCAGCGAACGGTGGAGCGCGAGTGGACCATGGCCAAGGCCTGGCTTTACCGGGCGCTGAGCGAGGAAGAAACCTGATGAAGGCTGAGCGCTGGAAACAGGTCAACGATCTTTTCCAGTCAGCCGTCGAACGTGCGCCCGGGGAGCGGGCGGCATTTCTTCATGAGGCTTGCCACGGTGACGAGGGATTGCGCCGGGAGGTGGACTCTTTGCTCAGCTCTTATGAGCGGGCGGAGAATTTTATTGAATTACCGGCCTTCGAAGTCGCTCCTGACCTTGTGACTAACGACAGGGCCGACGCACTGGTCGGAAATGTATTTGGTCATTACCGGATCGAGTCACTCATCGGCGTCGGCGGAATGGGCGAGGTTTATCTCGCGCGAGACGAGCGACTCGGGCGGAAAGCCGCGCTCAAGCTTCTCCCAGATACCCTGACGACGGACGAGACGCAGTTAAGCCGGTTCAAAAACGAGGCGCGGAGTGCGTCGGCCTTAAATCATCCGAACATCCTAACCGTTTACGAGATCGGCGCGGAGGGAGACCGGCAATTCATCGCGACGGAGTTCATCGAAGGTATCACCCTGCGCGGGTCCCTCGCGTGCGGGAGAATAAATCTGCATGCGGCGCTGGAAATTGCCGTGCAAGTGGCCTCGGCGCTGGCTGCCGCGCACGAAGCCGGCGTCGTGCACCGCGACATCAAACCGGAGAACATCATGCTGCGACCGGACGGATACGCGAAGGTGCTCGACTTCGGGATTGCCAAACTGACCGAGCAAAGGCTGGCGTCGGACGATCATACGGTCGAAACAACTGGGGTGCTGCAAACGCGACCGGGGTTAGTGTTAGGCACGGCGCATTACATGTCTCCCGAACAAGCGCGCGGCCAGAAGGTGGACGCGCGCTCGGATATTTGGAGCCTGGGCGTAGTGCTCTACGAAATGGTGGGAGGAAGCCCGCCGTTCCGCGGCGAAACGCCGAGCGACTGTATTGCCTCCATCCTAACAACGGAGCCGCCACCTTTATCCGGAATATTGCCGGATGTTCCGGTCAAACTCGAATCCCTTCTGCAGAAGGCTTTGCGTAAGAAGAGCGATGAACGTTATCAGACAATCAAGGAGATGCTCGCCGACCTCCGCATTCTCAAGGGGAAACTGGAGACGGAAAGCTCCTTGCCGCAGACCAAAGCGCGCGCCGAATCTATCGTCAGCAAAATCAAACGTCATAAGCGGGGCGTGTTACTCACTCTGGCGGCGGCGCTCCTGGTGGCCGCGGCGGTTGCATACTTTTTTCACTTCGTCGCTCCGGCACCATCGCAAAATGAAAAATCCATCGCCGTTCTGCCATTTGAAAACCTGAGTGAGGAAAAATCCAATGCTTACTTTGCCGATGGGATCCAGGACGAAATTCTGACCCGGCTCTCAAAGATCGCGGATCTCAAAGTGATCTCGCGCACGTCCACGCAGCGTTATAAGAAGACATCTCAAAAACTTTCTGAGATTGCGAATCAACTCGGTGTCGCCAATCTCCTGGAAGGTAGTGTCCAGAAAACAAATGATCAGGTGCGCGTGAACGTGCAACTGATTAGAGCCGCGAATGATTCACATCTCTGGGCAGAGACCTTTGATCGCAGACTCACTGACATCTTTTCCGTCGAGAGTGAGGTGGCCAAAGCCATTGCCGATAAGTTGCGAGCGAAACTTACTGGCCAGGAAGAACAAGTCATTGCGGCCAGATCGACAGACAATCCTAAGGCTTACGATGCCTACCTGCGTGGTCTGGCTTATACACTGAAAACGGGAAACTCACCCGCCAATACCCTTGCGGCACAGAAGTATCTCAAAGAAGCGGTGCGATTGGACCCGAAGTTCGCGCCTGCTTGGTCGCTGCTGTCATACGCCGATGCGCTCGGCTATCTCACACTCACTCTTCAACCAACGGTCGCCCTCCGCGAAGAGACGGGGCAGGCAGCTGAAACGGCGCTCACTCTTCAGCCCAATCTCGGCGAGGCCATATTGGCCAGGGGATATTACTACTACGCCTGCTTGAAAGATTATGACGCCGCGGTGCGTTACTTTGAGCAAGCACGTCAGTTTCTGCCGAATAGCAGTCAGATTCCCGAATCGCTGGCCTACGTCGCGCGCCGACGAGGTCAGTGGGACCGGAGCGAGTCCTATTTCAACGAAGCTGAGCGACTCGATCCGCGTAACGTTTCCCTGCTCACCCAGCACGCCCAATCCTATATGATAGTTCGTCGTTTCCCCGAGGCGCTCCGAAAGTTTGATCAGGTGCTCGATGTTATACCAGACGACCCGGATACCCTTGCGCAGAAGGCGGGTATTGCACAAGGGGAGGGCGACCTTCCGCGGGCTGCTGCACTACTCGCTCCGCTGCATCCGCCCGCCGACGACACCGGCGCCTTGGAAATACAAGTTTACCAGGCGATCCTGGAACGTCGTCCTGCACAAATCATCCCTCGGCTAAAGGAAATACTCGCCCAGCCTGATCCGGCTTTGGGTTATAACAACGGCGAACTGCGCTTTTGGTTAGGCTGGGCGCAAGAAGTCGCCGGCGACCATGCCGCTGCCCAGGAAAGTTGGCGACAGTCGCGCAGCGAACTGGAACCGTTCCTCAAAGAACAGCCGGATAACTATATCCTCATTGGAGATCTCGCGCTCGCCAATATGGGCCTTGGTGACAAAGCCGCGGCGTTAGCCCTGTCGGAGCAGGCGATGACCGTGCTTCCGCTCGAGAAAGACGTAGTGGATGGTCCCGCGCCGATCGAGATTCTCGCCAGGGTGGCGGCACAGCTGGGAGAGCCGGCCCGCGCCATCGCCGCGTTGCAGAAACTGTTGTCGATACCGTCCGAGGGCGCACTGGCTTCGCGCGTGCCACTCACTCCTGCGCTACTCCGGCTCGATCCAATGTTCGATCCGCTCCGGAACGATCAACGCTTCCAGGAATTGACCGTAGAACGTGTATCGAAATCTCCCTGAGTAACAAGTTGCGGACGAATACAGGATCGGGCCGCGGAAACGGTATGACAACGACTTCGCCGGCTACAGGTTTGACCACGCGGCATCCTCTTCTGGAGAGTTCCAATCTCGCGCGAGAACAGATTCGCTCAGCTCGGCACCGTTAAATCCACTGTTCTCCTCCGACTCATTCGAGGCGACTTCTTTTTGGCTCGATTCACGCGTGCTCATGATGAAATTATTTCACAGTTACGCCCTTGCAAAAATCTCAGCGCCATTCTCCACGCCTTCGTTCCTCTTTTCTTGCGTTCCTGATTTCCTGACTCGCTTGGCAAATTGCTTGATGCTGATTGGGCCAGACTGTGGCCGGATATGGGCGAACGTTCCGGGCCGGAGCCAGGACGAGATTGTGCGGATCACTAACACCATGGTCCCTTCCATGTCATGGCTTCACCCCTAATCACTCGCCATGATGAATAGCGGCTGCATTTCGAAATCGGTGTAGAGCGGACGCAAGCGTTCCTTGTTATAGTATTTTTCTACATTGACCGTTTTCTTGGAGCTGGTCACTACTTCAATCGGCATGTTGTCATAGCGCCCATTCTTCAAAACGACGAGGCGGCCGTGCCTGCCGCGCAGGATGAGATCGAGGGCCAGGTTGCCGTAGGCCATGGGTACAATCGAATCAATCGCGTCGGGATCGCCGCCGCGCACCATGTAGCCGAGACGCTGGTTGATAACATCGATTGGTTTGCCCTTGTTATATTTGGCGCCACGATCTTTGAGTTCTGCCGAGACCAGGTCGCCGATGCCCCCCAGTTTCATGTGCCCGAACGCGTCGGTCGTCCTATCGGACAGCACCATCTCGCCGCCTTCGAACATTGCCCCTTCTGAAACAATGACGACTGAATACCTGCTCGGATTGCGCGCGCGATCATAGCACAACAATTCGGTCAGATGTTCGATGTCGAATTTGCATTCCGGGATGACGCACCGATTCGCAGCGCCCGCCATCGTCGGCAGCATGGCGGTGAATCCCGCGTACCGTCCGAACACCTCCATAACGAGAACTCGTTCGTGAGATCCGGCTGATGTGCGGAGTCGATTCGACAATTCAATCGTGCGGCTGACACAGGTGCTAAAGCCGATGCAATAATCGGTGCCTGGCACGTCATTGTCCATCGTCTTGGGTATTGCGATGACCTTGACGCCTTCCTTGTGCAGGCGAGTGGCAAAAGAAAGCGTGTCGTCGCCGCCCATCGGAATTAGATACTCAACGCCTAGCCAATCCAGGTTTTTGATGACTTCGGAAGTAAAATCGTTCTTGTCTTGAGTGTACGCCGCGCGCAGGGCCTCAGGCACTTCTTCTTTTTTCACGGCCGACGGGTTCGTACGTGAGGTATGGAGAAACGTGCCGCCGGTGCGTCCCGCGCGATTGACGATCTCTTCCGTCAGGATTTGAAAGTTGTCGCTGTTGTCCGCCTGCTCATCGCGCACGATGCTGATCGAGCCGAGCCAGCCGCGGCGGATTCCGATAACTTGATAGCCTTCGCGCAGGGCGCGAATGGTGACCGCACGGATCGCAGGATTGAGCCCGGGCACATCGCCGCCGCCGGTGACAATACCGATTACACCCTTTTTAGCGCTCATGCGACCGCCTTCGTGTTTTCCATTTCTTCGGTATATTCGCCGAAGCGCGCGTTACCATTACACCAGGCACCGTGATTTTGCGGATGCTTTTTGTTTCGGCGAACCGCCGAAACCGACGCCCAACACGGGCGCCGCTGCCCAGCCATTATATCTTGGCGTACATTTCCGCTCCGGCTTCCTGAAATTCCGTTGCCTTCTGCCGTAATCCCTTTTCGATCGCGGCTTCTTCCCTGATTCCCTGCTCCGCTGCGTACTTGCGCACGTCCTCGGTAATGCGCATCGAACAGAAGTGTGGACCGCACATGGAACAGAAGTGCGCAGTCTTTGCGCCTTCGGCGGGAAGCGTTTCGTCGTGGAACTCGCGGGCGGTTTCGGGATCGAGAGAGAGATTGAATTGGTCTTCCCAACGGAACTCAAACCTTGCTTTGCTGATGGCGTTGTCGCGGTATTGCGCGCCGGGATGGCCTTTCGCCAAATCGGCGGCGTGCGCAGCGATTTTGTAGGCGATGACCCCGTCTTTGACGTCTTTCTTGTTCGGCAAACCGAGATGTTCTTTCGGCGTGACGTAGCAAAGCATCGCCGTGCCATACCAGCCGATCATCGCTGCGCCGATCGCGCTGGTGATGTGATCGTAGCCGGGGGCGATGTCGGTAGTCAGCGGGCCGAGCGTGTAGAACGGCGCTTCGTCACACCACTCGAGTTGCTTTTCCATGTTCTCCTTGATCATATGCATCGGGATGTGGCCGGGGCCTTCGTTCATCACCTGCACGTGACGCGCCCACGCGCGCCGGGTCAGCTCGCCTTGCGTGTAAAGTTCGGCGAACTGCGCCTCATCGTTTGCGTCGGCGATTGATCCCGGCCGGAGACCGTCGCCAATGGAAAAGCTGACGTCGTACGCAGCAATGATCTCGCAGATTTCGTCCCAATGTGTGTAAAGAAAACTTTCCTGATGATGGGCAAGGCACCATTTGGCCATGATCGAACCGCCACGCGAAACGATCCCGGTGGCGCGCCGCGCGGTGAGCGGAATGTAGCGTAGAAGCACACCTGCATGAACCGTAAAGTAATCCACACCTTGCTCAGCTTGTTCAATTAACGTGTCGCGATAAATCTCCCACGTGAGTTCCTCCGCGCGACCGCCAACTTTTTCGAGCGCTTGATAAATTGGCACCGTGCCGATAGGCACGGGCGAATTCCGGATGATCCACTCGCGCGTGGCGTGAATGTTCTTACCGGTGCTCAGATCCATCACCGTGTCGGCGCCCCATTTCGTAGCCCAACACATTTTCTCGACTTCTTCCTCGATTGACGATGCGACAGCGCTGTTGCCGATATTGGCGTTGATCTTTACCAGGAAATTGCGGCCGATGATCATCGGCTCGCTTTCGGGGTGATTAATGTTCGCGGGAATTATTGCTCGTCCTCGCGCAACCTCCGACCGCACGAATTCAGGCGTTATTTCATTCGGGACGTTGGCACCAAAACTTTCTCCGCGGTGCTGCTGTGCCAGATCGTTTCTTTCAATTGCGGATTGCGGATTGGGGATTGCGGAAAGATCAGATTTCGCATTCTTCCTTCTTCCTTCCTCCTTCATCCTTTGCAATCCGTGATTCTCTCGGATTGCAATAAATTCCATCTCGGGCGTGATGATTCCCTGTCGCGCGTAGTAAAGCTGCGTGACACATTTGCCGGGCTTTGCCCGCAACGGGGGTCGCGCAGCAGGCGATGGTTGAAACTTGGTCCTAGACGAGCTGGCGTCTGTTGAACGTTTCTTACTTCCTAATTCATCCTTCTTACTTCCGTTGCGCGTTGCCGAATGTTCGGCATGGGCAACGGAGAGATAGCCGTCATCAATCGGCTGAACTTTGCGACCGTCGATTTCTTCCACATCGCCGCGGGCGGCAATCCATCTCGCTCGCAACGGCGGGAGGCCTTGGGTGACGTCGCCGCGAAAATCCGGATCGCCCCAGGGACCGCTCGTATCGTACACGCCCACGGGCTCGTTCAGTTCGATCTCGCCATTCATGGATTTCGTCGGCGCGAGCATTATCTCGCGAAAGGGAACCCCGATCTCTTTGTGCAGCGTGCCTGAGACGTAAATCTTGCGGCTATTCGGCAGAGATTTTTCGACAGAATGAACAGAACCTACAGAATTACTACCGTTCGAATTTTCTGAATTGAAGCTCGGTCGGCTGCCTCCTCGCTCGCCGTTCCCCGGCGTGGCCTTACCTTCTATGTCGCTCGCCTCGCTCTCTGCATTCATTTTGTTCATTCTGTTAATTCTGTCTGAAATGAAAAAGCCATGCGTTGAGAACGCATGGCTACCTCGCTTCCTTCGGCGGCATTACCCGCATCAGGTTCAAGGGGTCTCCAGTATCACACCGGACTCTCAGCCAAGCGGCTCCCCCGCATTTTCTTTCTCGGTCAGAATAAGACTCGCCCGAGCGAAGTCAATAATGTGAGGATTTGTAGCGCGCCTGTGTCAGGCGCCATACTTGGTGTTTCACGAAACGCCCTACAAGCGCGGAAAAATGCAGGCGAGAATTTTATCCCGCGGGTTTCGCGGTTGTTTCTTCCTTTATATTGGTGTGGAAAATGGCGAGCCATTGACCGTTCTCCAGTTTCCAGACGGACCCGGCGTTGTAGGTGCCAGAGGCATCCTTTCCATCCAGCGTGCCATCGACCTTCACCTTATAGGTCGTAACGATGACGTCCTTTTCATCGGAGAACATGTCGAAATCGCTGATCTCAAACGATTTCATGTCCCACTTTTGCATATCGGCCAGTTCGTTCTGCATGTTGGAGAGCCGATCCGCGTAAACACAGCGAATGTCTTTATCGACGACCTTCTTGAAGGCGTCCGAGTTCTTGTCCTTGAATGCCTGCCATGCTGATTTTTCCTTGGCTTCCATCGCGGGCTTGTCCGGCGTTGCGGCGATGGAAACGGCGATGGTCGCAAATAGGGCGACCATTGTGTGCGTGATACATTTTTTCATTTATGTCCTTTCGTTGCGGTTGAGTGCTGAAATCAGCTTGCTGTATTCAAGCAGACGGTCAAGCCGGGCCATGTTCGTCGAAATGCACGCGACATTCTGAATGCGGCACGGTCAACCGGATCGAAGTTGCGACATCAGGGAACAATCACGTCCGATTCGAGGGATATTCTTTGTGAAGGAGTTGACGTCTGCTGCGGCGCGAGAAACACGGATTTGCCAACGAGGTCCATCAAGCTTGTATCTGCTTCCTTCAACTGCCCTTCCTGAATAGCGGGTTCAGGCGGCGACGATTTGGTTTGCCTGCGATAATCCGCGACCAGCATCGGCGGTTGTTTCTTGACTTCAAGCGAGCGATAACTCTCGATGCCGACTCCGATCGCGGCCGCCAGTTTGCCGCGCCAATCTTTGTTTGAAATCAATCTGCTTTCGCCGCGCTCTGTCAGGAATCCTCCTTCGATCAGTACAGCCGGCACTTTCGTCAGGCGCAGGACAGCGAATCGGGCGCGTTTGATACCTCGGTCATACTCCGTGATGTGTCCGAGGAGCGAATGATAAATACAAGCCGACAGCGCCATACTTTGCGCATCCACCTCGCTGCCGGGTTGCATGTTAAATGAGCTCAATGCCACGGCACTGTCGGACGTCGATGGCGCTCCACGCGGCGTAAATGAAAAAATTTCGAAACCGGTGGCGTTCGGATTATCATTCGTCGCGTTGAAATGAATGCTCACGAAAATCGAATTGCGTGCGGCATTCGCGATCTTTGCGCGCACTTCCAACGGCACAAAATAATCACCTTCGCGGGTCATGATTACGCGCAGGCCTTTCGCCTGCAAAAGCGGACGTAGCTTTCGCGCGACATCGAGCGCAAATTCTTTTTCGGCTCCGTACCGACTTACCTGACCCTTATCGTGGCCACCATGTCCGGGATCGAGAACTACCGTGTCAACCTTGCCAACGTTTGGAACACGATGCGGGCGCACCAGTGGCTCGATCGTTTTTGCCACATCAGTCCGCGAGACCAGATATTTTCCGTCCTGCTCAATCAATGGGAAGCACAACCAACTTCGCGCGCCATTGATCATTGCCTCCCGGCTGCCGCTTACAAATTCCAGGGGGTTCTTGACGGCATCGAGCTGGCTTTTCTCACCTGCAGCGGCGACGCCGGCGGGAAATCCATAAAACCGGGAAATATTATCGACGCTCAAGTAATCGTGGCCGCTTACTTTAATGATCTCCCAATCGCTGGCAGCGAATGTTGATCGTTGCGCCAGCGCGATGCCGGCGGCGAACAATGCCATGTTGAACCAACATCTCGCCGTTCCGGTCATCTGTGCGCTAGCGTATCAAAAAACTGCTTCAATCTCAAATCGAACGGACATGGACGCGCGTGTGTGCCGACGCAAAGCCCAATGAATTGACGAGCGCGTTCAGTCTTAGTTTGACTCGGCATATAATTCTGCTAAAGACCGGAAATGTTTTTGCCTTTTCCACGTGTTCGTGGCGCTTGGGTTGCGTTAGTACTGGTGGCTTTGACGCCGTTGTCTGCAATCGCAGTTTCCCCGGTCAAAAAATTTCCAAAATGTTGCGTCTGGCGCGTAATCAATGCGGAAGCGCCAGTTTATCTCGTGGGCTCGATTCATGCGCTGGACAAGAATGATTATCCACTCCCTTCGCCGTACGAAGTCGCGCTGAGGAACAGCACGCGATTTGTTTTCGAATTCGATCCAAACCGCGCTCCTGAATTCGAAAGGAAATTTGAAGCAGCCGCCAAATATCCGCCGGGACAGGATATCCGTTCGAAGATCGACCCGGCGCTTCTGAGATGGCTTCGCCAAAATATTTTCACACTAAAAACTGATCCTCGCGAAGGTAAACGGCCACGAGTTGCAGGCTTCGACAGTGAGCTTTGCTACAAACCATGGTGGATTGCGCAACACCTTGCCGCCCCGGCTAGCTACAGCAAGAGTTCCGCTTCCCACGGCTTGGACAATTACTTCGTGGACCACGCGAAACTCACACGAAAAGAGATAGCAGGACTCGAATCGGTCGATGAACACGTGGCGGTTCTTGGCGGATTATCAGATCGCGACGGTGAATTCATGTTGCGGGATGCGCTCAGTCAGCCGCAGGATGGCGCAAAGGAATTCAGCAAAATGTACAAGGCATGGCGCAGAGGCGATACTAACGCGCTTTGGGCAGGCGATGCGCGACTGCGCAACCAGGCGCCTCGGATCGCGGCCCGCTTTGTGGATGACCGCAATGTGAAATGGATTCCACGAATCGAGGCGGAACTGAAAACCGGCAAGCCGACAGCGATCGTCGCAGGCGCGCTTCATTTTTCCGGACCGCGCAGCGTCATTGCGCTGTTGCAACAACGCGGCTACCAAATCGAGCAATTGTAGTAGCGGGTGTTGCAAATCCCGTTATAAGGAGAGTGCTCTCCCTACGGGTGGCGGTTCAACGGAACTGCAGCTAAAAGGTCTAATTCGCATCAAAGCAACCCGGAGCCACTCACTTTATTTTTAAAAAGTATGAAGTCATTCGTCGCCGTCGCCATTTCGCTAACCACTGCCCTTGCCTCGCTTGCCCAGCCGCAGCCGCAGATTCGGCAAAGCCCGCCACTCGATCCCAAGAACATGGATACATCGGTGAAGCCGGGCGACGATTTTTTTCTGTACGCCGATGGCAACTGGATCAAACAGACAGAAATCCCGCCTGAATATTCCCGATGGGGCGCGTTCAACGAGCTGATTGAGCGCAACAACGACGCGCTGCACACGATTGCCGAGAAGGCATCGCAAACGCAGGTCGACCCAAAGCTCGCGCCTGAAACACAAAAGGTGGGCGATTATTACGCCAGCGGAATGGACGAACAAGCGATCGAAGCGATGCGCACCAAGCCGTTGCAAGAGAAGTTGAATCGGATCGACATGATCAAAGATCGGCAAGACGTGCTGGCGGAGATCGCGCACCTGCACAGCATCGGCGTGAATGCGTTTTTCAACTTTGGCGCCGGCCAGGACGCAAAGGACAGTACGCGAGATATCGCGCAGGCAGTGCAGGGGGGGCTCGGCATGCCGGACCGCGACTACTACACCAAGCAAGACCCCGACATGAAAGGAAAGCGCGAAAAGTACATCGCGCATGTGACGAAGATGCTGACCTTGTTAGGCGAGCCCGCTGGGAAAGCGGCCGAAGATGCGAAAAAGATCATGGCGCTGGAAACAAAACTGGCCGAAGCGTCGCGCACGCGGGTGCAATTGCGCGATCCCATCAAAAATTACAACAAGATGGGTGTGCGCCAGCTGCAGGACCTCACGCCCGACTGGAACTGGAGCGATTACTTCAAGAAAATTGACCTCGTCGAGCCGGGTGACATCAACGTGCGTCAGCCGGAGTTTTTTAAAGCGGCTGCGAATTCATTCAAATCGACACCGATTGACGATTGGAAGGCGTATCTGCGCTGGAACCTGATCAATGCGACCGCGCCATATCTTTCGAAAGATTTCGTCGACGAAGAATTCGATTTCAACGAGCGGACACTGCGCGGCACGCAGCAGATCAAGCCGCGTTGGAAACGGGTCATCGCGTCGGAGGATGACGCGATCGGCGAAGCGCTCGGCAAATTGTATGTTGGTTTTTATTTCCCACCTGAGGCAAAAGCGCGCGCGCTCGAGCTCGTCAACAATTTGAAGGAGGCGCTGGCCGATCGAATCAAAACACTTGATTGGATGGACGAGCCGACAAAAAAGGAAGCACTGAAAAAGCTTGCCGCGTTTCAGGTAAAGATCGGTTATCCCGATAAGTGGCTCGACTATTCGTTACTGCAGATCGACCGCGGCCCATTCGTCTTGAATACGATTCGCGCTGAGAAATTCGAAGCTGACCGGGACGTGCAGAAGATCGGCAAACCGGTCGACCGGACTGACTGGGGCATGACACCGCCCACGGTGAATGCGTATTACAACCCCAACATGAACGAGATCGTGTTTCCGGCAGGCATTTTGCAGCCGCCGTTCTTCTACGCGAACGCAGACGACGCGGTGAACTACGGCGCGATCGGCGCTGTCATCGGCCATGAAATGACGCACGGCTTTGATGATCAGGGACGACAGTTCGATGCAGTGGGCAATTTGCGCGACTGGTGGTCAAAAAAATCAGCAGAGGAATATGACAAGCGTCGCAAAGCGGTCGTCGATCAATATTCGTCGTACGAGCCACTGCCGGGGTTGCACCTGAACGGAGAGCTCACCCAAGGCGAAAACATCGCAGACATCGGCGGAGTGAAGCTCGCCTATGCCGCGTTGCAAAAAGCACTCGACAAACATCCGGAGGAACGCACGAAAAAAATCGACGGCCTCACGCCAGAGCAGCGTTTCTTCCTGTCATTCGCCGCGATTTGGCGGTCAAAGATTCGCGACGAAGACCAAAAGCTGCGACTCAATACCGATCCGCATTCGCCGGCGCAATTTCGTGTGAATGGACCGCTCTCAAATCTGCCGGAGTTTCAGCAGGCATTTAATATTCCTGACGGCTCACCAATGGCAAGGCCTGCCGATAAGCGCGTGAATATTTGGTAAGTCCGACCCGGGACTGGACGGTCTATCGGAGTCTCGAACTCATTTTGCGGTAGCGTGCGCAGAGATCAGCGACACAAGGATTGCGGTGCCGATTTTCGATTCAGGATTACGACTTCATCCCCGGCATGGGAAAAGGCTCGGCATAGGATTGCGCTGATCTGTCCGGTTTCGCCAGGAATGACTAGCTTCATCGCGAGCAGGCAGTATTGGACCAGGTGGATTTGTGCAGATGATAATGAGCGATCAACTTTTTCGCCGCGCTTTGCGCATCGTGCCGAAAGAGTGCATCCGACAAGAAGAAGCGATTCCGTGATAGCAGTTCACACACAATTTTTGCGCACGGCAGCAAGATTGGATGTGCCAATCGCAGCGCGTGCTTTCGATAATTCTGGAGAGCCCACAGGCACATGATCCACGCGCAAGCGCCACGATAAACCGAGCCGTCATCTGAAATCACGAGCAGCTGTTCATTCGGTCTAAGCTTTTCGATTTCTGGAAATCGCTGCCTTGCTTCATCCGATTGCAATGCGATGAACACAAGCGGCACAAAAGCCGCTTGTTTCATCAGCCAGTTGCGACAGCGAACACAGAGTTCGCATTGCGCATCGAACAAAACGTAAAGTCGCTTCATCGCGCCGGGACGGACATGTGAGCCTGCGGGGGCACCGGCGGCGGCGCGGATTGTAAAAGAGCGCGGCGTCGCATTTTCGAAAACACGAAGATGTTAAAAAAATGCATTGCGCCGAGCACGAGCATCACCACCCCAATCTTTCGACTGATTGTTTCAAACACTCCCCGAAGATCTGCCGGCGCAATTCCCTCCTTTAGAGCGAGCGCAACGTAGCCGATGTTGATAAGATAGAAGCCAACCACCAGGAGATGGTTGACCGAGCCGGCCAATTGTTCGTTGCCGTGAAACGAATCAATCAAAAAGATGCGGCCGTTCTTGTGGAGCGTTTGTGCGACCCAGACGGTGAGCGGAATGCTCAACGCGATGTAAATAACGTAAGTCCAAACGATTGGAGTCATGACAGTTTCCTTTCCTGGTTTGTTGTTTCGGTGAAAAAAGCGGCCTCGTTCATTTCAAAAATTTGAGGGCCCAGGGAACCATTTTACTTTGCTCCGACTGTGAGAGCTTGGTGATCACGCCGTCGGCCAGCTCGAGGAAGTCACTAAGAGCTTTGAGTTGTTTGTTAAAAGCGGCCGCTTCAGTGCCTCGCAGATTGTTGGTCCGCGAAAGGCACTCTTTCAAAACAGCCTGCGCCGGCCGTAGCTCCCGCCGTCGGCGTTCGCGAATAATGATGCAGAACATCTTCCAGACATTTTTTTCCGCCTCAAAAAATTCCTTCCGCTCGCCTTTGCGAACGACGCTGCGCACCAAGCCCCAACTCACCAGGTCGCGCAGATTCCTGTGGGCGTTCCCGCGGCTGATCTTCAGCTCCGCCATGACCTCATCCGTGCTGAGTGCAGAGGGAGCGGTAATGAGCAGGGCATGAATCTGCGCCATGGTGCGGTTGACTCCCCAGGCGCTCCCGATCACGCCCCACTGGCTGACAAATTCGTCCCGGGCCTCGCGCAGAGCAGTGATGGCCTGATTTTCGTTCTTCATGTATTTTCAGTAAATCTTGGAAGTTCAGTCTGTCAAATAACATTTCTCTGAGCGTGCTGTGACCCTTATGGCGAGTTCCGGAGTCCCTACTCCGGCGCAATCTTGCCGCCCCAGGAAAGGACTTTCGCCTTGGCCCCTGCGGCTTCGGCTTCTTTGATATTGCCGGCGCGATTGTAAAAGAGCGACAAACTCGTCCAACCGATCTGGTCATTAGGCCGAAGCTCGACCGCTCTTTTACCCGCTTCGATCGCTTCCGCAAAACGACCGAGTTTCATCAGCGCCATTCCGAGCGCGTGCCAGCCGTCGAAAAAATCGGGCGCTATCTCAACACAACGCCGATACTTTCCAACTGCGCTTTCCAAATCGCCGACGGCGAGGTCGCCACTAGCGTCGTCGAAGATTTCAGCCGGCGATTGTTCCATCGGATAAAGGATTGCGGCTGCGACAGCCGCCGTACAGTCTAACCTTTGCTGGATTGAAGGCCGGCGGCTTGTTGCCGTTCGCGCAACCATTCGTACAAGACAATGCGCTGCTTGTTATCAAGAATTCTTTTCTCAAACGCCGCCTTCTTCTCGCCGGCATTTGCATCGGCAAATGGCTCTCGCTTTTCCAAAACCGCAATGAATCCGCTTTCACCCGAGGGAGAAAAATCGCTGATCTCGCCGGCGTTCAAGAATGCCACGGCCTCTTTAATCGCGGCAAGATCGGCCGATTCCTTCTTCGGTTCGTTGCCGTCAGGTTTTGTCTTTTCCTCCTCGATCAGTGAAAACGGCGGGAGCTTCTCAGGTTTTGCGCCCGCCTTTTGAATAGCCGCTTCCAGGAGCTGTCCAGATTTCGTTGCCTCGCGGAGCTGATTCACGACCTCGGCCCCTTTCGTTGACATTAACTCACGAGACCGTGCCTTCTTAATGGCTTCCACGATTTTTGGCTTCGCCTCTTCGAGTGTGAGAGGACGTGTTTCGTTAGCGCCGGTAAGATGTAAAATATAAAATCCATCGGCCACCTGGATCGGATCGCTGTTCGGCTCCTGTGCTGATAATTTAAAAGCTGCGGCGCCAAGCTGCGGATTGCTTTTCAACTGTGGATCGGGCGCCGCTGCCGTAAATTCCCCGGTTTCGTGCACGGGCAGCTGAAATTTCTCAGCGGCCTGCTTGAAATCCGCGCCTTTCTCCAAGAGCGCCTGCGTCAAATCGGTTGCGCGATCGGAAAGCTTTTGCAAAACCTCAATCCGTTCTTTCCCAGTCAACTTCGTTTGCTCCTCGGTGAGGCCCAGCCGCACAAACTGCACCTTGCGCTTTTCGTCGGTTTTCAGCTCGGCCTTATGTGCATCGTAGTACTTCTGCACATCTTCATCATTGACCGTGATGCCGTCCTGAAAATCAGTGGGCCGAAATCGGATCACGCTCACGTAAAACTTGTCGTATCCCCGCCGAAAATTTTCATCGAGCTCCCCTTTAGAAACTGTGATGCCTGCCGCCAGTAGTCGCTTGATTTCGTTCACGCAAATCTCATCTCGCACCAGCTGCTCGATATGCTCTTCACCGAGCCCCATCGGCGCCAGACCGTTCCGCACAAAATCGGTGAACTTATTAATGTCGAATCCCGATTCACTCTGAAAAGCCGGCAACTTGCGCACGACGTCGGCAATCTCAGAAGCGCTGGGGCGAAGACCAAGCCGTTCTGCCTCGTGCCGTAGAACCAGCAGGTTGATGATGAATTGGACGGCAACTTGGTTCTGGTTCATGCCGGCTCCTGCCGTCAGAGTTCGCACAAAATCAGACATACCGATGGCCTGCGCCAGAGTGAGGAGCCGACCGATCTGCTGCGCTTCCAGCATCGAAACGTCGCGGTCATACATGTGAGCAAATCGATCGGAGCGCATCGCGCCGTAATCGGGCCGTTGCACAAAATAGAAGACGAAAGGGATGGCTAGAATGGCGATCACGATCATCAGCCAATTTTTGTGCCTGCGCAGTAACTTCATCATAGCGACGAAAATTGTAGCGGCGGCGTAGCCCAGCCGCAAATCTGTAGCCGCCGCCTATCAGCGGTCCTACGCAGGACCACATTTTATGTCGGCGTGGCACTTCGCGCCCGCCTTCGGTCGCCGCGGCGAGCTACGGCGCGGCAGGCAGCGGAGCGATTACAGTTTGCTCGCCGTTTCCTGAATTATCTCCCATGCCTTGCGCAGATGCTCTTCAGTCGTGAGCACATTACCGAGGCCAATGCGCATTAGCGTTTGTCCGCGCAATTTGGTCTGCGTCAGGTATGCGCGTCCGGAAGCGTTGATTCGCTCGACGATCTCGCTGTTCAATCTGTCGAGCCTTCCGGCTGTAGCCGGGGTCGGTGACCCCGGCCCGGCATCACCGATGCCGGCTACAGATTTATTGTTGTCTCCGCCGAGAAAACGAAAACAAACAACGCCCATACTCACAGGCGCGGCGAGCTCGAATCGATCGTCGTTCCGTATCCAATCGGCAAACAGGTTCGCGAGTCGAATGTGTTCGCGCAGACGGGCAGCCAATCCTTCGCGGCCAAAGCTGCGAAATATGATCCACGCCTTGAGTGCGCGGAATCGACGGCCGAGCTGCACGCCATAGTCCATGTAATTTTTTGTGGCTTCCACGGTGTCGCCGCGCAAGACGTCCGGTGGCGCGAGCGTAAAGACACGGCGCAAGCGCTCCAGATCACACATGTACAGGACGCTGAAATCCAGCGGCACAAAAAGGGACTTGTGCGGATTGATAATGATCGAATCGGCGCCGCTCCAACCTTCAGTGATCCATTTGTACTCCGGAAGAATTGCGAACCCGCCGCCGTACGCAGCATCGATATGCAGCCACACTTTTTCTTCGTGACGAAGGCAAGCCAGCTCAACGATCGGATCGACGCTGGCCGTCGAAGTTGTTCCAGCCGTCGCGATGACAGCCATCGGTTTGAAACCTGATTGTCGATCTGCTGCGATCATTTTGCGAAGGATCGACATCTCTATTCGAAATTCGCCGTCACAGGGAACGCGACGCACATTTTCCTCGCCGATGCCGAGTGCGATGGCAGCTTTTTCCGCTGCATTATGCGCTTGATCGGAAGTGTAAATGCGAAAACGCGGAAGATCGGCGCGACCAGCGAGGCCGCGTTTGCGCGCGAACGGCGCGGCTTCTTCCCGCGCGACCGCCAGCGCGTGCAGGATGCCAACCGACGCGGTGTCATAAACCACACCATCAAATTCCTTCGGCAGATCCACCCATTGCCGAATCCAATCGATCACCAGCGTTTCGAGTTCAGTCGCGGCCGGTGACGTGCGCCATGTCATCGCGTTGACATTGAGCGGCGCGCTGATGATTTCGCCGAGGATTCCAGGCGCGGTCGTGGTCCAGCCGAAATATCCGAGAAACATCGGATGACTCCAGTGCACCATTCCCGGAACGATCAGCCTATCGACATCGCTCAGAATTTTCTCGAAGCGCTCGCCTTCTTCAGGTGGATGCTTGGCAAGACGCGCACCAATAGCGCCTGGTTTATCGTCAGGCGCGACACGCAATGCCTCGATATTTTCACGGAAATCAGCAATCCAGTCGGCGAGTTCGTGAAGCTGCCTGCGAAATTGTTCCGGGGGCGTGTCGCCGAGCGATTGTCGATCTTTCATTGCTTCTCAAATTTCATTAACGCCGGGGGGGTTGTATCCGATTTAGCGCCAAAGCCGCTATCTCATGGTAGCCTGGGGCATCGCCCCAGGAATTCAAATCATCACGTAAACAGCGCTGAAAGCGCGCTTCAATAGCGCAAGAATGAATCCCGCTTTCAGCGCTCGTATCTGGGGAAACGTTGAATCCTGGGGCGCTGCCTCAGGCTGACGATGGCTGCTGCGCCTTTGCCGCTAGACACATACGGGCTAAAGCCGGTGCGAATGAGAAGCGTCAAAACGCAAAGCCGAAACTAAAGTGGAACGCGCCGAAGTCCTCGAATTCGTGCGGATCGGGATTGACGCCGTAATCGAGGCGAATAGGACCGACCGGCAGCTTGTAGCGCAAGCCAGCGCCTATGGCGTAGCGCATATCGTTAAGGCCAACGTCCTCTGATGTCGGCAAAAGATTGCCGGCATCAGTGAATACGGCACCCTGCAGTTCTCCCAGAATCGGGAATGTGTATTCGACATTAAAGACGGTATAGAATTCTCCACCGACGGGATGGCCGTGATTATCGTGCGGGCCAAGATCGCGTTCGCCGAAACTGCGCACAGTTGTGGCGCCGCCAATGAAAAAACGTTCGTCAATCGGAATGGCAGTCGCTTCGTCGGAACCACTGTTAGTAAGGGAGTGGATTACACCGGCGCGCGCGCCAAATGCAATCGAGGACTGGCGAAACCAACGCTGCAACAATGTGCCAGGAGGTTGATCTTCCACCACACCCGGCGTGAGCGGCTTGGGTCCGAATGGAAGATAGTAGCCGACGCGCATCGTGCCTCTAATGAATTCGATATCGCTGCCTAACGCGCTTGAAGCAAGGTCGAGTGTGTTACCGATGAGAAATCCGCGCGGATTAACATATGGGCTCTCACGCAGATCAAGCGTGTTGGTGAGTCCGATGGTGTCTACCTGGTAATCCTCTGGTCCAAGGAGAAAGCTCGGCCTTATCTCTGAATCGGTGATCTTCACATGCCGGACGGAGAAGATCAGGGCTGCCTCATCGTTTTTCGTAATTTTGCGGCTGAGTTCGGCTCGTCCGCCCAGTTCGAATTTTGAGTAGCCATCGTAATCAAAAGTCAGGGCGAAGACTCGTGCCGTGAAAACAAAGTCTGTGTCAAAAAAGAATGGGTCCTGGTACAGAATTTCGCCCCTGTAGCTGCGCTGCGTGACCTCGATCGTCGCGGTAACCGGACGGCCGTACCCGAAGAGATCGCGATCGCCAACCTGAATACCGGCAATTGCGCCTTCGTAAGTGCCGTATCCGATCCAAAAACCGAATTCCTTGCTCTTAGCCTCCTCGGCTGAAATGTCGAGTCGCAACAGATGTCCATCGACTGGCACAGGTTTGATTTGCAGCAGATTGAACTGGCCTGTCTTCATGAGCGTGCGGAATCGCTCATCGAGCACATCCGGGCTGTACGTTTTGCCGCGCAATCTGGTGAACCGTTTGGTCACAAAACCGGGGTGCAGGCGAGTGAGCCCGCTAACAGTCACACCGTCGAAGTGGTAAACAGGTCCTGGAGAGATCGTGATTTCCACCGGCACCCGATTGTTCACTGTTTCCTCCGGCGCGCCGATGGCGACCACTTTCACGTCGTAATACCCGCGCGCTTTGAAATACGCCTGGAGACGCCGCGGAATGTCCTCGACTCGGGCCTCTGTGAAAGGTCTCTGCAGCAGATCGACGATTTGGCCACGGAGCGCCTCCGCGCCGTAAACGGTTTGTCCGATAAAGGTGATGTGACCAAAGAAATATTGTTGGCCCTCGTGAATCGGAACGACGACGTCAACGTCGCTGCTTTGCTCCTGAAATCTGTACCGCGGTGGATCGACTACGACATCCAGAAAACCTTCCGCGATGTAAAAGCGCTGAACCAGATGCGTTCCCTCCTCCATGTCTGCGGCTACGAAAGGCAACCTTTTTTCAAGCCGCGAATATCGCTCGCGTGTCGGCCCTACCATGTACTCAAACAGTCTGTCGGCCGGCTCATGCGCGTTTCCATCGAACACTACCGTGCTCAGGATGAAGCGCGGGCCTTCAGTGATATCCAGACGCAGCCGGTCCCCGGATTCGATCACGTAGTGCACGTTCACTTTCGCGTAGCCGTGTTTTCGGTAAAAAACTTCAAGAAAAAACGCGAGATCGTCCGCGCGAGCGGGGCTTAATCCGAAATCGTCGATCGTGGTGATCTCTTCCTTCAGCGCCACGCGCAATTCTTTTTCGTCAAAAGCCTGCTGCCCGCGAAATTCGATGATGCTCGTCCGCCTGGCGCGTTTTTCCTGCTCTTTTACTACGGCTCGGCGCTCCTTCTGCCGCTCCTCCGGTCGCGTCACATCAACCGCGCTTTGCGCTGCGACTTCAAATGCAAGGGCCAGGCTTCCGAGAGAGAAAAGGACCCCGCGTCGCATGTCAGCGGAAACGAATCAGATATTTTAGCTTCCCTCGAAAATCGCCGTGAACGCCTACATCACCGGTGAGGACAAGGTGGTCGTCGATTTTGAACCGCATGGTAGCCTGCTGCTGACCGGTTCGTGGATCAACCGTTCCTAAATCCAGATCCAATCGATTGAAAACCGTGTTGCTCTCGGTTGGCTCGCCTTTCTTGACGATCTTGCGGTAAAGCTGCTGCACCAGCAACATGGCCGCCCGGCCTGCCAGAACGTTGCCAGTCGAAAGTTCCTGTCTCGTCGCGCCGGTGGCGATCAAGGAAATGATTTCCTCCTGCGCCAGTGGCGGTTCACTCGTGAAAATCGCTTCTGGCGAGAGCAAAGTGCCGTAAACATAAACGCGTACCGTATAATCGCGGATCACCGACGTGCCTTGCAGATCGATTTTCGGGTTCATCGAATCGTCCGGAGTGAACGTGAGAAAGCCGCGCGAAACCTCGAGCCGGCTGAAAGGCAGTGTCGCCTCGACGCCTTCCATCTGCACCACGCCCTGCAACGCAGGATTTAGGCCCGTTCCCGTCAGCTTCAGATCGCCGGTGGCTCCGCCAGTCGCCAGGTTTCCACGAATGCGCACCGGATCCTTGGTTTTGACTACGACATCAAACTTCCAGTCGCGGAACGGCGGGGACGGCAGAGAAAAAAATTCTGGACGCTCGACAGGCGCCTGCGGTGCAGGTCTGCCCGGCAGCCCAATCGGAATAAGGTCGATGTTTTTTAGAAAATAGCTGTTTGTCACTGCGACGTTGCCCGTGACGGTCGCTGCGGCAAACGGACCCGTGACCTTGAGGTCGGCATCGGCGCGGGCGGTAAGCGTGTCGTTTCGCGCAAGCAGCACGCTTTGAGCTTTCAATTGCAAATCGAGAGTCGGTTCGATCAATTTGGGAAAAGTGACTCGGCCGGTCATTGTGAAGGGTCCGCCAGCCACATCGCCTCCAAACCGATCGAGAGTGAGTGCGTTTTCCCTAAAAGTGAACCGAGCAGTAAAACCTCTCAGTGCGGGAAGTGTCACATTCGTAAAACGAGCCACATTTATGGTCATGTCCCCTGCCCCGCTCAAGACGGGATGGCCGACTGTTCCGCTCACATCAACATCGAGACCAAGCTCGCCATCCAGTTGCTCCAGCTCCGGAACGAATTGTCGAACAAAATTCACTGAACTACGCGGGACACGAGCCTTTGCAGTAATGGGTGTGTCATCGGGAACTTTCCGGGCGCGCGCAATTTTCGGAATGTCGAAAGGCATACTCGCGTTTATTTCAACCGGCTGAATCCGCGCCTGTTGCAGTTTCCCTGAAATTGTCAGCCGGTTCTGCGTGGCCTGGGCGCTTAGCTCAAACGTCGCTGGCTCCATTTTCGGCCAGTATTCATTTCGTAAGTCCCGTGCCTGCAGGTCAAGCCGAGCATTCAGATCAGCGATGGTTCCACCGGCGTCGAGCCTGGCGTTCATAATGCCAGACGTCATCGCTTTGATTCCGAGATCGTCGAACACTCGTTTAAGATCGAGGTTCTCAGATTGAAATGTCGCAGACACTTTGCCAGACGACGGAATGACTGCAGCCTTGGTCCCGAGATTCCTCCAGATAAATGGAATGGAAATATAACCGTACGCGTAGTTCGCATATTGTTGTGGCAGGGCACGCTCGCCGACCGAGCCGCTGCGGCCGGCCTCCCGCCGCGGCGGGGCTAACTGGTTCAATTGGATTTTGTCTATCTCGAGCATGTCAGCCTTGGTCCGAGCGATCGCCTGAAAATCCATGTTACTGGTGGCGAAAAAGATGATCGGCACGTCCAGGCCCTCCGGCGAATAGGACGCATCGACATTCGCCCGCAACGATTGCAAATTTCCATAGCGCCCTTTCTCCAGTGCTAGCTTCAGTTGGCCTGAATTCTTGAACGTCTGCGCATCGCCGCTTCCTTCCCAGCTAAGTCTGACCGCACCTGCCAATTCATTCTGATTGCCCGAAGCGCGAAGTAGCGGCTGAAGTGTCGATAAATTCGCGATGTTTGCGGACACCTTGCCGCTGTAATGATGAGGTCGCCGCAAATTCAGCGTGCCAGTCGCGTTAACGAAATCGGTATCGTTCAAAGTCGCGCTGAAGTCGTTCAGATAGATGATGCTGTTCGAAATCGAACATTGAGTGCTGAGTTGCCGGAAAACCAAGTCACGCATCCTGAGGTTCGCCCCGAACGCCCATATCTGTCCGCTGGCGATCCCTTGTTTCCATTGAATCTGTGACGCGAGCTGCAATGGTCCGCTCACTCTTTGTGGAGAATCAGCAACCCAGAAGTCGCCTGCCTCAGGTGCATTCAGAGCCACGTCGACCTCCGCGGGTTGCGAAGCAAATTTCCCGACTTCTGCCGGAAGCCGGTAACGCCCGCGAACATTTAATTCGTTTTGATTTCGCCGCAGATTCAAGCGGTCGAGGCCGAGAGTGTCATCGCTTCCGTTCAGCGATCCTTCTGCTGAATCAACGATGTAATCCCGATAACGTATGCCCGTTAAATCGAAATCCATTGCAGTGCGAAGATCCGCAAACCACGGCTTCCGCGTTGTAGCCGGGGTCGCTGTTGTAGCCGGGGTCGCTGACCCCGGTCCCCCCGCCGCCTCGATCACCTTGGAGGCGCGAAGCGTACAGTTCAGCTTGTCAATCATTCCACCTGAAAACCCAACCGGCTCTGCCGCGACGCCGAGGGCTGCAGTTATTTCCGCATTGACAATATCAATCCTGCCGGTGAACTGGGCGGAGCCGGTCAACGCCACCGGGGTGCCCGCTGTTAGTCGCTCCAGATCAGGTGCGGTGCCGGCAATCTCAAAACCCGATGGCGTGCGGCCGAAGTTTCCGATCTTGTCTGGCAATTCGATTCCGCCCCAAAAATGAAAGTTGTTCACGTCCTGGACGATGTCGGCCGAGCGCAAAACCGCTCTCCCCTGTTCTGCTGAAATTTCCAAGATGCCGCGATCAAAGTGGATTTCCGGCCGATCCACGTCGCTCACATCCAGCGACAGCGTGCCGCTCCAAGTGCGCGGCGCGTCAATGACACCCGCGGCGTTAAGAGCGAGTCGCTCAATTTCGCCGGAAAGATAATCCTCCGGAAGAACAAGGAATCTGTTCAGTGATTCCGCCCTGACTTTTTCGGCCGCCAGATTCACTTTCGCGTTCAGCGAAGACTGCGTCTCGCTGAGTCCGGCCGACGCAGACAATTGGCCGCCGCCGATTATGCAGTTGAGATTGAGTGTGAGGACATTGGCGTCGATGCGTGATGCATCGACGTTCAACAGACGGAGCTGCTCCTGATCGCTCAAAATCAGGTCCCGCAAAATCAAATTCTTGTTCGTATAAGAGGTTTGGCCGGAGACCCTGGACCAACTGTCGCCGGACGGAAGCTGCAGTTGTTCGACGCGCAGTTCGCCGGGATGACGCGGGTCCAAATCAAGATCGACCCCTTCCGCAACGAAATCTTCTGGCTGATTTCTGACGACCAATGTCGCATTCGTGAGGCGGACCCGCTCCGGGAAAAATCGCGGTAATTTCAGTTGCGGTCTAGGCGGGCGCGTTCTCAGCGGCGCCTTGGACGGATTTAGGACAATGCGCGCCGAACGCGCCTCCACATTTTCGAACAAACGGGAGAGACCGTGTCTGGCAAAACCCAATAGATCATAATCGATATAGAGTTGGTCGATGTCGATCGATTCGATGGGCGACGGTCCGGTCGGAAAGGCGTGAAAGTTTCGTGCAGTTAGATGACTGAAGGGATTGCCTTCGAGACGGAAATCGATCTTCAGGTTTTGCTTGGCCGCGTAGCGCAGCGCGATTTGCCGACCCACCGCCACTAGGATTGGCCGATGAAAAATGATCAGGAGCGCCACGCAAATAGCCAGGCCGGCTAGCACACGGCGCCACAGTCGCCCGTGCCGCCGCGCCTCTCCCTGATCGTGCTCGGCCACGGGGCGATTCTATTGCCGCTCTGGCGTAGCGCAAAGGCCAAATGCCACAGTTTGGCACCCGAGTGCCACTTGGCTATTGCGTGCAAAGACCTCTGGCGTGACGCTTTCCCGAACGCGAAGCAATGAATCCTGACAAGCTTTTTGATTATCTCGAGGGCAAGTTACCGGCTACAGAGCGCGCTGCTTTGGAAGAGCGATTGATGTCGGATAAACAACTGCAGCGCGAACTGGCGGTAGCCCGGCAGATTCATGCGGGAATGCGGGGTGATTCGCGCGAGGTTCTGTTGCCACCGGAACCAGATACGACTGAGCGCGGCCGGAAAATGGCGCTTCGGGTAGGCGGGGCGTTCATTGTTCTAATGGCTGTTAATGTGGGATTCGGTCTCTGGTTGATCTGGAGACACGAAGCCAGGAATCCAAACCGCGCGCTGCTCGAAACCCAGATGCGGGAACAGATAGCAAAATCCCTTGAACACGCTGCCGCGACGCTGACACCTGACCCGAATGCTCTCGGGGTTACAGAAATTACGATCCCGGCCGCGAATGGAAAAACGGATGCGGTCGCAGATGAAGTAGTCACGATTGCTTCCCGGTTCGGCGGTTCCGCTACAAAAGGTCTGCAAGACCGATATCGGTTGAGTGTGCTTATCGATGTGCCATCGGATCGGGGACAGGAATTTCGTGCGGCGATTGAGTCGATTGTCAGAGGAGAACCTGGATCGACGCCCCAAGCGACTGTGCCAGAACCGAGGTCGGCGCCCTCGGCTACAGCACAGAAGAAGAGCTTTGTTGTGCAGATCGTCGAGGCACGATGATTGCGATCACGTTTGCTTTGCCGGCGGAAAGCTCGGCATTCTTGAGCCATCTCCGGAATAAATCTCGGGCTGGCCGAAATGGCATTCAGACGATTCGCGGCGAGATCAATCATCGCCCCATTGAAGTTCTCCATACCGGCGTGGGAGAGAAAGTTTGCCGTCAACGGCTTGAGAAATTTATCGATGATCAGGAATTTGATCTTTTGATCAGCAGCGGATTTGCGGGCGCGCTCAACGATGAGCTACAAGTCGGCGATCTTTTGCTGGCAAGAAATTTTTCGACAATTGAACTGAGCGCGAGACAAGAAGCACTTTCAAACTTGCCAATCCGTGTGGCCGATCTGTTAACTGCGCCAGCGTTGATCGATTCCAGCGACGAGCGAACCGAAATTGCCCGCAAATCGGGCGCGGCCGCGGTAGACATGGAAACGGAATTCATTGCGCGCATGTGCGCTGCGCGTGGGATTCCACTGCTCTCGTTACGCGTCATTGCCGATACGCCGCGCCAATCATTCCCTGCTCCTGCGCACATTCTGTTCGACATCGCCAAACAAAGAACCGATCTCCCGAAGTTGGCGACATTTTTTCTTTCGCACCCGAATCGCATTCCACGCCTCGCGCAGTTCTCCAGGAGGATCGCGAATGCGCGGAAGACCTTGGCGAACGCGCTCGTCGCGATTCTTCGCGAGTTGTAGCCGGGGTCGTTGACCCCGGACAGCCGCGATCACCGATCACGGCTACAGTTTCGCCGGTTCGATGTGCACCAGCACGTCCGCGACGCGCGAGTCGCTTTGTTGGATCGCGCTTTTCACGCGATGCGCAATTTCGTGGCCTTCGTGCACCGACATGTTGCCATCTACTCCAACGTGAAGATCGACGTAAAAGTCGAGGCCCATTTTTCGCGCCCGACATTTCTCAACCTCAACGACGCCCGGAACTGATGTGGCAGCCTGGCAAATAGACCTGACGAACTTAGCGCGCGGAGCGGTGTCCATGATCTCGTAAAACGCGGGGCGCAAAAGCCTGATGCCATTTGCCCCGATCACCGCGCAGGCGAAAAGCGCTGCCCAATCGTCCGCACTTTGCCAGCGCTTGCCACCAATCAGGGCTACTGAAATGCCAATGAATGCAGCGGCTGACGTGAGCGCGTCGCTGCGGTGATGCCAGGCATCGGTTTGCACGGCCGTGCTCTCCACGTCGCGGCCGATCCGGTTGACGTAACGGAACAAAAATTCCTTTACCACGATTACCACTATCAATATCCCGAGTGTGTAAGGAGCCGGACCATGGTGCGGCAGAAAAATTTCGCGCACACTTTGAATTGCAAGACCAACTGCGGCGGCCAATACCCCAATTGCAACAATGACGGCCGCAATCGGCTCGGCTTTGCCGTGGCCGTAGGGATGAGTTGCGTCAGGCGGGCGCGAAGCAACCTTCAGTCCTCCCCAGATGACAAACGAGCCCCCGACGTCGAGTGCAGACTCGATGCCGTCAGCAATCAGGACATAGGCGTGGCCGAAGAACCCGCCGAGAATCTTTGCCATCGCGAAAATTAAGTTGACGATCATTCCGAAGAGGGCGACGCGGGCGCCAATTTGCCAGACGGACCGACTCGTCCCGCCCAGCGCTGAGCGGGTTTGCAGACTGCCTGGGGAAGCGTGAGGATGCGGGGGCGAAGACATTGATGAGCAAAAATATACTCGCGGCAGTTTACGAAAGACACGGAAATCCGGCAGACGTGTCGCACGTCGAATCGCGGCCATGGCCGACGCCAGCCGCAGACGAAGCTATTGTGAAAATGCGAGCGGCGCCGATTAACCCGGCTGACTTAAACCAGATCGAAGGAAAATATCCGATTCGACCAGAGTTCCCAGCGACACCAGGGTTCGAAGGCGCGGGAGTGGTGATCGATCTCGGCGCGAAAGTCACGAATGTCGCCACAGGAGCGCTGGTAATCTTGCCGCACAACGTCGGCACGTGGCGTGACGCCGTTGCAGTGAAAGCGGATGAACTGGTTGTTGTACCCGCCGGGATCGAACCCGTGCATGCGGCCATGTTAAAAATCAACCCGATGACTGCATGGCGATTGCTCCACGATTATGTCCAGCTTCAAAAAGGAGATTGGCTCATCCAAAACGCAGCGAACTCCGCCGCCGGTCGCGCGGTGATTCAGATCGCGCACGAGTTGGAGTACAAAACGGTGAACGTCGTTCGACGGGCGGAATTGATTGAAGAACTGCGCACAGAGGGTGGCGATATCGTTCTTGTAGATGAAGAAAATCTTCGCGACGAAGTGAAAGCTGGGACCAGCGGAGCGCCGATTCGTTTGGGACTAAATGCGGTCGGCGGTGACAGCGCGCTGCGTCTGGCAAATTGTCTTGCTCCGGGATCGACGATGGTGACTTACGGCGCCATGAGCTTGCAGCCGCTGAAAATCCCAAATGGATTGCTCATTTTCAAAGATCTCCGTTTCCGCGGAATCTGGATCAACAAATGGTACGATAACGCGACGAAGGAGGAACGTATGGAAGCGTTTGAACCATTGTTCGGAATGGCGAAGCGCGGCCTGCTCAAAACAAAAGTGGAGAAAGCTTATCCGTTGAGCGAAGCGAAGGCCGCAGTCACGCATGCTGTGCAAGGAAAACGCAGTGGCAAAATCATTTTCAAGTTTGAGTGAACCCGCAAGTACAAGGAGCGGCTGCTTTTTAGCCGCCGAAGCCATTTGCGAAGTTGTCGCATAGGGACAACTTAGCCTCAAATGCTTCGATATTACCGTCCCGCCGTTCTCGTTGTTACGTTGGCAAGTAGTCTCCTTGCGGTACGCGACGTGAAATCCGCAACTGGGCCCGAGCCAGGCGATTTGCGGGCGGCCGGGAAAGTTGAGTTCCCGATATCGTGCGCATCTTCTGTCCAATCTGAATTTTCGCGTGGTGTGGCGTTGTTGCATTCATTTTTCTACGAAGAGGCGCGACGTGTTTTTACTTCGGTGGCTGAGCGCGACCCCAAATGCGCGATGGCTCAGTGGGGAATCGCCATGACATGGTGGCACCCCATTTGGACACCCCCCACTCCTAACGAGATGAGCGCGGGCAAGGCGGCCATTGAAAAAGCAATGGCGATGAAGGGCGTAACGGACCGAGAGCGGGGATTCATTACCGCGCTCAATGTTTATTATAATACGCCCGATAGTTCCGCCGCAGCGCCCGTTGGGCAATCATGTCACGGGCCGGTGGGGCCGCGCGATCGAGTTGTCGCTTATGAGAAAGCAATGCGCGAGCTGCGCGACAAGTATCCGGACGATTTCGAAGTGCAAACCTTCTACGCTTTCGCAGTTCTGGCTACTGGTTACGCCACGCCTAACGACACGAGTTTATCGAAACAGCTTGAGGCTGCCAGCATTCTGGAAAAGCTCTGGAAACAAAACGCGAACCATCCCGGAGTGGTTCATTACCTGATCCATTCCTACGATTATCCTCAGTTCGCTAAACGCGGCCTGACTGCAGCCCAGACGTATGATTCCATCGCGCCGTGGGTGCCACACGCGCTGCATATGCCGTCGCACATCTTTACACGCCTGGGGATGTGGGATGAATCCATCGCGGCGAATCGGGCTTCGGCTGAAGCTTCGCGCGCTTACGCTGCCATGCGCCACCGCGATGCCACAGAAGCTGAAGAATTGCACGCGCTCGATTACATGGCCTACTCGTATTTGCAGGAAGCACAGGACACTGAGGCCAAAAAGATCGTCGACGTTGCCGCGAAAGTGCGAAAGACAAATCCGGAGCTTGAATTCATCGCCGCTTACGCGTTAGCCGCAATTCCAACACGTTATGCGTTCGAGCGCAACGATTGGGCGGCAGCCGCAACGTTGCCCATTCCGGACCTGCCACATTGGTCTGCGTTCCCGTTCTTGGAGGCTCTTATCGAATACGGTCACGCGCTCGGATACGCGCATACTGGTGATTTAGATGGCGCGCGAAAAGCCATCTCTCGAATGCAACAATTGCACGACGCAACGAAAGATCCGAAGTTCGACTATTTCAAAAGGCACCTCGACCTGCAGATGCAAGCGGCTTCGGCGTGGGTAACAGCAGCCGAAGGCAACAAGAGCGAAGCAATTGAGATGCTGCGGCGCGCCGCCGATGCCGAAGATGTCCTCGGCAAGCATCCGGTTTCGCCCGGAGCGTTCGTTCCGATTCGCGAACAACTCGGGAATCTTTTACTTCAAATCGGGCAACCGAAGCAAGCACAGGCAGAATTTGAAGCCGCGCTCAAAATCTATCCTGGACGATTCAAAGGTTTGTATGGAGCTGCGCAAGCTGCTGAGTTGACCGGCGACAATGAAAAAGCAAGTCGCTATTACACGAAATTGGCCGCACAAACATCCAAAGCCGGCGGCTCACGAGACGAATTGAATCACGTTCGCGAATTCCTTTCGGCTCAAGCTAAAGCAGCGGACTCGAACGGCGTGGCCAGCGCTCGCGAGTAGAATAGCGGCGTTGGCGATTGCGCCGTCTCATCTCGAGTGCAAAACGAACAGGCTAGTCGCACAGCACTGCTCATTGCCGCCAGCCTGGTTCTTCTCCATCACGACCCAAAATACTCGGCTCTGGTCTCGAAGACTTCTGCAGATTTGTGCGCCCAGATACTGGAGACGTATTCGCCGCAGACGCGTCTCACCTTGAAGATCGTGCGACAGGATTGGTTTCGACCGATCGCGAAGTTGATCGAGCGCATCACGATCCCAGGAATCTTGCTGCATTATGCGCTGCGAAAAAAATGTATCGCCGGTCTTGTGCGCTCAGCAATTATTAACGGAGCCACACAAGTAGTCATAATTGGAGCAGGTTTTGATCCGCTCAGTTTTGAATTGCACCAGGATTTTCCACGTGTGCAATTGTGGGAGATCGATCATCCCGCGACACAGCGCCACAAAATGCGCGGGTTAGGTGGCGTCGACGCTGAACGATTGCATTTTATCGCAGCTGACTTGAATGCTCCCGCTTTCGGTAGAGAAGCGCTGATCGAAAGCAGCTTTGACCCGAGCCAACGTACTGTCTGGATTGCCGAAGGTCTCCTGATGTATCTCCGGGAAGGCCTTGTTTCGTCGTTAACGAGAACACTGAGTGGTCTCAGCGCTCCGGGCAGCCAGTTTACATTTACGTTCATGGAAAAACAGGATAACAACGGGATTCGTTTTGATTCGCAAAGCAGGTTTGTTGACTGGTGGTTGCGTAGACGCCGCGAACCATTTCGTTGGGGAAGTACACGAAGCGACCTTGTGGGTTTCGTGCGCCCGTGGCGGGTCATCCGATTTTTCGATCATAACGACTTGTGCGAGCAATCCGGACTTGCCGATCGATCTGTGGCCAAAGGCGAAGTAATTTGCCTCGCTGAATTCTCACCCGCTTAATTAAGTTCCCGCATGCCGACGCGGCGCGAATTCATACGCACAGCAGCGCTCTTCGCACTTGCGCCGCGTATTCTCGCAGCACCCGAGCGAAAGATTTGGGTCAATGACGTCCATTCGCAGCTCAATCGCACTCGCATTCGCGAGCTGCTGAGGCCACGCACCAGAGATGAGTTTGTGGAGATTGTGCGTTCTGCCTCTCGACAGGGGTTGCCGATTTCTGTTTCGGGCTGTCGTCATTCGATGGGTGCCCAGCAATTTGCCACGGACAGCCTTTGCATCGACACGCGTTCGCTTGATCGCGTAATTTCTTTCGATCAGGAATCCGGGTTGATCGAAGCAGAAGCAGGCATCCAATGGCCGAAATTAATTCACACTTATCTGGATGCCCAAGCGCACAGGGAAAAGCAATGGGGCATTGCTCAAAAACAAACCGGCGCCGACACATTCACGCTGGGTGGAAGTCTTTCATCGAACGTGCACGGGCGCGGACTGGCGATGAAGCCGCTGATTTCAAACATCGAATCCTTCACGTTGATCAACGTGGATGGAAAATCGATACGCTGTTCGCGCCATGAGAACAATGAATTGTTCCGACTCGCGATCGGTGGCTACGGCCTCTTTGGACTAATCGATACCGTAACGCTTCGACTGGTTCCCCGTCAAAAATTGCGACGTGTAGTGGAGATAGTTCACGCGAACGATTTGCCCAGACGTTTTGAAGAGCGAATAGCGCAAAAGTTTCTTTATGGTGATTTTCAGTTTTCAGTCGATGAAAAGTCGTCGGACTTTCTCCAGCGCGGCGTGTTTTCCTGTTACGAACCGATCGACGAACACGAACCAATTGTCGCGAAAAGGGAGCTACGCGATGATGACTGGCTGGATCTCCTGCGGCTGGCGTACACGGACCGCGAAAAGGCTTTCAAGCGATTCAGCGACTATTATCTATCGACAAACGGACAAACTTATTGGTCCGACACAAATCAACTTAGCGCCTATCTGCCAAATTACGCACAGAAGATCCGCGACCTAATCGGGGAAGAAGAATCGAGCCTTATCATTACGGAAATTTACGTCCCACGCGTGGACCTTCCGGATTTTCTAACACAAGCGGCGGCGCTCCTGCGGTCGAATCGTACGACAGTTATCTACGGTACGGTCCGACTAATCGAAAAAGATGACGAGAGCTTTCTGGCGTGGGCTAAAGAATCGTATGCCTGCATTATTTTCAATCTGCTTACGTTTCATACACCGACAGGCATTGAATCGTCGGCGCGTTCGTTTCGCGGCTTGATTGACTTGGCGATAGCCCGCGGCGGAAGTTATTACCTGACCTACCATAAATTTGCGAAACCGGAGCAGGTCGTGGCGTGTTACCCGCAGTTCAAGGAATTTCTTAACCTGAAGCGAAAGTACGATCCGACTGAACGCTTTCAGAGCGACTGGTACCGCCACTACCGCAGAGTTTTCGCAAGCTCATGACGAAAGGGAGCAGCCGCACGATTCTTTCATGTCGCCGTTCGCTATCATTGCTTTGATTCTAATTCTCGCGCGCGCCATCACTGAACTGTGGCTGAGCCGATTGAATCAACGTCACGTGCGCGGAAATGCGAATGAGGTGCCACCTGCATTTCGCGGAATCATTGATGAAACAACATATCGTCGTTCGATTGACTATACACTGGCTAAGAGTCGCTTTGGAGATATCGCCAACGTGTTCGATGTCGTCCTGCTCATCGCAGTGCTTTTCAGCGGTGTGTTGCCGTGGGCGTTTGCGAGATTCAGCGCGAGCTTCGGCAATTCGACGCTGGCACTGGCTGGTTTTCTCTTCATTACAGGCGTCGCGCTGAGCATCCTCGCATTGCCGTTCGCCTGGTACGCGCAATTCAAACTCGAAGAACGATTCGGTTTCAACACAACAAGCGTGAAGACGTGGCTGCTGGATCGTGTGAAAGGATTTCTGCTCGCCCTGCTGCTCGGCTACCCGTTACTTGCGCTGGTGTTGAAATTGATGGAGTGGACCGGCGCAAACTGGTGGCTGTGGGCGGCGGCGGTTGTCATCGCGTTTCAATTGCTCATGCTGCTCGTCGCGCCTGCAGTGATCATGCCGCTTTTCAACAAGTTCACACCGCTGCCGGAAGGAACCTTGCGCGAGCGCCTCTTTGCACTGGCGCAGCGCACCGACTTTCCAGCGCGCAGCATCGAGGTCATGGATGGCAGCAAACGCTCGCGCCATTCAAACGCCTTCTTCACCGGGTTCGGCCGTTTTCGAAAGATCGTCCTGTTCGACACACTGGTCGCGCAGCTGACCCAGCCGGAACTGGAATCCGTGCTGGCGCATGAAATTGGCCACTACAAAAAGCGCCACCTAATAAAGTTGCTGGGGCTATCCATTGCTGGCGTCTTTGTAGCGTTCGCGGTGATCGCGTGGCTGGCGCATCAGCAGTGGTTTTATCGCGCGTTTGGTTTTGAATATCAGCCAGGCTTTGCAGCCGCGAACTTGGTCCCTGCGATGCTGTTGTTTGCGCTGCTGGCGGAGACGATAAGTTTCTGGGTCTCACCATTGATTCACATTTTGTCGCGTCATTTCGAATACGAGGCGGATTCATTCGCGCATGCGACAATGGGAGAGACGGAGTCATTCGTTCAAGCTCTGCGCAAGCTGAGCGAAAAAAACCTGAGCAATCTCACCCCACATCCGCTCTACAGCGGTTTTTATTACTCGCACCCTACATTACTGGAACGGGAACGCGCGTTACGATAAGATCAGCGCTTGACACGAACGCCGCCACAACGTGCGCTGTTTGAAGATGTCGAAAGTCATCGTCGTTGGCGCTGGGATTAATGGCGTTACGGCTGCGATCGAATTAAGGAAACGGGACCACGAAGTCGCTCTGGCCGATCCGGGACCGCTGCCGCATCCGCTCGCAGCCTCAACTGACATTAGCAAAGCGGTTCGCGCCGCGTACGGGACAGACGAGGAGTACACCGATCTGGCTGAACACTCGATCAAACGCTGGCGCGAATGGAATCGGGAATTCGGCACCCAGCTTTACCACGAGGTTGGCGTGATGTTCGCGCGCCGCCGAGAATTGAAGCTGGGCGACTTCGAGCACGAAAGTTTCAAGATATTGGAAAGCCGTGGACACAAGATCGAGCGCATGAACTCGGCGCGAGCGTGGGAGCGTTTTCCTGCATGGAATCCGGAACTTTATCGAGATGGGGTTCTGGAACTGGAGGCAGGCTATGCGGAAAGCGGTCGCGTCGTTGCATCCTTGATCGGTCACGCGAAATCGCTGGGAGTTGAACTCCGCGAAGGCGCCCAGTTCTCGCAATTGGATGAAGATGATGATCGCGTGAAAGGAATTGTGCTCGAAGATGGACAGCGATTTGCAAGTGATGCCGTTGTAATGACGGTGGGTGCGTGGACGCCGTATCTGCTGCCTTTTACGAAAAAATTCTTCTGTTCGAGCGGTCAGCCGGTCTTTCACCTGAAACCCCGAGAACCTGAGCTATTTGCGCCCGAGCGTTTTCCAGTTTTCGGAGCGGACATAACGACCACCGGTTACTACGGCTTCCCAATTAATCGTGACGGTGTTGTGAAAATTGCGAACCACGGACGTGGGCGGGAGATGTCGCCTGAATCTCCCGAACGCGCTGTCACTCCTGAAGATGAAAAGAATCTGCGCGAGTTTCTATCATCCACATTTCCGGCACTGGCGGACGCGCCGATTGTTTACTCGCGCATCTGCATGTATTGCGATACCCACGATGGTCATTTTTGGATCGCACGCGACCCGGAGCGCGAGGGATTAGTAATTGCTGCCGGTGACTGTGGGCACGGATTTAAGTTCGCCCCGGTGCTTGGTGAAATCATTGCCGACGCGGTTGAAGAAAAGCCAAATCCGATCCTGCACAAATTTCGCTGGCGACCGGAACTACGCGCGGGAAGCGGGAGGGATGTCGCGCGATTCCGAGGAAATCTGTAGCCGTCGTCCTGTGGGCGACGTGCGACGCGTACTATTTCGCAATGTCAGCGCCCTACGCTTTTTGTACGGCCTCTTTTTTTGGCTGGCGCTTTACTAGAGTAATTTGCTTGATTCGCGCCGAATCGGATGGGCTCCAGGTAGCGACCTCCGGATCGTCTTTGAAAGCATTGTGAACGAGGCGTCGTTCGTAAGAATTCATCGGCTCAAGCTGAAGCGAGCGGCCGGTGATGCGCACGCGGTCAGCCAATTCTCGTACTCGTTGCACAATGCGATCTTCGCGCATGGAACGATAATGCTCGCAATCGACGATTACTTTTTCAGCGTCTTTGTCTTTGGCTTGCAGGAGCCGGTTAAGCAAGAACTGGATGGCCTCAAGCGTCTCGCCATTACGGCCGATGAGACGCCGGCTTTCCTCGGTGTAAATCTGAAGGGTCGGATTGCCACCTTCGTTGGTGATTTCCTCGATTTGCACAACGAAGCCGAGATAACCAAGCATCGTATCGAGCAGATCTTTCGGCGTCATCATCGCTTTCGCTTTCCGGGAGGGGCAACTTTCTCGAGCGTCGGCATGGGTTGTCGCTTGTTCTGATAAAATTGCAAAATACTGAAAAGGTTCTGTGCAGTGTAATACAAAGCCAAAGCTGCGGCAAAATTGTAGCAGATAAATAGGAAAATCAGCGGCATGAACATGGCGATGCGCCGCTGCGTGGGATCGCCCGTTTTTGGAGTCATGGCCATGAGCCAAATCTGCGTCGCAGCCATGCACAGCGGAATAATGTTGATCGGCCAACCCAGCACGGGCAGATACGCTACAGTATCCGGCTGAGAAAGGTCTTTTACCCAGAGAAACTTCGCGTTTCGCAATTCCACTGCCTGACCAAGCATTTTGAAAAGACCAAAGAAGATCGGGATTTGAATCATCATCGGTAAACAGCCACCGACCGGGTTAATCCCGTATTGCTTGTAGAGCTTCATCACCTCCTGATTCATCCGGGTCGGGTCATCTTTGTATTTTTCGCGCAGCTCCTGCATTTTTGGCGAGAGCGCAGCCATCTGCCGCATAGAGCGATTGGCTTTGTTTTGGATCGGCCAAAGCGTGAGCTTGATGATGGTGGTGAGGGCCAAAATCGCGAGACCATAGTCGTGCAGCCAGCTGTGCAGAAGGTTCATGAAGTTGAGCAGAAACTGGCACACGATCTTGAACATCCCGAAGTCCATCACTTCGGCCTCATTGTGCGGAAGTTGGGCTAGCCGGTGATAAAGCTTCGGGCCGGCGTAAATTTCAAAGCGCGCGTTATATGTTTGTCCGGGCTGCAACTGAAATCCCGGCATCCCAAGCGCACCATCAATGGCCAGCAGCTTTTGGTCCGGCGAATGTTCGACGTCGAAACGCCCGCCCCATACAGCCGTAGCCTTGGCAGTAAGCGGCGCCATTAGCGTAGTGAAAAACTGATTGCTGACCGCAACCCATTCGGCGCCGGCGATACTCTCTTGATAATTAGGCCGGGCAGGGCGCTGGCCCAAGCCCAGAAAACCGCTACTGCTCCCGAACCAACCGACGTCAATTCCCTTCGCTCTTCCGTTAATGCACCAGACCAGACGCGTGTACGAAGGGTAATCCTTCGGATGAATTGGGGCCGCGGAACCGAGCGCGACAAAATACCCACTGCTTTGATATGGCTTGTCGCCCCGATTCTCGAGATCAACATCCATTTCGATCACATAGTTGTCTTTGTTCTCTGGAGATTTTTCGAAGAAGAACTTTTTTCGAATAATAATTTGCTCGGCCGTCGTGCGCTCAAATTGCACAACGGAATCCGATTCTGGAGATGCAGTAAACTCTTCGAGCGTTGGCGTGAACGGTTCCTCGATGATTGCACCAATTGGTGCGCTCTGATCCGAATTTAAAATAACGTTCCGCCCTTTTTCAGCTATTTGCTTGAGCAGAATCGCTTCTTTAATTCCGCCACCACGATTTGTCAGGCGCAACTCGACATCTGAATTGCGCAAGCTTTCGATCTTTTCGGGGAAGCTCGGCCCGGTGGTCTTCGGCGTGGCTTCCGCGACGGGAGTCGCTGACGGCGAAGGCGCGAGAATCGCTGGAGTTGCCGTGGGAGAAACTTGTCCCGGCGCACCAACAATTGGAGCAGGTCTCGGGGCCATCTGTTTTGCCAGATAGATTTCCCACACGACGAGCCCAATCACGCAAAGGGCAACGACAATCCAGGCAGTTCGATCCATAAATCGTGAGTCGCGCTCGCAGGCTATTCAGCGCGCTTGATTCGGATCGTTAATGGCGCGCCCAAACGTTCGATTTTGGACGTAAGATTTTTCCGTTCCGGGACGGGGTCATGCCCAGATCCGCCCCACGGTTGGCATCGCCCGAGGCGCTTCAATCCCAGCCAGCCTCCCCAAAAAACGCCATGCGTCTCAACCGCTTCTAGAAAATATGCCGAACAGGTCGGCGTAAATCGGCAGCCGGAATTAGGACCGCACAGCAGACGAAGAAACGGCGAGAGCGTACACTGATAAATGCGGATAAAAAAACGAACCAGTCTGAGCATCAAAGCAGGATAGAAGCGCGTTTTGCCAGACGCAACCATTCATCTTCCAGCTGTTGATAGCTCGCGTTGGTTGCATCGCGTCCGGCAACAAGCACAATCCAAAAACTCCCGCGCAACTCATGCTGGTGTTGGCGCACAATTTCGCGCATACGGCGCCGAAGACGATTGCGAACAACTGCTCCTCCGACATGGCGCGAAGTAACAACGCCTACGCGGCATGGGCCGGAATTCTCTACTGGCACCACATTGAGCATTAGCAGTTTGCCGCGCCGGGCAAGGCCGTCTCTTTTCACGCGCTTGTATTCTGAGGCCTTTGTCAGGCGCCGGTCTTTTGAAAAGGAGAAAGAATCTGCCGGCGTCATGTCGTTGCTTATATTCCTAGCCAACCCGAGAGCGCGGTTTAAACAAGCACTTCCTGGCGGCACGACGACTTCGCGGCGAACGGGGCGGCCAGGAATTAAGAATTTTGTGAGCAGATCATGCTCTCTCACGCCGCGACGGTACAACAGAAGTCTTCCCCCGGAAGTGTCCGGAAGAAGACTTCTCGAGAAAAAGAACTGCCGCAGACTTTACGAACTGGGCGGTGACTCAGTGGTTGCAGCGGGAGATTCCGTTGTCGCAGCAGGAGATTCCGTTGTCGCAGCCGGACTGTACGCTCCAGCAGCTGACGGCGGACTTGTCGCGGCTGGAGTTGCCGCCGGTTCAGTTGTCTCGGTCTTTTGCTCGCACGCCGTAAGGAGTGCGGCACCGGCCAGGATGCAGATATATTTTTTCATAGTGCTAGTTCGAAACCGCACATTGCTGTAATTGAAGAATTGGAGCAAGGCAGTTTTTTAAGCGGCCTCGGAATGTTTTTACGCGTCAGATGTTTGATACACGTGTACTTACAGCGGCGGCTTGTGCGTGAGGCCATGCGCTTCCGCTACCGCCTGACAAGTCAGCTGGCCATCCCGAGTGTTGATCCCGCCGATCAGCGCCGGTTGTTTTCCGCAGGCGCCCTCGAGACCAAAATCGGCAAGTAGTTCCACGTACCGATAGGTCACATTGGTCAGAGCCTGCGTGGCTGTCCGCGCGTACGCTGCCGGCATGTTTGCCACGCAGTAATGCGTAACACCGTCCTCAACGTAAACTGGATTGAGGTGCGTAGTGGGGCGCGATGTCTCCGCACAGCCGCCTTGATCAATGGAGATATCCACCAGAACGCTGCCCGGCTTCATCTTTCTTAGCATTGAACGGGTGATTAACTTTGGAGCCTTTGCTCCCGGCAGGAGCACAGCGCCAATCAGCAAATCGCAATCCGGCATCAGCTCGTCCAAGTTCGCCTCATTCGAATAGAGCGTGTTTGTATTTCCCATTGTCAGATCGAGGTAGCGCAAACGTTCGAGATCCACATCGAGTATGGTTACGTCCGCACCAAGACCCGTGGCCATGCGGGCTGCATTAACGCCTGATGTGCCGCCGCCAACTACAACTACGCGGCCGGGTAAAACCCCGGGGACACCGCCCAGTAAAACTCCGCTGCCACCGTTATACTTGGCCAGAAAGTTAGCGCCCATCACCACCGACATCCGACCAGCGATCTCGCTCATCGGTTCCAACAGTGGCAAACGATTGTTAACCTGGATTGTCTCGTATGCGACCGCGGTGACGCCCGATTTCAGCAATGCCTCCGTGAGAGGCTTGCTCGCAGCCAGATGCAAATACGTGAACAAGATCTGGCCTTTGTGCAAAAGCGAGAACTCGGCCTCGAGCGGTTCCTTCACTTTGACAATCATGTCGGCGCGCGAGAAAACCTCTTTGGCGTTATCGACAATCTCTGCGCCGGATTTGACGTATTCTTCGTCGGGGTAACCAGACCCGATCCCGGCATTCTTTTCCACCAGCACGGAATGACCGCGCCTGGTGAGCTGACTTGCAGCTGACGGCAACAGGGCGACGCGTTGCTCCTGTTCCTTGATTTCTTTCGGCACACCGATGGTCATGGCGGAGAGTGAGAAGTGATTAGTGAGAAGTGAGACGTAGAATCAAGCTAAATCACTTCTCACGTCCCGGCTTTCCTGCTTCTCAATCAATTCAGCGACGGATCGTCGGGTGCTGCGGCAAGCATTTTATACCATGGTCCCAAGCTGCGCATGATGTCGAACCAGAGGTTTGGCAGGCGATCAAGCTTTAGCAATGAACGATTGGCTTTTTGAAGCAACCAGGCCTTCTGCCTCACTTCGCTTTCAAGCTGACCCGCTCCCCAGCCCGCATAGCCGACAAACGCACAAATCGTAACGAGGTCTTTCTTGCCCGGTGCGGCGCTGGGTTGTGTCAAAGCGACGTTGTGGCTAAGCATAACGCCGTCACCCTTTTTCCATTCGAACGCTGCAAACATTAGTTGGTCTTTTCCTACTGGGCCGCCGAGGAACACGGGCACGTCCGCGAGGCCTGTCGGCGGCGTGTCGGTCACGAGATCGGCCACTTGTCTGTCAAGCGGGCGATTAATGATCACACCCAGAGCACCCTCGCTTGGGTCATGCTCGGAAATGAAAAGCACGGTGCGCCGGAAATTCGGATCGAGCATATTTGGATGAGCGACCAGCAATGAACCGGCGAGGCTGGGCGAGGATGGCTCCTCATCCAAGTTACGCATACAAAACTAGAAACCGCGACATGCGCTTCTGCAACCCCCGCTCTTTACCGGACCGTAGGGGCTGCCGGGGCACGCATAAATTTTTGTGCAAAATCTTGTTGCCATTAGCGCGAAGCTCGTTTACTAGCCTCGAAGTTTTCTACGATTGTTCTGGGGGGAACAGCCGCCCTTCACGCCCATCGGGTGTGGGGGGCGGTAATTTTTTGGCCATAAATGATGAAGTTCTGACTGAATCCGAAATCGGAATATCGAATTTGATTCGTCATTCAGCATTTGTGCTTCGTCATTAATTCGACATTCGTCATTCGTGCTTCGTCATTCCCAATCAAATCGAGGGCGGATCTCCTGGCCAGTCGCGTTCACGCTGATCGCGTTGATTGTTGCGACAGTGACCGTTATGATCTTTTTGCGCCTGGAGAGCTGGCCGGCGCGCACGGCGCGACAAAGCAGCGCCGAACTTGAGAGATTGGGCAAGGACTTGCGTTCGGCTTTTGTCGAAATCGCCCATTTGCAGCCGCGCATCACCATCAACAGTCGCGTCTACATGGAACAAACGACGCCTGTAAGCGAGTTGGTCGTCCTATCAAGACGCATCGAAGTCGAACACGAACTGCTCCATACCTGGGTAGGCAGCTCCAAGCGCGTGAAACTGCATGGTACATTCAACGCCAAAGCCGGTTTCGATCTACAACAGAATCTCTCCATCGATATTCGCCCTGACGAAATCATTGTTCAGCTTCCACATGCTCAAATTCTCGGTGTCGAGCAGGAGCAGGTGGAAGTCCTCGCGTATGAAAATGGTTTGTGGAACCGAATTTCGGGGCAGGATCTTCAAAGCGAGTTGTTGATCCTGCCGCAGCTGGCTTCAAAAAAAGCAGCAGAAACTGGCTTGCCTGCCGAAGCTGAGCGCACATTGCAGCGGCAACTCGACCAACGAATTCATACGCCTCAGCCTTTGCATCTGATCTTCAAGGATGCCGCCGCAAATGAACCGAGGTAGATGACGAATGAATCTCGAAGCTTGGAATGAAGAAAGCGGCACGACCACCTCGCTCTTGAGCTTCCTCATTTAGTCGTTCGTCATTCGGTATTCGTGCTTCGCCATTTTTTCAGCACAGTGATGTAAATGCCGCTCAGGAATCGATTGTCGCTTGCAATTCTGCTGATCCTGCTCGTCGTACTTTTAACGATTGTGTTTGCGCCATTTGCTGTTTCGAACGGCCTCCGCTTGTGGATCTGGTGGGCGGCAAGGCAGGAGGGCTTCGTTGCCAGCATCGACAAAGTCGACGCGTCATTTCTGCGTCCGGTTGTGATTCGGCAGCTTCACCTGAAAAGCGTGCGTGACAACGCGTTTCGCGTCGATCTAACCGCCACAGACGCGAGCGTTGGTCTGAATTTCAAACATGTCCTGCTGCACATGCGCGGCCGCATTATTCGCAACCTTTCAATTCGCGAACTACGTGTAGAGCTGCACCGCACCAATCCGAATCTGCGGGCGATAACCCGGCGCGGCTGGGCGACGCTGCAGAGATTGCTGCCAGAGAATCTGAGCATCGCGAACTCGGAAGTGCGCGTTGAGAACGGGCCGACTTTGATTCTGTTGCGACGCGGCGTTCTTTCCGCAAGTGAGACCGAGGCCGGCCGGTTTAGCGCTTCCGAGGTCATGATTGCATCGCCATGGTTGCGCCAAACGTTTTCACAATTGCGCGGTGCAACTCACTGGGAAACCAATCGTCTGACGCTCGGCGGACTCACTTTGAGCCGTGGCCTCGACCTTCAATCCGCCACAGCGGACTTCTCGCGCCTCGGCAAGCAACGTGTGGGGTTGCAGTTCGAAGTTGACGTTTTCGGAGGGAAAATCCGAGGCAATATCTCGGATGAATGGCGTTCTCAGCATTCCAACTGGAAGATTGCAGGCGGCGCCAGCGACATTTCTCTGGGGCAAACATCGGATGCATTCGGGTTCGCCGATCGCGTGGATGGTCTGCTTCACGCCGCCAACTTCACTTTTCGTGGAAATCTCGCCGAGCCGGATCGCGTGACTGCATCGCTCTGGAGCGAGTTGACCGGACTTACCTGGCGCAATCGCACAGCCGAAGCAATCATGCTCGGGGCGGCGGTTTACAACCGCAAGATTCAGCTTCAACAACTTTACATTCGACAACGGAGTAATCAGTTCACTCTAAGCGGCGAAGCTGATTTCCCCACGAACTCGTCCGGCTGGCTTAGCCCGGACTTTCGCGGCAATATTTCTGCTTCCATCAATCAGCTTGGCGATTTCGTCGCTCTGTTCGGCGCAAATCCCGGCGATTTTGCCGGGAAGATCACAATCGAGGGAGCAATGGACACCCGCGATCGCAAGTTTGGTGGACGTCTCGCGATTGAAGGCGCCTCCCTCACGTTCTTCAAAACCGAGATCGACAGTCTCGCAGCGAAAGTGAATCTGAAAGGCACCGAGTTGGAGATCGAACAGCTGGAGATCAAACGCAGGAACGATTCGCTCAGCGGGCAAGGCAAAATCGACATGTCGGGCGATCACAACTACTCAGGAACGCTCGACGCCCGAGCCGATAATTTACTCGATTATTTTTCCAGCGTTCGTCGAGCAACCGGAAAAAGCGCAGACCGAATTCCGGTGGATGTTCAGGCCACCATTAACTCTAGTAACTGGGATGCGCACGGCGTAGTCCGTGTGCTAGATTCGAACCCGATTAGTTTCACGGCGAATTTTCCACTGCGCATCGGAACAGATTGGAACGCTTTCCAATTATCTCCGCTAAACGTGACCGTCGATTTTCCGTCAATTTTTCTGGCAAAGGCGCCTCAGCTTTTTCATCCGGCAATTTTCCAAGATGGCATTCTGAGCGGAAGCGTTTCTCTTTCCGAAACACTGCAACATCCGCGGATTACGGGCGACGTGCAGTTGGTGAACGGAAAATTGTCAGGCGATGGCTGGACTTCTTTCAATCTTGTTGAAGCGAGCAGTCGCATTGCCTTTGCAGGAAACCGCGCATCAGTGGAGTTTTTCAATGTCGCGACGAAAGACGTGGATCTTTTACTGCGAGGCGAAATTTTATTCGACGATCCCAATGATGTGACGGTCAGAATGAGTGCTGCGACACCGATCTTCGACCTGACGTCCAGCCAGATCGATTGCGTGAACAAAATCCAAATTGCGCCAGCCGTGTTGCCCCTCGCGCCTGCTGTAGCCGAGTTCGAATTTCACGGCGGAGTTTTCCAATCCGGCTGGACTGTCGCTTTGCAGGAAGACGCTGGCTCACAGTCCCTGGCGATTTCAGATCCCGACGGTGCCGCGCGCAAACTTCTACTCTGCCTGGGTACCAGTCCCGAGGAAAAAACGTTAACGCTCGGTGCACTCCCGCGTGCGGAAACAAATGTCGAAGCGACGCGCTCCAAAGGGCAAAAGAAGAGGCGCTAGGCCCTCCGGGGGGATTCCAGCGAGACTATCAAGGGGGCGCCGTCACCAGCCAGCGTGAAAGTTTTTCTTTCAGATCAGGGGTAAGATCCACGCAAAAGTCCGCCCCCGCATTCAGGCGCAGCGGATCGTCGTCGGCGCGATCAAATAACAATTGAACCGGCCGCCGGCCCGGTGAGCTGACCAGAATGTCGCGTACTTCGCGGAGCTCATCGCCCGTTGTAACGGGAGAAAATTGGAGCAGCACCGCGGGTTCCTGGCGCGCGCCTGTCACTTGTTCATTCGCCCCGTTACCTTTGCCGGGCGCAAGCAATCTGATTTCCAGAGCCGTGGCGCGAAGGATTTCCTCGCGCTTATCCAGCGTTCCCTTTATCTCGATAACGCGTCCCGGCGCAAGCACATCCGAGACTTTAAGATAAACCTCGTTCCACACGACCACCTCCAGCATCTCCGTCAGGTCTTCGAGCCAAACTACCGCGAATGGTTTGCCCTCCCGTCTGGTAAATTTTTTTTCCACGTTCACAATGGCTCCGGCGATCTTGAACGGCGCGCGATCGTCGAGCTCGCCTAACGACGCAATCGACCGGTAATTTTTCGATGCAAACACCTCCGCGTAAGCGTCCAGAGGATGGCCGCTGACGTAAAAACCAAGAAGCTCTTTCTCGTACGAAAGTTTTTCGTGGTCGCTCCACCGGGTTGCGACTCTTTTTCTCGATCTGGTCGAAGCAGTTGCCTCATCAAAAAGTGAAACCTGGCCAGCCAACCGGTCCCGCTGCGCTGCGATGGACGCGTTCACTGCGTCATCAATGCAGCCAAAGAGTTCGGCGCGATCATAGCCAAGAAAATCAAAGGCGCCTGACTTGACAAGGCTTTCCAGCATCTTCCGGTTGGCAATGCGCGAGTCCAGCCGCGTGCAGAAATCTTCCAGCGAAATGAAGTCGCCTCGCTGTTCGCGCTCGCGAATTACGGCTTCCATCGCACTCTCGCCCACATGTTTGATCGCGGCGAGGCCGTAACGAATGGCACTGTAGCCGGGATCGGCGATCCCGGCGCCGGCATCACCGATGCCGGTTACAGTTTCGGGCGTGAATTTCAGACTGCTCTTGTTAATGTCCGGCGGCAGAATGGAAATGCCCATTCTTCTGCATTCGCCAACGAAAATTGAAATTTTTTCCGTGTTATTGATTTCATTGCTCAGGAGACCAGCCATGAATTCCACGGGATAATGCGCTTTGAGATAGGCCGTTTGATAACTGATCACGCCATAGGCCGCGCTGTGGCTCTTGTTGAATCCGTAGCCGGCGAATTTTTCCAGCAAATCGAAAATCGCATTTGCCTTTTTCTCCGGGATTTTGTTTGTGCGCGCGCAGCCTTCGATGAAATTTTTTCTCTCCTTCGCCATCTTCTCCTTGTCTTTCTTGCCCATGGCTCGCCGGAGAAGATCGCCCTGCGCGAGTGAGTAGCCGGCGAGTTTGCTCGCAGCAGCCATCACTTGTTCCTGGTAAATCATTACGCCGTATGTGTCGGCACAGATCTCTTCGAGTAGCGGGTGAAGATATTTGATCGGTGTGATTCCCCTTTTCGCTTTGACGTACTCGGGAATCAGTTCCATCGGGCCAGGCCGGTAAAGCGCGATCAAAGCGATAATGTCATCGAGCTTCTTCACATCGAACTGCTTCGATAAGCCTGTCATCCCGCCGGATTCCATCTGGAAAAGACCAATCGTTTCGCCGCGGTTATAGAGAGCGAACGCAGCAAGATCATCGAGTGGAATATTCTTCAGTGAAAAGTTCGGGTCTCGTTTGCGAATAAGCGTTAGCGTGTCTTCGATCACGGTCAGCGTTTTCAACCCAAGGAAATCCATTTTCAGCAAACCGAGATCGTTGAGAGGTCCCATCGCATACTGGCTGATCACATCGTTGCCTTTGACGTCGCGACAAAGCGGGATGTAATCGGATAAATCGCGATCGGCGATCACCACACCCGCGGCGTGCACGCCTGCGTTGCGCGACAACCCTTCGAGAACTTTCGCGTACTCGAAAAGCTCCCGGGTCGGCGGCTCGGCAGCGACTGCTCGCTTGAGTTCCGGATTCTTTTCGACGGCTGTATCAAGCGTGATGTTCAGCTCATTGGGGATCATCTTCGCGATGCGATCGGCATCGCGATAACTCCAACCCATCACTCGCCCCACGTCGCGCACGACGCTTTTCGCTTTGAGCTTGCCAAAAGTAATGATCTGCGCGACACGGCGTTCACCGTACTTTTGCCGGACGTATTCAAGAACTTCGCCGCGGCGCGCCTCGCAAAAATCAATGTCGATATCCGGCGGCGAGACCCGGTCCGGATTCAAAAACCGCTCGAAAATCAATCCGTACTGTAACGGATCGATATCTGTAATTCCAAGAACGTAGGCGACGATCGAACCCGCAGCCGAACCGCGCCCCGGCCCGACAGGAATGCCTCTCTCCTTTGCAAAATGAATGAAGTCCCAAACAATGAGCAGATAACTGACGAACCCCGTTTTTTCCAAAACTCCCAGCTCATAATCAAGCCGCCGAATCAACTCCGGGTCGCTCCCAGCCCGTTTACCATAGCGCTGCCGCAACCCATCATAACAAAGCTCGCGCAAATAGTTTTCGCGCGTTTTCCCAGCCGGAACTGGATATTCTGGATATTTGGAGCGTCCAAACTCAAGATCGAGATGGCAGCGCTCACCAATCTCGAGCGTGTTCTGAATCGCCTGCGGAAAATCGCGGAATACCTCGCGCATTTCATCTGGCGATTTGAAATAGAGCTCTGGGACGTAGCGCATCCGGGTCTCGTCCTGCACCATTTTGCCAGTGCCGATGCAAAGCATTACGTCGTGCGCCTGGTGATCGCTCCGGCGCAGAAAATGCACATCGTTTGCAGCGACCAAACCGACGCCCAGGTCTCGTGCAATCTGTGGCAATGCGCTGTTGCACTTGCGCTGCGCCTCCATTCCGTGGTCATGCAGTTCGATGAAAAAGTTTTCCGGCCCGAGAATGTCTCGATATTCTGCGGCGCTCTGTTTTGCTTTTTCAATGTTGTTAGCCTGAATCGCGCTGTTAATTTCGGCCGCGAGACATCCGCTCAGCCCAATCAAACCCGCTGCCCGCTCTGCCAGCAGCTCTTTATCGATTCTTGGGGCGTAATGAAAACCGTCCAGATGCGCTGTCGTTACAAGCTTGACGAGATTTCGATAGCCGGTCTCGTTTTCGGCCAATAGCGTGAAGTGATACGCTGCATCGCGCCGCGATCCTGGTCGGTCCTTGTGCGATCCAGGCGCGACATACGCTTCGCAACCAATGATTGGTTTCACCCCGGCGCGTACTGCTTCCTGATAAAATTCGATCGCACCAAACAAATTGCCGTGGTCCGTGATCGCGACGGCAGGCATTTTGAATTCAGCCGCCTTTTTCATCAGCTCTTTCATCCGAATGGCACCGTCCAGCAGCGAATATTCAGTGTGCAGATGAAGATGAACGAAAGAGTCGCGGGCCATTAGTTTTTTGCAGTATAAGCGTTAAGAAAAAAGGTTGGCAAATTTACGAGGCATGTCATCCCGAACGGAATGAGTGAACACCGGAAAATTTGTACGGCGCTCCTGCAGTCTTTCTCGCCTCTACCTTGCACAATGGGAGAGGACTAAGTTGAGGGGTTCCTCCCCCAATGCACAGTTGCCCGATTGAGCACTCACCCTTTTCCCTTTTCCTAGGAAGGGAGAGGCGACCACACCGTCAGAGTGTTTCGTTCCACGCAAACAGATCGAGAATTAACCGGTGAATGTCGCATCCATCGGGTAAAAATTCGTGATTGCAATCGTATCGCGCCATTGCTAAGAGAGCGCGTGCTGCGCGTAGCTTTCAATTGCAAAGCACCGCGCGATGCTGAGTTTACTTCGACATGAAAAAACTGGAAGCCATCATCAAACCGTTCAAGCTCGAAGAAGTCAAAGAGGCGCTGGCCGAGCTCGGCATCGAAGGAATGACTGTCACCGAAGTCAAAGGTTTTGGCCGGCAAAAAGGACATACTGAAATTTACCGGGGCAGCGAGTACACGGTGGATTTTCTGCCGAAAGTGAAAGTGGAGGTGGTGATGGCAGACGATATGGTGGAAAGGGCGGTCAATGTGGTCGTCGCTGCAGCCAAGACGGGCAAGATCGGCGATGGAAAAGTGTTCGTTCTCCCGGTAGAACACGCGGTGCGCATTCGGACGGAAGAGATTGGCGAAAAGGCGGTGTGATTTTTTGATGACGAAGCTCGAATGACGAATCACGAAACAATGACAAAACTCCAATGACGTAATTCGGGTAACTGTGGGACTCGTCATTTGTCATTCCTTCGGCATTCGTCATTCGGATTTCGTCATTTCGTTTTCCAAACAACTCTCAACTACGAACTAACAACTCCTGAATATGGCCAAAGACAAAAGTCCATCCGACGTCAGCAAAATGATCAAAGACGGCAACGTGAAGTTGATCGACTTCAAGTTCACGGATTTGCTCGGCACCTGGCAACATTTCACGACCACGCTCACCGAATACAATGAGGAAATCTTCACCGATGGCCTCGGTTTTGACGGATCCAGCATTCGCGGCTGGCGCGTCATCAACGCCTCAGACATGCTTGTCATTCCGGACGCAGCGACCGCATGGATCGATGTCTTCAACACTGAACCGACGCTGAGTCTCATTTGCACCATCGTGGACCCAATCACTCGCGAACCGTACGATCGCGACCCACGCGGTGTTGCCGAAAAAGCAGAGGCTTATCTCAAATCAACCGGAATCGCGGACACGGCGTTCTTTGGACCCGAAGCGGAATTTTTTATTTTCGACGATGTGCGGTTTGCGAATAGCGGCAACGCGGCGTCATACATGGTTGATAGCGTCGAAGGACATTGGAACAGCGCGCGCGAGGAATTTCCAAATCTCGGTTACAAGATCCGGCCGAAGGAAGGTTACTTTCCGGTCTCGCCGATGGACAGTTTGCAAAACATTCGCAACGAAATGTGTTTGGAGTTGGAGAAAGCAGGAGTCGCTATTGAGCGCCAACACCACGAAGTCGCCACCGCCGGTCAGGCCGAGATCGACATCCGGTTCGCGCCGTTAAAACGCATGGGCGACAACATGCAGTATTACAAATACATCCTGCGTAATGTCGCCAAACGGCACAACAAAACGGTGACCTTCATGCCGAAACCGATTTTTGCAGATAACGGGTCAGGCATGCACACGCACATGTCGCTTTGGAAAGACGACAAGCCGCTTTTTGCCGGGAACGGTTACGCCGGCCTCAGTGAGACCGCGCTCTTTTTCATCGGCGGAATCTTGAAACACGCGCCTGCGCTCACCTGCCTGACGAATCCGACCACTAATAGCTACAAGCGACTCGTCCCAGGGTTCGAAGCGCCCGTTAATCTTGCCTACTCCGCGCGAAATCGCTCCGCCGCCATTCGAATTCCGACGTATTCGCCAAGTCCGAAGGCAAAGCGCATCGAATTCCGCACGCCGGACGCCGCTGCAAATCCGTATCTCGCCTTCTCGGCAATGCTGCTCGCGGGTCTCGATGGAATCCAAAACCGCATGGATCCCGGCGATCCGCTCGACAAAAATCTTTACGAACTCCCGCCGGAAGAACTCGCACAGGTCGCCAGCGTTCCGGATTCACTTCGCGGGGCAATCGAAGCGCTCCAGGCCGATCATTCCTTCCTGTTGCGGGGCGACGTCTTCAACGAAGACTTCATCGCCAACTGGGTCGACATGAAACAAAAAGAATACGACGCGCTGCGTCTCCGCCCCCACCCTTACG